>Ga0208032_1001070_pt1 | contig 12319 bp, 7 predicted proteins | sample MalvirAntarct_66_FD_184254 | JGI IMG/M metagenome (GOLD analysis project Ga0208032, IMG submission 184254) | Marine viral communities from the Global Malaspina Expedition - Malaspina viral metaG Antarct_66 (SPAdes) (version 2) | ecosystem: Environmental > Aquatic > Marine > Oceanic | place: West... | reverse complement strand
GGTCCAAGAGTAGGTCCCTGCACCGTCCGTGGCTAGTACCTGACCATTCGTTCCCCCTGCTGGTAGTTCTATTTCGTTGTTGGGGTCAGCATCCGCGTCGTTGACGTTCAATACGATGGTGCTCCCATCGTCAATGGTAATGTTCCCGGCAGTTCCATCGGTTGAAATATCCTGGTCGTCGGTGTCTAAAGCGCCAGTGGTCCAAGAGTAGGTCCCTGCACCGTCCGTGGCTAGTACCTGACCGTTCGTTCCCCCTGCTGGTAGTTCTATTTCGTTGTTCGGGTCGGCATCCGCATCATCCACAGAAAAAGCCGATAGCTCAGCCTCCGTTACAAATGTGGGGTCTAAATCGAGAGCGGGTACGATATTAGCATTTTCAATTATATTTAAAGAAGTTCCGGATAATGTAAAACTCGTTATTAATTCATCATTGGGATTGGTGCCTGTTGCTGTAATGCCGTCTATTTCTGTTTGTAATTCTTCAATGGCATCTTGTACATTGTTACTTGTTGTATTTGGTGTGGAAGAAAAAGTGACATCTGCGGCTGATGCTGTCCCTCCTCCAAGTCCAGCAAGGTCAATATCAAAATCAATTCCGCCCTCTGTAATAGTTAGAGTAGTGCCACTTAAAGTTGAAGCAGTAATTTTTTCATTGGTTACATCGCCATCAACTTCAGCAGTTAAAAAACCATTATTTGACACAAATGCATCTACCGCCGTTTCATCCAAGGTGGTGTCGATAGTTGAAAGGTCTATAGTACCACTAAAACCTCCGCCCGATCCGGTAAAATCCAAATCCGTTCCATTGAGTTCAACTAAGGAAATAACTCCATCGGAACCGGCTCCTGCAAGACTACTTAAGTCTACACTACCACCAGGGGCAGTAGCCGAATTAGTTAAGGATAGAATGTTGGTTGTAGTATTAAATGCAATGTCCGTAAGTTCATTAGTATCGTCACCATCACCATCATTGTATAGGGCGCCTCCATCCGTTCCAGCTATTATAGAATTTGGTGTATCACCACTCACAATAGTCTGTGCAGAACCGCCAACTTGGGCATCCACGTACGCCTGTGTTGCAGCATCCTGAGGGTCTTGGGGATCCGTTAAATTAGTTATTCTATTGCCGCCAGCACTGGTTCCAAAACCTAATACACTTGCCAGATCCTGGTTGCCTCCCACCGCAGAAATCGGCTGCCAGGTCACTACTCCAAGCGTGTTGGTGGTCATGATCTGATTGGCGGCTCCTGGTTGGATTTTTATGGGGGTAACATTGCCGTTCAATATTTTATTGGAGATAACCGCATTGTCAGCTAAATGGGGCTGTCCCACGGCGTTAAGGGCTATTTTTGGGGAAGTTATCGCAAGATCGGCAATAGTCACCAAGCCGGTATTGTCAATAGTAGCATCCCCGCTCATAGCAACCCCTGTGGCTACATTACCCGCGCTGCCCACAAAAATATTGCCATCGTTTAAAGTGCTGGCCGCTCCTGCCAATTGGTCCACATAATTCCTAGTAGCCGCATCTTGGGCTACTTGGGGATCCGCTAAGTTGGAAATAACAGCTCCATTGGCACTATTGCCTCGGGATAGGACATCCTCTAGGTCCTGAAATTCATTTTGGTCGTCCAAATCCCCGTCGGCTGCAATATGGTTGTTGATCAAGGTGTTGTTGGCGGTAATGTCATTGGCATTGGCCAAGATATCTCCCAAGACGGTAGCTCCTACCTTTATGGGATCTGCCAATGTGCCCGCCCCTGTAATGGTAGACTGGTCTGCCTGGGTAGCACCTAGCTCGTTCTTATTTAGCCATACCACATTGCCAGCGGCATCGGTCGTTAATAACTGATCAAAGGCCCCAGGTTCCATGTCTTCCGGTTTAATAGTACCGTCTATTATCTCCAAGGTACCTACTGCAGCTTCCTGTATTTCATCTTTTCCTACGGTATTGTCCTGTAGTTCGGAAGAGCCAACAGAATTGGGTGCCAATTGTCTTTCCCCAATAGTAGCCGTTGCAATATCGGCTCCAAAAACGGTTTCGTTTACAATGTTCATTCCCGTAATCTCCCCCACCTTTAGGTCATAATTATTGCCACCGGTGGACGTTATTACAACCGTACCATCGTCCGAAGTAAAGGTAATGGAGCCTGCCACCGCATCACAGATGTCTTTCCACTCCGTACCCGTGTAGTAATGGATACATTGTACGTCCGTATTGTACACCATAGCGCCTGCAGATGGTGTAATGGCATTCATTTGTGTAGTGTTTACACGGGTAATGACCAATACCCTGGAACTGCTTTCCAGCTCAAGCACCGAACTAGGGTCTATATTTTGCGGGTTGTCCCCGATCTTTATCTGGGCCTGCACGGCCATTCCCAATAGCAGGCAAAAAAAGAAGTGGATATATTTCATTTTCAATTTTTTTAGTGTTCTCCTACTTTATTTTTGTTCAAGGTTCAAGGTTCAAGGTTCAAGGTTCAAGGTTCAAGGTTCAAGGTTCAAGGTTTTTTGTACCAGCAGCCGATGGATTTGTATTTAAATCCATACTTCCTTTAATCTCGGGCACTTATACTTTTAAAACCAGGGCTATCAAAAGTAAAATTATCGTAAGATATTCACAGTTTTATCGGGTAAAATACGTTACTACTAGTTGAACTGAAATGTATCTCCGTTAAAAGGGGATATTCTTACTTTCATAAGGTTTTTTTCCAGCTTCAAAGATGCGCGCAGTACCCTCGCCCTTAAGAATTTTGTGGTCTCCGCTCACCAAAATATAGTTGCCCTCACGGAGGCCTATTACGGGGGTAGTATTAAAGATATGAAATTCACGGATCCTGGTCTCCCTAGTTTCTCCTTTATGTTGGCTATTGGGGTCCGGATCCAAATAATGGGGATTAAGATTAAAGTTTACCACACCCAAAGTATCAAAACTGGAGGGGTGTACTATGGGCATATCATTGGTGGTCTTCATACTTGGGCCGGCAATATTACTGCCCGCACTGGTTCCAAGGTATGGGGTGCCCGACTCTATTTTTTCCTTCAAAGGGTCAATAAGCTGCAATTGGTGCAATTGCTGCACCAAGAGAAACGTATTTCCCCCACCTGTAAAAATGCCTTCCGCTTGGGAAAGGCCTTCTAGCGGATCGGTAAAAGTATGGAGCCCTACCACCTTTTTATTTATTTTGGAAAAGGCCGTGGCCGCCAAGGCAGTATTGGCATCATGGGATATTCCGCCAGGCCTGGCGTAAGGAATAAAGGTGATGGTGGTACAACCTTCAAAAAAGGACTCCAATTCTTCCATGAGATATTCCAGATACCCTTGTCCAAATAGGGTAGAGGTACTGGCCAATAATATTTTTTTCATGTGTTCTACTCTTTGGGTACGGATAGGCAAGATACAAATTAACAAAAGTTTAAAGGTGGGTTGCTTTTTTATGAACCCAACATGCTTTTTCTTTATCCCATATTGGTAGAAAAGCAGCATTTGAGTTTATTTCTTTGAGAAAAATAGGATATTTGACGCTTAATTTATCTAATTTTAAATAAAAAAATGCAAAATAGAATACTCTTCCTACTTTTCTTCTTATGTGTCGCAATTTCCTATTCACAGGATGATGATCGCCAATATTTAAGGGGACAGGTACTTTACAGAAATGTGAACGTTCCCAATGAGAATGTCATAAATGTTACTACCGAAAGAGCGACGATTACCAATGATAAAGGGGAGTTTGGGATTATGGTGAAGGCGGGTGATCAACTTGTTTTTACGGCCATTAATTACCAATTGATGGTAGTAGATATTACCAGCGAAATTCTGGAAAATAACAGGTTGGTGGTAGAGGTTACCGAAAAGGTGACCGAATTGGATGAGGTAGTGGTAACACCCGAAAATCAGGAAAAATTTCTTCAGGCCCAAAACAAGGAATTCCTGAACAGGGATTACGAATACGAAACGGACCGTTTAACTGCGGTGGAGAATATTGCCCTGTCCGATGCGGATAAGGGGATGAAGGACGGACTTAATTTCGTTAATATCTTTAAAGCACTTATGTTGGCAACCAAAGGGAGTGATACCGATGTTGAGCGGGAACCTTTAAAGGTTAGTGAGGTATTGAGGCAGGTATATGATGATGAATTTTTTGTGCTGGACCTTAAACTGCCGCAAGAAAAAATAGACGATTTTTTACTGTATTGCGATACCCAATTGCCAGAAAGGTCATTGTTGCAAAAACGCAATGAATTTCAGCTTATAGATTTTCTGGTTACCCATAGCAAGACCTATTTGGAGGGATTGGAAGCGGAGAAGTAGTTGGTGGTTGCCTGTGGGCAGTAGTCAGTGGACAGTGAACAGTGAACAGTAATCAGTGGGCAGTAGCAGTTGGCAGTAGCAGTGGGCAGCGTGGCAGGTTCAAAGTTCAAAGTTGAATGTTCAGACTTTTTTGTCCGGTCGAGCGGAGTCGAGACCTTTTTGAGGCTGGTGGGCCGTGACAGTGAACAGTGAACAGTAATCAGTGCTCAGTGGGCAGTAGCAGTTGGCAGTTCATGGTTCAAAGTTTTTTTGTCCGGTCGAGCCTGCCTGACGGTTGGGCAGGCGGAGTCGAAATCGAAGTTGGTTGCCAGTGAACAGTAATCAGTAATCAGTAATCAGTGCTCAGTGGGTAGTAGCAGTTGGCAGCGTGGCAGGTTCAAAGTTCAAAGTTGAATGTTCAGACTTTTTTGTCCGGTCGAGCCTGCCCGGCGGTAGACGGGCGGAGTCGAGACCTTTTTGAGGCAGTTGGCAGTGAACAGTGTTCAGTAAACAGAGGGCAGTAGCAGTTGGCAGTTCATGGTTCAAAGTTTAAAGTTCAAAGTAGAAAAGGAGATTATTCCTTTAATAGTTATAAAAAAATGGCTCCTTCCTCTAGTCAGGGGAAGGTGGCTTCGACGGAGGAGAAGACGGAAGGGGTGTGAAGCGGACGCAAGGTATCGTCAGTAAGAAGTTTCAAAGTTAATTGTTCAAAGTTTTTTTGTCCGGTCGAGCCTGCCTGACGGCTAGGCAGGCGGAGTCGAGACCTTTTTGAGGGTAGCTGGCAGGTTTATAGTTCAATGTTCAATGTTCAAAGTTCAATGTTCAAAATCTAGTGTCTATTATCTAACATCTAGCATCTAATATCTAATATCTAATATCTCAATACTAACATCTAACATCCAGTATATCAAGTCTAAAAGGACTTGAAAAAGTAACCCACAATAAACAGAAGGTAGTGCGTATTGTTCCAATATATTTGGTTTTTATTTTTTATAGTGTATTTGCACAAGCGCTAATGGCACAGGATTTTTCCAAGACTTTGGAGGGAAAAGTGTATAGTGATGACGGGGATGTGGCTGCCACCCATGTGCTCAATACCACTACAAAAAAAGCGGCCATTACCGATATCAACGGATTTTTTTCCATTGTTGTAAACCTAAATGATACCCTGGTTTTTTCTGCCGTACAATATAAACGCAAAGAGATTGTAGTAAACTCCAGTATCTTGGAGAGTAAATTTTTATCCGTTCCTCTAGTGGAATCCAATATTGCTTTGGATGAGGTTATCGTTATGCCCTATAACCTAACGGGGGAGTTGGGCAGGGATATGAACAATATGGATGTGGGACCTGTTATTTCCGCCACCAGTCTGGGGCTGCCCAATGCCCATGTAAAGCCCTTGATGCAGAGTGAAAGATTGCTCAGGGAAGCCTCCATGGGTCCCTTGTCTATTGGTATGTTGACCAGTATTCCGTTCAATCCGTTGATCAATGCTATTACAGGCCGCACCAAAATGTTGAAGAAACGGGTGGCAAGGGATATAAAATACAACAAATCCCAACAGTTGCGTACACAATTTGCCGATAGCCTTTTTGTACTTCAACTTAAAATTCCCTTGGAAAAAATAGACGATTTCCTGTATTACTGTGAGGTCGATGCCAATTTTAATGCGGTTGTGGATAGTCAGGACCTATTTGCCATTTGGGAGTTTATAAAACAAAAAAGTGTTATTTACAGGAAGAATAATGAGAAGGAGTGAATTGCAATGAACAATTAGCAATAAACAATAAACAGTGGTAAGTAAACAGTAAACAGTAATCAGTAAGGAGTAATCAGTAAGGAGTTGCAGTTGGCAGTAGCAGTTGGCAGTTCATAGTCTAAAGTTCAAAGTTCAAAGTTCAAAGTTGAATGTTTGTCCATGCCTATATAGCATTGACCGCTTTTAGTTGAATGTTCAGACTTTTTTGTCTGGTCGAGCGGAGTCGAGACCTTTTTGAGGCAGTTGGCAGTGACAGTTTGCAGTTCAGGGTTCAAAGTTTAAAGTTGAATGTTCAAAGTTCAAGACTTTTTTGTCTGGTCGAGCCTACCTGACGGCTAGACAGGCCTGCCCGGCGGTAGACGGGCGGAGTCGAAATCGAAGTTGGTTGGCAGTGGTCAGTAAACAGTAATCAGTTGGCAGTTTTTAAAGTTGAATGTTCAAGGTTAAAAATCTGAATTGGTAGAGGTTTTCAAGTAAAAGCACAGGTCATTAGCTCCCCTCTTGGAACGAAGAGGGGAATGAATTTTGCGCTTTGGCGCAAAAGAAGGGGGAGTTGGAATAGCCAAACCCAATTTCCATACGCTATCTAATGTCCTATTGGATAGACCTGGGCCTTCAAAACCCTCCGTCTTCGCTTACGGCGAAGCCATCTCCCTTCGTCACAAGGGAGGAGCTTTTCTTTTTAAGCTAACGGCAAATAAAGTCGAGACCTTTTTGAGGCTGGTTGGCAGCTTGGTAGGTTCAATGTTCAAAATTCAAAGTCCAAGGTTAAATGACTTTTTTGTCCGGTCGAGCCTGCCCGGCGGTAGACGGGCGGAGTCGAGACCTTTTTGAGGCTAATGAATTGTGGCTTCGGCTACGCCCGCCTGAACGGAACGGGCAGGCTCAGCCACCGAGTTAGGAGTGAGCAGTTGCAGTTGGCAGCTTGGTAGGTTCAATGTTCAAAATTCAAAGTCCAAGGTTAAATGTCTAAATCTAAAGTCTAGTATCTAAATTCTAGCATCTAGCACCTAGCATCTAAAGTCTAGCATCTAGCATCTCAATACTAATATCTCAATTCTAAATTTTCCCATTAATAGTCTAACAAATGGCACAGTCATTGCTTATTTTTAACGGATAAAGAAAAACATGCAATTAATAAAGAAGACCCTTTTAATACTGTTGTTGCCCCTATTGGCATTCACTGTGGCACATAAATTTTACATCAGTGTAACCAGTGTAGAATACTCCGATAAGGACAGGGCACTGCAGATTACGACCAGGATATTTATAGACGATTTTGAAAAGGTACTACAGGAGCGGTATGGCATTAAGGGCAGTTTGGCTACCAGGGAGGAGTCCGACATGGCAGATGCATATATTGAAAAATATTTGAGGACAAAATTTATGGTTGAAATCAATGATAGGCCTGTGGACTTTGATTTCTTGGGTAAGGAATATGACAACGATATTATGATATGTTATCTGGAAGTTCCAAAAATAGATATGAGTACTGCCACCAGCATTTCTGTTGAAAACGAAGTGCTGATGGACATTTTTGAGGAACAGAAGAATGTGGTCCACTTTAAACTCGGGAACCAAAAAAAGAGTTTTGTACTTATCCGCGAGAATAATAAAGGAATGTTAAACTTAAAGTAATTTAAAACAATTGTTTATATAATTGTTAAATTTCTCCGCTAAAAAAATCAATTTGAAATATGAGTAGAATAAAACATGTTTTTGCCTCGCTATTGTTCCTTTGCGCGGCTGTTACCGTTGCCCAGGAAGAGGTAAAGAATGAACGGGAGCCCGGGCATCTTAATCAGAATAAATTTAAGCAGCTTTATGAGGAGTTTGCTACCCCAAACACCTATAGGTCGGCCTCTGGGGCTCCGGGTCCGGATTACTATCAGCAGCAGGCAGATTATAAGATGGATATTGAACTCGACGATAAAAATGCCAAGATATACGGTTCAGAAACCATAACATATACCAACAATTCCCCTGATGACCTTTCATTTTTATGGGTGCAATTGGATCAGAACGTACGTTCCAAAACTTCTAAATCGCCCTTGCGAGATGGTGAGGGCATGCCAGTAGCGGAGCCGGTGGCCAGTTTCGCCAATAAATATATAACGGAGCCTTTTGATGGTGGATTCAATATAGAATATGTAAGGGATACCAACGGAAAGGCTTTGCCCTATACTATTAATCAGACTATGATGCGCATAGATCTTCCCGAGGTTTTAAAAAGTAAGGGACAGGTTTCCTTCTCTATAAAATGGTGGTACAATATTCCAGACCATACCGTAAATAGGGCGCGTTCTGGATATGAATACTTTCCTAAGGACGGAAACAGGGCTTATGTTATTGCCCAATTCTTCCCGAGAATGGCAGTCTATAGCGATATAGAAGGCTGGCAGAACCATCAGTTCTGGGGCAGCGGGGAATTTGCCCTTCCATTTGGCAATTACGAGGTAAACATTACCGTTCCGGCCGATCATATTTTGGATGGTACCGGAGAGCTTCAGAATATGAAGGAAGTATTTTCCAAGGAAATGATAAGTAGGTATGAAAAGGCTAAAAAATCTTATGACAAGCCTGTAATCATTGTGAGTCAGGCCGAAGCCGAAGCCGCAGAAAAAGGATTTTCGGACAAGAAAAAAACTTGGAAGCTAAAGGCGGAAAACGTAAGGGATTTTGGTTTTGCTACCTCCCGTAAATTTATTTACGATATGCAGGCAGTGAAAATAGGCAATAGGGATGTAATGGCCATTTCCATGTATCCAAAAGAAGGCAATCCGTTATGGGAAGAATATTCTACCAAGGCAGTGGCCCATACCTTGCGCTCCTATTCTGATCATACTTTTGATTATCCCTATCCCAAGGCAATATCGGTTCACGCCAAGAATCAGGGTATGGAATACCCTATGATCTGTTGGAACTACGGGAGACCCAATGAGGACGGTACCTACTCCGATAGAGTGAAATACGGGATGATTTCCGTAATTATCCATGAAGTTGGACACAACTTTTTCCCCATGATCGTTAATTCCGATGAACGTCAGTGGGGTTGGATGGATGAAGGTTTGGATACCTTTATGCAATATATGGCAGAGCAGGAATTTGGGGTAGCCTATCCCGAAGCAATTGCTCCAAATAGCAAATACCCATCAGGGAGAGGGGAGCCTACCAAGATAATACCCTATATGTCCGGGGATCAAAGTACCATAGCACCCATTATGTCCAATCCAGAGAATGTTTATCAATTGGGGAACAATGCCTATGGCAAACCGGCTACGGCTTTAAATATTCTTAGGGAAACCGTAATGGGAAGGGAACTTTTTGATCATGCCTTTAAGACCTATGCACAAAGATGGATGTTTAAACATCCTTCCCCAGAGGATTTCTTTAGGACCATGGAAGATGCTTCGGCGGTTGATTTGGATTGGTTTTGGAGAAGTTGGTTCTATACTACGGATTATGTGGATATTGGGGTAAAGGGTGTCAAGAAATATTATGTTTCCGATAAGCCTTCCAAACAAATGATGGAAATAATGGCGGCAAGGAATATTAAGGAAGAGGATCTGCCCCCATTGGTTTATTTGGAGGAGGAAGACTCGGCAGATGCAGATGCCAAGTTAAAAGGAAAGGCGCCATCGGAAAATTCCAAGACATTAAAAGAGTTCATGATGGACAATCTGTCGGCGGCTGAGAGAAATGCCATTGAGGAACCCAAATATTTCTATGAGATTACTTTTAATAAACCAGGAGGCATTCCTATGCCCTTGATCGTAGAATATACCTACGCAGATGGTTCCAAGGAAAATATTACCTACCCACCGGAAATATGGAGAAAAAATGATCAGGAAGTAAAAAGGGTCGTTGCTTCCGGCAAGGAGTTGGTAGGAATTGTGGTAGATCCAAAGGCAGAAACTGCCGATATAGATACTACCAATAATTCATGGCCTGCCAAGGAGGTTAAATCCGACTTTGAACTTTTTAAAGAGAATATAAGAGGGAAATAATTTTTTTGACCTTATTTAAAAGCAGGAGCATAGTTAAAACTGTTTCCTGAATATAATTAAGGCCCCGAAACCGGATTGCATTACGGCAAAACGGGTATCGGGGTTTTATTTTTGCATGTTGTTCTTCTATAGTCTTATCCAGAGCAGGTGCCTTTTTATCTCGGAATTAAAGGGTGTATGGCTTGTGGTGAATGTTTTAAATACTGGTTTCAGCCTTATTTCATGGGGTTTTGGTGAACAAAAAAAAGTTAACCATATTTTTTATGCAGCTGTCAAACTTCTCATTATATTTGTGTTATGTTAAGTACGATAATTCTATTTATTAGCGGGGCGGAAATCTTTTTTATCATGTTTATCGTGGTAATGGTTTTTGGCGCCGATAAAATTCCTGGCATAGCCAAGGGATTGGGGAAGGGCATGCGACAACTTAAGGATGCCACGGAGGATATCAAGAAAGAGATACAAAAAAGTGCGGAGAAGCAGGGTATAGATACCAGCTTTACAGACGACATAAAGAACGAAATCAATAAAGTGAAGCAGAACGTCGATGAGGTAACCGGCGTTGTAAAAAGAAAGTAATATGCTGGACCAACTGTTACAGTGGGACCGGGATGCTTTTATCTATCTGAACAGTTTGGGCATTGAAAACCATGATGCTTTTTGGTCTGCCATAACTAATTTCTCTACTTGGATTCCCTTATTTATTTTTTTTGTAGTTCTTGTTTTTAGGGCATACCCTAAAAAAGAGGCCTTTTGGGTTCTAGGTACCATACTAATTACCTTGACCGTCGTAGCAGCACTTACAGGAATCACCAAGGAATTGGTGGCACGTCTTCGCCCAAGTAATACAGAGGAAATCAACACCTTGATCCGAATTCTTAAAAGTCCCACCGGCTATAGCTTTTTTTCGGGCCATGCTTCCAGTTCCTTTAGTATTACTACAGGTGTTTTCCTATTTCTTAGGGATAAATGGAAATGGTCCTGGCTGTTCTATATTTGGCCGTTATTATTTGCTTTAAGTCGCATTTATGTTGGGGTACATTATCCGTTGGACCTTATCGTAGGTGCCCTAGTGGGAATTATCTTGGCCATTATTTTCTACAGACTGTACCATAAATTGGAGCCGGCAAGTTAAGGGAAAAAGGTCCCCTCCCTAGCCCTCCCCCAAGGGGAGGGGATGTTATTGGTTGTACCTTAAGATTAGTTGGTTTAAAAATTTATTCCCCCTCCTTGCTTGTGCTGCTTTTTTGTGGTTTCAAACCTATTTCCCCCTCCTTGGGAGGGGGTTAGGGGGAGGACTTTTAATGTTGGCCCATACTTATCTACTTTCTAAGTTTAATTATACCCCCTGTTTTTGTAATGATAGGTAGGGTGTAGTATTGTGTTTGGACCCCTCCCTAGCCCTCCCCCAAGGGGAAGGGATGTAATTTGTAGATCTACATGAATGTGCTGGTCTAGGTAGCATTCCACCTCCTTGCTTGTGCTGCTTTTTTGTGGTTTCAAACCTATTTCCCCCTCCTTGGGAGGACTTTCAATGTTGGCCCATACTTGTATACTTTCTAAGTTTAATTATACCCCCTGTTTTTGTAATGATAGGTAGGGTGTAGTATTGTGTTTGGACCCCTCCCTAGCCCTCCCCCAAGGGGAGGGGATGTTATTGGTTGTACCTCAAGATTTGTTGGTTATAAATTTATACCCCCCTCCTTGGGAGAGCCTGTTCCGTTTTTTGAGCGGGAGGGTTAGGGAGAGGACTTTTAATGTTGGCCCATACTTGTATACTTTCTAAGTTTAATTATGCCCCATGTTTTTGTAATGATTGGTAGGGTGTAGTATTGTGTTTGGTCCCCTCCCTAGCCCTCCCCCAAGGGGAGGGAATGTTATTGGTTGTACTTTAAGATTTGTTGGTTTAAAAGTTATTCACCCTACTTGCTTATGCTGCATTTTTGTAGATTCTAAACTATTTCCCCCTCCTTGGGAGGGGGTTAGGGGGAGGACTTTCAATGTTGGCCCATACTTGTATACTTTCTAAGTTTAATTATGCCCCATGTTTTTGTAATGATTGGTGTGGTAAAGTAAAGTGTAGCGTCCCCTCCCTAGCCTCCCCCAAGGGGAGGGGATGTTATTGGTTGTACCTCAAGATTTGTTGGTTTAAAAGTTATTCACCCTACTTGCTTATGCTGCATTTTTGTAGATTCTAAACTATTTCCCCCTCCTTGGGAGGGGGTTAGGGGGAGGACTTTCAATGTTGGCCCATACTTGTAT
>Ga0208032_1001067_pt1 | contig 12335 bp, 16 predicted proteins | sample MalvirAntarct_66_FD_184254 | JGI IMG/M metagenome (GOLD analysis project Ga0208032, IMG submission 184254) | Marine viral communities from the Global Malaspina Expedition - Malaspina viral metaG Antarct_66 (SPAdes) (version 2) | ecosystem: Environmental > Aquatic > Marine > Oceanic | place: West... | reverse complement strand
GCACGCCCTGTGCACGACCCGGTTCCCCCGGTGTGGTCGCCTGACGGCGCGACGATCTACGTGGAACAGGGTCCGCCACCGGGGACCGATGGCATGGGCGGCGACATCGACATCGTCGCCGTGAGCGTGGCGACAGGGGAAGCGCGACTGCTGGTTGACACGGACTGGTTCGACGGTGGGCCGCAGGTGTCCCCCGACGGCTCGATGGTCGTCTACATACATCAGAATCCCGCGGCCGGTGGGGGGATCAGCATCCGGGTGATCCCGGCGGCGGGCGGCGAACCGCTCGACCTGACCGGTGACCCGACGATCAACTCGTCGCCCACGTGGCTCTCGGACCACCGCATCATGTTCGTTGGATGGCGTGAGGGCAACGCTGGCAGCTACAACCTGTACACCATCGCGGCGGACGGCTCCGACCTCAGCGCATTCCTCGTGGTCGACGATCCGGCGACCGACATCGTGTTTCCGGTCGGGCACTTCGCTCCCGCGGTATCGCCCGACCGCGAGTGGGTGGCATTCCAGTCCGACCGGAACGGCGCGCTGGAACTCTACATCGCCCGGACGGACGGGAGCGAGGTGCGTCAGATCACCATGGGCAGCGACGGCACCGCAGGCATCCCGACGTGGTCTCCGGACTCCGCGTTCCTGGTCTACACGTCGACGATGACCGGCAAGCAAGGCATCTGGATATCGCGTATTGCCGACGCCGCCACGGCGTACCTCGACGCCGGTGGATGGCCAGTCTGGCTTCGGTAGCAGGAACCGATCGCGCGCAGTCTCTGCCCGAACGCTCTCAACGGCTCTGCCCGGGAACCGCACGTGACGACACGTTCGGACGCGACCTGACAGGATGGCGACATGTCACCCACACATCACCCCCACTCCTACCCCGGATGGTTGCTCGACGAGCTTGCGAGTGCTGGGCGCGAGAACCCGATGCGGTCCACGCCTCGCTCTATGACACCAAGGAGGACGCGGCTGCAGTCGAGGAGGCAGTGCTCTGCCAGGAGCTCGGTGTCACCAACGAGTGTGTCGGTGTCGAGATGGGGGCAGGCACCGGGCAGTTCACCCTGGCGATCGCGCCGCGTTGCGCCCGCGTCATCGCCGTCGATGTGTCGCCGATGATGCTGGAGGTGCTCCGCGAGAAGTGCGCCCGCGGAGCGGTTGCGAACGTCGAGGTGGTGCAGGCAGGGTTCCTGACCTACCAGCACGAGAGCCCGCCTGCCGATCGACGCTCTCCACCCGTCGCCTGAGCATCGTGTCCTGCCCCGGCTCGGCGGATGTCCACGTCACCGCCTCGCCTGCGCCATTCATCCGTGAGAAGCGCCAGCAGGATGGCAAGACCGCTGAGGAGATATGGCGATCGTTATGTCACTGGGTGACAGCGCCAAGATGTGGTGCCGACCGTCCACCTCTTGCACGGCCACTGCAGTCCTGCTGACGCTCGCTCTGCACCTCGAAGGCACGCGCCTCAGCCGGCATTCGTGGCCAACCCAGGCGGTGCCGTTTGACATGGTGCGTGACCAGACTGATGCCGCACTCGAGACGATTCGCCTGGCAACGCCGATACGCCGGGCCAACGCCAGTGCCGATCGCCGCGGGCACATCCGCGGGCGATGCTCCGGACTTTTAGCGTCTCGAGCGCGGGAGGCCCAAAGGGGCTATCGACGAGCTACTCCGAAGAGGGTCGGCTAGTACCCGGGCACCCCTCTTGAATCTCGTGAAGTACAGCGGCGCGTGTGACGGCTGGTATTCCGCTGAGGCTCAGTTTCTCTTGGAGGTGGCGAATATGCGTCCGAACTGTCGACTCGGTTACGCGTAGTTGCATGGCGATATCGCGAGCGGGAGCCGCTTGGGCGAGGCGATGGAAGACTTCGTGCTCGGCGGGGGTCAAATCTTGATTGCGCATGCCGTGGCCCTCACTCGTGCTGCGGTCGGACCGCGTCGAGTTCATGCCGCCTAACCGACTTATAGCATGTTGGGCTCGTTGGTGTACTATGCCATACTCTCCGTATCTTTGACTAGATCTTGAGTGGAAGGAACAGACTCCTCAGAGGTCTGCTTGATTGCTCCTGCGGAGCGGCGGAACGGTCGCCCGCTTTCCATCGGCAGTTAGCCCGTGGCCAGCGTCCGAAAGGAGCCCCCGGCAGCTTCCGGTGAGTTTTCAGTCGGTCGCCACCGAGGTGCCGAGCAACAGTACGGAGGCCTGTCGTTCGACCTGGCTACGATGACGATCGTCCGAGGGGCCATTCTGCCGCTGCCCGTACCACCACCCTTGCCCATTTGAACCGCCGGTGCGTCAGGCGAAGGACGCTGGGTCGAGTTCAGAAGACATCCGACCGGCGCCACCAGCGGCCCCGTACCCGATCTCGGTACCGAAGGGGACTCGACACGCGTGTCGCAACGATGGCAGTGTGCCGGACGCTCGTCTCGTGGCTTACCGGAGCGGCAGCGCCCTACTTCCTGGCGTAGTCACTCGTCGTCCTGATCCTCGCGATCCGTCCGAGCGGCACCGGCCGACTGGCCTCCATGACATTGTGGACTCGTTCGCCGAGCCGGTCACCGAGGCGCCGAGGGGCGTCCCGAAGACAACGCCTTCCTAGCGCAATAGCGCTTACCCGACGGCCGACTACTCCCGGGCACTCGAGACGATCCGGGGTCTAGCACACAACTGATGGACCGTCTCGCTATGGTGATCCGGGAGACTTGAGCACGTCGCTCGTTGTGTGTTCCGAGCGCGTCATCGGGTGAGCAGCGGCAACGTCCGCGCCCCCGGCCCACGCCGGTGCCGTCACTTAGAGTCCGTTCTTGACCGTGACTCCATAGACGAGCGCCACCACCACTACTAGCACCCCAACCACAGCCGCGGGCTGACGTGGGGACTGCTCGGCCCGCGAGCCAGCTCTGCACGAAGGCCGCCGCGCTGCTCGCATCCACGAGCTGGAGCAGCAGGGGTTCACGTCATGGCAAGCACCCCACGGACGGACGCGTTCAGGTCGCGCTGCAAGAGGCCCGCCGAGGCGGCGAGAGGGGCGCGGTACTCGGCTGATGCGCGGCGCTCAGTGCGGCGTTAGATGGTGGGAATAAGAGGAGAAGTTGAGCGCGAGTGAGCTAGCGCGGATGTCTAGCGATTTGTGACGCAAGTGCTACGCGATGCCCTCTGTGATGAGGCATACTAGTTTTTCGGAGCGGCACGCAGAGCAATCTACCCGCAGAGCAATCTAGCGGCCACGGCAGGCAGGCGGCGCCAGGTCCGGCCAGTTAAGGACACTGGTTCGTGGCGGGGGTAGTAACCGGGAGCAGCGGCGGGCTGCCGCCACGCCGGACGCAGCGCGCTCCAGCTCGTCGCTCGCAAGCACCCACCTTTTATCTGCGCCTGGTCGGCGGCTTCGCCGCGAGGCAGGATGGTCGCGACCTCAAGTTTCCGGCGGCGAGCCGGCGCCTGGTCGCCGCCACCGCACTCCACGCTGGTCCGATCCCGCGGCACGTCGCGGCGGAACGGCTCTGGCCGCACCTGGAACCGCGCAGCGCGCTCAGCAGCCTCCGCACCGCGCTCTTCCGCCTCAACGCGGGGTCGGCGCTGCTCGACACGGGGCCCGGCTACATCGCGCTCGCCGAGCACGTCGCGGTCGACGTGCATGGGCTGGAGGCCTTCGCCCGCCGTCTTATCGACGGCCCGGTGCCCGATGCCGATGGCAGTGAGTCCATCCGGCGCCTGACCATGGCGATCCTGCCGGATTGCGACGACGACTGGCTGCGCCTCGAGCGCGATCGCCTGCGTGACCTGTTCCTGCACGCGATCGAAGCCCACGCGAGACGCCTCTCTGCTGGCGGTGACTACGCTCGCGCGCTGGAGGCCGCGCACGCCGCCCTCGCAGCGGATTCCGTACGCGAAACCGCGGCGGCGACGCTGATCACGATCCACCTCGCAGAGGGCAACCGCCCGCAGGCGGTACGGACCTATCGGGACTTTCGTCAGCGTCTGCGCGCGATCATCGATGTGGAGCCCGCCGACGAGTTGCGGGCCCTTGTCGCCCCGTACCTATCAGACGCTTAGGAGGAACGGGGGGTGTCGGTTCGAATCCGATGGGGTTTCCACAGAACTACCGAAAAGCCTTCCTCCCTCAGGGAAAGCAAGGCTTCGATGTCTTCGGGGGCCTCGCCCACTACTCGCCTCCGTCCATGTCGCGCACTACTTACTTCGGAACGAGGCCACAATGCTCTTTTAGTGTCATCAGCGGCCACCCATTCCCGACCTCCATCGATCCGTCCTGACGCCTCACATCGCAATGCTCACGCCGTCCTCGTGCTGGATGAGGTCGTCCTGCGCGGTGTGATCGCGCGCCCAACTCTAGCCGCTGTTTCAGCGCCCAACCCGCCGGCCGTTAGCGCTCGGCGAGCAGGAGCCGGTCGATTTCCTCAGCCAACCCCAGCCGCTAGAAGCCAAGTCCCTGCCCAGACTGGCAACCCATTGCGGGACCGGTGGAGAGTCCTCGACTGCCTCGTTCCTTCGACCAGGCCCTCCTACCAAACGACACGTTCACCTGGAGGATCGTCCACACCGAGGCGACGAGGTCAATGGCGATGGCGGATGCCAGTGACTAACGAGCGGTCGATCTTGACGATGCCACGGGAGGCTGGCTACGCGCTGCTGGATGGTCACGGATGTTAGTACCGCACATCATAACTACGTGTTGACATTTATACTACTATGCTCACCACAGGGCGGCAGAAACGGATTCTGCCTGTGATGAGCGTCTAGAACGTGAGGATTAGTTAGAGGCCTACCAACGGAGATATTCAATGAAAATGGTTTCGAGCGGGCTCGACTTCGCCCGCATGTGCAGATGGCTTGGAGCACTCAGCGTCGGCTTCGCCCTGGCGTTTGCATTGATCGCCACTGCATATGCCGATTACTCCGTCCCCGCAGCACACTGGTCCTACGGTCACGCGTCCAACGGCGGGAAGGTAGTCGAGTACAACAGCGGGCTACCCGTTTCGGGAGCTCGATCGGCATGGAACACCTGGACGGGGACGTCGAAGCTCACCTACTCGACGTCCACCTCCGGCTGCGGCAGCACACTCTCGTGCACGATCTTCGTCAAGCCGTCGGTGGCGAGGCCGACGGTGAATGGGACGACCTGCTGGGGCAACGTCAGCACCGGGAGTTGGGCGACCGCGCATATCGATGCCGGGCCCTCGTACCGCACCGCGGCCTGTGGTGGGAGCGTCACGAATCAGGTGTTCCAGGTGATGGTGTCGAACCTAAGCTTCACTAGCGCCCAGCAGAACCACATCGCGCGGCATGAACTTGGCCATAGCCTGTTCCTGAATGAAGCAGACGCTAACGGGACAGTGGCCTGTTGGTCCTCAGGCGGGGCCGTCTATCCCCTGATGAAGAACGACTCGAGCAGCTGCGCGAGCTTCGGCTCGAACTACACGGCTTCGGCGAACGAGATCAGCGCGGTGATCTCCAGAAACGGTTGGTAACCTAGGATGAGCCTTCGAATCGTTCGTTACGTACTCTCCTCGATCCTGGCGACGCTGGTCGCAACGGCGCTCTTCACCCCGGCCAGCGCGCAAGAGGCGACGCAGGAACCGGAGCCGGGGACGTTCATTATCCAACTCGTTGACTTCGCGCCAGAGAGTCCGCTCGAGGTGAGGGCGCGCACCGAGCGCGGCCGCATTACTGCGACCGTGGATGGTGTCGAGTGCACGTCAGTGGACGCCTCAACGCCTAGTCCGGGACGGCTCGTCCTTGGGACACCTGACCAGCCGGAGGTTTGCTCCCGGCCGGGTGCTCGCGTCGTATTGCATGCGGACCAAGGTGAGCTGTGGGAGAAGTTTGAGCTAGTGCCGGGGGAGGTCGCGGAACTAGGCAACTATGCCCCCATGCCGCTGGACACTGGCCCGATCACTCCCGCCGCAAGCGGTCACGGCAGCACGTCGGGTGGTCCGGCGACGACGCTGTCCGCTGTCGCGGTGTTACTGTCCCTGCTCGGTATCGGCCTACTCGTGACGGGTAGGCGCGTCTCGCGCTCATAGCCTCGATCTTGAGAAGCTAGGGGGCCCCGCTGCGGCGGGGCCCTCGTTCGTTCAGAATGGAGCCGTGATAGGTCGACCGCGCAGCGGGGAACTCGCCGGCCCTCGTCCGGAGGGCATCTGCACGATGACGACTTCGCGTTGGGGCCCACACGTCAAAGGCCATCCGCTGTACCGAGAGGCCATCCTCGCCCATGAGGCGGACGGCAAGGCCCATTCCGTGGGTATCCAGCGGCCAAGCTCATCGTCGCCAACCCACGTTTCGTAGATCGTTTGGGGTGACGAGTAGTGCGCTGGCCGACGAGTACGCCGGGCCCTGGCACAGACGTACAGGAATCGTCTGACTGATCTAGTTGATCTCGTCCAATTGGCATGAACTTGCCCACGAGGATCGCCTCGGCGTGGAGTGACGGGCCTGATCATGACCGAACCGCCGTTCGAGTTTCCACATTCCGACAAGAAAACGACGCGGAGACTCAGCAACGCTTCAATGGTGCGGAGCACCAAGAGCGTGGGGTAGACCAGCAGGCTCCCGGATAGCCAGCACACACATTCGCGTCGGGATACCTCTGCCGACTGCCCCCACGACGTCCTTGGATTCAGTCGCTGAGCGGAACCAAGCCGCCTCCGTCGGGACGCAGATCGTCGCAGGTCGCGCCAGGGCTCCCGTTCCGGAGCAGCTCATCCGTCAGATCTGCTGGCTCAACTGATTCATCTAGGCAGATCCCGTGCGAGCGGAATAGCGCCTCACGAAGCGTGCCGAACTCTCCCATGACCCGTACCTCACCCGGCGCACCGACTCCAACGACGCCAGTGGCATGGGTGGTCGGCGGGAGTATCGCGTTTACGAGCGCGATTGCCGCGAGAACCGCGACGCCACCGGCGAGTACGAGACGGGTGACAAACGAACGCCGTCGCACGGGAAGGGCTCGACGCCTTGCGATCCTCGTGTGATCCGCGGTCTTGAGGGCGAGCACCCAAGGAGCGATCTCGCCCAGGTGCTCCCAGTAGGCGAGGGCCACCGCCCTCCCTTGCGGTCGTCCCACCAGGCGCAGCTCCTGAACTCGCTCGCGGATGCTGTACTCAATGAGCGCGTGCTCGCTTCGGACGTACTCGTCGTCAGGGGCAAGATAGGCGAACGTGTCCAGGTACAGGCGGAGGACCCAGAACGGGAGCTCAGCCAACATCTCAGCGGGTTGCTCGCCCAGCACGCCGGAGCGCTCGGGACACGGCCGCTTCGCGCTGCTGCGCGATCTCGAGGAGTTCGCCGCCGAGCTTCGTGAGCTCGAAGTACTTCCGCGGTGGCCCCCCACCTTCACTGCCTGCCGTCGGCAGCTCCCACTCGGAACTCACGGCCCCTTTGGCTTCCATCGCGCTGAGCGCCTGGTACACGGAGCCGTGTCCGAGCGTCCCGGCGAGCAGCCGCTTCATCTCGTAGGCATGAAGCCGCTTCCGCTCATGGAGGAGTTCCGCCAGGAGTTGTTGATTCCGCGAGAGGTCCGTCATCAGGGCACCGTCCAGTTGCAGCCGCAGCGCCAGTGGATCGTAGTTGCGAATTGAGCAGGCGACCTAGACGGGTGCGCGACCGATTCGTTGGTACTATACGCGCTCTTGAATACTGGATGGAGGATGTATGCATCGCTATCTCATGCTCATGCGCAGGATCCCGATCCTCGGCATCTCACTGTTCGTCGCGCTGTCCGCCGTGGGCCCGGCGGCGGCGGAGGAGGGTGTGCTCGTCGCGTGGGCCGCACCCGATGGAGCCGAGGGCGAGCCTCGAACGGAGCGCTTTGAGACCGTCGCGCAGGCGGCCGCCGCCGCGAGCGGCGGACGACTCGACCTCTCGCCGACGGCGACGATGAAAGACCTTGTTGAAGCCCTCGAGACCTTCGACGTGACGGCCGCGCAGGATGAGTCCGTGTCGCTCGCGTTCTTGAGCACCATCATCGGGATTGACTGGGATGGAAGCGGGTTTTCGGGATCGAGCTTCATCTGGTCCGCCCCGAACGGATCTGGATGCGCAGGTGGCTCGGTCTTCACCGCAAACTCGATGCCGTCCGGTTGGAACAATCGCGTGTCGTCGGCACAGGCGTTCGGCGGATGCGGCGAGTATCGACACTACGATCTCACTGCGCAGTCGGGCAGCTCGACGAACTGCACGTGTTCGTCCATGGGCTTCATGAACGACCGCACCTCTTCTGAGCGCTGGGCCCCGTAACCGCGGGAGCCCAGCCCGCCTCACGGTTGTCCGCCATCCGCCCCATGGCGCTTGATCTGGCCCGTCCGGCCGGACGCGCGAGGAGACAGACGAGCCTGCCCCGCGGGCGCGCGGACGGACGCGGTCACGGACTAGCCTTGGCGGTCAGCGCGACTGCAGGACCTGCAGGAGGATGGACTGTCCTAGCGAGCGGCACGTACCTTCGGTGAGTTTGCGCCCTCGGATCTGCCGGACGTGCGGTGGCTGCGCGAACGGATCCCGCCCGCTGGTCCATGTGGCTTCGCGTCCGCAACCGTGGCCTGACGCTTTAACGCGGATTCCCGAGATATTCGTTGGCTTCTGATTGGCCATGGAGCCGGGCCCAGAAGGTGACAAAGTTGGTGGGTATGGTTGCGTGGGAGGATGGATGCGGTGGGCCCGGGGCGATGTGGGTCGATCCGCCAGTCCGGCGGACAGCCGCTGCTCGGGTCGCGGGCAAGGAACGCCGAGAACTCGCGATCCTCGTGGCCTGCGACGCCGGCCTCGACGAGATCGATGCGGCGACACTCCGCCTGCGCGCGCCTTCACACAGGACGTGTCGTGCCGCATCTATGAGGGCCGCAGCGAACGCGGCGAGCCGTTCCGTGGCATCCGCTATCGCTCTCGGTTGGGCGATCCCGCGCAAGACCGGAGAACGGCCCGAAGCAAGACCCTGAGCTCGCCCTCCTGCGGCCCCCCGACTACACCATCGGCGACGACAACGGGTGCGGCGCCATCACGTTCGAGAGTGCGAGAGAACGGCTCGTGGCATCCTGCTCTCGGCAGGCGTAGCGTCCCTGTGTAAGCGCCGGGCTCGAGAAGTTGTGCTCCCGTGGTCGAGGACGCCCCTACGCGACTGGATGGTTTCCCTCTTCGATCCCGTGACGCCTCGTTACTTCGAGCCGTGGTCATCCGTTCAACCTAGGTGTACTGAGCCGGGACGTTAGTGACGCGGCTGATCGGCGGGTGGTCGCCGAGTGCGGTATGGCTTCGGTGGTGATTGTACTGATGGAGCCAGCGGGCGAGGGCGTGAGTGCGGGACCGTTCTGAGCGACAGACGCGGACATAGGCCCACTCCTCCAGCAGCGTGCGGTTGAAGCGCTCGACCTTCCCGTTCGTCTGGGGCCGGTAGGGCCGGGTGAACCGGTGTCTCACCTCCTGCTCCGTACAGAGCCGGGCGAAGGCGCTGCTGCGGTAGGCGGAGCCGTTGTCGGTGAGCACCCGCTGCACGCTCACGCCGTGCCCGGCGAACCAGTCCCGGGCGCGACGCCAGAAGGCGACCACGGTCGGCGCTCGCTCGTCGTCCAGCACCTCGCTGTAGGCGAGGCGCGAGTGGTCGTCGACCGCCGAATGGATGTAGGCGTAGCCCACCCGCTGCCGTCTCCCTGCCTGACCACGCCCGTGCGCCTTCCAGCCGCCACCGGTGGGGATGCGACCGAGCTTCTTGATGTCGACATGCACCAGGTCACCGGGACGCTCCCGTTCGTAGCGGCGGATCACGCGTCCCGTGGGGCGGTCCAGCCATGCGAGCCGGTGCAGGCCGAGTCGACGGAGCACCCGGTAGACCGTGGAGGGCGCGAGCCCGAGCCGGTGGCCGATGCGGACGGGGCCCAACTTGAGCCGCCGGCGGAGACGTTCGATGCGGCGTTCGGCGGTGTGCGGCGTCTGGCGAGGACTGCGCCAGGGGCGAGAGGAGCGGTCGCGGAGCCCGGACTCCCCCTCGGCCAGCCAGCGGTGCCACCAACGACTCGCCGTCTGGCGGGTGACTCCCATCTCCCGGGCCATGTGGGCGATCGGTCGGCCTGCCGCGATGCGCTGCACAAGCAGCAGTCGTCCCGCCGGGGTGAGTTTCGCGTTAGCGTGCAATGAGGACCTCCTGGAGTCGGGTGGCTGTAGTAACCACACCTTCCTCAGGAGGTCCCCTTCGGTCATCTACCCCGCGTCACCAACGTGGGTGGTCAGTACAGTTAGGGACACGGGCTATTGGCGGCGATGCCGTTCCAAACCATGAGGTACTCCCCATCCGGCGACCAGTGAGCCATCGGTGCCGCACTAGCGCCTAGTGCTATCACGTCGAGCGGCGAGGCTGCGGACGAGCCTAGCAAGTCGCGGAGCGCGTAGACCCTAACCGAGGATCCAGCCCCTACGGCGAGCAACTCTCCGTTCGGAGACCACTGGACATATCGGACCGGGCTCGTCGCTTTGACGGTCGCCACGATCGTGCCAGCGACGTCAGCCACGGCCACCTTCCCGTTCGAGTCGGCGAGACAGGACTCTATCGCGAGCGCCGCGAAGTCTCCCGATGGGTTCCAACCGAGGAATCGTGCACCGTCCACGGAATCGAGTTCGCTGAGACTCGAAGTGCTAAGGAAGACGATGGTTGCGCCTGCCTGAACAGCTAGGCCTCCTCGAGAACTCCAGAACAAGTCAGAGATGGGCGCGGAAGGCAGAATCTCTCTTAGCGTCCCCGCTTGTATCTCTAGCAAAAGGATGCGCGGCATTGTGAGGCTTGCGATCGCTACGGAGTCTGAGTTCTGTGCCCATCGGACGAGTGCCCCATCCGAAATCCGCTCGCCGGGCACCTCGATCCTCGCCACGCTTCCGCTAGTTAGAACCAAAACGTCCTCCTCGGACATGCCGACGATACGTCTCCGATCCGGGGAGAGAGCCGGGCGAGTTGTGAGTTCGTCTGTCCTGTACTGGGCACCTGAATCATCGACCAACACGAGAATTCGGGCTCCCCCTGTGCCCCTGAGGTACGCCTGTTCACCTGAGGCCATGAAGCCGACAAGCTCCCCCCCAGGGTGCCTTTGCATAGGCGCAAGGGTTCGCGTTTCGAAGTCGAACAGGTAGTGGGCGTCGGGCACTGTGATCGCATGAAGTAGCCCATCCCCGACCCACTCCACGGTCGACGCATCCGTGACTTCGCTGGGAATGGGGGCGCTGGTCAGCGTCGCCAGATCGAAGGCTACATGTGGGCTCGCCAACGTCAACGCCCAACGACCGTCCGGAGAAGGGAGCATGGGTCCCGCGACCTCTGCTAGGTGAAACGCGTCTCGGGATCGCAGCGTCCAGAGCATGACTGCGTCCGTACGATCCCCGTCAACCGTCGGTGTCGTGCTGTCGGACGGGAGAGTCGTGACTTCTGTCCTAGGTGCGCCCCCGGTCTCCCCTTCACAAGCGAACGCGGTGACGATCAGTAGGAGAATCGAGACGAACAGCGCAAGCGGGCGCACGACGGGTCCTCGGAGAGCCTCGGCGAGCGCATAGCAGTCGCTACGCGGTCGCCGAGGCCCCTTTCTCTCGAACTAATAAGTCAGTTTGTGGATCCAGCGATTTATCGGGTCTCCAGTGGGGTTCAGGCGGCAGTTCGGCTGTCCCAACGCCGCGCAGGTCGCGTGTGCCGCCAACCCTGATGGGATAAATGCAGTGTTCCTGCCCAGGCTACTTCCCTGATGGAGGTGTGGCCCCGTACTAGTGCATGGATCGCCGACGTGTGTCCGAATCGAACCCAGAATGGGACTCAGGGTGTAGCCCCCGTTCGTGGCCATGGTCCATCCGGAGCCAATCCCGATGGATCGATTGATGTGCCAGAACCAGGTCTCGCCGCCGATGCTCGCGTACGTCACTCGAGCACCATTGCATCCTGAACTGTCCGGGATAACAGTTGCCCACGCAGCCGTCGCGCCACTCCAGTGGTAACTCCGATGGTAGACCGAGCGCCCGACGAGCCCCGCGCCTCCAGGAACTGCCGTGTCGACAATGTCGACTGCGGTGTTGGATGTGTGCCAGAAGGTGCTCAACAACACGTCGGTCGTCCCGCCGAGGCCGGAAAGGATGCGATGCTCCTGTCCGGCCGCCTCCGCCGACTTACTGGACCATGGAACTGTCAGCATGAGGCTAACGACGGCCACAGTAGCGGCAAACGCCGCAATAGCGCCGATACCTCGACCGAGCCTGAGTCGTGTCGTCATCGCGAATACCCTTCGAGGATGCTAATCAGGTCGTCCGCCGAAACCCCGTCGGCTCCGAACGTTTCTATCGCTGTTAGAAC
>Ga0208032_1001054_pt1 | contig 12480 bp, 13 predicted proteins | sample MalvirAntarct_66_FD_184254 | JGI IMG/M metagenome (GOLD analysis project Ga0208032, IMG submission 184254) | Marine viral communities from the Global Malaspina Expedition - Malaspina viral metaG Antarct_66 (SPAdes) (version 2) | ecosystem: Environmental > Aquatic > Marine > Oceanic | place: West... | reverse complement strand
ATCTTCGTGGCGGATAAGAACAACAACCGCATCCGCCGAATAACTCCGGCTGGTGACGTCACGACCTTCGCCGGGTCAGGAGCGATCGCAAGCGTTGATGGTTCGGGTCTTGGGGCGAGCTTCGCCTTCCCGACCGGGCTCGCCATTGATGGTCTCGGCAACCTCTACGTCACGGAGCAAGATAGCGCGTCCGTTCGCAAGGTGGACCCAAGCGGGAACGTTTCGACCGTGCTGCGGATGCACGACGGCCCCTCAGGCCTGTCCGGCCTCGCCGTTGACCACGAAGGCAACCTGTACGTCGGCGACGTCTGGACTAACCAGATCCGGTTCATCAATCGGAACGGCGAGCACTCGACGTACGCTGGCGTTGCTGGGGTGGGGTTCAGCGATGGCCCTGGCGACACGGCTCAATTCGTTAACCCCACTGGGATCGTCGTGGCTGCGTCGGGCGCGCTTTTCGTCGCCGATGCCGGCAATCATCGTATCCGAGTCATTGAATAGGAGACCACGACGATGAATAATCGAAAGTACCTATTGACGGCAATGATTGCCGCCGCGTTACTCATTATCGGTGTTGTTCCAGTCAAGATTGCCTTCGCGTCCCATCACGTTAGTCCAGATAACCTGGGAGCTCCTTTCTCCGGGACCTGGGCTCGGTTTGGAGATGGTCCCGCGACCCACTGGCTCGCCATGGGTGGTGACTGGTCCGTCGACTTCTATCAGTCGGCGGGGACCGAAGGGCAGCTTCGCATCTCGGCGACGAGCGGGACTGTCACGGGACAGAGCGCATTCCGGTACAACTCATGCGGTAACCCCATGGAGTCCGCAGGTTCGTCTTACCGCATTCGGATTGTGAACTCAGGTCAGGGTGACCGCGGTTGGATGGGGTATGCCCATGTCTCCCGCATCAATCCGTCCAGTGGCGCATCGTACACTCTTGGTATCGGATCGCTATCGAACGGTACTCGTATTGGCTGGACCGAGCAGTGGCCCTACCAAGCGGGGTGCTACGAAGTGACCACGGCGCAGGGTGTCCATTGGCACCTCGAAGCACGCCAAGACAGCCACTTCTCTTGCTATATCAGCAGGTCGAACAATACCGCCGTGGGCGCGGGGGTCACCATTGGTCGCATGGGTTCAAATGCCACCGCGACGAAGCAGGCCTGTTAGCCGCAGCAAATGCCCGCCTTGAGGCCCCGACCGTCATCCTCAATCAACGGAGGTGAAGTTCTCAGACCACACTGCGCCCTCGGGCAGCGCCCCGCCGAGTCGGTGACCCGGTGACGCACCCGTCCCCGACTGACCGAGCGCCACGCCGGGACAAAGCCCACGTTGTGCCCGTCGCCCGGTGTCTTCACATCGAGCGAGGGGCACAACGCTTCCCCTCGCTCTCCTCGCTCTCCTCGCTCTCCTCGCTCTCCTCGCTCTCCTCGCTCTCCTTGGTCGATCGGGATCCGGTCGCAGATGTCGGATCTCATCGCGGGTCGCCCATACCCTGATCCCGGGCGGCACGAGGCCGGTCGCGCCCCCCGACCACGCCCGTCGTCCGAGCGCGCGGTCCCAAGGGCGGCCATACGATGAGGGTCTTTGAACTCATCAACACGGCGAGCCGCCCGCCTGCCCACAACCCGTCTCCCGGTTCTGCGCCGGCTTGGTACTTCGGGGATCACCCGAACACCGCCCAACCTGCGGAGCGCGCAGGAACCTACTGGCGCAAGTGACGGGAGCCCGGCACAGGGCGCCTGGCCGCTGGACCCGCGGCCTCCTCGCCTTCGACGGCAAAGCGACCGGCAGCTCTACCTCGAGGGCGACTGTCGAGCGGCTAGGTTCGAGCGCCGCTGGCCCGTGAGCCCGCGAGGTGTTCGGCGTCAGTGATGAGCGCCCTGAACGGCGCCTACGAACTTCCGGTAGCGCGTCTCCATCTCGTTGAGGCTGAGATCGGCGACGCGCGGTCGATCGCCTTCGTCCGCGAGGAACGTGCATCCTCATCACCCTCGATCTCCTCGAGTCCGGCGACCACCTCGAGGTTCGGGCGGAAGCGTGCCAGCGTCTCGACAAGCGCCGAGTTCCTGCGAGGAGGCATAGAGCACTCGGTAACTCCCGAGCGGATCGTCCCAGCGGTTCCCGAACGTGCCGTCCGGGAGGCCTGGCTCCAGTCCGGCCACGCCCACGGGTCGGGGCGACGACCGACGCGGTACACGGTCTCCGCCGGATAGCCCGCCGTGAGCTGACCGCTCATCCCCCGGCGAGGAAGGCGCGGGCGGCGCCGACGACCTCCGGTCCGACCTCGTCGAGGTCGCCCTCACGGAGCAGGCGTGCCGGCGAGCGATCGCTCAGCTGGGGGTTGAGACCCTGGAACCAGGTGCGGGCCACCTCATCCCTGTCGACGCGGGCGATGGCGTCGGCGACCTGGAGGGCCAGGCGCAGCCGCCGTTGCACACCAGCAGACGTTTCCCGGGAGCCGATCGGGCGGAGTTCGCAGTACGACGAGCCGTACCGGCTTCCGCCGAACGACCTCATGCGGGCGGGAGCGGCTCGTTCTCTCGGTCGATCCTCGACGCCCATCGCCAGGCGAAAGCCACCCGCATGGGTGCGCAGCCCATGCTTGATGCTGTTGTATTTGCTGGTCGTATCTTGCCGCGCCCACTCCCGGGCGATGTGACGCCACAGGTCCGCGAAGTTGCGCTCGATCCGCGCCTCCTGCTCCTTGTCGTCGAGTACGAGCGGACTGAACACCGAGGCAGCGATCTGCTCCCAGGTTACTCGCGTGGCGTTGAGTTTCGACGGGAAGCGCTCGTAGGCGTCGATCTTCTTGATCATCGAGCGCAGGTCGCCCGGCTGATACAGGTGCATCCAGCCGAGCAGGCAGTCGGGCGCCTGCACCGACCCCAGCAGGAGGGCGAGGAGCGTCTCGGCGGCGTGGACATAGGCGGTGCGGAGTGCGAGCGCCGCGTGCATCGGTACCGCGGCAGCGTCATCGCCCCCCGGTGGATTGGGCTCCCCTTGCTGGGCGGCGTAGGCGTCGGCGAGGAACTCGAAGTAGGAGGGATCGAGCCGCTGCACGAAGTCCTGCTCTGGGCACGGAGTTCGGGATCCCAGAGGCAGTACGGTTTCGTATCGACGGCAAACCGGCTGTACTCCATCGACCGCACTCCTCACTGCAGACTAGTAATGGCCCTGGCCGACGCGCCCTGACGATCAGACGCTTCCGAGCGGGCCCCATTCCAGGACCTTGATAGGGCGAGGAGGCCACCCCGCGTCGAGACCTGTGTCCCGCGAGCTCAGCGCTCGGGATTCATGAGTTCCGTAGAGACCCACTCACGGATCGACGCGCAGGCGTCTTCCAGCGCGACTCGCTTGCCCCAGTACATCGGCTCGATCGCCCGGTAGGCGTCCCGGATCTGCGTCCAGCGTTCGTCATTGCCGGGCAGGAAGGCTGGGTCCTCCGCGGACGGGCGTTGCCGGATCTGTCCTTCCGAGCGCATTTCGTCCGTCAGTGCGGCGATGTCCGGGTAGGAATCGAGCGGCGGCAACGAGGGTGCCGCCGCGATGATGCGGGCGGCGTCCTCGAAGTGGCGCACGAAGGTAGAGGCATCCAGGTCCTCTCTCGGGACACGCCGGTGGAGAGCGTCGAGCTTCTCGATCAGGGTCACGAGTGGGTGCACGCACCGCACCGCGCGTGGGCGGTTGTCGTCAAACGCCGCGAGCTGTCCTTGGCGTTCGAGGTAGTCGTGGACGAACGAGGTCAGGTCTCGCTCGACGTACGGCGTGACCCGTGCGCTTCCCACTTCGAGCAGGACGAACGGACGGAGCGGCCCGAGGTCGCTGAGGTGGCGGCCGGGATAGGTCACGCGGATGCCGGCGCTGCGCCACGAGCGGTCAGCCAGTTCTTCCACTAGCGACGGCTCGCCTCCTGGCACCTCCAGCAACCTGACGAGCGTCTCGAAGTAGGCGCGGCGTTCTGCAGTGATGCCGGCGCCTTCCCGCGTCCAGTCCGAGACCTCCGGGAGCGCCAGTACGCGCCCCGGCGAGACCTTGAGGTCGAGGTCTTCGGAGAAGCGTTCGATCAGGCCGAAGCCCTTCGAGAGGGAAGTGCCGCCCTTGAACCAGACGTCGAACCCCTGGTGGAGGAGCGCCCAGAGTACGTGGGTGACCCAGTAGTCCTTCTCGACGAGGCCGACGGCGAGCCCGTGCTCGTCCGCGACGATCCGCAGCAGGTCGTCAACGTCGCGGTCCTCGTGGACGAACATCGTGACTACGTGGCCGCTACCCGGGCGGCGTCCAGGGCTTTCTCCACGCGCTGTCGCGTGTCGCTCGAGCCATACTCCTGCGCGCACCTCCGCAGCCGGTCGGCGTCGAACCGCCCGCCCCGGAGTGCCGCGCCGAGCGCCCGGGTGAGGTCGTCGCGATCGGCGCCCGCCTGCTCAGCGTGTTGGAAGAGGTCGACCACAAACCACTCGGGCGACGGCTGCTTCGGGAACGCCACCCGGCGCAGGAGGTATCGACGCCCGCCCAGCCGGAACTCGCCCGAGCGCTTGGTGTTGTAGACGAGCTGTGCGGCGAACGAGGCAGAGGTCCCGAGGCCGAGCGCATTCCAGCGTTCCGGGCCGGTCAGGAGGAACGGTGCGCCATCGAGGAACGCGCGCATCACCGCTTCGTCGGTCGGCGGCACCACACCGAAGCGTCCCTGCTTCGGGGAGGCGAAGAGCCCGTGGGCGAGCGGCTTCAGCCGGCCCTCCTGCGCGAGCCGCCGCGCGAGACGGGGCGGATTCGATGTCCAGCGTGCGAAGTCCCGCGTCCGGTAGACCCGGCCGGGCGTCAGTGTCGGTGGTGCAGGTGTCATGTCATAAATCTCCCGGAGAAAACATACACCATCTTGGGGGCAATCACGCAGCCCGACCGCCCCATTCCGGAGTGTCTGTTACCAGCGCATCGTGATGTCCGGGCCCGTTCACCCGCCTCGACCACCATGTCTGCTCCGGTGGATCCTCGCATTCGTGGCCGTGGCGGGAGCGATCGGGCTCGCCGCATGTGGGGCGGCGGTGCCGGACCGCGAGCCGAGCGCCGAGGTGATCGCCTCGGCGCAGAGGTGTATCAGGCGAACTGCGCGACCTGCCACGGCGTGGGTGGCGCGGGCGAGCCGAACTGGCAATCTCGGCAGGCCGACGGGACGCTGCCGGCGCCGCCGCACGACGCGTCAGGGCACACGTGGCACCACCCGGACGCCGTGCTGCTGGACATCATTCGTCGCGGTGGCGAGGCCGTCTACGGTGGTCCAGGGTTGCGATCGGGCATGCCGGCCTTCGGCGGTCAACTGACGGCCGAAGAGATCGACGCCGTGCTCGCCTACATCAAGACGCTCTGGGGTGACACCGAACGCGAGTATCAGGAGCGACTGCCGGAGCGATGAGTTCCGACGACGCCTACTCGGCCGTCCGTGGGATCGCGAGGGCAACGTCCAGCGGCTGCCCCCAGGGCATCGTCACGGTCTGCAGGTCGACCCGATAGCGCGCCGGGTCTTCAAGTTTGCTCATGATGCGGTCGCCCGCGCCCGCGCCCGGGCCGACGAGCATGTGGTTGCCGCAGCAGCACGACTCGGTGGACTGATCGGCCTGTGACCGGTCCAGCGCAAAGCCGGCGTCGCAGCCGCAATAGCCGTCGTAGTTCACGTTGGCGCCGACGCCCGTCTTCTCGATGCGATAACCGACTGGAGCCCAGCCTTCCGTCAAACCTGGCCGGGGTGTTCTGGCACCCGGTGAGACATCACCGAGCGGGTAGCCCGCCGCCGCGAGCGCCGTGGTGAGCGCGTCCAGCACGAGCACGAGCCGATCCCGCCCGCGTGCGGTCGTTCGGCGGAAGCCGGTACGGCTCGTCCTACTACGAACTGCGCCCAATCACGGGGAAGAAGAGGCGTACGTCGGCCTCACCCTGATCTCGCAGTCGATCGCCAACCTCCGCGCCTGGCTGCTCATCGCCGTGCACGGCGTCGATGCCGCCAGTCTGCGGTTCGTCTGGCCGAGCAGCGACGAGGCATTCGCGGGATGAAGGAGCCCGTCGGTGGCCGATCTCCTTCAACACGAGCTCGATCGTCGATCCGGGAGACATCTGCAATCTGAGCGCCGAGGAGATCTTGGCCGTCTACGAGCAGTACGTCCAGGACGCTCTCGCTGCGCCTCAAGACCATCGATGCCGTACGCCCGAGACCATCGCGCACCACGACGTTCCGGTGTGTGGCGGCTTTCGTAATGCCTGGAGGTTCGCGTAGCGGTCGCCATCCTCAAGTCCGCCGCCCCCTCCGGCGTGGACTGGCGAAGACAGGGCCGGACCAGCCGGGCGCCGGTTCTGTTTCGGGCTTCCAGCGATGGGGGTGAGGACGAAGCGGTTCCTCGATCCGTGCTGTAGCGTACATTCATCGTGGCGGGAACGCGCTCCCGCTCACGGAGGAGGCGGCCAGACCACCGGTCGTCTCCTCCCTGTCGTCACGATCTGTCATCGGTATGGGTGGCAGCCCAGGGCGAGGACCGTCACGAGGATCGGGCTCCCGCCGTCTGGCTCATGCCGCGGACAACGGCCGCATGGACGGCCGCCCTTGGGACGGCAGCCCCTGGGACGGCACCCGATGATCACGCGGGACCCGCCCACTGGTACCTCGACCGCGGGTTACCCGGATGGGACGGTTTCATCCGGTTCGCACGCGGCGGGAAGTCTGACGATGGTCCTGGTTCGCGCGCTAGCCGCGACCGTCGTCATCGATCCGCCGTACCGCAACACGACAGCATGGACCATGCTGAGTGTGAAGCGTTCCGCAGGGTCCTCTGAGGACGGGCCAAATGGCTCGAACGTATGCGCGCGGGTCTCGGCAGCGAGTCCATCCGAGGCCGGATGGCTGACATCGATCTCCACCTGGGCTACTCGGCGATCGACACCGGGCTCGATCCGCCGGATCCGCGCATCGACCGTCGAGGGCGCCAACCGCCTGGGGGGAAGGAGTTGTAAGGCGTTGTGCAACAGGCCCTGACAAATCCACTCCGCATCCGCTTGAGTCATGCGGACCAGCGCCTTCGGGTCGTCAGTATGCAGGTCCACACGGACTGAATCCGGAACCGTGTGCCCGTGATGACTGACTACCTGCTCCAGCACCGCAGTGAGGTTAATCGCGTGCGTCTCGGGCAATTCAGCCTCGTCCTGAGGTAACGACGCTCGAACGAATTGGTCGAGCAACCCGAGCGCTTCCGTCGTCGCTCGTAGCGGTGCATCGAGCGTGACTTTGGTGACGCCGAGCTCCTGGGAGAGCTCAAGCGACGAATGGATAAACGAGAGTGTGCGGCGGATATCGTCTCCCACGGTACCTGCCATCGCTTCGATGGCCCTGAGGCGGTCGGTGTGCGAGCGGTCAGCTTCAGCCTGCAGGCGACTGCTCGGATCGCGCCCGACCACCAGATGGCGTCCATCCCCGAGCGCGATGAACTGACATTCGAGTGAGGCGTGCGAACCGTCGCCGCGGACAAAGACAAACTCGATGAGCGACGCGCCCTCCGGCGCCATGAATTCCTGCGTTGGTTGCGGGTCGGCCCCGTGAATGAAGTCGAGGAACGCCGAACCCACCAGTCCTGACCGCGGATAGCGAAGGAAGGAACTCGCGGCTTCGTTGAGGAAGTCGAGGCGGCCGTGCTCGCTGAGAATCATCTCGGGATCGGGGGATGCAGCGAGCGATCGCAAGAACATCTGGTCAGAGAGCTGGCGCCGCTGATCGGCGGCGCGATATGTCCGTAAACTCGGTCCGATGGCGGACAGCACGACGACGAGCGCCAGCGGGCTCACGAGCAGCGTGACCAACAGCCCGACGGTCGGGGCGGAGAGCCCGAAGAAGGCGACCCGGATGCCCAGCACCAGGCGTTGCAGTAGTCCCAAGCAGAGGAGCAGGAAGATTCCCCGCCAGAGGTTCACCTCGCGCTGAGGCGCGTCCCGGTGCAGGCGGATCGTCTGAGAGACGGCGATCGCGAGCGCGACGATCGAGGCGCCGATCAGCATCTGATACGTCATCTGGGAGTCGCACCCTTTCGGGAGAGTCCACGAGGTCGGTGCCGGCCGAGGCTGTTGCGGCCCTAGGAGTTGGCCTCCTGAGTCATCCAGGAGGCGTCACGCGCAAACTGCGGTATCAGCTCAGCGGCGAGGGGATGGGCGATGTGGTAGCCCTGGAGCATGTCGCATTCGAGCTCAACCAGCCGATCGACTTGTGGACGCGTCTCGACCCCCTCAGCAATCGCCGCCCGCCCGAAGGAGTGGGCCAGTCCGATTATCGTGCGGACCAGTTCATCACCGATCGTGTCTCGTCCCATCTGATTGACGAAGGACCGGTCAACCTTGAGTTCGGTCCACGGCAGGACCTGCAGGCTTCTTAGGTTTGAATACCCTGTACCGAAGTCGTCGATAGCCAAGTGGACCCCGTCCGACGTGAGCTCCCGGAGGAGCTGGGACTGACGTTCGCTCACATCACCAAGTCTGTGGCTTTCGGTGACCTCGATCGCAATGCGCGTAAGGTCGAGGCCATGGTCCTCGGCGTTCAGCCGAATGAACTCATCGATTCCCGGATCAAGGATCTCCAGCGGCGAGACGTTGATCGCCGCACGGAGCTCGAGCCCCTCCCGCTCCCACATCGCGAGGTGGGAGAGGGCAGTCTGGAAGACCAGTTTGGTGACCTCCGGGAGGAGTCCGGCGCGGTCCGCAAGGGGGATGAACTCATCGGGAGCGATCACACCGAACCGCGGGTGATTCCACCTGGCAAGTGCCTCGACCGACGTGAATGCGCACTCCTTCACGTCGATGAGTGGCTGATACTCGGTGAATAGCGAACCATTCGCTAGGGCCGAGCGGAGATCCGCCAGGAGGGTGAAGTTACGTTTGAGGTCGATCGCATCCGGTTCGTAGAATGCGTATCCCAATTTCCACACCGCCGCCGATCGTGCCGCCTTCTCGGAGGCGCGGATGAGTAGTTCCGCGTTCCCAGCGTGCTCCGGATAGGAACCGAGCCCGGTGTAACTCGCGAGACTGATCGCGCGCCCGTCGACCAGGTAGGGAACTGCTAACGCTCGATCGAGTGACTCGGCGAGGTGCACTGCGTCCTGTGACGAGGAGTGCAACGACACGGCAAACTTCCCCGCCTCAAGCGCCGCCACAAGGCTGTCCTCAGGGAAGTGGGCGGAGATACGCTCAGCGGTCTCTCGCAAGATTTCTGCGCCGACGGTATGACCAAACGTTTCCGAGATCTCTTGGAATCGATCCAGCAGGACAACGAGTACCGTCAGGGCGAGCGGCGGCTTCAGGGGATCTTGGAGTGCGGCGTCTAGTCTCCGAGCGAACTCTGGGCGATTGAGCAGGCCGGTGGCATGGTCGTGGGTCGCCTGGAACTCGATCAGCGCTTCTGCCGCGGCGCGATCGGTGATATCGGTGGCGATGCCGATCACGCCGCGTTGATCGCCGTCGAAATAGAGCGGTGCGAAGAGGGTCTCGTGCACCCGGCCGTCGAGCTGCAGGCGTGCCAGCACGCCTTCGCCTGCCAGCGATCGTCGTGCCGCATCCGCCAGGGCCGGTTCGGTGCGGTAGAGATCAAAGAGAGACGTTCCGATGAGTTCTCCCGCGTCGAGTCCAAGGTCGTGCAGCGCCTGGCCGCGGGAGAGTGTAATGACACCGTCGGAGTCGGCCGCAAACAGGACGATCGGCGCGTTGCTGACAACCGTCTCGAGTAACCGCTCCGGGTCGAAGGGGTCCCGTGGCTCCGTGGATTCCAGTGATGACTCGCTCATGGGCGACGGCCTCCCCAAACCCCGAGCATTGCGCTGGAGGTCCAAGATCAGTCGAGGTAGGCCGCCCGCCTACGAAGACTAGGGGATCATCAGGACATAATTCAGATTCGTCAACACGAGAGCCCGGTGACGTCGATCAAGACTGCACCATAGACATCCAGGCGGTGCAAGGGCGACCGACGAAACGATGCACACAACACCAGGCTCCTGGGCTAGGGAGGTCGACGGCGCAGCGGCGCATGGTGCACGCGTTCGACGCTGGGACGCCGGACTGATCGCCGGCGAGATCCCCACGCGTGATGCTCGATTGTTCAGTCGTCGGTTAGCGGCCCACCGGGCGAGCAAAGCAGCGAACCGCCGTACTTGACCCCGGTCGCGCGGCATGACGAGATTCACCCATCCGACCTCGTGGCATCGGAGCATGAACGGATTGGACGACACGCCCGAGGCCGCCTGCCGCAGCGTGCGGTTCCCCGGCGGCCTTGGATCCACCGAGCCCTTCGTGTCGCCAGGACGGGCAGCCTTGTTCCTGCGCGCCGCCGCCGCAACCTAGAGCGGTTTCGCCGGGATCCAGTTCGCCCGCCAGCTAAGGAATGAACCGTATCGTGCCGGGGTCAGGGAGCATCCACGGACCGACGACGAGCACGCTCCCGTCTTGTAGGAGGACCGCAGCGTGATTGCCTCGCGGCGCAGGCATCGTGAGCAGAGGACCGAAGGACTCGGTGGCCGGATCGAACAATTCAGCCGTGGCAAGCGCCTCGCCATCTCCGTGACCTGCGTTTGCAAGACCACCGACGATCAGCACCCGCCCGTCATCGAGCAGCGTCATTGTCTGTGACAAGCGTCCGGTCCTCATGTCCGGCAGCTTGTACGCAGCGCGAGTCAGAGGTTCGAGGAGCGCCGCATCAGGCAGCGCGTTGTTCTCATCACAACACCCGCCTGCGAACAAGACGCGTCCATCCGCCAGGAGCACTGCACTCGCTGGCCAGGCTTCCAGGCCTCCCGGTGGCGAGAGAAGGTCGAGCGTCTCGGTCGCCAGATCGAGCAACGCGGCACTGCCGCCGCCGACGATCAGCATGCGACCGTCCGCGACGAGAAACGCCCTAGGCATATCAAATGCTGGCGGGAGTTCGATCGCCAACCGTGCAGTCTCACCGGTAGAGGGATCGAAGATCTCTATGTCGCGCGGTGGATCGCCACGACTGATTCCACCGACAACAAGTACTCGATCATGCGGCAAGAGTACGGCGTCGTGGGCGACTCTCGGGGCACTAAGCGTTCCCGCCACCGCGAACTCGCCGAGGTCGGGATCGTAGATCTCGATGTCTGCGAGGTAGGGATATCGCTCGATGGATGAATCGCCGAGGCCTACGCCTCCAACGATGACCACGCGCCCATCTGACAGACGAGTCGCCGTGTGGGTCTGGCGGACCATCGCGAGCGCGCCGGCTGGTGACCAGTTGTTGGTGTCAGGGTCGTACCGCTCCGCTTCCGCCACGAGTCCCGATGCCCCGACACAACACCCTCCTGCCACAAGGACCGTGCCATCGTTCAACAGCGTCGCGGAGTGGAATGAACGGGCGCTCTCTGGACCCGCCGCCGCAACGAACGTCGATTGCGGGAGTGCCGCAGGGGCTTCGGTTGCTGTCACCGGTGGCGTGGCTGTCCGCCCCGCTCCTCCCGGTGACCCCGCTTCATTCATCGACTGCATGGCGATGAGAAAGGTAATGCCGACGGCCGCGGCACCGGCGCCAACCGCGATCCGTCCGGTCCATGCCGCCCCGCGTTCACCAAGCCAGCCGAGCGGTCCGGCGAGGTGCATCCGACCCAGAACAGTCCGAGACGCCTCGGCCGGCGTGCCCTGCCACACGGCGAGCTCATGGCGGTGCTCCACGTCGAGCTTCGCGAGCATGTTCGAGACGTGGGTCTTCACGGTGTTGTGGCTCACGCCGAGGTGCTCGGCGATGTCCTGGTTCGTGCGGCCCGCCCGGATCTGCTCAAGCACACGCCATTCGGCGGGCGTCAACACGTCGGGGTGCGCAGGTCGTCCCTGGGAACGTCGCCGCGAAAACTTCTGCATCACCGGAGCCTACGTGCGTATGCACGGGTTGACCTCACCCAACCGTTCCGAACGGCTGCACACCTACGTGCCCGGATCCGGGGCGACCAGCGGTACACCCCGCGCCATCGAGCACCTCGCGCCGGTGCTCAGACGATCACGCCCAGTGCAGTCGCAGCAGATCGAGCGCTTCGAGCACGTCCGGCGTGTCCGGCGCAATCGGGCGCACGTCCACCACAGTCAGCGGTTGAGGGTCGCCCGCCGGCACCTCGAACACCGCCCCGTTCACAACTGATCGCCCAACCGCGAGCGATAGCGGATGCCATGGAACGGCCCGCAGCGCTCGCTGCGGCCCTCGTACCTGCCGACGCGACGGGCCAGCCGAGATGTTCGGCCTCGGCGCAGATCGGCTGAAGGATGAGGAGCGCCCGCGGACGGACCGCGGCCCCCACGGAGTCCGAAGCATCCGACGGGACCCGAGGTTTCGAGCTCGCCGTCGTCGTCACATGGCTCGCTGCGATGGTGGTTTCACGTAGTCCACTGGCGTGCCCGAGCTCGCGCACAGGATCCGCTGCGATGGCGGCGCGCGCGGCCTCCCGAACCCGATTGGTCCAGACT
>Ga0208032_1001050_pt1 | contig 12503 bp, 10 predicted proteins | sample MalvirAntarct_66_FD_184254 | JGI IMG/M metagenome (GOLD analysis project Ga0208032, IMG submission 184254) | Marine viral communities from the Global Malaspina Expedition - Malaspina viral metaG Antarct_66 (SPAdes) (version 2) | ecosystem: Environmental > Aquatic > Marine > Oceanic | place: West... | reverse complement strand
CTTTTTAAACATACTAAAAGAGGTAACAACATAATGAACGATACACCAATACTACAGGCTAAGGTAGAGACTACTTATAGACACAAGGAAACAGGAGAGCTTTTTAAGGAGAGAAAAGACTGGGAAGTTAAAGGTTTTAAACAAGAAGAAATGGCACAAGATGTAAATGTTATTATGCCATCTCTTGATTTATTAGGAAAAACAAAGTAAACTATACAAATCATGGGAATAGAAGATATACAAATTTCAGAAGAGCTAGAAACTAACGCACCGTCTATTAGGTATAGAGGAGACGAAGGTCCTAAATCACCTCAAGAAGAACAGCAAATGATGGCTGCTGAAATATGGGAACAAATGGAACCAGAACAAAAAGAACAGTTTCAAAGTTTTGAAGCTTTTTTTGAAAGTGGAATCTGGAAACAAATTATACAACAGATGCAAGCAGACCAAACACCAGAAATGTCTATGAACGAAAATGTTAACATGGCCGAATCAATGCCAGGCGGTGGTATCGCTGATGTTGATATGAGAGAACAAGTTCAGATGAGAGCCAACGGTGGTCTGATGGGTCTATACAACAGAGGTAGATAGTCATGGCTAAAGTAGCTATTCAAGGTGGAGTAAAAAACTATCTTGGCGATCAAAAAACTGTAGGTAAGGTGCCCATTAAATGGAAGTCGGGACCCGATCATCCTGAAACAGAACTAGCTTATATTACAAAAGCAGAAAAAGATTTACTTCTTAAAAAAGATTTACACAATTCACTAAATGGTAAACCTAACAGAGGACCATCCGGTGTAATGAGTTTAAATGGTTGGGGTGATAAAAACTCTGATGGTAGTTCTGACACAAGTGGTGGAAATGCTGGTGCAGAGGGTGGTCAAGGAAGTGGAAATTCTAGAGATAGCTATGATAGCGGAAATGATAGAGGTGCAGAACAAAGGGCATCTGCAGCTAGACAAGCAGCGCAAGCAAAAGCTAAAAGAAATAATGAAGCTGCAACAAAAAAAGCAGCAAAAGATTTAGCAGACAGACAAGCTAAAAAAGCTAAAAAAGATAAGGAAGATAAAGCTAAAAGAGATAAAATAGCTCAAGAAAAAGAAATCCAAAAAATGTTGGATTTAAAAAAGAAAGCTGAAGAGAAAAAAAAAATAGATGATGCATTAAAAGCTGAATCAATTTATAAATATAAAAAAAATCCTATATTTGATTTTATTCCATATAAAAAACCATTAGATTTTTTAAGTGAGAAATTTATAAGTCAAGGTTCTTTAAAGAATAGGATGGATTATATTAATTCATTACCTCCTCAACAAAAAAGAGCTATGATAGAGAAGTTGGGCTTAGCAAACGATGAAGAGTATGACGAACTAGACGAAAAATCTTTAAAAGAATCTGGTTTAGATTATTTTAATTTACAGGATGCTTTTTCAACATTTAATGATGATGATCTATCAAGTATTTATGGCAAAGATATCCCTACTTTAAGTGGAGATCCAAAACAATACCAAGGACTGGGTAGTAATGATGCATTTAATCTTATTAACTATGACGGTAATTTTTTAAAAGAATACGGGCAAAATAATGTAGACACAGGAGACACAGGAGGTGAAAATAATCAAGAAATTTTTTCTCCTATTCCAAAACAAATAATGCCTGTTGAAAAAAAAATTGACTACAGATTTGGTGACCCTAATTTAGGTAAAGCTGCAGACGTGACCAGAGAATCTTATGATTTTAATCAAGGTGGCGTAGTTCCAGAAATGAGTGGTGGAATTATGGGCACTAGAGCAAGAAGAGCTATGGGTGGAATCATGAACAGAGTCGATCAAAGACAAGGATATTTTTTAGGTAAGATAGTTAAAGGTATTAAAGGTGCAGTCAGTGGTGTTGCTGATGCAGCAGGAAAAGTTTTAAAAAGTGATGTAGGTAAGATGGCAATGTTAGCTGCAGGGGCTTATTACATGCCAGGTTATGGAATAAAAGCAACAGGTGGTTTTGGAAATATGTTTGCTGGTGCAGCTTCAGGCAGTCCTGGATTTTTTTCTAAAGCTGCAAGCGGTGTAATGGGATTAAAAGGTAAATATGATGAGTTAGGTACACTTGGAAAAATGGCTACGATGGGTGGTCTTGGTTTAGGTCTATCTATGATCCCTGGATTAAATAAAGCTAAACCAAACGAAACAAGTTTTAGTGACAGAGGTGGGAGTTTAAAAAATTCACAAGGACAAGAAGGACAAGAAGCTATTCAAAATGAAATTCAAGAAGCATATAAAAGTGGAGACCCACAAAGAATAGCGGAAGTTCAACAATACTATAATTATATGCTGCCTCCTTTAGACGCAGTTCAAGATTTAAATTTACCTAGTAAATTACCTTATACTAAATACGCTGCTAACGGTGGTAGAATAGGTAGAGCAGAAGGTGGATTAATGGACCTTGGTGGTATGGAAAAAGATTACAGAGCTGAAGGTGGTTTTGTACCCATTGGAGAGTATGAAAAAAAAGATGACGTACCTGCAAGATTAAGTGTTAATGAATTTGTGTTTACAGCAGACGCTGTAAGAGGTGCCGGTCAAGGGGACATTGACAAAGGTGCAGAAATAATGGAGAATATGATGGAAAATTTAGAAAATGGTGGTACAATATCAGAAGAGTCACAAGGAAATAATGGCGCTCAACAAATGTTTGAAACATCAGAGAGATTAGGAGAAGTATTATAATGGCAGTCACAGAAACAAGAAGTTTACCACCAAAATTTGTAGAAGATCTAGGTAAAGATTATGCAAAACAGTTAACTGGTTTAACTTCATTACCTCTTGATACAAAAAAATTCCAACCAATGGTTGCCGGTCAAGACCAAGCACAAAAAGATGCTTATTCAATGGCTACAACACAAGGTCAAGGTATAGGATCTTTTCAACCTTACTTACAACAAGCCGGAGCCTTTCAACAAGGAACTGGAACTTTTGCGGGTCAACCTACAAACATGATGGGTTCACAAGATTATTTACAAGCCGCTCAAGCACAGTCCACGGCTCAAGGAGCTTTGTCAGGACCTAATGCATACAAACAATTTATGTCTCCGTACCAACAAGATGTAATTAATGCAACTATGACTGATTACGACAAGCAAGCCGCAAAAGGAATGACAAGTATTGGTCAAAACGCAGCTATGTCTGGTAACTTAGGTGGCGGGCGTGAAGGTGTAATGAGAGCAGAATATAAAAATCAATCTGACATGAACAGAGCTTTACTACAAGGAAAAATGTTACAACAAGGTTTTGGTCAAGCTCAAGGACAAGCGAACACAGCGTTTGGACAACAAGGAAATTTATTTAGTAACCAACAAAACTTAATGCAGGGTGCAAATACTTTAGGAGCGGATCAACAAAGAATGGCTTCATTAGTACCAGGTTTATACGGACAAGATGTTCAAACATTACAAGGTGCTGGAACTAATCAACAACTACAATCACAAAATATTCTTGATCAACAAAGAGAAGCTAATAGAATGGCAGCCTACGAACCTTATGAGAGACTAAATTATATGGGTGCCGGTATGGGTAATGTTATGGGTAGTGCGATGGGTCAATATCAAACACAAGTTTCACCAAACAAATCTGCACTAGAAACAGCAATCGGTATAGGTTCTCTTGGTTATGGAATGACAAAGTAATGAATAATACGTTTCGTAGACCTATGTTTAGAAAAGGTGGCATGGCGGATAGCGGTGGCACTGGTATTACATCTGGCTTACAATCACCTAGACAAGGTTATCAAGGTACAGAAGATCCTAGAGATCAAAATGTTTATAAGTATGATCCAAGAACTGCGACTCCAGATCAAATGAGAGCTGAAGCAGAAAGACTTTATCCAGAAAAACCTAGAGACAACAAAGATTTATTTATTGATTTTGGTTTAGATTTAATTTCAAGACCAGCTTCGGGGGGATCTATTTTTGAAAACATTGGTGCCTCTGGTCAAACAGCTTATGACAGATATAGAGCTACAAACACAAAAAGAGATGAGAGATTAGATGACAAAAGATCTGATATGTTTACTTCATTAATTGAAGGTCAAGCAGACATATTAGGGTCAGAGACTGGTGGTAAAACATACAGAGATTTAGAAATATCTAAACAATTAGAATCAATCATTCCTAAAATATACGAGATAGAATCTAGAGTTGCAGACGGTACAGCAACTGACGATGATATAATGCAATTAGATATATTAAAAACTCAAAAAAATAACTACACTAAAAGCAATCCAGTAACAGAAGGTGCTATAAAAATATTTGTTAGTTCTCCATCGGGACAAAATTTATTTAATTCATTATCTGAAAAACTTTTAGATGAAGATCAAGAGGGTAAGTACACAGATGAGCAAGATGTACAATTATACATAGATACTATCGCACAAATTAAAAAAATCCTTGGTCAGTTCTCCAGTGGTGGTAGAGCAAGATATGCGAACGGTGAATTAGTTCAAGAACAGATTACAGAAACAGGGGCCATGGTTCCCGGACCAATGGGTGGACAGAACATGAATACTGATAACCCTATAAGTTACGATCAGTTAAGAGCAAGATTACCAAATGAAATTACAGATGATATTGTAGAGTTAATGACTAATAGTGCAGAAGCACTAGAAGACTTTGCTATGATTTCAGACCAATCACAAGTAGATCAATTTAATAAAAAATATAGCGTTAACTTAGTACTACCAGCGGAGGCGTAACATGGCTGAAACTGCCTACGAACGATTTCTCAAAGACCCTGATAAAGAAGAAGCAGTTAACGTTGATATTAAAAAACAACAACCTTTAGACTTAGATCAAGTTAAACTTAAAATACAAAACGAACTTAAATCACAATCGGCACCTAAAAAACCTGTGAAATGGTTAGCTATGCCTGACCCTAAAAGTGTTCTTGAAATGTATTATACATTTAACCCTACAAAAAGATTAGCAAATTCTATAGCCGGTATAGAGGGTGTACCTAAATTTTTAGCTGACAAAGAAGCAACAGAAGCGGGTGATCCTATGAAGCAATTAAAAAAAATTCCTGACGCAAAGGCTCCTAGTTTTAGAATTAACAACAAAGAAATTACACAAGAAAGAGATTACACCACCGGATTAGATGAGATAGCAAAAGGTATTAGTTCGGGTACATATGATTTACAAAACAGTTTAGGTTCATTATTATTTGCAGGTACAGACCTTGCAGCCAATACAGATTTTTTATCTAAATTTGAAAAAGTAATGGAAGAGAACGAACCTACTCGTCCTGAAACATGGAGAGGAGAAGTTACATCTTTACTTACACAATACGGTATACCAGGAGCAGGTATTGCTAAAATTGCAGGAAGGATACCTGCAGTTGTTAAAATGAAAAAAGCAGCTGATGCTGTTAAAGGTGGTAAACTTAGAAAAGTTAGTCAGGTAGCATCGAGAATGGTAGAAGGTGCCGGTATTGTAGGGGCTACAGATTTTTTAGCATCTAATCCAGGTAGAGAATCTTTTTTTGTAGAACCGGAGGACACTAAAAATTTAACGGGCAGGAAAAGAGCAGGTGCAGAATTTAGAAATAGAATTAAGTATGGAGCTGAAGGTGCATTAATTGGTGGCGGCTTTCCATTGGTTGGTAAATTTACACAACTTGGTTTTAAATATTTAGGAAAACCTTTGATGGTTAATAAATACGGAGTAGGTGTAGCACAATTAGGTGCAAAAGGAATTAATAAAACTGTGGTTAGACCTGTTGAATTATTATTTGGCAATAAACTTGTAGCTCCTTTGACAAAAGCAGGAGCAGAAACTTTACAAAAAGCAGGAAAATATACAGTAAGTAAAGTAGTAGCGCCATTATTAGCAAATGCTTTTGCGGGTACTTTTACAAAAAATAAATTTGTAACACAACTACCACCTTTTAAAGATTGGAGATTAAAATCGGTTACAGATCCAAGAAAAATAAACGTAGGTCTTAAAAGAGTGGATAATATATTATCATGGTTTAGGTCTTATGGAAAACAACCTAAAGATATCGAAGGTGTGAGTGAAGAAGTAACACTATATGTTAAAAGTAGAGCTAGAAAAATAGATAGAACTTATGAAGGTTTAGAAAAATCTGCATACAATTTAGCTAAACAATTTGAAGATCAATACAATAAAAACACTACCTCTCCTGCTATTCAAAGATATTATGCAGATGAAATTAAAGAGATAGCTAATAATATTTTAAAAGATGCGGATGCGGTAGTAAAAGGTCAAAGAAAAATAGAAGATCTACCACAAGAACTTCAAACATTAACAAAAGATTTAATTAATGATATTAAAAAAATTCAAACGGAATTTAAAAAAGTACTACCTAAAGGTAAAGATGCAGATGAATTAGCAAAAGATCTTGCTACTGTTGAAGTAGATAACGTTGGTAAATATTTAGTAAGATCATTCACAACATTTACAAATCCTGAAAAAGTTCCTCCACAAAAAATAATGGATGGAGCAGTTGATTATTTAGTTAACAATGTAATTACAAAAAATACAAACTTAAAAGAATCTGCCAGGAATTCTTTTCCAAAACTAAAACCAGAACAAGCTTACATAGAGTCTGCTAAAATGCACGCAGAAGATATATTAAGAACAGCTAAAGCTGAAGGTAAGTCACCAATAAAACAATTAAAAGATATAGGAACTCGTATATTACAAAACGATAAATTTAGATTTTTAAAAACAGGAGAAGAACTACCAGCTGCAATTAAAAATTTATTAGGTCCTGAAAAAAATTTAAAAGCATCAGTCGCATTTACTACATCAGAAGCTATCGCATCAATGGCTAACAAAAGAGCGGCAGATTACATAGCAAGATCAGGATTAAAAAATGGTTGGTTGTTTAATTCTGTAGAAGATGCAACTAATGCAGGATTTGTTGGTGCACAACAAATTAAAAGTGTTCCAAAACTTGGTATAATGAAATCAGATCTATTGAACAAATGGGCATCACCTGAATACGTAGAAGGATTTGCAGGTATAGGAGGTTCTTTAGATAAACTTGTAGAGAATGCTTTCTATCGTTTTGCATTACAAGCTAAGGTTGGTGTGCAGATTGGTAAAACATTATACTCGCCACAAACACAAGTTAGAAATGTTACGTCAGCTTCTTTCTTTGCATTAATGAATGGTCACATTGGGGGTAGAGCTAGTGTAACTGACGCTATGCAAATTGTTGCAAGAGATATATTTAAAGCAGGTGGTAATAAAATTGATGAAGTAGATTTTAATAATTATGTAGAAAAATTAGTTAGACTAGGTGTGTGGGATGAAAACGTTGTAGCTGCAGAAATGAAATCAATATTACAAGATTTAAAAAACGGTAAAGTAAATACTAGTGATAAACTATTTGATAGATTAATAACTATGACACCAACAGATAAAGTTGCAAGACTGTATGCAGGTGGTGATAACTTATGGAAACAATATGGTTGGGAGTTTGGTAAGTCACAACTGAATCAAGCATTAAAAAATTTAGATGAAGTTAAAGATTGGTTTAGATATATGGGTAAAGAATTTGATCCTATTAGTCCTGTAACAGGTGTTAAAAAAACATTTGATGATGCTATTGAGGAAGGGTCTGCTTATCTTTTAAGAAATACTTATCCAACATACAGTAAGGTACCCCCAGTTATTCAAGCATTAAGAAAATTACCTCTTGGAAACTTTATATCTTTTCCTGCAGAAATACTTAGAACCGGTGCAAATATTATTAGTCTTGGTTTAAAAGAATCAGCTCATCCTAACAGAGTTATACAACAAATGGGTATAAGAAGATTAACAGGTGCTTTCATGACTAGTTATGCCATAGGTAAAGGGTTCACGGAAATGGCACAAGCTTTAACTAACTCTACAGACTCGCAGTGGAATGCGTACAAAAGATCTTCAGCTGCCTCGTGGGATGCAACATCAAACTTGCTAGCAGTTAAAGGTTGGAAAGATGGCGAGAGTGCTGCAATTAATTTTTCATACTTCAGTCCTTATGATAGTTTGTATCAGCCTCTAGACGCAGCTATTGCACAAGCACAGAAACAAAATTTAAATCCACAAGAAACAGAACAGTTTGTAATGAATTTAATGTTTGGAGAAAATGGACCTGTTTCTGTATATCTAGATCCATTTATATCAGAGCCTTTAGGGTTCGATAGATTTATAGATGTTACAACAAGAAATGGTAAAAAAGAAAATGGTGGATCTGTGTACTCACAAACAGATGACCTTGGAGATAAGTTTATTAAATCATTAACTCACGTATTGGATGGAGTTAAACCTGGTTTTGTAACAAGTGGTCAAAAAATAGGAGATGCCTTGTCATTAGATTTAACTAAAGGTGGTAAACCTGTAAACTTAGCAGATGAATTACTAGCCTTGTTTACTGGAACACGGATCATTAGAATTGATGTTAAAAAAGATCTTAGATATTTTTCATCTACAATGAATAGAAATAGAAGATCTACCGATGAAACAGAAAATTTTTATACTGTAAAAGATTTTGCTCAAAACACACCGACAGACATGGTTAAAAAATTTGATCAAATACAACAAGAAGAATTAAGAAATCAAAGAGATATGTATATTAGAATGCAGGATCTAAAACTATTAGATTTATCTGAAGATAAAATATATGATATTATGAAAGGCACTGGAACTTCTAAAAAAATTATTAACAATTTATTAGATGGATTATATACACCTATTCCTTATTCTAAACCTAGATTTGAAACTAAAGTTAGACTTGTAGAAGAGCAAATGGATAGGCTTACTGAAGGAAAAGGTGAGTATATTTACACGTCGAACAGAGATTTTTTATTTCCTCAAGATAGATTAGATGAAGTGATGGATGCATACGAGGATGTTGAATTTTTTCCTGAAACATATAATGAAGAAACACAAGAATTAGAAGGTGGTTATTATCCTGATAAAGAAACATATAAACTAAATAAAGAAGGTAGATTAATTTATGATGAAAATGGTCGTCCAATTAGAGAAGATGGGTTTATTAAACGACAGATTAAAAAACTACCTGGTGTAATTAAAGATTTAGTTTTACCTGGAGCACCTGGTATGACAAGCAAACCTAAAATACAAACACCACCGTTAGGTGACACGCCACAACCTGTTAAAATGGCACAGAATAGTCAACAAAAAGATCCAATAACAAACTTGACAGCAACTCAAGAAGCATTATTATCCCCGACAGACAAAGTAATTGCGAGTAGAAGAACTTAATGGCTAAAAATATTGCACTAACTAAAATAGAATCACATGAAAAACTGTGTAGAATTATGCAGAAACAAACTCATGAAAAAATTAAATCAATAGAGAACCAGATTTGTAGAATCGAAACGATTTTAATAACATCTGTTGGCGCTTTGATCATTGGCATGGCCAGTATGATCTACATGTTAATCACAAAATAGGAGAGATCTATGCAGCTAAGTAAACATTTTACTTTAGAAGAGATGACACGTTCGATGGTAGCATCTAGGAAGGGGATTAGCAACATTCCAGGACCTGGAGAGATTAAAAACCTAGGAAACCTCTGTTACGAGGTCTTAGAGCCCACTAGAGCACACTTTGACAAACCACTAAGCATTTCCTCGGGATACCGCTCAGAGGCGCTGTGTGAGGCGATAGGGAGCAAAAAAACATCACAACACGCACTTGGGTGCGCGGCAGATTTTGAAATTAACTCAGTGCCCAACATTCAAGTTGCTTACTGGCTTACTAACAACGTAGACTTTGATCAATGCATTCTCGAGTACTATAAACCCGAAGATGACCAGGCAGGATGGATCCACGTGTCTTATGATGCTAAAGGATCCAACAGAAAACAAATACTTACCTTTGATGGTAAGAAATATTCTGAAGGACTACCTGAAATGAAATGGTCCGGCGGAAAAGTAGTTAGTTAAAAATTACAGCGCGCTTCGCGTATAAGTCCTATTAAATCCATGACCTTAATTCTTCTCCTAAAACTTCTGATGCTATGCTTATTTTTTTTCGTAGAGCTTTTACAATTTTCTCATCTACTGTATCCTCAGCATTTATATCAACATAGGTCACTGGTTTTTTTTGGCCGATTCTGTGTGCTCTGTCTTCTGACTGTAGTCTTTTTTCTAAGTCATAACCGTTAGAATAGTAAATAACCGTGTTTGCCGAGGTTAAAGTTATCCCATAACCGCCCGTAGAGGGTGTGCCAACAAAGAATCTGCACTTAGGGTCATTCATAAAACGTGTAATATTAGGTTGTCTATCTTCTTTTGGCGTTAACCCATAATAATCGACCACGGATCCTGGACCATGGACCTTTTCTATTTCTTTAATTATACTTTTAATATCATATTGATAGTGAGCCCAAATAATAGACTTACCTTCTACTTCTTCTAAAACATTCATTAACTCATTCATTCTATTATTTTTAATAGGTTGAGTAGAGCCATCATCAGAAGTAAAATGACCACACGTTATTTGATGTAATCTCATAATCTGAGTAAGAGCATTTTGAGTAGAAACAACTTTACCATTAAGAACAGCTAACGCCTGTTCTTTCATTTGTGTGTATAGTTTTTTTTGTTCAGGACTCAAAGTTATTTGACGTTTCATAAAAATTTTATCGGGTAAATCTAAACAGTCTTCTTTTAAAACACGGTATGAAAAGTTTTTTAATTTATCAGATAGTTCACCAAGGTTTTTAAAACCACTAACAATTTGTATTTGTCTACCGTGCATATGTAAAGTTTTCATTTCAGCATATCTATTCCTAAAAGAATAATAAGATTGAAAATCTAGTAACCAGGGACTTAAAAACTCACACTGAGAGTATAGATCTAAAGGGTTTTTAGTTACAGGAGAACCGGTCATGATTCTTCTATATTTAGTTTCTTTAGCTAAGTTTAAAATATTTTTAGTTCTTTTAGACGTAGGTGTTTTAATAGTAGTTGATTCGTCAATAGCCATTAAAGTATTATGACAAGACATAAATTTAGTTGCAAACGCTGTACCTTTATCTGTACTTAATGCTTCTACATTCATTATAATAATGTGTAATCCTTCACCTTCTTCAAACAAAGTATCTAAACTCTCTTGTTGTTTTTTAGTTATATTTGCTTGCCATAAAACAGTCACATTCTCTATATGACTAGGTAAATGAGTAGGTAATTCATTTGTATACCAAGTGCCAACAACACCTTTAGGAGCTACAATTAAAGCACCATTAATTTTACCTTTGTCGTAAAGCATAGCTAAATTATCTATTAATACTTTTGTTTTGCCAGTACCCATTTCCATAAAATAAGCATAGCTTTCTTTATTCCACGATTTTTCTAATGCAGTCATTTGATGTGCATAAGGTTTTGTCTTAAATTTATAATTCATAATGTTTCTTCTTTCTACTTGACAAGGTAACATTTATAATTATATTGTCAACCATGAAAGAAAATAAAGTTTATGTAATTCAAGAAATTGCTGGTACTGCTGAAGGCAGACCTAAAATAAATATTATGGGCGCATCAAAATATGGTGAGTTTGTTTTTTTATTACCAGAGTTATCTCAAATAATATTTTCTCCTGGTCCATTAATTTTTAAACTTAGAAAAATGTTAAAAGATTTTACATCAGAAGATCATTTATTATTAACTGGAGATCCTGCAATTATTGGTGTAGCGTGCTCAATAGTTTCTGACATGACTAATGGTAAATACAATTTACTAAAGTGGGATAAACAAGAAAGACAATATTATCCTATTGCGATTAACTTATATGAAAGAGGAAAGATAGATGAGTAACATTGACTTTGAACAAGACCAAGAAAAGTTGTTAAGCAAAACAGGCAACATTCAATCGTTAGCTGACCAAGTAGAAAAATTAGATAACTTAGCTAAAGAAATTGAAGCAACTGAAGATGTATTAAAACAACGTAAAAAAAATTATGACTATTTATCGTCAGAAGTAATTCCAACCATGATGGCTGAGATGGGTTTATCTCACCTTAAACTTATGGATGGGTCTTCGGTAGATGTTAAACCAAATTATAGTGCAAGCATAACCATAGCAAATAGAGATGCTGCATTTCAATGGCTTCGAGACAATAACCTGGGTGATATAATCAAAAATGAGATATCCGTATCATTTGGGCGTAACGAAGATAACAAGGCTGCGGATTATGCTAGCCTTGCATCTGAGCGTGGGTTTTCACCAACACAAAAGTTGAAGGTGGAACCCATGACTCTTAAAGCGTTAGTTCGGGAACGTTTAGAATCAGGCAAAGAAATGCCTACCGAGCTTTTCAACGTATTCGTTGGAAATAAAACAACAATCAAGAGGAAACAATAAACATGAATGAAATAGTAGAAAAAAAAGAAAATGCAGTAGTTGTCAATATGTTTGAAGCTGATGCAGATAAAGGCTCTCAGAATATGACGCAAGATGATCTTGCATTACCTTTTCT
>Ga0208032_1001045_pt1 | contig 12560 bp, 14 predicted proteins | sample MalvirAntarct_66_FD_184254 | JGI IMG/M metagenome (GOLD analysis project Ga0208032, IMG submission 184254) | Marine viral communities from the Global Malaspina Expedition - Malaspina viral metaG Antarct_66 (SPAdes) (version 2) | ecosystem: Environmental > Aquatic > Marine > Oceanic | place: West... | reverse complement strand
TTGGATAACTAAGTGGTAACTATTGTAACAATAAGTTACTTGACAATAAAAACATACGTAGTATACTTTGTCGTATGACAATAAAAGGAAAATAGAATGGCAATGCAGTTTCAAGGATTTAAACCAGAAGCAATGCAGCGTATTGCAGGTACGTTGGGTTATGATGGTGACATGTCTCAGTTTGATGGGTACTTAGAAAGTAACCCAGAAGCTAAACAAAAGATGGGCATGTATAATCAACAAGCTGTAAGTATGATGAACGGTGGTATGGTACGTATTAATTATGAAGAAGGTGGTACTGTACCCCAAATTAAAAAAGACACCATAGATCGTATGAAAAATCCTTCCCTACCTACTGGAGGTAAGACTACTGCTACAGGTACAGTAGTTCAAGGTGATCAATTAATTTCTTCTGGAACTGGTACTGTATCTGGCCGTGACCCCGAAGGCAAAGTTCAAACAGCGTATGCTAGTTCTGCATCTGCTACTGACCCACGGACACAAAAAGGTTATTTTGGTATTCGAGACTACGCTGCTGGTAGTGAAGGCCAGATCCGTTTTGGTGGTGATCAGCCACGAAGCACAACAGATACTGGTGTATTTAAAACTGACACTGTTAAATCTGGTGACAGTATTGATGATGAGTTAGATAAAACTACAGCAGTAGAAGGTACTGTATCAGACGGTGCAACTGTTGGTGCGGAACAAACTACTGAAAGTTCTGTATCTGACCTTACAACAACAGAAGGTATGTCTATTGATGTAAAAGAAGTTGCAGATCGTAAGATGGAAATTGGTGAAAGGGTTGACCCTGTAGCTGACGCCGCAAGTGCAGCTACATTTACTGAAGAGATACAGGCAGCAACTGCTACACCTACAGAAAAAGCTACAGTAAAGGGACAGCTTGCTGAGTTGATGACAGACTTTGATGGTGGTGAAACACCAGCATGGGCAGCAGGAAGCATGAGAGCCGCTACAGCAGCTATGGCTGCACGTGGGCTAGGTTCTAGTAGCATGGCAGGACAGGCACTCATACAGGCTGCTATGGAGTCTGCGCTACCAATAGCTGCTGCTGATGCAGGAACGTTTGCAAAGTTTGAATCACAGAACTTGTCAAACAAACAGCAACGTGCTATGCTTGCAGCAGAACAACGTGCTGCATTTATGGGTCAAGAGTTTGATCAAAAGTTTCAAGCTAGAGTTGTAAATGCAACTAAGGTTAGTGACATAGCTAACATGAACTTTAATGCAGAGCAACAAGTAGCACTAGAGAATAGTCGTGCAGCTAACTCAGTTAATCTTGCTAACATGGGTAACAGTCAGGCGCTTCTAATGGGTGAGGTAGCAGCTCTTGCAAACTTAGACATGGCTAACTTGAGTAACAGACAACAGGCTGCTGTACAAAACGCACAAACGTTCTTAGCTACAGACATGGCTAACTTAAATAATAAACAACAAACTGAAATGTTTAAAGCACAGTCAAGAACACAGTCTTTGTTTACAGACACTGCTGCAGAAAATGCATCTAAACAATTTAACGCAACTAGCGAAAATCAATCTGATCAATTTTTTGCTAATCTTAAAACTCAAACATCTCAGTTTAATGCTAGTCAACAAAACGCAATGAAACAGTTTAACTCTGGTGAAGCAAACGCTATGAGTAAGTTTAATACAGAACTAGAAAATCAACGTGATCAGTTTAATGCAAGTAACAGTTTAGTAGTCGCTCAATCAAATGCCACATGGCGTAGAGAAGTAGCAACAGCAGGAACTGCAGCAGTTAACAGGGCTAATGAGATTAATGCGCAGAGTGTACTTGACATATCTAATCAAGCCTACTCTAATCTTTGGCAAGAGCATGGTGATCTTATGGAGTACGCATGGACTTCTTCTGAAGGTGAACGTGACAGACAAAACGCAATAACCCTTAGTCACTTAGCCGCAGGTAAAGCAAGAACACAGGCTCAGATGGAAGCTGACTTAGCGTCATCTAATGCAATGGGTGATTTAGTAGGTAACTTAATAGTAGGTTATGCAAAACACAAATGGGGCTGGGGATAATTTTTAATATTTCTAGTTACATTTATATAGGAGAGTAATATGTCGCTACAAGGACAGGGGCTTCAAGCCTACAAAAACTACATGAACAGGGCAATGAAGAAACCCCCTAAAGTAGAGAGCGTTGAGTCGGGAGGTTTAATGAATAGAAGCAAACCCGTAGCAGAAAAAGATAAAAATGTAGACCCTTCAGATTATTTGTTGGAGCAATTTATGCAGTTACAAAAATTAAGAGCAGGTTTAAACAATGGCTGAAGATAATAATCTCTTTGATGCTCCCGTGCCGGGGCAGTCACTTACTGCAGAGTTAGGCGCACGTCCTTGGCAACAACCGCCACAGTATCCTACTGTTGAGGAAGCATTTGAGTTCTATGCAACAAAGCTTACTGATCCAGCAATTAATGATTCGTTACTAGATGCTCTTGAGATGGGTACTCCTGTAGGACCAGTTGCTGAGATACTTGTACAAAGTGGCGCAATGGAAGGTAAGCATAGCATTGATGTGTCAATACTTATATTACCTGTACTAATGGAGTTAATTGCGTACGTTGCTGATGAAGCAGGTATTGAGTACAACATGGGTATGGACATAGACCAAGATGTAATACCCGAAAGTAAAATTGCTTTGGCAGCTTCTAAGATGAAATCTAAAATGCCGCAAGAGGAAGCTGTAGTAGAAGAGGAGCCTATGGTTGAACCAGAAGCTATGCCAGAAGAAAGCCCACAACCTAGTGGTCTTATGTCGAGGAGAATGTAATGGCTTTTAATTTAATGTCTTTCTTAGGTGGTGCTGCTGGTGCAGGTAGTAAAGCATTGGAACAAAAAAGAGCTAGGGAAGAAGCAGAAAAACTAACTAAGGAACAACGCCAGTGGCAGATTGCTACTGAAGGCAGGGCAGATGCAAGGACTAGAAAAGCTAAACGTGATGCTAAAAGAGAAAAAGCATCTGAGATGTTGTCAACCTTAACTTCATTAGGGTACACTGTAGCTCAAGCAGAAGCGGCGGTAGCTGGTGGTGCAGGTTCATTTGAGATATATCAAAGCGTGGGCACTAAGGCATTTGAATCAGGTGAGGATGTAAGCGAATTATTAGAGTTAAATAATAATAGTACTACTGCTGTAAGTAGTACATTAGATGGCTCAACTGCGTTACCTGCTAAGGCGCAAGGTTTAGGTGCGTACAAATGGAATAAAGCAAGTGTAGCTACTTTGTTTGGTACACCCCCAAAGGCAGCAAAAAGTGTAGACCTACAGTTAGCTCAAAACGCAGCAGACCAACTAAAGATTTTACAAGGTCAAGTTACGGAAACGTCTAGTCAAAGAATGGACGCACTAAAAGAAGCGGAAACATTTCTAATAAGTAAACTATCCTCTGTAGCAGAAGCAACACGAGAAGATAAAAGTGCAGAAAGTCCTGTGACGGTTACTAATCATGCTACTTTAGAAACCATAATTACTAAAACTCATGCAGCCCAGACAAAACAGTATGGCTTAGGGTATAATGCAGAAACAAATTTAGAAATTGCATTTGAGGGTAATGAAGGCAGCGGCTATAGTGCGTTATTAAATAGTGTTCACACAATGGAAAATAGTATTGGAAAAATTGGAGATGATTGGGTTAGTACTAGGTTAGCTGAAGAAAGATTAAGCGTTGAACGTGGTTTAAATAGGCATGGAAGAAATATGTTTGAATCTAGTGGTACTGATTCTACAAAAGTAAAACAGTTTGCTACATTTACAGAATACCAAAAGGCTATTACCTCTGGTTTAATTACTAATCAAGGAGAAGTTTCTAGTATTGCTGGTCAGCCTTATATTTATACAGGTGTTCCTAGTGTAACTATAAATGGTGCGCCACCTATATGGAAAGTAATGTATGACATAGGTACAGGTAATAACTAATGGGGTGGGGAGAAACTTTAGACAAAAAACTATCTGACACTGTAGTAGAACCAACTCAGACTGTAGTAGAACCTGCCGTAGTCGCTCCTGTTACTACAGAAGGTGCGGTTTCTTGGGGAGCAACTTTAGATAATGAACCTATATCTGAACCTAAAGTAGAGGATGTAGATAGTCTGGACGAAGCAGAAGGTTTAGAATCAAGGAATACGCCACCTATACCACTAGACACTAACGCCGTTGAACCTGTTAGGAATATGGAAGAACTTAAAAGACTTATAGCCATTGCAGAAGAAGAAATTCTTATTGCAGAAGCTATTCAAGGTAAAGACGTAGGTGGGCGTGATGAAGCAGGTAACTTGCTTCCCGTTGCAAATGAAAACCTAGAATCCGATGACGGGGGCAAAGATGTTCCCGGTGATATAGTAAACAATGAGTTTGTACCTTTTAGTGGGGGCGATTACTCTGGATTTAAACCTACCGTTGAAGCGTTAGCAAGATACATGAACCCTCCTGCCTTTGTAAAAGAGGATGAGAAGGGTAACACTACGGAGTTATCAGATGCAGAAATAGCAACGTTAGGAAAGACATTCGCAAAAGATTTGCTTAACCCAGAGAGCGGGTTCTTTTCTCCCGGCAGAAGTAAGGCTGGGGTATTTGAACAGGGTATGGCCGCTATATTTGATACAGGTGCTTCTGGTACAAAATTTATGATGGGTGTTATGGGTTTAATTGACACAGCGGGAGCGGCTGCTAAGGATACACTTGAGTTAGTTTTAGAAGGACTAGCAGATGATAGCCCCGAAAGAAATATATTTTTAAAAGCAAACATACCCTTACCAATAGGGGACATAAATACTAAAACTATTTACAATGGTATTAAGTCAATGTTACAAGGTCTTACGGGTAATGAAAAAATAGATACGCCAACAAAGATAGTAGATTTAGGCAGTCAGATGGCTATGGCGGGACTTGAATTTGGGGAAACCATAGCTGGGCCTTTAGGCGGCTACTCCCAACTTTTAACTGCTAGATTTTTAAGCGTAAATAATCAAGTAAAATCTGGTATTAACATAAATAAAAAAAATGCTGCTGAATTAAAAGGTGCAATAAGGAATAACGTTGGCGGGGCTAAGTTAGCAGGTAGAGAAACAAGAAATTTACGGCGTGACTTAGCTGCATTAGTTGCAGAACAGAACGTTGAAATAAGAGATAGCTTAATACTAGACTTTGAAAGTAGACTTTCAGGTGAATTAAAAATATCTAAAATGGTAGATGGGCATCTTGTAATAGACGGTGACTTAACTCGTGAGGCAGGTAGGGCAACATTACGTAGGCCCTTTGAAGTTGTTACCGAGGCAGACGGTACTCCTAGTGTAGTTAACGATGCGCTATCTAAGTTGATGGGGTCAGAGGATGGATTTGTATCTCCTGTACTTAACCCAGATAAACTAAACGCTTTGGTAGCTGTAATATCTGAATACAAAATTAGGGCTGGTGACTCCCCAGATAATCCTTTTAACAATCCCAAGGTAAAGCCAATAGATGCTATAGTTTCAGTAACAATTAATAAAGGCATAAAAGAAACTCAAGAGTTAATGGACTCTTTAAATAAGTATGACTTGTCCCTTGAGGATTTTGTGCTTAGTTCTGTTGCCAGTTTCTCTGATGCAGGTAAAATTCTACAGATAGCTAGTCAACTAAAGCGTGTTAGACCTGACGCAGACCTTGCCGCTGCAAATTCTAAAGCCCTTATGGAAGCAGAGGCAGGTATTGCTAATGCTTCACAAAGACTAGAGAACATTAGACGTGGTAGCCTTGTTAGTAAACTAGCTACTGCTGGACGTAACCTTGAATCCTTTGGGGTTAGACTCCCTATGGAAAATCTAATGTCCCTTATGGATGAGGTTGTGTTTAGCTACAATGAAAAAATAACTCTAGGCCCTGAAGCTAAAGGTGGATTTTTAGGTGTAGCTAAAACACTAGGAAAAAAGAGTACTTGGAAGAATAGCTTTAGTGCTTGGGAGTATGCATTTAGTAGACCAGACGTAGCAGATGGCTACATGAAACTTATGCTGGATAACCCACAGTTTACTACTATGTACAACAAGATGTACGACAACTTAAATGAAATACAAAAAGCAGGTGGTCGTGGTTCAGGTACTAAAGTAGATAAGATACTGTCTCCTTTAGAAGACACGGTAGAGATGTTAAACGTTGCAAACAGGTGGCAAGAGAAGCTAACTCGTAACGCTATAGCTATGTCAGAGATAGAGACATTAGTTCGCCGTGAGTGGAAGATAGATTTACGTGACGCTTTAAATGACGGTAAACTTCCTGATATGTTTAATGATGCCTCTACTATACGTCCAGAAGGTGCAAGATCATTCAACGCAATGATGTCAGAAGCTACAGAAAAAGCGTTAAGAGTTACCTACGGCGCACAGCCTGAAGGTGACATAGCTAGGTATATAACACAGGGTTTAACTAGCAAGAAAATGTTTGGGGTGATACCTCTTACTACAATAGTAGCCTTTCCAAGATTTATGTTTGCAAGTATGGAGTTTATGGCAGAGTCTACTGCAGGTGCGGCTGGTCCACTTGTAAGAAAACTAGTTGGCGCTCAAAAGGGGCCAATGACAGCTAAACAACAACGTGCTGTACAAAGAAACTTAGTAGGTGGTGCGGCTATATATGCAGCCTATCTATATCGTAGTTCAGAAAATGCCCCTGCTAAGTACGAAGACGTAAGGATTATGGGTAAAGATGCAGACACTACTACGCAGTTTCCATTGAGGCAGTTCTTGTACGTAGGTGAAGTTGCTAAACAAATAGAGCAAGGAACCTTCTCTGAGTTTTGGGACCCAAAGGCTTTTGCTGAAACGTTTATTGGCTCTTCAATGAGAACTGGTGCAGGTAATATTATAATAGAAGAAATTGCAGCACTGGCTGATGGTATGGACATTAGTAAATCAGAAAAGGCTGCAGAAATAGTAGGTGAATTAATTAGTAACTATGTATCTACGTATTTTGTAGGTCCAAGTCAGGCTACCGACTTTGATAGGATGGTTGGAAGACGCCCTAATAAATTTACAGAGAATCCAAAGGCTGCACCTAAAGGGACGATTGATGCGTTTACAAGGGAGCTACGTAGAGGTCCAGATAGAATGGGTTTAACCGTGTCTGCCCAAACAGAATCTGCTTTACCAACAAAGACTACCGTATTTCCTGAAGATGCTATACGTCCAGACGCATCTTGGAGAGGTCTGTTAGGTATCAGTCTGAAAGATCAGGCTTCAGAAGATCAAGAGTTTGTAACTTCACTGGGTATTCCCGCATGGAAAATGGGTAGTAACTCTGACATAGACACCGTAAAGGTATTTGAGAATGAACAGATAGGAAAGTTTTTACCTCTACTAATTGTTCAGCTAAATAACCGAAGAGATAAGTTAGAAAAGGACTACGACTTAGAACCCGATAGTACTAAAGAAGAAATAACCAAAGAGGCTTACTTGTTATTTAAAACTAAAGGTATCTTTACAGATATAATTAGTAAGTTTAAAGGTAAATTAAAATCTATGTCTGGTGCTGTGGCGGATGACTATTCCTTTAGAGTATCTGCGTTTAACCGTATCCCTAAGAAGTACAGGAGAGAAGCATACGCAGATTGGATAGTTGCTAATGATGGTATTGATCCTGACATTACAGAGATACAAATACTGAAAGACCTTTTAAATAGGGCGCAGCAGGTACAGAAACAAACTCAAAGAATATCAAGTAGAGCTACTAAGGGTATAGGCGGTAGGAGATAATAAGAAAAGGGGGCAATTAAGCCCCCTCTTTTTTTGTCTATCGTGTGTCGCCACTACCACCTATTGTTCCTGCCTTGTGTCTGGCTGATAGCTTCTTCTCATTCATGGCGGCTATCATACCTAGTGTCAGGTTGAGATCAGTTGCTAATGCAGCACAGTACCATAACACATCTCCTATCTCACTAGAGATTTGTTCTCGCCAATCATCTGGCCTACCGTCTGGCCCGTCACGTATGAGTTTCTTAACCTTGTTAGCTACCTCACCTGCCTCACCTGCTAGTCCCAGTGCGGGATACATGATACGGTGTTCGTCAGGATAGATAGCAGTCTTTGCTGCCATTCGTTGATACGCATTAAAATCAGACATGTTGTACTTCTCCTTGAGGAACTGTTCTACTTCTTGTTCTAGCTTCATTATCTTTTACCCGTTTCATGTTATCGAAATAGGCTTTATCAAATCCCCTATTCCACTCACGATACTGCATCGTATCTTTATGGAATGGATTGACATGACGGTTGTACCTGAAACCATCATACCCCATATTGTACTGAACCTTTAAGGGTGCATCGTACTTTCCCAAACCACGTGACGCTCTAGTCTTCTTTATCATAGGATGATCTCCTTATATTAGTTTAATAAGTTTTGCTTGTTTGTAGGGTACGTGATAGAACTGTTCCCCGTTAGTTATGTTTCGTCCCCTTGCTTCCTTTAGTTTGTCTTCCGTTAGTAGAGAACTGTCGATACACCACGCCTTAGATAGATCACCACTAAAGATGTAGAACTTTAGGTTGCTGTGATGCTTACCTAGTAGACGCTTCTTACGTTCAGGTATACGTATTTCTGCCCAGTGAGGCGGCCAATCACCATTCCATGCTGTCTTTACTTCTGCTTCACTGTAGTAAGTGACGTTGCCCTTTTGTGTTATAAGGTCTGCGTCATAAGACTCTGTACTATCTAACAACTCGTGACCCTCTTTGACTAAGTGACTAATGAGCGCCCTCTTAGCTACGTCATCGTACTTGCTATAAAGATTACTTGAGAATGGTTTTCTATACGCTGCGGCCATGTGTGTTACTCCGATTCTGTTTTAGTGGATAAGTTTTCTTTTAGTTTAACTAGTAGTACATTAGCTGCAGTCATCACACTTTGTAGTTGGTAGTTTAACTGAGTCTGTACATTTTTGTTGTAGTTTATTTCTGATAGCATATTCTTTTGCAAGTCAGTGAAGTCATCTGACTCATATTCAATATCGTCTAACGTTACTTTTACCATTTATATTCTCCTTTAGGTTAGTGTAAACACCTCTTACGAGATGTCTACCATTTCACATGAATCACCACTACATGCTAACGTTTGCATTGCATTAGTGTTGTCGTCTTTCTCATGCTCAGACAGCCCAGCCCAATCAATCTTCTTAGGCATAGCCTTTAGTAACACATTGTATACATCCTTGTCTACCTCTTGATAGGGTGCTTGCTGATAACTATGATCTGAGTGTGGCAGAAATGACACACCTGACATCTCATCAAAGTGTTCGTACACAAATGCACCCACTGCCATCCACTCACTGTCCAAAACTGTACAAGTAATACTTGGTTTATGTTCGCACCAGTGGCGTTGATACATTAGCCATGTCTCTAGTTGCTCAATGGCAGTCATGTCGTTACGTGTCACTGAGTTTTTAGGTGACTTAACAGGGAAGCTGAACACTGTAGTAGTGTCAGGCTTCATAACGCATGACTCATGTGGTACGCCTTGGTCTTTCATAAACTGTGTTAGTCCGTCTTTGTTGTCTCCTCTAACGGTTCTAATGTAATAGTTACTATGTCTGGCGTGTATCCCAGAGGCACTGTCAACGAGTTGGGATACGGTTCCGCTTGGCTTAACGCAAGTAATAGCTGTAGATACAGGTATATCAAGTATCCCAGCGTACTCACGGTTAGTATCAACAGCAATTTTTTTAAGGTGTTCAAGAGTTTCACTTAGTCCTTTATTCTTTAGTGTCATCAATGGGTTATCCATTAGCCCAGTTAGTGACACACCCAATAGACGTTCTTCGTCTGTGTTCTTCTGCCATATCTTACGTAGGTATGGAAACTTTGTGAAGCTGGACTGTATAGTACCAAGAATGGTAGCCATACGTACCTTCTCTGATAGTGAGTCAAGGTCATCCGTTGCTCGTACAACTACCTCTGTTAGATTACAAAACTGATATGGTCGTAAAATTATCTCGCTGCAAGGGTTAGTGCCGAACTCAAAGTTAGGGTCACGTCTACCATTCTTAGCTGCTTGTTTCTTAGATGCCTGTCGGTTGAAGATACCACGTTCACCTGACTTACTCTCTACTAATGAGATCCATTCACGCATGAATGTCTCCATGTCTGGCTTCTCTGTGTAGCATACGGAGTTGTTAGCTAACGCACGATGTGCTGCACCATCCCACCAGTTGCCTGACTTAGCGTGACGCATACGATCATCTGATAGATTACTTAATGAAATCATAGCACTGCGGCGTACACCACCAACAACTACGATCTGACCAATGAAGCACATAAGATCGTGGCACTCCATGCTTGATAGCATACGTCCTTGTGCAGTCTTAAATGTTGACACAGCAAAGTGAAACAACTCTACAAGAGGTGCAGGTCCACTTGCTCTACCGCCAAATGTCTTGAGCCTTGCACCCGCTGGACGTACTTGGCTTACGTCCCACTTAGGTATCTCACCTGCCCACAGTAGTGCAAGTACCTGACGTAGTGCCTTAGCCCAACCTTCTTTGCTGTCTTTAACTACTACCGTTGTCTCACTAACGTACAACTCAGGTACTTCTGGTAGCTTGCTGATGAACTGACGCTCAACACTGAAGCCTACACCAGTGCCACAGAGAAGGATGTACATAGCCTCATCGAATGACTTAGGGTCATCTACTGGTAAGTAGCTACAGTTAAACCCTGCGGTGTTGTCACGATCAAGTGCTGGCCCAGCCGACATCATTGCCCTCATAGATGGCATAACGTCTAAGCTAAGGATGGCGTCCTCAATCTTGCTTACTTGCGCACTAGGTATTGCCGCTATCTTACGTACTACGTTATCTATGTAGCGTCCTACTGTCTCTGACCACGATTCCCTGCGGCCTTCTTTGTCCAACCAACGTGCATACCGTGAGGTATGTATGAAGGCTTGATAGTCTGTTGGTAAAAAGTTATTCATGTGTATCTACTCCGTTATTGTTTTAATTGATTTAATCGTCATACCATCTACATCGTAGATAAATTCTTGTAGCACGTCCCTAATTTCATCGTTAATAAAATGGTCTGCTGGCATTTGATACTCCTTCTCGTCTATGTTAAGGGTTAAGAATACTTTAACTAACATCTTGATCTTCTATCAATACGTTAAGATACCACTCTGCTTTCTTCAAATCTTCCAGACCATTCTTGTACTTGTACCGCCACAGATATTTCATAATGTTACCCTGCAAGTAGTACGAGAAACCTTCTTCTCCTGTTGCTGCACGAATGGCATCAATACATTCTACACCTGCAAAGTTGTAGTGTGACGGTGAGTTTACCATGTCATCATCTCTTTCTAGTTCATTGGCTGCATCTGAAACTTTTGTTCCATTCATTTCTTACCCCCCTTTTGTTTGAAGTTAACATTGATTACATTCTCTTCTACGCTGGCTACTATAGTCTCTGGTGTTTCGTCCTCAACTCTCTCTACTATACTGGTTAGTGTGTCACGAACATAATCATCTTCTTCCATAGCTGGTACTGCTGCACATACCATCTTGGTTATGCCCATAAGGTTGTAATGATCTTCGTCAGTCATATCGTTTTCATCTGTAGTAACAGTACCCACTAGCAACTCACCTGTCCAGTTACCTGCGTCATCTACGTAAGGAGACAACCTAATAATGTAATCATTAGCATTGAAGTCCAAGAATATTCTATCTTCTACCATAAGTGTCATCTCCTTTTTACCTTTTTATATGGGCAGTGTATCAACGATGGATGCATGTCTTTACCCTTTTCTTCTAACCATTCGAGGGGAATGATCCTGTCGTGATACTTTATACCATTCTTTTCACACCATTGTCCATAGCTACTTTTAGCTCCCTTACTTAATTTCTTTTTACTACTTGTAAATACAAATCGTATGTCTAACTTAGGGTGCTGTGCCTTAACTGCTAAATGTTTACGCCTGTCATCCGCTGAGAATAATCCTTTTGTCTCAACTATTATACCGTTCTTCAGTACGAAGTCTGGAGTATAGGTGCGGTACATGAGGTCTTCCCATTCAATCTTGACTTCCTCATACTTGAACGGCATATTATGTTCAATGAGATAGTCTTTTGTTCTGACCTCTAGTCCACTCCTATATCCATGCTTCATGGCGGCAGAGAATTGATGTGCCTTCATGGTACTAAAAGTCCCCTACTTTAAGGGTAGAGTACTCACCCCAACCAGTATCAAACACACCTGTTTTGTTTGCTTCCGCAATGTACGCCAGCGTTTCTTCTACCTTCTCTGTAGCAACCTTTAATAACTCAGGGCTTACCTTGTGCAAGTGAGCAACGTAAGGGGCAGTCTTTTCTACAGCTATGAAGCTAAAGTCTGTAGCTTTAATGCCAGCTTTTTTACAGGTCAGTACGTAGAAAGCAGCTTGTATGTGATACATGTACTTTCCTACCTGCTCTGCAAAACCTTTTGGTGATGCATCAATGGTAGTCTTTATGTCGTATAGATGACCTGTCTCTGCTATGTACAAGTCGGGTCTTGTTTTTAAAT
>Ga0208032_1001043_pt1 | contig 12564 bp, 13 predicted proteins | sample MalvirAntarct_66_FD_184254 | JGI IMG/M metagenome (GOLD analysis project Ga0208032, IMG submission 184254) | Marine viral communities from the Global Malaspina Expedition - Malaspina viral metaG Antarct_66 (SPAdes) (version 2) | ecosystem: Environmental > Aquatic > Marine > Oceanic | place: West... | reverse complement strand
CTTATTGTACCTGTGCTTTATAATATAGGTAGACAAAGTTTAAAATTACCGCGTCTATATTATACTGTGGGTAGTACTAATACCATCGATATTAACATCACTTTACCATCGGATGCCATTTTAAAGTTGGAGCAAGGAGAATCCTCTTTGATTCCACAACAAAAAACATATAGCCATAAAGTTCAATTGACTACAGACGAATATCCTAAAACCGCTGGAATATACGAGGTCAAAAACAAAGAAGACGTCATTCAGCACCTCACTTATAATTACGATCGTACTGAAAGTAACTTAACCTATTTGACCCTATCTGATGTGAAAAATAGCAGCAAAAACACTTCTGTGGCAACGGCCATAGCGGATATAAAAAGTATGACAAATGTTGATGAGCTATGGAAATGGTTTGTTATTTTTGCGATAGCTTTTTTAATTATTGAAATGCTCATCTTAAAATTCCTTAAATGAACGTACTCATAAAATCGGCTACTGTAGTAGATTCCAAAAGCGATTTTCAAAATGATACTTGCGACATCCTCATTGAAAAGGGCGTCATCACCCAAATTCATAAAACCATTAAGGCCCCCTCCAAAACCAAAGAGATTTCTTTAGAAAATCTTCATGTTTCCCAAGGATGGTTTGACAGTAGTGTGAGTTTTGGAGAACCGGGATATGAAGAACGCGAAACTATTGCTAACGGATTAAGAACGGCAGCATTGTCAGGGTTTACGGATGTGGCCGTCAACTCCAATACCAACCCGGTTATCGATAGTTATGCGGACATCTCATTCCTAAAAGCAAAATCTCAAGACAACGCCGTTAACCTGTTCCCTATAGGCGCTTTAACAAAACATAGCGAGGGCGAAGATTTAGCGGAATTATACGATATGAAAAATGCGGGCGCCATCGCTTTTTATGACTATCAAAAGCCTATCCGTAACCCGAATCTGATGAAATTGGCCTTACAATATGCCAGTAATTTTGATGCTTTGGTGTATTCCTTTCCTCAGGAATCTCAAATTTCAGGGTTGGGGGTCATGAATGAAAATGTAATGAGCACCTCTTTGGGTTTAAAAGGAAATCCTTCCCTTGCTGAAGAGCTACAAATAGTACGCGATTTATTTTTATTGGAATATACGGGCGGAAAATTACACATCCCTACCATCTCCACTGCCAAATCTGTGGAATTGATTAGAGACGCCAAAGCCAGAAAATTAGATGTAAGTTGCAGTGTTGCGATTCACAATTTAATGTTGACCGATGATGAATTAAAAACGTTCAATACCCGCTTTAAGGTATTGCCTCCATTGCGCACCAAAACAGATTGCTATGCACTTATAGAAGGTTTAAAGGATGGCACTATTGATATGGTAACCTCTGATCATAACCCGTTGGATATTGAGCATAAAAAAATTGAATTTGATTATGCTAAAAACGGTACCATTGGTTTAGAATCGGCTTTTGGTGCATTAAATAGCATCTTCACTATAAAGAGAACAATCGAACTTTTAACCAAAGGGAAAGAGCGCTACGGCATGAATTCCACACCTATAGTCGTAGGTCAAAAAGCAAAATTGACTTTATTCAATCCGTCGGAGACCTATACACTGACTAAAGACTTACTGCATTCATCTTCAAAAAATAGTATTTTTGAAGACCATCAATTAAAAGGAAAAGTTTACGGCATTTATTCAAACCATCAATTAGTTATAAAATAAGATGCAAAACACCACGATCAAAGAAGGGAAAACCTTGGCCATTGTCAGCTATTTTACCTTTGTAGGCCTCATTATAGCCATCATCATGAATTTGGAAAAACGCAATTCCTTTACTTCCTTTCACATCCGTCAAATGCTCGGTTTGATTATGATGCTTATTTTTTCAAATCTGGTAGAAGAATATATCAATAGCTTGTTGGGTACAGCGTTTTGGATCATTACCTTTGTATCCTGGATGTTTGGGCTCTACCACGCCATTAAAGAAGACTATAAACCCATACCTGTTTTAGGCGATAAGTTTCAGGAATGGTTTAAAAATATCAATTAATTATGTCAGAACTTTCATTAGATCACGTTACAAGACCTTCAATTTTAAAAGAGAACGCTCCCGTACTTATTATGCTCCATGGTTACGGAAGTGATGAAAACGATCTTTTCGGTTTCGCTTCTGAAATGCCTGAAGAATTGTTTATAATTTCAGCACGGGCACCCTACCCCATCCAACCTTACGGAAATGCTTGGTATGCCATTAATTTTGATGCGGAAATGAACAAATGGAATGACAATGAACAAGCTTTGAAATCGCGAGATTTGATTGCTAAGTTTATTGATGAAGTTGTGGCGACGTATCCTATTAACAAAAACACCATTTCCCTTTTAGGGTTTAGTCAGGGTACAATTTTGAGCTATGCAGTTGCGCTTACCTATCCTGAGAAGGTAAAAAACGTCATCGCTTTAAGTGGCTATATTAGCCCGGAGATGCTACCGGATGATGTTGAAACCAAAGACTTTTCAAGCCTTGCCTTTTATTGCTCTCACGGCAGTCAAGATCAGGTAATCCCTGTAGATTGGGCGCGGAAAGTGCCACAAATCCTAAATTCATTGGGCATAAAGCACACTTATAATGAGTTTCCCACAGGCCATGGTGTCGCCCCACAGAATTTTTATGAATTGCGGAGTTGGCTTAATCAGCGATTGGAAAAGTAAAATTTTTTGAAAAAGAAACGACACTGAAAATGGCCCCTATTGAGGCTGAGCTTTGAGTTGCTCCAATTCTTTATTAAGGTGAATTATAGAATCTTTAAGCACCTGCTCTTTTTCAATATGCTTGGTCATTTTTTCTTGATACGATTCAAAAATGTTCTTTGAATTTACATATTGAAATACCATCAATAGCAAAGCGAAGATGAATGCATACATGAAGATTTTGCCTTTCATAGGTTTTAAATATTTATTTGGAGGTTATCGTAAGCCAAGAAGACGTTTTTAGGCAACTTCTTTTCAACTTCATCGTGAAAACCCAACATATGGCTTACATGGGTCAAATACGCACGTTCCGGATTTACTTTTTTAATAAGTGCTAATGCCTCCTCTAAATTGAAATGTGAAATATGTTCTGTCTCCCGCAGGGCGTTGACCACTAAAACCTTCACATCTTTCAATTTCTCAACCTCTTCTTCTTTAAGAGTTTTCATATCTGTTAAATAGGCAAAATCACGGAATCTAAAACCAAACACCTGAAGCTTGTAATGCATACCATTAATGGGCATCACGGTTAAATTCCCAATTTCAAACGGTTTGTTTTCAATGCGAATGGGTGTTACGCCAGGAGCGCCAGCGTATTTATTTTCGGTTTCAAAAATATAGGCAAAACGTTCTTTAAGAGCTTTGAGGACTCGGTTATGGGCATAAATGGGAATATCGCCCTGTTTAAAGTAAAAAGGCCTAATATCATCCAATCCTGCCGTATGGTCCGCGTGTTCATGGGTAAAGATCACGCCATCCAATCGGCTGCACTGCGCATTCAACATTTGCTGTCTAAAATCCGGACCACAATCTACCACATAAGTATATCGATCCCACTCAATTAATACGGAAACACGTAGCCGTTTATCTTTCGGATTCTCACTTAAACATACAGGGTGAGTGCTTCCTATGACTGGAATTCCTTGAGATGTACCGGTTCCTAAAAATGTTACTTTCAAAGGTGTTTTGTTTGGAACAAAAGTAGGTTTATTTTTTCTTTTAAGATAGCAATTCGATACCTTTGTCGCTGACAAAACTCAATCTACAACATGGAGATCACCTTAAAAGGCGACAAGGAATTTGAAGATATTCCGTCACTTAAAACTAAAGCCCTTCGTATAAATCTCAATGAGAATATTTACGGAACTTTTGCAGAAATTGGTGCAGGACAGGAAACTGTGCGTCAATTTTTTAGAGCTGGTGGTGGCTCAGGAACCATTGCTAAAGCCATGTCAGCTTATGATAAGGATTTCAGTGATGCCATTTATGGTATTGAAGAAGATGGCCGTTACGTGACAGAGGCGCGCTTGCGTAAAATGTTGAATCATGAGATAAAACTCATTGAGGAACGTTTGTCAAGGGACAAGCATCCTAATAAGATGTTTTTTTCATACGCCAATACTGTGGCTACCATTGATTTTGCGAAGCAATACAAAGGCCATGGCTGGGTAGGAATTAGATATCAGATTGATCAGGACAAACCGTATAATGAAATTATTCTGCATTTACGTTTTAGAGAAAATGACGCTAGACTTCAACAGGAAACGTTGGGAATTTTAGGCACCAATCTTATATATGGTGCGTATTACAAATACAATGAGCCAAAAAAGTTGTTGCGTTATTTATATGATCATTTAGATAAAGATCAAATAGAAATTGACACCATAAACTTTTCAGGCCCTGCTTTTGAAAATGTTGATAACCGATTGATGAGTTTGCAATTGGTGAAAAACGGTATGACGGATGCCGTAATGTTTGCGCCAGATGGCAATAATGTCCTTCCTGCAAAAATACTTTACAAGAAAAACATTTTGGCACTTCGCGGTAGTTTTAGACCCGTCACCAAGGTGAATATAGACATGTTTCAGAAATCGTATGAAATGTTCGTCAAAGAAAACAAGGTCGATCCTAATAATACACAAGTTGTATTTGAGATCACCCTATCCAATTTAAGAGCTGAAGGCGAGATTGATGAACAGGATTTCATGGACCGCGCAAAATTATTGTGCTCCCTGGGCCATACGGTTCTCATCTCCAATTTCCAGGAATATTATAAGCTAGTGGAATATTTTTCCCAATATTCAAAAAACAGAATGGGATTGGCCATGGGCGTCAACAACCTAGTGGACATTTTTGACGAGAAATATTACCGCCACTTAAGTGGTGGCATTTTGGAAGCTTTCGGGAAACTGTTCTTTAAAGATCTACGCGTTTACCTTTACCCTATGGTTAATGAGGATGGGACACTAACGGATAGCGAAAATCTAAAAGTTCATCCGCGTATGAAAGAATTGTATAAATTTTTTAAATACAACGGAAAAGTGGTAGATATTACGGATTACGATCCAGATATTTTAACCATCTTCTCTAGATCTGTATTAAAGGCAATTGCGGAGGGCGATCATGGTTGGGAAGCGATGTTACCACCCGGCGTTGCGAAAATTATCAAGGAAAAAAGCCTCTTCGGATTTGAAGCTGAGGAAGTTTTTAGAAACGAATAAAAAAAAGACCTCAGTTTTAGAAACTGAGGTCTTTTTTTATGCCGATATGTTCATTATTACTTATTCTAAAATTTGCTCAGCATGGATTTTAGCCTTCACTTTATCAATGACCTTTTCAATCTTTCCGTTTTCATCAATTACAAACGTAACGCGATGGATGCCATCAAAATTGCGTCCCATAAATTTCTTTTCGCCCCATACCCCAAAGGCTTTAATAACTTCCTTGTCCTCATCAGCCAATAATGGATAAGGAAAATCATATTTTTCTTTAAAATTAGACTGTTTTTTCTGACTGTCAGCGCTCACGCCTAAAATTTCATATCCCTTCTCCTTTAACACCTTATAATGATCTCTTAAATTGCAAGCTTCTGTAGTACAGGTTGGGGTATTGGCTTTGGGGTAGAAAAAAATAATTAATTTCTTCCCTTTATAATCGGCCAACGTCACCGTATTTCCTTGATTGTCTTTCGCTGAAAAATTTGGAGCCTGGTCTCCTGCTTTTAATTTGGTCATAACTGTTTTAAATTTGATATTTGTAAAAATACAACTAATGACCAAGCAAGAAAAGGTAGAATTTGTTATAAATACGTTAAACCAACTGTATCCGACCATCCCGTTACCTTTAGACCATAAAGATCCCTATACCCTATTGATTGCCGTATTATTGTCTGCCCAAAGTACAGATGTGCGCGTCAATCAAATAACGCCTTTACTTTTTGCCAAAGCTGACAATCCGTATGATATGATCAAGCTGTCTGTAGAGGAAATTAGAGAAATCATCAAACCCGTTGGTTTATCGCCCATGAAAAGCAAGGGCATTCATGGCTTATCACATATTTTAATTGATAAGCACAATGGACAAGTGCCTAAAACTTACGAAGCTTTGGAAGAATTGCCCGCGGTGGGCCATAAAACGGCTGCCGTGGTATTGTCTCAGGCCTTCGGTATTCCCGCATTTCCGGTAGACACTCATATTCACAGATTAATGTACCGCTGGAATTTTACCAACGGCAAAAATGTAGTTCAAACCGAACGCGACGCCAAGCGACTTTTTCCTAAAGCCGTTTGGAATGATTTACATCTGCAAATAATTTGGTACGGCAGGCAATACAGTCCGGCACGAGGTTGGGATCTCGAAAAAGATATCATCACTAAAACAATAGGACGGGCAAGCGTGCTAAAAGACTATTATAAAACACATCCACAGGTTAAACCTGACTTGTAAACACATGTCAGAAAACTCATGAATATAAGACATAAAAACGTCCCAATAAGCTAATTGTCGGGACGTTCTCAATCTTAGTTTAAAAGTGCTTCAAACTTCCATGTATGACAATGGATAACAGTTAAAGCTTTTGAATAATTCAGAAGAAAATCAATAGTTTCCTCTTTTGGATTTAGGTTGACGTTTGTTTGGGGATACTGAGCGTAAAGTTTTGCCATTATAGGAATTTTTGTTGGGTTATATTCCTATTAACGCAGTTAATTTAACTTTAGTATGTTTAATTTGTCAGAACGATGTTTTTCTCGTCAATAAGTTTCCTCAAGTTGATCAGGGCATAACGCATTCTACCCAGTGCCGTATTGATACTGACGCCTGTTTTCTCACTAATTTCCTTAAAACTCATGTCACTGTACATCCGCATCACCAAAACATCTTTTTGATCCTCAGGTAATTCCTGAATCAAACGTCTTAGGTCAGATTCTATTTGCTCTTTAATCATGCCTTTTTCAGCATCTAATGAAGAGTCACTCAATACAGAGAAAATGCTGAATTCTCCAGTATTATCAAATTTGGGCATACGGTTACTTTTACGGAAATGGTCGATGACCAAATTATGCGCAATACGCATCACCCAAGGCAAAAACTTGCCTTCTTCGTTGTATTTTCCAAGTTTAAGAGTTCTAATGACTTTGATAAAGGTATCCTGAAAAATATCTTCAGTGATATCTCTGTCATATACTTTAGAATAAATAAAACTGTAAATTTTTTGTTTGTGTCGTGTGATCAATACAGAGAGTGCTTGCTCATCTCCTTTGATATAATTGCTCACTAAAACAGCGTCTGTGATAAGTTCGTGTTTCATAATAATTACTTTAAATGCTAGGAACGCATCCTGGCTTGGGGTTAATTTATATAAAGTAATTGTATGAAATAGGCGACGGTTTTATTTGAAAGTTAGGGGTCAAATATAACAATAATGCTTATTATAAAGCAAAAATTCAACCTAAACTTTAACATATTATTGCACAATAACTTTATTTTAGGACTGCTTGAGATGTAGTATCTTTGCATTCTTATATGCAAAATGGCCATGAACCTTAATCTTTCTGAAGTAAATCCGAAACAAAACATCATTATAAAAGGTGCAAACCTCCACAACTTAAAAAATATAGATGTGGTGATTCCGCGTAATAAATTGGTGGTCATCACAGGGTTATCGGGCTCAGGAAAATCGAGTTTGGCTTTTGACACTCTCTATGCTGAAGGGCAACGACGTTACGTAGAAAGTTTGTCCAGTTATGCCCGTCAATTTTTAGGCCGACTCAACAAACCTAAAGTCGATTATATTAAAGGTATTGCTCCCGCCATTGCCATTGAGCAAAAAGTAAACTCTACCAATCCAAGATCAACGGTAGGCACTACTACAGAAATTTATGACTATTTAAAATTGCTGTTTGCCAGAATTGGAAAAACCTACTCCCCCATTTCTGGAGAATTGGTGAAGAAACATACCACGGCCGACGTTCTGAATTTGGTGAAATCATTTGAGGAAGGCGAAAAACTATTACTACTGGCGCCTATTAGTTTAGAGGAAGGTCGGACGATGACTGATAAATTAAAAGTCCTTCAGCAACAAGGCTACGCACGCGTTCAATACAAAAATGAAGTGCTACGGATAGAAGATGCTCTGGAAACAAAACTTGAGAAAGATGTGTTTTTGGTCGTCGATAGAATTGTAGTCAAACATGAAGAAGATTTTTACAATCGTTTAGCAGATGCTGTTGAGACTGCGTTTTTTGAAGGCAAAGGCAACACCATTTTAGAAGCGCTTTCAAACAATAAACAAACAGCGTTCAATAATAAGTTTGAATTGGATGGCATGACGTTCTTAGAATCTAATGTGCATCTGTTCAGTTTTAACAACCCTTACGGCGCCTGCCCAAAATGCGAAGGTTACGGTGATGTGATTGGCATTGATGATGATTTGGTCATTCCTAATACAGCATTGTCCGTCTATGATAATGCAATTTTTCCGTGGCGTGGTGAGAGCATGAGTTGGTATCGAGATCAGTTGGTGAACAATTCCCATAAGTTTGATTTCCCTATTCATAAACCCTATTTTCAATTAACCGAAGCTCAAAAAGCATTGATCTGGGAAGGCAATAAGCATTTTGAAGGCTTGAATGGTTTTTTTGCTGAATTAGAATCGAAAGCTTACAAAATTCAAAACAGAGTGATGTTATCACGCTATCGCGGGAAAACGAAATGTAGCAAATGTCACGGAAAACGCTTGAGAGCTGAAGCGAATTATGTAAAAGTTGGTGGCGTCACCATTACGGATTTGGTTACTTTACCTCTAGACAAGTTGATGCTGTTTTTTGATGAATTGGAACTTAATGAATACGACACCACAATCGCCCAACGCTTGTTAAAGGAAATTTCTAACAGACTAGCTTTCCTCTCCAATGTAGGGCTCGACTATTTAACTCTCAATAGAAAATCAAACACCTTATCAGGTGGTGAAAGTCAGCGTATCAATTTAGCAACTTCTTTGGGTAGCAGCTTAGTAGGCTCAATGTATATTTTAGATGAACCTAGCATAGGACTACATCCAAAAGATACCGAGAAACTAATAGTTGTTCTTAAAGCTTTGCGCGATTTGGGCAATACGGTAATCGTGGTAGAACATGATGAAGACATCATGCAAGCTGCTGATGAGATTATTGATATTGGTCCTGAAGCGGGCACGCTTGGGGGTGAGGTTGTAGCCGCCGGAACCTATGAAGCTATTTTAAAATCTGAATCGTTAACTGCACAGTATCTCAATGGCAAACTAAAAATAGACGTGCCAAAAAAACGTCGCACCTCAAAATATCACATTGATATTATTGGTGCGCGCGAACATAATTTACAAAACGTTGATGTGACCCTTCCTTTAGAAATGCTGACCGTTATCACTGGTGTTTCTGGAAGTGGCAAAAGTACTTTAGTTAAAAAAATTCTTTTCCCTGCGATTCAAAAGGAATTGACCGGATTTGGAGACAAACCAGGTCAGTTTTCTGAATTAAAAGGGAATTATAAGAACATCAAACACATAGAGTTTGTCGATCAAAATCCGATAGGGCGCTCCTCAAGATCCAACCCCGTTACCTACGTGAAGGCGTATGATGATATTAGAGCTTTGTTTGCCAACCAGAAACTGAGCAAGATCAGAAATTACCAAGCCAAACATTTTAGTTTTAACGTAGACGGTGGGCGTTGTGAAACCTGCAAAGGGGATGGTGAAGTGACTATTGAAATGCAGTTCATGGCCGATGTGCATTTAACTTGTGAAACTTGTAATGGAAAACGCTTTAAAAAAGAAGTCCTAGAAGTAACTTTTGAAGACAAAAACATTGATGATGTGTTAAGTATGACCATCGATGATGCCATTGCTTTTTTTGAAACACATCAGCAAACACGAATTCAAAGTAAGTTACAACCCTTACAGGATGTGGGACTTGGTTATGTCACTCTAGGGCAAAGCTCCTCTACCCTTTCTGGTGGTGAAGCCCAACGTATTAAGTTAGCAACCTTTCTTGGCAAAGGTAGTAAAAGCGACAATGCCCTGTTTATTTTTGATGAACCTACAACGGGGCTTCATTTTCACGATATAAAAAAGCTGTTGAAATCTTTTCAAGCGCTGATTGCCCAAGGCCATTCCATTATTGTGATAGAGCACAATCTCGAATTGATAAAATGCGCAGATTACATTATCGATTTAGGTCCTGAAGGTGGCGAAAGAGGCGGGAAAATTGTCGCAGCGGGCACGCCGGAGGAATTGGTTAAAAATAAAAATTCTGTCACCGGTAAATATTTGAAAGATAAAATTTAAATGCAAGGTGCTTAATAGAATAAAAATGCCATCAGCCCCATGATGACGATGGCAAAAGGCAGGACAAGTGATAAAAACACAAAACTAATAATGTTTGTTTTGACAAAACTTAACACCCAACCTTGTTCATAATACCGCTTCAATCCCACGTTTAAATAGAAAAATATAGAGAGTACCATAAAAGTGACTAACCAACCTGGGAATTTAGGCCATATTAAATTCCCGATAACGATCAGGGTCAACATAGCAAACACAAAGGCGAAAAAGTAGAAACTGAAAACTAAGTGATGCGCAAATCTGCCCTTTTTAAAATAGAATACTTTTAAAATCAGCGCAAAAATTGGCAACAGGATAAACATGGCCAAGGGGATGCTGTCCGTGAAGGTGTTAAATATGGAGCCTCCACTTTTACTTTTCATAAATTTAAGCACCTGCTTATAAATCCGTTTTTTAAAAAACCCATCATCTGCCGTCATTCCCATTCCTTTATAAATATCTTGGTCAGAAGCACCAGCGCTAATCATGGAATCTATTTCCATTTCCGTGATTTTAAAATCCAGAAAGCTGCCACCTTTATTCTGCTTTGGCTTTAAAACGCTAACGTCAGTTGAAGCATCTAGTTCTATATCCGGGATGGCATCGGGCTTTTCAAAATCATAATTTCTTTTCTGGTTTTTGCTACTGTCTAAAGAATCTTTATAGCTTTCACTACGCTCAATATCCTTTTTAATTTGACTATCAATAATTTCGGCCTGATCTCGGCTAATAAAAGAAAATAGGAAAAAAAATATGATGGAAACAAATAAATACATTTGCGCAGGATGCAAATAAAGCAACCGCCTGCCTTTTACAAATTGCTGGGCCAGATAGCCAGGCTTGATCATTAAGGGAATAAAACTCTTAAAAAATCGAGCGTCTACAGAGAAATAATTACTAAGTGTATTGTTAAAGAGAACCCGAAGTGTTAACTGATCATCCGTTTTTTGTCCACAATAAGGGCAAAACGGATAATGACTACCAAACTGTTGCAAACAATTGTTACATTCCGTTAGAGATCTTGACATGGCTTCCTTATTGGAGGCTTAAATGTACTAAAAAATATAAGCCCTGATTATGGTCTCAACCAAAAATCAGGGCTTTGTAGTTATTATTTTTATGTTAAAGGGAAGTCGTCTTTCCTTCAACGTTTAAGCACTGGCAGTTAACACCTTTGCATCGGCTTTTTTGGTTTGAACTTTTTCTTGCTGCACGCGCTCTAAGGCCATTTCTTTCCGGATTTGTTTGACGGTTTTTGTGCTCCCGTCATGACTCCATCCTGGAGGGCCAAAGACATACATAAATTTATCCTTGAAGTTTTTAGACTTCTTCATATCCTTCCAAATATCGGCATATTCATGGGTTAAAATCACCCAAATATTATAAGAATCTGGCGGTTGGGTCACCCCGTATGCAATGTCTATACTTTCATCTAACGGTTTCCAGGTTCCGAAAATTCGATCAAAAACATTTAAAATTCCTCCGTGGTTTTTGTCCATATACTCAATGTTACAAGCGTGGTGTACTTGATGCATGGTATGAGTATTCAGGAACTTATCCAAAACTCCTAGTTTAGGTATAAATACGGTATGCAATTGAAATTGCCAAAGCGCTTCAATACCCAGACACACCACGAGCATTTCTGGAGGAAAACCAATGGCGACAATCCACACATAAAATAAGGGTTTATAGAATATTGTGAACCACCCGTTTCTTACTGCAGTACCTAAATTGAAATTATCTGACGAGTGATGCACAATATGCGCCGCCCAAAAGAACCGGACCATATGATTTTGTCGGTGGAACCAATAATATGAGAAATCATCACAGAGCATGCAAAAAATCCAGACATACCAAGCAAACCCAAAAGACTCATAGCCCATTATGTTGGTACGGACCCCATCCACAATAGGGTTAAAAAGATCATATACAAAGCTAAATAATAGTATGACCGTAATTGTTTTGACCAGTGGCGCTATAACAGCAGAGCCAACACCCATCCCAAGACTGGAAAATAAATCTTTCCATTTGTATAAATCTTTATGGTCATGCGTTTTGCTATAGGTAAGTTCTAATAATATCAAACCCAAAAAGAAGGGAACCCCATACACTAGGGGATTTGTAAAATCCATATAATTATATAAAAAAAAGCCTAAAATTAAGGCTTATAGGTTAAGTCGGATAAGG
>Ga0208032_1001040_pt1 | contig 12596 bp, 9 predicted proteins | sample MalvirAntarct_66_FD_184254 | JGI IMG/M metagenome (GOLD analysis project Ga0208032, IMG submission 184254) | Marine viral communities from the Global Malaspina Expedition - Malaspina viral metaG Antarct_66 (SPAdes) (version 2) | ecosystem: Environmental > Aquatic > Marine > Oceanic | place: West... | reverse complement strand
TGGGTCAAGAGCATGTTCAGCATCAATAAACGCACAGGTTTTACCTTCGCGTTGCGCTGCGGCAATCACTTCAAGAGTTAATGTGGTTTTACCTGATGACTCTGGGCCGTAAATAAAAGCCAAACTTTGTATAGTTACCTCAATCGGTTCATGTCGTTAAAACAATATTAACTCAAATCGATAGCTTTAGGTGAATAAGTATGCAGTTATAATAAGATGTATGTAGATCATTAAATTTCATCTGATTCCCTATTCAATTTTTATAAAGCATAGTCAAGTTAATCATTTGATCGGTGTGATTGCCAAAGCTTGATCATTTTCATTAGCACACAAGCCTTCCTTAATTATTTTTTTATGCCCATTAAATTTGATCAATTTCTAGCTAACTTTTGAACATTAATGAGTTAACCTCCTAGCCCATTTAGAAGCAAAATTAAGCTAGAAAATCACTGCGGATCATATTAGTTCAGATAAAATATTATGCTGAAAACGGCTAAGCAAGTGGCCAAATTCCCCCATCACTACAAATAGAGCATAAGCCTAAGTTAAAGGTACTTTGAGTAAGATTATTAACACCCAAAGGACCAGAAAGCCTGATTTGAATTAGTAGAAAGAGACTAATGTTTTATAAAACTGATGAAAAAAGGTAAAAACCGGTATTTTTTCACTTACTGTGATGCCCATTGGTGCAAATCCATGATTTAAAACTGGATAAAAACACTTATTTTTGGTCCAATTAAAGAGGTTAAAGAGCAAAATACCTGCAAGATCGGAATTCGACTTTAGATGCCAATATCTTAGTTGTACTACGAATTGTGAGTGTTTTTTTTAATTAAGCGATGAAGCCTAGTGAGCCACTTTGGCACGATTAATTTTTTAAAATCTAAATTTAGCCATGAATAGTATTAAACAATATCTTCGGAGTAGGCAATGAGTCAGCAAATAACCCAAGAGGAAGTAGTCGAAAATATTAGAGAATGGTCCAAGGAGAACAATAAGTCGCCAAGCCTATTAATATCTCAAGATGATGGTTCTTATCATCTGGGTTACTACTGTGGCATGGGCGTTTCAGACAATTGGCCAATAGAGAAGCTGAACCCCCTATACAAGAAAGCGATAACAAAACTTCATAAATCAGGAAAACTGAAAGAATTGAGTGATCCCTTTACGCTTTATCCTGGAAGCCACATTTTTAAAAAACTTGTTAGCTATGATGATATTTAGAGTTAGGTTAAGTTGGATAACTACCTTGAAAAACTCCGCTACAGAACGAGTCTGAACTAGTACAGATGATTTTACATCTAAAACGTTAATGCCCCTTTATCATTTAGAGTAAAAGCTCATTCATACCTTGTTCATGACAGTTTGACATACATTTGCTTATGTAAGTAATGGGAGTAATGTGTCATTTCACCACTGCTCACGCGAATCTTATAGTGAGCCAGCTCCCCCCCAATAATTGCCCTGTGCACGTAGCGAAGGTTATCTACATCTCAATAAGTAATACAATGTCATGCAGGATGGTTAGATTTTACCAACCCTTTTGCTGGTATCAATAAACATTCATATATTGATACCAGCTTTCACTACTTAATATCGGTATCATAAAATTAGGGTGTATCTTTGATGGTACTTTAATTATATGATACCCCAATATTTGATACCTCCAATGAAAGTGAGCGACCAATGCGTATCTTTTCCTATTGTCGTGTTTCTACGACAGAGCAAACCACCGAGAACCAAATTCTTGCTATCCGACAAAAAGGATATGAGGTGAATGATGATCGTACTATCAGTGAAACGGTCTCAGGCTCCGTTGAAGCGATGAAGCGTGAGAAGTTCAAGATGCTCATCAATCATCAGATGGAACGTGGTGATATGCTAGTGGTCTTAAAGCTAGACCGTTTAGGCCGTGACAATATAGACGTACAAAACACCATTAACCTACTTACAGATAAAGGCATCAAGGTTGCTTGCTTAGATTTACCTGTCGGAGACCTTTCAAGTTCGGAAGGTAAGCTGATGCTGCAGATGTTCTCGGCCTTTGCCGAGTTTGAGCGGAACCGAATCAGAGAGCGCACAAAAGAAGGGCTTGAGCGTGCTAAAGCCCAAGGTAAAAAGTTAGGTAGGCCAGCAGCCCATACAACCACTCTTTCTGTACAAGCAAAGAAAGCTGAGGGCTTATCTCAATCTAAAGCCGCAGAAAAATTAGGTTTGGGGATTGCCACGGTAAAAAGGCACTGGAACAAAGCCAATCAGGTTAATTAGTAGAACATTTAATTATTACTCTATGTGGATAATTTCACGCTTTAAGGGCTGGTCTTTAAAGGTGGAATGGGTTTAGCGTCGCATCTAGTCCAAGATCATTGTTTATTCCCCAATTTTCCCATATTCTCTCAATAATCCTTTCAGTCTTACACTCACATAAGTTAACACATTGAATGACAGAACAAATATTAACCTTGAAAGAAGTAGCAGCTTATTTGAAGTTGACCGATAAAACAGCTTATCGACTAGCGAGTGAAGGCAAGTTACCAGGCTTTAAGGTTGGCGGCTCATGGCGCTTCAAACAAGAGGATTTAGAAGCGTGGATTGATAGTCAGAAGACACAAAGCTAGCAGTTTTAGATACAAACTCCATACGAGGTGTGTCTTGTTTCATTAGCCAAGCAGCCTAAAGCAATAAACACTCAAATAAATATTTCTCACCGCTTGTCGATGAGTAGAATCCAAATTCTCAGGTATAACAATGAAATTACAAGACAAAGAACAGAGCGCCAAACTTTCCAGTGCCATTTGGCGTATGGCAGATGATTTATGGGGTGATTTCAAACACACCGATTTCGCCCGCATTATTCTTCCCTTCTTACTGCTGCGTCGTATTGAATGTGTTCTGGAGCCAACCCGAGAAGAGGTGCGTAAGTTCTATCTTGCGGAAAAGCAATCAGGCATTGATCTTGGATTAGTACTGCCAGAATTGACAGGGTTTGCTTTTTATAATACCAGCGAATACAGCTTGGAAACGCTAGGCGCGTCAGATACAGGCGACAACCTAGAACACTACATCAGTCAGTTCAGCAAAAATGTGCGAACCATTTTTGAAGAGTTTAAATTTGGTCAAACCATTGAAGATTTGGAAAAAGCCAAGCTGATTTACCGCATGGTGAGCTACTTTGCCAACTTGGATCTGCATCCTGATGTTATGTCAGATCGTGTTCTATCCGACGCCTATGAAGAATTGATATTCAAGTTCGCCAGCTCGGTCAATGAAAAGGCCGGGGAATTTATGACTCCGCGTGATGCCGTGCGCCTTGCCACCAAGCTGGTGCTAGCTGCGGATGAAGATATCTTCAGCGAAAAAGGCGTTATTCGTACTATCTATGACCCAACCTGCGGTACGGGTGGTTTCCTTTCTGATGCCATCAGTCAAATTGAGGAAATGGGCAGCAGCGCCAAAGTTGTGCCTTTTGGTCAAGAGCTTGATCCAGCAACCCACGCCATGGCGTTAACTAACATGATGATCCGTGGTTTTGATGCCAACAACATCAAGCAAGGAAACACCCTGTCCGACGATCAACTTCGAGCAGACCGTTTCCACTACGGCCTTGCCAACCCACCATTTGGTATTAAATGGGAAAAAGCCAAAACCGAAGTCACCAAAGAGCATAAAAACCTAGGATATGCTGGCCGATTTGGTCCTGGTCTTCCGAGCATTTCGGATGGCTCGATGCTGTTTTTGCTGCACTTAGTATCCAAAATGGAAGTGCCTGAAAATGGCGGTGGCCGAGTTGGTATCGTGCTGTCTGGCTCACCACTATTTAATGGTGATGCTGGCTCAGGCCCTTCGGAGATCCGCCGCTGGCTACTAGAGCAAGATCTGGTTGAAGCCATTGTAGCCCTGCCAACCGATATGTTCTTTAACACCGGAATTGGAACCTACATCTGGATTTTGTCTAACCACAAAGAAAAGAGACGTAAAAATCAGGTTCAGCTTGTTAACTTGGTCGATATCTGGTCGCCAATGCGTAAATCGCAAGGAAGTAAGCGTAAGTACTTGAGTGATAAGCAGATTGATGATATTTTGCGTACTTACGATGCTTTTGAACCTAACGACAATTGCAAAATCTTTGACACTACAGATTTTTCCTATCGCAAAGTCACTATTCAGCGCCCGCTGCGTGCCAAGCTCAACATTACGGAACCAGGCATTGCAATGCTGGATAACTTAGCGGCGTTCCAAAAGCTCAAGCCAGCCCAGCAAGCTGCATGGAAGGAACTGCTCAGTAATAGTTTTGGTCTCCAGCCGTACGAGTGGGCACACTTGGCGGTGAAGCAAAACAACAACCAAGGCGATTTTGGTAAATGTGGTAAGCCTCTGGCGACTATACTTACCGCTCACTTTATACTGGTTGATCCACAATTTGAGCCAGTATTGGATGAGAAAGGCCAAGTAGTAGCCGATCCAAAACTCAAAGACACGGAAAGCATCCCATTTGAGCGCGATGTTGAAAGTTACGTTGATCTGGAAGTGCTGCCACACGTCCCAGATGCCTTTATAGACTACTCAGTATGTGATGAAAAAGACGGTGAAGTTGGCATTGTCGGCTATGAAATTAACTTTAACCGCTACTTTTATCAATATGTGCCACCACGCGAGATTAATGTGATTGATAGTGAGCTAAAGGCGTGTGAAGCGCGCATTCAGGCTCTGCTCAATGAGGTGGCGGAATGATGCATCCGTACACTGAATATCAACAAAGTGATATTAGCTGGTTAGGCAAAGTCCCTGCACATTGGACCAAGAATAAATTCAAGTTCTTGCTCAATGACAAAACGAAAACACAAAACCTTGAGCTACCTTGTGGTTCTATTAGTTTTGGTCGGGTAGTTTTTAAAGATTCAGAACGATTAAGTGAAGAAACTAAAGCGGCATACCAAGAGGTGCTTTCTGGTGAGTTTCTCGTAAACCCTTTAAATCTGAACTACGACTTGAAGAGCTTGCGAACAGCGTTAGCTGATATCGACGTCATCGTCAGTTCTGGTTATATCGTCCTTAAGTCATTAGATGTTGTCGACAAAGAGTACCTCAAGTGGTTGCTTTACTTGTTTGATGTTCGCCATATGAAAACACTAGGTGCGGGGATCAGACAAACTATTTCTTTCAAGGATATAGCTGATTGTACCGTTTACATCCCAAGTGATACGGAACAAAAATCGATCGCTACATTCCTCGATCGTGAAACCCAGCGCATCGACAGTCTAATCGAAGAAAAACAGGCCTTTATCAAGCTGATAAAAGAAAAACGCCAAGCGCAGATCAGCCATATAGTGACTAAGGGGCTTAATCCCAATGTGGAGATGCAGGACTCTGGCATTGAGTGGATTGGGCAAGTACCGAAGCATTGGATTGTTAGAAGACTAAAACAAACTTCAACGCTTCAATCTGGCATAGCAAAGGGCAAAGACAATGCAGGTAAAGATACCTTGTCTGTCCCGATGCTTCGTGTTGCTAACGTCCAAGATGGTTACGTCAAGTTAGATGACGTCCATGAAATTAATGTTCTTCCCCATGAAGTCGAGCGATATGCATTAAAAGACGGTGACGTTTTGATGAACGAGGGGGGGGATAACGATAAGCTTGGTCGTGGAGCTGTATGGAAAGAACAAATTAAACCATGCATCCACCAAAACCATGTTTTTGTTATCCGCGTCAATGATATTGAGCCAGAGTGGTTGGGTTGGCTTACTCAGTCAGCATACGCAAAGTTCTACTTTTTCCGAGTTTCAAAACAGAGTACAAACCTAGCCTCAATTTCATCAACAAATGTGAAGGAAGTACATTTGCTCATTCCTCCCGAGGATGAACGAAAGCTAATCATGGAGTATTTGAAAAAACAAACAAGTAAATTAAACCAGTTGGTTCACGATGTTGAACAATCTATATTTTTACTCAAAGAGCACCATACATCGCTTATCAGCGCAGCAGTAACTGGGAAAATCGACGTCAGGGAGGCGGTGTAATGGCTGCACATCATGAAGTGCATTTTGAACAATATATTACCGAACAGTTGGTCAAAAATGGCTGGAAAGAGGGCCATACCACCCATTATGACCAGCAGCGCGCTATTTACCCTGAAGATGTCATTGCCTGGGTGCAAGCCACTCAGCCTGATGCTTGGCACAAGCTAAATAAACTGCATGGCGCTAATGTCCAGCCGGTCCTACTGGAGCGCTTGGGAAAAGCGCTCGCCAGTAAAACGGGCGGAACCATTAATGTACTGCGTAAGGGGGTTTCAATCGCAGGCTGTGGCACCATCGCCATGGGCCAGCGCAAGCCAGAAGATGCGCGCAACGAAGAGCGCATTGCCCGCTACCAACACAACATTTTGCGTGTAGTACGCCAGCTGAAATATTGTCCAACTCGAGAATGGGCGATTGACCTGGTGTTCTTTATAAACGGTTTGCCAGTAGCGACCGCTGAGCTAAAAACTGATTTTACTCAGTCTATCGAATCCGCTATTACGCAGTATAAACAAGATCGCTTTCCAGTAGACCCGCAAACCAAACGCAAAGAACCATTGCTTACTTTTAAACGCGGTGCAGTGGTTCACTTTGCCATGTCAGATACCGAAATCGCTATGGCAACTAAACTGGCGGGAGATAACACCTATTTTCTGCCGTTTAACAAAGGTCATGATGGTTCTCAGTCTGATTTGCCTGTACATATTAATTTGCAGGGCAAGAATGGAGATTATCCGGTAAGTTACTTTTGGCAGGAGATTTGTCAAAAAGATAACTGGCTGCGTATCTTCTTCAGCTTTGTGTATGTGGAAACCAAAGAAGTCGCTGACAGTCATAATAAAGTTCAGCGTAAGGAAACGCAAATTTTCCCGCGTTACCATCAGTTAGCCGCGGTTAATAAGATGATTGATGATGCGCGTCAGAACGGTGCAGGAATGCAGTATCTTTGCGAACATAGTGCGGGTTCAGGCAAAACCTCGACCATTGCTTGGACTGCCCATGATTTGATACGTCTTCGAAGTCCTGAAGGGAAAGCAATTTTTAAATCGGTGATAATTGTTACTGATCGAACAGCCCTTGACGCTTCACTTGCAGAGGCTGTTGTTCAACTCGATCACCAATACGGTGTGATAGAAACAATTGACCGAGATAATAGTAGCGACTCTAAATCTAAACAGTTAGCGGCAGCATTACTTAACGGTACACCGATTATTGTAGTGACGATTCAAACCTTCCCGTATGCACTTGAAGCGATCCTTACTAATCAATCCTTAGCACAAAGTAATTTTGCGGTGATTATTGATGAAGCACACACCTCTCAAACTGGTTCCACCGCCAAAGGATTAAGAGCAGCGTTGACGCTCAATCTCAGCCCTCAAGAGCTTGAGGAAATGACTATCGAAGAGATCTTGACCAAGGTGCAAGATGCCCGTGCCATGCCCAGGAATGTCTCTCACTTCGCTTTTACAGCCACTCCGAAGCACAGTACTAAGATGCTCTTTGGTCGCCCTAATGACCCAAGCCAGCCAGTCTCAGATGATAATAAACCGGAGTCGTTTCACCTATACACACAACGTCAGGCGATTGACGAAGGCTTTATTCTCGATGTACTAGAGAACTACACTCATTACGATACTGCTTACAAAATTGGTGAGAACAACCTCGATGAAAAGCGTGTTGACAGTAAACAAGCACGACGAGCGTTAGCTCGTTGGATGTCGTTGCATCCAACCACGGTTAGCCAAAAAGTCGAATTTATTATTGAACACTTCAAAGCCAATGTTGCACACCTCTTGGAAGGGGAGGCAAAAGCGATGGTGGTAACAGCTGGTCGTGCCCAAGCGGTGAAGTATAAATTGGCTTTCGATAAGTATATTAAAAAGCATGGCATTGACGGTATTCAGGCTTTGGTTGCTTTTTCAGGTAAGGTTCCTGGTAAAGATTTAGGTGATGATGATTTAGAGGGCTCACTAGGAATCGATTTCGAAAAAGAGTACACCGAATACAATTTAAATCCAGATACTCACGGGGCGGATTTGCGTCACGAATTTGAGAGAACCGTGTACCGAGTGATGCTGGTGGCGAATAAGTTCCAAACGGGCTTTAACCAGCCGAAGTTGGTTGCTATGTATTTGGATAAAAAAATATCTGATGTTGAAGCAGTACAAACACTATCTCGCCTCAATCGTACCTACCCAGGTAAAGACACTACTTACGTAATTGATTTCGCTAATGAGCCAAAAACTATTCTTGATGCCTTTAAGAAGTATGACACTGGTGCTCAGCTCAACGAAGTTCAAGACGTCAACGTCATCTATGACATTAAAGACTTGCTCGATGAGCATGGCATATACAACAGTCAAGACTTAGAGTATTTCAAACAGGTTCGTGGTAAATCGATTCTTGGTCAAGCACCTGATAAGAAATCACAAGCACATAAAAAGCTACTGGCAGCCACTCAGCGCCCGACCGATGTTTTCAACGTTAAGTTGAAAGAGTTAATTGATGCGGCCAATCATTGGGATAAGCAATACGATAAAGCGCACAAGGCGGGAGATGAAAAAGCAGCTAATTACGCTGAATCTCAACGCAGTGATTTCACTAAGCAACGTGAAGCTTTAATGCGATTTAAGTCGGAATTAGCGCGATTTGTAAAGCACTACAGTTACATGGCCCAGCTTATTGAATTTGGCGATCCTGAGTTAGAGAACTTTGCCGCCTTTGCGCATTTACTCTCACGGCGATTAAAAGGTGTCACTCCTGAAAATATTGACCTCAGTGCGTTGGTGCTGGAGCAGTTCAAGATAAAGCCTTCCAAAGATGAGCATCCCGAAGGTGTTGCTTTACCGCTGGTGCCAATTAAACCTAATCCAACGGACCCTAGCGACAGAGAAAAAGCCTTCCTTATTGATCTCATCCGCCGTCTTAACGAGTTATTTGGCGATGTGGGTGATGAACCCGGGCGTCGAAATTTTGCTAATGGCACAATAGCTCGAATCTTGCAAGATCCGATAGTGGTTGAGCAAGTTGAAAAGCATGAGAAGTCAATTGCGCTGAAGGGAGATTTGCCTCAAGCCGTGAAGCGGGCTGTGGTTCAAGCTCTAATGAAAGAAGGTGATATAGCCAGAACGCTTCTGAAAGACCCACAAGTGATGGGGAGTTACGTTGAGCTCATTTTTGACATGTTGAAAAATAGTGATAAGAGCCAGCTTTGAGGAAAGTAGTATGAAAGTAGTTTTATTTTCTAAAGAGAAACAACACCCTACAGCCGGATTTAATACTGTATATCTGCATATTGATAATTGGAATGATTATTCATTTGTAACCATGTTCTATTTATCTTTGCATGATGAGAAAGGCATTCTTCATGACATAGGATCTGTGAAGATTGGCTTTAAAGGTCAGCAAATAGAACAATCAACATTCTCCATGATACAACAGGGGCTTCTACAACTTCCAGAAGGTTTTTTTTCTGTGGGGCAAGATGTCGATTATTATAAAAAGTTGTCCCAATTATCTAAACCAACAAGAGTTAATTTACTTAACGCTTTAAAAGACATTGTTTTTATTCCTGAGTTGGTAGAACTCGCTCAGGAAGAGGAGGTGTTTCGAACCTCTTTGTTGAGAGATGTCAGTTTATCAGTTATTAAGGGGCAATTTTTACGAGTATTGAAAGGTGGTGTCCCTTTAACCAATTTTGGGTTCAAATTTGCTAGGCCTGTTACAGAGAAAATGTCTGGCATTGAACTGAGGTTTAAGGTTGAAGTTGAATCTAAACCAAGCACCAATATTCATACAATTATTGGCCGAAATGGTGTAGGTAAAACAACTCTGCTTAATGGAATGATAGAAGCCATTACGAGTAAAGGTCACTCAGATGCTAAGTTTTATGATGTTGATAGCTGGCGAGAGCAACTTATAGGCAATGATTACTTTAGTCGTTTAGTTTCAGTTTCATTTAGTGCATTTGACCCTTTCGAACCACCTACAGAGCAACCTGATCCTGCTCTAGGGGCGTGTTATTTTTACATAGGGTTGAAGAAGAAGGGGGAAACTCTTAAAGGACTTAATGATATTCATCAGGATTTTCTTCAGGCTTTAAACTCTTGCTTAAGCCAAACACCTAAACGTGAACGATGGTTAAAAGCTATAGAAACACTAGAATCTGATGAAAACTTTGAAAGTATGGGGTTGAAACGACTTGCACAGTTTTCCGGTGAAGAGTTAATAATCAAGGCAAAAAAAATAATTAGTAAAATGAGTTCTGGTCATGCAGTCGTACTATTAACCATTTCTCGATTAGTTGCCACAGTAGAAGAAAAGACTCTGGTGCTTATTGATGAACCAGAAAGTCACCTTCACCCGCCGTTGTTGTCTGCTTTTATTCGCGCTCTATCTGAATTACTTCTTGATCGGAATGGAGTATCTATTATAGCTACGCATTCCCCGGTTGTGCTGCAAGAAGTTCCTAAGTCTTGTGTATGGAAAATCAATCGAACTGGCTTAGTTACAAACCATTGTCGGCCAGGTATCGAGACATTTGGTGAAAATGTTGGGGTTTTAACTAGAGAGGTATTTGGCCTTGAGGTAGTTAAGTCTGGCTTTCACGATTTATTGGTTGAGTCTGTTAAAAGTGGGAACTCATACCAACAAATAGTAAGTGAGTATAACGACCAGCTAGGGTTAGAAGCTCGGGCTTTATTAAGAGCTCTTGTTACACATCGTGATAGGAGTGCTGGTTGATGTTAAGGCTTAAAGAACCTAAATATCTGATAGATGAAGTTATTAGTGCGTGCTGTGAGGGAATAACTGGAAATCCTTCCCTGAAAACTCGAGTACAAAGTGCTGTAAAGCGATTTAGAATTGATGAAGGTGGTTACAGAAGACATGCACAGCATGGAGATTTGTATCGCATAGTTCCCTTACCGGGCCCTAGAAATAAGGACCACCTAGTAATTGATGAATTATTTAAATCTGATTTTATTAAGCTGTATGAAAATTATTTTGTAAAAAAAGGGAAGCCAGGGCGTATTTTTTATGACGCTTTGATGGCAGCTGCCAATGAGAAGTGTCCATTTTGCGGAGGCATAGGACGCCCAAGAAATTTAGACCATTTTCTACCAAAGGCACATTTCCCCCAATTTACAGTGCTATTAGCAAACTTAGTTCCTTCTTGTCGGGACTGTAACATGGATGGTAAAGGAGAAGGTTACGCAGATAATGAAGAGGAGCAGTTGCTTCAGCCCTACTTAGATCATGATCGCTATTTTAATGAGCAATGGGTATTTGCTAGGTATACAACAGGAGTAGCTAATGAACCTGGGGTTATTGAGTATTTCGTTAGGCCTCCTGAGCATTGGGAGGAGGCACAAAAAAGGCGAGTAAAAAAGCATTTTAATGACTTTAGCTTAGATTTAAGGTTTTCAAAAGAAGCAGGTCCAAGACTTGTTACATATCTTGCTCAAATTCACTTGTTGACTCAAATTCCGCTAGAATTAGAAGTTGCTAAAAGTACAATCTTACAGCCAGCTATCGATTTATCCCTCTTTGTAAATCATTGGGAAAGAGTTATGTGTATGGCCCTAATGTCCGATTTGTAGTAAAGCTGAAGGAGCTAGTTGTTTTTATCTCTCGACAAGATTATTCGTCGCTCAGCAATAAAAGAGTTAATTAGAGATAAGTTGAGTGCTCTAAAAAAGTGTTTAACTTATCATTTTTAATGACTTATTCCAGCCTAGTTTCTGTTACCGTTAGGTTTCTTTAGTGGCCTCTTTTATATGCTCACTCCACCAACACGTAAGCTCTCTGCGCAGTTCACTGTAATCGGCGCGGTTATATGTTGCTCTTGCTGTATTCTTACCGACGTGAGCCAGTGATACCTCTATCAGCTCAGCATCACAAAGCTTGTTCATTTTGGGTGGTACGGCTAACGCACGCAGACCGTGAGCCACTAAGCGGCCTTTGTAGCCCATTCGCTGGCTGTTTCTGTATTTGGAGGTGGCGGGGTTTGAATCTGTTTATTGCCGCACAGGTAGTTTAGAAAATTTGGGCGACACAATGTCCGGCAACAATGGTTAGTAGTTCAGATGAATTACTAGATCAAATATATTGCGGGTATAATCAGGGGTACATGAACCACATTGTGAAATCAAAGTGTTTAAAATCAATGTCCTGATTTATTGCGGGCAGCATGATGTAAAACACCACAATAGTCTGTGACGTGGTGTAGTGAAATAGTTAATTTGGCCTCAAACTAAAAGGTTAAAACCACTGCGGGTAACACATGAGATGGCCAATGGAGTGAGGGCATCCGTTAGATTCCTTCGCTACCCCTACAAAATCTAATGAGTCTTACTATCGACTAGTACAATAACTCTAAACCGTTTCTGTCCAAATACGAGTTAGGACTATTCTAATACTCGTTGATCTAGGTAATGTAATATTTATAGTCAAGGAAGTAATTCCTTTACATCACACTCAAGTACTTCTGCTAATTGATACACCTTTTCAAGTGTAATGTTGACTTCACCACGCTCAATCCTACCTGCATAGCTGCGATCCATTTCCGCTAATAAA
>Ga0208032_1001038_pt1 | contig 12613 bp, 9 predicted proteins | sample MalvirAntarct_66_FD_184254 | JGI IMG/M metagenome (GOLD analysis project Ga0208032, IMG submission 184254) | Marine viral communities from the Global Malaspina Expedition - Malaspina viral metaG Antarct_66 (SPAdes) (version 2) | ecosystem: Environmental > Aquatic > Marine > Oceanic | place: West... | reverse complement strand
CTAGAACCCCAAGCTGTTAGTAACACCGAGAGAGCTCCTGAGAGAACTATTCCAACGGTTTGTTGAATGCGCTTACTGCTGAGCATTAGTGTTGCTCCGTTTGTTCGAGGTTTTCCATGAAGGGAAGGTAAAACTCTCCCTTACGTTGTTTTTCCAGCTTCAATGGAGTGTCTGGGAAAAGTCCCATATACATATCTTTACGATTTGGTTCAACTAGCCACCACTCAGGGAAGGGGGCTGCTTTCAAACCATCTTTTTTACGCAAATTCATGCCTTCCGCCAATCTGGCATTAAATGGTACTGAAGGCTTGTCACCAGATGATGGGCGGAGTGCTTCGTATAGTGCTTTCCGCAATGGCAATAATTGTTCAGCGTACCGTTCATCTCGAATCAGGTTATGCATTTCTTGCGGGTCTGTTTCCAGGTCATATAATTCTTCAATATCCCAGACTCCGTGATACTGGATATACTTGAGGTTGTCGCGGCGGATAGCGAAAGTGGTAGGAGTCATGGGGAAAGACCATTCCCAATAGTATTCATACACGAAATCTGGGGATTGCCAGTCCTCCTGAGCCACTTTGCCGCTAGCAACAGGTAGAAAACTGGTGCCTTCAAATTGTTCGGGCTGTTGTGCATCAGCGAGTTCGAGGAATGTAGGTGCCATATCGAGGTTTCTTACCACCGCTTCGTTGGTAACGCCTTGAGGAAGCAATCCAGGTGCGCTAATGACTAAAGGCACACGAACAGAGCCTTCGTAGGCATTTCGCTTGTCAATCAAACCGTGGTCACCAATTAAAAAGCCGTTATCGCTGTAGAAAACGACCATGGTATTTTCATACAGGTCATTTTCTTTTAGGTAAGTAATGATTTTGCCAAGACTATCGTCAACAGCAGATAAGGTTGCGTAATACTGTTTCAGGTATTCTTCCATGGTGCGATCGCTGGCATAGAAGAAATCCGTGCCGTGCCAGCTATTGCGCTGGTTATGTACCCACATGGGTTTTTGCTTGGCCGCTTCTTCCGTGACGACTGCAGAATCCGGTAACTTAAAGTCAACATCATCATACTGGCCTTCGTGTCGTTTAGCCGGTTTTGCATCAGAATGGACGGCTTTATGACTAAGGTATAAAAAGAATGGCTGGTCGCTCTTTACATCTTTCTTGAGCCAGTCAAGCGCATAGTCCGTTAGTTCGTCAGTGATATAACCTTTTTGATCAACGTGTGTACCGTCAACGTTCAGTTGATTTACAACGCCTTGTTCGAGTAAATGTTCAGGTAACATATCGGTTGGATAGTACGTCCCCTGGCCAGGAAAACTCACCCACTTATCAAAGCCATCACGTGGCATATCGGAATGGCTTCCCATGTGCCACTTTCCAAAGAAACCCGTTTTATAACCGGCCTGTTGTAAATACTTCGGGAAGAAAGTGAGGCCCTCTTCACTGGAATTATTGTTATCGACTATTTTGTGGTTACGTGCAGTCATCCCGGTGAGTATTGTCGCACGGCTGGGTGAACACAATGACGAGGTTACCACTGCATTAGGAAAGTAAACGCCGGTTTGGGCCAACTGATCAATATTTGGTGTTTGTAACTCTTCCTGTAAAAAACCCATGCCGTCGTAACGAAGATCGTCCATCAGAACAAAAACTACGTTTCGCTGCTTTTCATTGGACTTTGCTGAAGCTTCCCCCGTTATTGTGAGGCAGGTCATTGCAAGTAGAAGCAATACTTTATGTTTTATCGATAATATCATTTTCAAATCTCAATTGACGAAGAAAAAGCCAGGCAGAGTTGCCTGGCCAATGAAATTAATATGCACCGAACCGGTAGGTGAATTCTGCGCCGATATAACGCTGATAGTCACGAGTCAAGAACATATTGGTATTTGCTTGATCGATAAACGCGGTACCAATCTGGCTCGCGAAATGGTCATTTAACGCATTTTTCGCAAAGATACTGGCTACCCATTTGCCATCGTCGGCTTGAAGCCCAATGGTTAAATCAAGTACGTCGTATGCGGGTAGAATTAAATAGGGCGCCTGGTTTTGGTTAGTTTGTGCTTCATCACGCCATCTGTAGTTAGCACTCAGGAACATGTCCATATCGCCATCAAGGTAGATATCGTATTTAGCTGAAAGCGTAAACTTGGTATCAGGTGAATTCGGTACGTCACCACCGTTTATATCCTGAAAGCCATCTATGCAACCAAGTGCTTCCGTCTGGCCGAAATAGCACTGTTGATTACCAAACGTACCATATGTAGCGTCAATAAAAGCAATACCACCATTTAACAGTAACTCAGGCAGTGGTTTTGCAGTGAATTCGACCTCTACTCCTTGTGTTATAACTTCTCCGGCGCTGGTGAGCCTAAATGTCAGAGTATTGGGATCGTAGGCCTGGCCTTGGAAATTCTCGAAAGTAGTATGGAAACCGGTCACCGATAAGCGTAAACGACGATCAAAAAGTTCTGACCGAACACCGGCTTCATAAGCAGTATTCGTTTCTGCAGGTACTGGCGCTAATCGCTCAGCTGAGGTTGCAAAAATTAAGTCGTAAGCCGGTGCTTTGTAACCTTCAGCATAGCTGGCAAACATCATTGTGGATGCATTGAAATCATATGACAGGGCAAACCGGCCAGTTACAGCGTCTTCCTCTGTTCCTCCAGAGATCTCAAGGGCAGAGCCCGGGAGTGCCGGTAAACCCGGAAATGGACCGGTAATTGTCGCTTCTTCGCGATCGAACCAATAGTCTACTTTATCCTTGGTATAACGAAGTCCTAATGATGCTCTCAACTCATCGGTTAAATCCCAGTCGAGTTGGCTAAATAATGCAAAGTTTTGTGTATCAACGGTAGAATTCATGGAGTTAAATCCGATGCCGCTTCCCTCTGCAGAACAGGCTACCGTGCCAATTTCTGCATCATATGCGTCTGCGCATCGCATGACTTCTCGTTCGAAATAACGGTCAACGGTTTGTTCCCAATAGAATAATCCAGCAGTTAAGAACATCTCATCAGAAAGATTCCCGGCAATACGGAGTTCTTCAGAAAATTGAGTCTGCTCTTGATTTCCACCGCCAGATGCACCATTTTTTGTTATGAGTAAATGGCCAGTTACTGGAGAGGTATAAGGTACCAAATCTGCATCCTCACCGGACTCCAGTGTGAATCCACGGTAGGCTGTAATCGATGTTAAAGTAAAGTTTTCAAAGCTGTGATTGTATTCTGCGGAAATACCGCCAGTCTCTGTATTTGAAAATGGCTCACTGCCCAGTTTTACAACATTATTGGTTTCACTAACATCGATATCTGCATAGTCTTCACCAAATTGATGGAAGTCAGCGAGCGAACCTCGCCCGATTGAGCGAAGGACGGTGGTACAGCAATCTCGTTTCTGTTCTGAGTAATCACCAATCAGTAACAGGTTGCCGTCATTGCCCACATCAAACTCTAATTTACCGCGGGCACCAACACTATTATCACCGTTAATCATATTGCCTGTAGTCGCGTTTTTAATAAACCCGTCAAAATCACGCTTGTAAAAGGATAAGCGACCACGAACAGAGTCACTTAATGGGCCGGTCACCTGACCCATTACACCCCAGGCATCATCATCTGCAACGGTTAAACGCACTTCACCGAAAACGGAATCTTCTGGTCTCTTGGTGAAGATACTGAGTACACCGCCTGATGCATTTTTACCGAATAATGTACCTTGTGGCCCTCGCAATACTTCAACGCGATCGATGTCTGCCAGGTCTGATAAAAACTGCACAGTTCGACCTAGGGGAACTCCGTCGATGACAGTACTAATAGTAGGTTCTACTGCCGTTTGGAAAGCGGTGGTACCGATGCCGCGGATATTGACACCTTAGCCGCGCATATCACCAGACTGATTAAAGGTAACTGAGGGACTTACCTGGACCAGATCCTGAAACTCTGTTGCCTGAGCTGCATCCAGAATTTCACCTGATACCGTTGTGACGGCAACAGGGACATCCATATAACCCTGAGCTCGCTTTTGGGCTTTTACTTCAATGACCTCTAGAGCGCTACTCTTTTCTTTTTTAGTGTTTTCCTGACTAAGTGCTAGTGAGCTAAATGTGGTGGTACCTAAAGAAATCAACAACGCATTAACTATTGGTTTTTTAGTAAACATTATGTGTGTCCTCGAATCAGTTTTGCACAAATACGTGCACTGGTTTTAAGTTGTATGTCGCGCCTTTGTTAAAAGGTTGTTTAAATTTTACATGTTATTTCATTAAAGTCCATCGTTGTCTTTTATTTGTTTTTTTATTTTTGGCGTATATTTTATTGAATAATATAGATATATTTTTATTTGTTAATTATATTTACAAATAATATAAGTAAACGTTGTTTTTTGGTTCTGAACAGGTGTGGTTGTTTTTTGGTTCTGAACAGGTGTGGTTGCTTCTTGTGTAAATTGACACAATTGTGTCAATATTCTGGAGTGATTATTGAGGTGTAGAATGGTATGAAAGAGAGGAAAAACAGCACTATTCATGATGTGGCGAGAGTGGCCGGTGTTTCGATTAAGACAGTTTCCAGAGTAATCAATAAAGATCTAACCGTGCGCAGTAGCAATCGGGAAAAGGTTGAAAGTGCTATTCGCCAAACTGGTTATCAACCTGATCTGAATGCCCGGCGATTAAGAACTCAACAATCTTATCTTATAGCACTACTCTACGCAGTACATGATTCCAATTCATACTCCTCCCGTCTTACTTATGGTGCGGTTAGCGCCTGTGATGAAGCTGGTTATGATTTATTGGTTCGTCCGTGTGACTTTGTAAACTATAATGATATATCAGCTATTGTTGAGCATATTGCGAATCGTTCGAATCCCGATGGCTATATTATTGCGCCGCCATTAAGCAATGATCCAGACTTAATTAGAACGTTAAAATCACTAGATAAAGGCATTGTCAGGATTGCACCATTAAATATAGATGAAGATGACTGCGTTTACACGATGGAATACGATGGTGCTTTGACGGCGATGCGACACTTGATGAGTGTAGGTCATACTAAAATTGCTTTTATCAATGACCTAAAAGGATATGGAGGTGTATCTCGATTCGAGGGTTACCAACAAGCCCATAAGGAAGCAGGATTAGAAATTGAACCATCATTAGTGAAGACCCTAGAGGGCACTGACAGTGAGTATGAGATGGCAGTAAGGCAGTTACTAAATAATGAAAACTGTCCTACAGCCGTTTTTTGCTCTACAGATTATCTGGCAATGTTGATATACCGGGTTGCTAATCAATTGCACCTGAAAATTCCTTACGACCTATCGGTCATAGGCTTTGACGACGATCCTAATTCGCGAAATATATGGCCACCATTGAGTACTATTCGTCAACCGGTTGTTAATCTTGGGCGTGCGGCAGCAGAAAAGCTTATTTATTCCTTAATACAAAAGCAGCATGTTAACCACAAACAGGATTTGGCGTGTGAGTTAATAATGCGGAGTTCCTGTGCGCCTAATTTGTAATTGTTTGAGCGTCACTAATAAGTAGTTTGGTTGAATAATCTTTTGGGTTTAGGGTAAACGGTTTTCTTTACTTACCATAGGTGTAGAAACCAAAAGTGAGTCGATAAAAAATGCCAGTCAGCTTAACTGACTGGCATTTTTTATTAGCGAAATAATCAGAACGGGTACTGAATTCCCTGGTTCATTACGCTTATCCATTTACTGTGGGTAAACTCATCAAGGTTTACCGGACCGCCAATACGGCCAGCATCCCCTGAGTCTTTTAACCCGCCAAACGGAATGTGATACTCATTGTTTACCGTTTGATCATTCACATGCACCATACCGGCTTCTATCAGCCCGGCCAGGTATTCGCCTTTGGCACTGTCTGCGGTATGAATGGAGGCAGATAATCCCAGCGACGTCGCATTGGCCAGCGCAATGGCTTCCTGCTCAGTGCTAAAGGTTACAATGGGGGCAACCGGGCCAAATATTTCCTGCTGAAATACCGGCATATCCGGTGTTACGTTAGTCAGTACGGTTGGGCGCACTAATCGGCCCTCAACCGTGCCGCCGGCAATCACTTTGGCGCCCATTGCCACAGACTCATCAATCAGAGCCTCAACCTTATCGGCCTGGGTCTGGTTAATTAACGGGCCAAGATGGCATTGTTCGGTAAACGGGTTTCCGGCATACAGGTTATTAGCGCGTTCAGCCAGTGCCGAGGCGTAGGCTTCGGCCACGTCCTTGTGGACAATATGACGCCCGGATTGCATGCATATCTGCCCCTGATGGAGGAACGCACCCCAGGCAGCACAGGATGACGCTGAAGCGATATCTGCATCGGCCAGCACGATAAAGGCATTGTTACCGCCCAGTTCCAGCGATGTTTTCTTGAATGTTGCGGCGCAATGCTTCGCGATTGAGCGGCCCACCGCAGTGGATCCGGTAAACGCGATCATGCCGGTATCCGGATGCTCAACCACGGCCTGACCTGGTTCGGCACCACCCGGCAATAAACCCAGCACATGGTCAGGTAAACCCGCCTCGCGCATCAGTTGCTGAATAATCACCCCGCCGGTAAAAAAGCTCTGCGGATCGGGTTTCAGCACTACACTGTTGCCCATGGCAAGGGCCGGTAATACCGCTCGTAATGAGAGTAACAATGGAAAGTTCCACGGTGCGATAACGCCAACTACGCCTACCGGAATGCGCACACGCATGTTTTTGCGCCCCGGCATCGCCGATGGGTATATTTCGCCATTGGGTGCCTGGGTCTGACTGGCGGCCATATAGGTTTGTTCTACACAAGCCTGTAATTCCCATTCGCTTTTAGGCCGGATAGAGCCGCATTCTCTGGCATTCCAGGCATGAATAAGTTCGGCATTGGCTTCGAGTGCCTGCGCAAATCGGCGCAGGATACCAGCGCGGGTTTCAAAGGTGGTGGCAGCCCAGTCCGGCTGTGCCTGCTTACAACGGCTGATGACATCGCCTGCTTCGGCGGCAGTGGCAGCATTAATACTGCCGAAAACGGTGCCGGTGGCAGGTTCGACAATGTCGAACGCAGCACCGGAGAAGCCAGATGTGTAGTCGAGGGAAAAGTCACTCTGGCTGATGTCTTGATAATTCATGCTAATACCTTAACTTGGATTCGTTTGGTTGATGTGATCGGCAATGTAACTGGCCAGCGCATAAACCGTTTCAGACGGGTTATAACCAATTGATGTGGGAAGCAGACTGGCATCTACCACATACAGCTTCTTAATGTCGTGGGTTTCACCATAGGGGTTAACCACGGTTTTGGTTTTGTCGGCCCCCATCCGGCAGGTGCCCTGTGGATGGAACGACGTGTAGCGATAACGCGCCGGTTCATTTTCAAGGGCATCAATAACGCTGTCGATGTCGTCCACGGAATTGATCCGCTGTTTATCTGACGTCGGCAGGTACAGGTATTTGGCACCGGCTGCAAACAGAATGCGCGCATTATCCTTCAGGCCTTTCTTCATGGCTTCAAAGTCTTCATCGTCTACCTGATAGCGAATTTCCTTGTAGCCGTTTTCCAGCGTTACTTCACCCACGTTTTTATCGTGGATCAGGGTAATCAGCCGCGTGGAGTTAGGGTAGTTCTGCATGTAGCGCACGTAGGGTTTACCCGTTCCTGGCTCCGCCATAAATGAGGCTTCTACGGGATCCTGAACTGCATTGAGTTGGATCCAGCCTCCATCATCCGGCAGGGTATGGCTGTCGTCGAACAGGCTGTGTGTAGCGCCGTGGAAATCATTCAGCTGTTTGTCGAACATTGCGGTAACGGAAAGTGACGGGTGGCAGGCGAAGTTTTTACCCACCTGACCACTGGAGTTTGCCAGCCCGGATTGTTGTAACAGCAGCGGCGAGCCTGTAGGCCCTGCAGCCAGCACCACTATAGGCGCATTGACCTTCATGCGGGTTTTTACCTTGCCAGTTTTCGGATCGACAACTTCAGCATTTACACCACTGGCAGCACCGTTGACGGTGTTAATTTTGGTTACCCGGGTATCGGCATAAATAACGGCGCCGTGATTACATGCCCAGGGCAGGTAAGTCACCATCATCGATTGTTTACGGTCAGTTTTGCAGCCAGCAAAGCAAAAGCCGGTCATGGCGCAATCACGTATATTGCGTCGGGCCAGGCCCAGCGGAATATCCAGCTTCTGCATACCTTTTTTAATGTACTCGGCACCCACGCTGGTTTCGTGACCTTTCACTTCGGTGATCCCGAGTTTTTTTTCGACTTTTTCAAAGTACGGCAACATGACATCGGGTGTGAGGTTCGTCAGGCCATATTCTTTACCCCATTTATTCAGGTAGTAATCCGGAGTACGGAAACACAGTGCGGCGTTGACCACGGTAGAGCCACCCACACAGCGACCCTGCAATACAGTAATATCGCCATCGGTGTTACTTTGTGCACCTTCACCTTCATACAGGGTGGCCATGGAAACGGCCATCATTTCGGTGAATTTTTCTGATGGTACATAAGGGCCAGCCTCCAGCACGATTACTTTTTTACCGGCTTTGGCCAGTTCGTAGGCATTGATCCCGCCACCCGCGCCAGATCCAATAATGACCACGTCGGCGTCAAGGTCGAGTTGGGCTGCAGTGATATCGGCAGCGGTTTTTACGTTTAACTGATTTTGAGTTGTAGACATCGTTATACTCCTACCGATATTTAAGCTTGTGGCTCGGGTGTAACACCGCGCTTTTTAAGTCCCCATTTTTCCGATACCGGACCGTCATAACCTAACGGTGCCCAGGTGTTCGGAATAGCCCAGTAAGCCAGCACAGTGAGCTTTTTAATCCCCATCGCTAAAGCACGATGCGGCGCTACATCTGAGTCTGCCCAGGCATCCACAAAGGCAGTTGCGTCGGCGTCGGATAGCTTGGTAAAAGGCTTGCCGTAGGCTTTTTCGGCGCTTTGATTAAAGTAATGAATACCCTGATTAAGCCCTTTACGGATATGCGGTGGCATGCCTGCCAGCAAGGCGCCTTCAATGGTCGGGATAACCGGTAACGTGGCCGGATTCACCAGGGTAGTGCCCTCGGTAGGTAAGGCGATAGCAAGCATTTTCTTAAATACGGCCTGCTCGGTTGCATCCATTTTGTTTTCGTCGGTCAGAATGCCTGCCATGACCTGCATAGACGAACAGCTCATGACGGTTGCGGTGATGGCGGTTGCCAGTTTTAAGAACTGCCTGCGTTGATTATTAATATGTGACATTGGATTGCCCTTTATCGTTGTGTTATAGCGATTACAACTACGTACAGCATGGTTACGCAGGGAGTGTGCCAAAAGTTAATTAAAAGTTAATTTGTTGATATTTATTTGGTTTTTTGAAAAGTGGTTTGGCAGTGTTTCATTTTGAAACACTGCCAGGCAGGTGCCAGTCTCAGTTTAATGCACTGTCAGAACGTTCTTTGGCCAGTTTGCGGTATAACGTGGCCCGGGAGATGCCCAGGGTCTTCGCTGCCTGGCTCATATTGCCGCTGCAATCCTCAACCACCTGATTGATCAGTTCCTGACTGGCCTGATCCAGTAAGCGTCCTGATCCCATTGGCTGGGCAGATGTCGAAATGGCGGGCTGAGATACGCAGGTCTGACAGGTTTGATACTCGTCGGGAAGCTCATCCATTTGAATGAGGGTAGTCTCATCACCAATGGCATCGGCATACAGCAACACATTGCGCAATTCGCGGATGTTGCCAGGCCAGTTATAACACTGAATAAAGCGTTTAACTTCGGCACTCAGGCTTTGTTTATGCTGGCAGTCGGCGTTAACAATAGTGGCAGCAATGGCCAGTTTATCATCCCGTTCCCGCAAGGGTTTAATGGGAATGGCAAAGCCTTTTAAACGAAAGTACAAATCCTGCCTAAAACGGCCTTCATCAATGGCTTGTTCAAGGTTGACATTCGTTGCACAGATAAGCTGAAAATCGACTTTATGTTCCTTTGATGATCCTAACGGACTCACCTCGCGGGTTTCCAGCACCCGTAACAAACGGCTTTGGAGGGCGAGAGGCATATCGCCGATTTCATCCAAAAACAAGGTACCTTTGTCGGCTTCGGCAATACGCCCTTTAAAACCATTTTTATCGGCACCGGTAAACGCACCGGCCTGATACCCAAACAGTTCGCTTTCGATGAGGTTTTCTGGAATCGACGCGCAGTTAATAGTGATAAACTTTCCACGACACTGACTGGCATCGTGCAGGTGACGGGCGGTAACTTCTTTACCAACGCCGGATTCACCATAAAGCATAACGGGTAAACGGTTGAGCACTCTGGCGCCGCGTTGTACCGACTTTGTCAGCTGTTCATCGCCGAAGGTCGTCTGTGATTCAGGCTTAATTTCTACAGTGGCCGGGTAATTAAACTGACTGGTATGCTTTACGGGGGCGTCCTGAGGCGTTCTGATTATTCTTGAGGCCAGGGTGACGCCCGAGTGGAGGGTTAAATAAAACGGTTCGCCATTTGCCGCGCGTTTGCTGGTGACTAACTGAAAATCGGAACTGAATAAGCCGTCGAACCAGGTATCAAAAAAGCGCCGCTGGTCTGAAATAAAGGTTGAAGCGGCTTCGTTACAGCCAACCATCTTTCCTTCCGGCGTAATCGCCAGCAGCAGATTAGTGATATCACCGAATTGCCCGGAAGAGGGAATAATCTCGATAACATAGGTATCGCTAAGATTCAGGATCAGCGATTTCTGGATATTTCTGGCGCAGGTCTCAAGCATGTAAAACACGGCCATATCGTTAATGGAGTGTTCGTTGGTGATGTCCAGAGAAGCGCATAAACGGCCCATATGGTCAAAAACCGGTGCCGCCGCACAGTGAAAAGTGTTGTGTTGCTCTTTGTAATGTTCGCCGCCAAATACGCGGCTGAACTTTTTACTGTTTACTGCGCAGGACATGGCCGTTGTACCTACCACGTTCTCATTCAGCATGATGCCGTCTTTAAAGGCCTGGGCGATGCGCGAGTTACTTAGACGATTAGCCTGGCGAACCTGCAATGCATTACAATCCTGATCAGTTAACAAGACCGACCAGCCGGCACCTGCAACAGCCCTGAACAGCTGCTCGACATGGCGGTTTGAAACCGTAAGCAGCTCTTCATTCTGGTATTTAAGCTGGTCCAGAAGATCAGGCCTAATAAAACTGTATTCGAGTTTGCCTGACATGGGGAGGGTTTGGTCTGCACAGCGAAGCCACGACTCCCGAATGGCACTGGGTAGCATGCTGGCTACCTGAACATCTCCTTCAATAAAACGCTGACGGATTACACTTAATTCATTGCTCATTACTTCGACCTTTTGGGGTTTGCTGTGCTAACACATAGCGAAAACAACCGTAATTTCTGGTAATCGAAAAATAAAGCTTCAGTCTAGCATGAATTGTAAAATATTTGTAATATGTTTTATATGTGAATATTTGTTCGCTATATGAATTTGGTAGAGGGGTTGCCAAGTAAAAGCAGGATGTACTTATCAATGCTATGCACACCCTGTACTCTGAGGGAGACTATTTCAAGTTTAAAACACTTTTACAAAACGCAGATTAATGCGATCGGTTTCAAAAAAGCCATTTTCTACCGAAATACTGCGGCCATACTGAGCTTGCACCTGTAAATCTGGTTGTAAGAAGTGCTGCAGCGTAACCTGCCAGCGGTTATTGTTCAGCTCGTCCTGCTGCTCAACTTCGGACACTTGAGATTCTGCACCGAAGTCGTGGTAATAGTTTACTGAGGCGGTGGTGGTATCAGAAATATGGTAGTTCAGATGCACCTGATAACCGTATTGATCGTCCTGTTTACGGGTGATCCCTGATGCGCCAAAATCGTCATTATCGCCAAAGAAGGTGTATTCACCCACCAGATGAAGGGAAAACTGCTCGCTGATTGGCGTAATAAAGGCCGCCTGGGTAATAAACTTAGTGCGGTTTTCGCCTAGATTCACTGGACCTTTTTCAGTGTCGTAACTACCTAAAGGTACTGAAACCAGCCCTGTTACGCCAACTGCTTGTTTGGTGTCCGGGTTATTATACAGCCAGATAGTGGCCCCTAGTATAGGGTCTCCAATGCCTGATGCTTCGATTTCTGCGCCGCCAGCATTAAGTTTGAGTTGTCCAAACGGTAGGATCACCTGAGGATCGATAATAAAACCGCCCAGTTCAATGTAGTGCACCCAACGCAACAGGCCAATGTCGGCACTTAACGTCGGGCCGTTTTCAACCTGCTGGCCATTAACGTAGAACTCATCGTTTTCAAATGACTGAAGGTACAAAATGCCCAGGTCGATGCCCGCTGGAAGTGGCGCGTAGTCACCCGGATCGGTAGCTACCTGAGCTGCCTGAGCGGTAGAAGTTAATGCCGCACATGACAGGCTTAGTGACAGCAAAGCTGGTTTTAACCGTGTGTTTTTCATCTAGTTATCCTTATAAAAGTTAACGCATTACGTCATATTTGTTATTGCATTTAACATTCCATAAACAAAAACCGTATTTCAAAACAATCATTTAGCCTTGTTATGTTAATAAAATTACATATCGGAGTGTTTTAAAAAACTACACCAGGTGTTATGTGA
>Ga0208032_1001028_pt1 | contig 12687 bp, 9 predicted proteins | sample MalvirAntarct_66_FD_184254 | JGI IMG/M metagenome (GOLD analysis project Ga0208032, IMG submission 184254) | Marine viral communities from the Global Malaspina Expedition - Malaspina viral metaG Antarct_66 (SPAdes) (version 2) | ecosystem: Environmental > Aquatic > Marine > Oceanic | place: West... | reverse complement strand
TACACCAACCCCTAGTCTACCAGCGCCTACTCTACCTACTGCACCAGATAAGATGTACACAGATACAGCCTCTGCTATTGATAGTATATTTGAAAAGCCTACATGGAACGAGGGTAATACAGGTGTAAACGCTAACTTAAAGAGTGGTGCTAGCTCTGACTTAGCTTGGGCTAAGACTAGTGTAGAAGCTAATGCAGCTAATGCTGCTATCATGGCAAACCCTAAAGACTATAAACTAGTTAAATCAGGTAGTTACTACTTTATAGAATACCCTGATGGCACTCGTATTGATACGCAACATCGGGATAATTCCAGCGCTCTTGGACGTGCTAACGCTTTAGCCGCTTCATTCAAGGCTGCTGGTGCTGTAGGTACTCAAGAAGAGATAGATGCAGCAAAGGCAACGTATGATGAAGCGTTAAATGCATATAAATCTTACTATGGTAAAGAAGCAGGAGATGCTGCTGCAGCCCCTAGTAAATCTTTAGAGGAACAAGTCAAAGCAAAAGCTACTGCACAAAACCTTTTAAGGACATACTCAAATCAACTAGCTAATCTTTCTTCAGATGACCCTCAAAGGGCTGCTATACAATCCTTAATTGATGAACAAGCAGTTGTAGTATCTCAAGCAAATGCTGCTGTAGTACAAGCTCAGTCTTCAGCTACTGAAGCAGAAAGAGTAGCTAGAACAGCACGTATGGAAGAAAGAGCAAATGACCCTGCAGGTCAAGTTTCTAAAGCTGAAAAGATTACAATAGACTCAGAAGCTGCTTCTAGGGGTGAGCTTCGTGAAGGTGTAGGTCAATCAGGAGAAGCTGGTACTGCTACAGGTTCAGAGGTTATAAAAGAGGGTGACGTTGATGCTCCTACTGTCTCTGATGCTGTTACTTATACTGCTGAGAAGACTGCTACAGATGTAAAGAACACCCTAGATAAGCTAGAAGCTGCTACTGGTAAGCCTAGTAATGAAGCATTAGCTCAAGCACAAACTATGAACCCTGATGAACTAGCTTCTCTTGGCTTAAATGTAGAACAGATACAACAAGCTGTAACAGTACAAGCACCTGCAGCTAGGAAGATGGAAGCAGGGGAAGCCATAACAGGTCCAACTGTTGATATGGCTAGAGTTGAAACAGAGGCACTTAACTTTGAAGCTGCCACTGGCGTCCCTTCTTCAGATGCTACAGTAAAAGGGCAACTAACTAGTCTCATGTCAGACTTTGAGGGTGGTAATCCTCCTGCATGGGCTGCTGGTGCATTACGTGGTGCTACTGCTGCTATGGCTGCACGAGGCTTATCAGCTTCTAGTATGGCAGGGCAAGCACTTGTACAAGCTGCAATGGAATCAGCACTACCTATTGCTATGCAGGATGCACAGACAGTAGCAGGATTTGAAGCTCAGAACCTAAGCAATCGTCAGCAGGTAGCTATGTTTGGTGCAGAGCAACGTGCTAAGTTCTTAGGCATGGAGTTTGACCAGGCATTCCAGACTAGAGTTGCTAATGCAGCCAAAGTTTCTGATATAGCTAATATGAACTTTACTGCAGATACACAGATAGCACTAGAGAATGCTAGGATTGCTTCTACAGTACAGTTAACAAATCTTAACTCTAAGAATGCTAAGATAATGGCTGATGCTGCAGCTATGACAAACATAGAATTATCTAATCTAAGTAATCGTCAGCAAGCTGCTGTACAACAGGCAGGTGCTTTCCTACAGATGGATATGACTAACCTTAGCAACAAACAACAAGTATCCATATTTAAGTCGCAAGGTAATATACAGTCTATCTTAAGTGATGCTGCAGCAACTAACGCAGCAGAGCAGTTTAATTCCTCTAGTGAAAATCAAACCAATCAATTCTATGAGAGTATGATTACGCAGGTAGCACAGTTTAACATAGAGCAAGGCAACTCTATGGAGAGGTTTACTGTAGAGCAACAGAACGCTATTAAGACGTTTAATGTATCTCAAAGAAACTCTCGTAGTGAGTTTAATGCTACTCAAGCTCTTGTAATTGAACAAGCTAATGCAAAGTGGACGCAGAGCATTGTAACTGTAGAGAATGCGGCGGCTATTGAGGCTGCTTCTGCTGCTGCACTAGCACAGAACAATATGACTCTTCAAGCAGCCCAAGCAGATGCTCAAGCGCAACGGGATTCTGTTAGTCACGCATTTCAAACGGAAAACAATAATGCAGATAGAATTACAACATTAGCGGTACAGGCGATGGCAGATGAAGCAGATAAAACGGCGGCTGGTGTGGCTAAAGCTGGTGCTGCTGCTATGGCTATTGGTAAAGTTCTTGGGTATGTTGCTACAGCATGATAAAGGTATAGATAAAATGGCAGACAGAAGTACATCTAATTGGACTAACTTACTAAATAATAGTATGGAGCTTGAAGATACGGTTACTTTAGGTAGTAAAGTAGGCGTTATGGCTAAGCCTGTATCTCGTGAGGATACTAAAAGTAGTAATGATCCTACCGCTGGCCTAACAGATATACTTATAAAAATACTAGGCAGCTTCTCTGGTGATGTAAAAGACCTAGAGGAAACAAAGGTAAATAGCAGAGATGTGGCAGATGAGGTATACAGTAAGTATGACATCCTAGAGCCTATTGAAGATCCAGCAAAAGCAAGAAGAATAGGTGGTCTTACTACAAAGAATCTACCTATGCCTGTCAATGCACCTGTAGGTAGACAGCGTTTTAGTATCTTCCCAGAGGCAGAAGTAGTGGAAGATAAAGTAGATGATGGGCTTATGAGTAGGCAAGTTACTCCAGAAGAACGTGCTGCTTTATCTAAACTGAAGGCTGATGACACAGGTGATGGACTTATGAGTAGCCCTAGACCTAAAGCTAGACCTAGTAGTATTGAAGATAAAGCCTTTAACAGTAAGCTACTTGATGACTTACTAAAAGTAGAAGGTATGGGGGGTGATAAACTTACATCTGTACCTACTTATAGCTTTGGTATAACAAAAGAAAAAGCAGATGAGTATGGACTAGAACCTTCTCAGTTTAAGACTATGAAAGAGTTTGCAACAGCATTTACTGATATGTATGTTAAAGAAAAGAAGACAGAAAATAGTGACGTATTTAATGCAGTAGATGAGAAAGATCACATTGCATTAATGAGCTATCTTTGGAACACAGGTAGCTTTGGTAAGCTTCAAAAGAAAGCTCTCTTAAATAATGACATGGAAGAGTTTATACATGAAATGAGAGATGTTGTACATGCAGAAGGCCATGCATCTTCGGGTCTTTCGGCAAGGAGGGCAAAAGAAGCTAATTTAGTAGGGTCTAGTATAAAGGGTTGGAAAGAAATAACAGAAGTTAAAATAACAGGAACTAGGGCTAAGCCTACTTTTGAGTGGTTAGCAGGTGACGGTTCTGTTATAGAAACATTTAGCTCTACAAAAAGTTTACACCCAGGAAACTTGCCTAGAAGGTCTGCAACAGATACACTAGATGACGAGATAAACCTCTAATGTTTGGTCTTCCCTTAGAACTTATCACTATGCTCTTCTCCACCGTGCTAGGCGCAGTCATGTCTATATGGGGTCAGAACACTAAGAACAAAGCTAAGCAGCAAGAGATGATGATTAGCGGTATGCAGCAAGCCAGAGAGCATGGCAAGACTGATACACACTTTGCTTGGACACGTAGGCTTATAGCTTTATCTTCAATCTTTGCTATTATAGTATTGCCAAAGCTAGTAGCAGTATGGTATCCTGAAGTTAGCGTTATTGTAGGTTACACTGAGATACATGGCGGTTTATTTAACTGGCTGTTTGGTGGTGATGGTACAGTACAATGGCAATCAGCACGAGGCTTCGTAATAACACCACTTGACACACACATAGTTTCAGCAATAGTCGGGCTTTACTTCGGCGCTGGCTTCACTAAATAAGGTATATATAAAATGGCAGTAACTGCAGAAAGCTTCTTAGATGGCCCAATCCCAGGTCAATCTCTTACAGACACACCAGGAAACTATGCGTGGGAGAAGCCACCACAGATGCATGAGTTAGAAGACGTTGCTAAGTACTACTTAGGAATACTAAGTGATCCAGAGGTGCTAGATGATCTTTCTGTATTGTTTGATAACGATGTACCACTATCTCCTTTTGTTAAGACACTTATGACTGCAGGATTTATGAATGGGCGTCACACCGTAGATGCAGGTACTCTTGTAGGTCCAGTAGTACACGCTTACCTTAAAGCTGCTATGACTGACTACGGCATAGATGTACGTGAAGATATATATAGTGCTAAAGAGAAAGCAACACAACGAGAAGAGAATCGCCTTCAGACTGCTATTGATTTAGCTATGGCAAACCAATCTGACAGTGATGAGGATGGAGATGATCCTGGCATAGCTTTACTACAAGAACTACAGAACTCTGGATCTAGTGAAGAACAAGCTATTGAGCAAGAGCCAGCTATGGAAGAAGTAATGGAACAAGAACCACAGGGCGCTGGCCTTATGTCTAAGGAGGATCAGCTATGAGTTTTGATTATACTAGTTTTTTTACGGGGCTTGCTGAAGGTGCAGCAGAAGGCATTAAGCGTAAAGGCATAGAAGCTCGTGAGTTTGAGAAAGATGAAAAACGTAGAGCAGAAAGTAATGTAGCTACGATCAGTCAACGTAGAGCAAGAGTACAACAAGTAATGGGCTACACTAAGCTCTTACAAGACCAAGGTGCAACTAGTGATCAGCTACAGGCTGTAATATCCTCTGGACCTGAGCAAATACGGAAGTTAGCTGAGTCAGTACAGAAAGCTGTAGAAGCTAATAATGGACAGAAGTTAGGTGCTGCAGACGTTACAGCTATGATTTCTATGCCAGAAGGCTTCTCTCCCCTTGACTTTGGAGAGGGTGGTATTGAAGAGTTTGTACAACGCTCTTATGGAACATATACAGACCCTAATGCACCACAATCTGCAGCAGAAGATATAAGTATATGGGATAGGTTTACTGGTGATGCAGCCATGAAGCGTGTGAACGCTAAGCTTGATGCTAATCCTGTATATCAAAACCTTACTGCACAAGACATAAATGAGATGGCAGCACAGCAAGAGTATAACGCTTTGATACCTTCTACGTTTGCTATGGTATCAGACTTTAATGTGTTTAACTCTGATGCAATCACAGAGGCTAACAATAGCCTTGCTAACATTAGGTCTGACCTTAATAGAAACAATGACTATATAGATGCTTTAGAGGTTCTTGAAAATACTGCAATAAGTGATGAAGCTCGTGCAGAAGCACAGGCAACTAAAGACTCACTAGAGACAGAATACTTCTCACCTCACTTTATAGGTTTAGAACAGAAGTACGGACCTCAACTTTTAACTGGACCATTAAATATAATGCGGCAAATGGAACAGTATATGGGTACTGATTACGTCACTGAGTTAAGAGAGACATATGAAACAGGATCATCATCAACAACAGTAAAAGTGGAAGACCCAGTAGTAGTAGAAGGTGAAGAAGTAGTAGAGACAGGTGAAGGTCCAGCACCAGAAGTTGTTACTACTGAAATACTACAGAATACAACTTTTATGACAGGTCATACTATACAAGTACAAAAAAATGCAGAGGGTAATATACTAGGGGCCAGTATTTTAGATAGTGAAAATAAAGTAGTAGACACTTTAGACGCAGACTCTGCTAAAGCAGCAACAGAGCAATTCTTTAGTGTTGATGCAGGGGTAGTTACAAAAGCTCCTGAGAACTTAATAGATATTCCTGTAGATGAAATGTCAACAGTAGAGGCTAAGTCTATTACCTATGAAGATTGGAAAGAGCTTAGAAATAGTGCAGATGGCAGAGCTAAACTTAAGGCTTCAGATTTACCAGAGAGTAAGATAGGTGGCTGGCTGGAAAGGTTTGCTACTGAAGAAGGTCTTGCAATGATAGACTTTAAAAAGAAGGCTGACCCAAATAAGAAATACATGATAACAATACCAGGCAGAAACCTTAACAAACCTTATCAAGTTTCTGGATCTGATCTAGGGTATGTACCTGATAAAGCACTTGTAAGAGATGGCAGTAAACCTACAATTAGAGAGTTGACTGAAGAGGAGACTGCCAAACTTGCAGAAGATCCTCGTTCCTTTAAGACTATGTCGGGCTACCGTCTAGGTAAAATGTATGGCACACAAGGCAATACAATTATGATGCCTGATGAAACAGACAGTGATCAAGCAGAAACGGAAGCCGTAGTAGAAGAGCCAGAGATTGTTGATACAGAAACAGAGGTAACCTATGAAAACAGCCCAGAAGTAAAAGAATGGTCAGAGTCTACTTCTACAGAGGATAAAGTTAAGGTATCTCGTAAGTTCTTGAAAGAACACAAGAAAGGTGTATTAGAGTTTTTATCTGAGATGGATCTAACTAAAACAAGTACTATAAAAGAAGTTGCAGATATGGTCATGTATTATTTACAAACAAAGCGTAGGTCTGGCAATGGGTTAGAGTTTGATGTAAAAGATGTCACACTTAACATAAACTTGTTGACAGGCATTCGTTCGTTTATAAAGGATAATTAATAATGGCTACTATAAACTTTGAAGAGTTTAAAAGCAAGTATGGTACAGGTAGTGTGTCTACTGATCTGTCTAGCCAAACTGATATGATGATGGAAGATGAAGAGGATGATGATGAAGTATCACAGCCTAGAACTCTTAACTTAGAGCAGTTTAAAGACAAGTACGGGCCAAAGAGCATACAAGGTAAAGACGTTGCCGTTGACATGGGAACTAAGCTACGCAAGGATGACCTTAAGATAGGTGCAAACCTTGACAAGATTAGAAACTACATGGTTTCTCGTAAGGGTGTTCAGTACTTAGAGAAAGAGGGTGGCGATGTTGTAGAAGACTTTGTTGACCACATGCGTAGGTTTAATACTAACTTAGTGTCTACCTCTGGTGAGGTACGTCACATAACTCAAGCTGATGAAGCTAATAAAGTAATAGCTAAAGATGCTTATGAGTTGTACGATAAGTTAGGTAATGTCTTTGTAAACGATGGCTTCTATGGCGCAGTAGATGGTATTAAGGATTATATAGTAGCTGCAGCAACAGACCCTAGTAACTATATAGGAGCACTAACTGGTGGTATTGGTAAGGCTGCTACTTTTGGAGTAGGTCAGTCAGCTAAAATGCTAGTTAAAAGGGCTGCAGTAGAAGCAGGTAGAAATGCTATGAAGAATGGCGCTACTGCCCAAGCTGCAAAGAAGATTGGACAAGAAGCTGGGGAGAGTGTAGCTAAACGCCTAACTGAGAAAGGCGTTAAGGGACCAGCAGCAAAAGCCTTACGCCTTCGCATAGCTGAGAGAGAGAAGCAAAACTTCCTACGCATAGCTAGGCAAAAAGGTAGAAAAGAATACCTAAAGGAAGTTGGTAAGGGTAGTCTTAAGAAGTCCTTGTATGCAACTACAGCTATAGACGCTACGTTGTCTATGGTTAACGATTATCAAATACAAAGTGTCATGCTTGAGGTAGGCGCACAGGAAGAGTACAGTTTATTTCAGACAGGGTTTAGCTCATTGCTAGGTGCTGTAGGTGGCGGTGCTCAACTCGTTGGTAGTAAGTTCAGAGGTGCTAGTGGCTTAGAAGATATAGACATCAAGATTAAAGAAGGTGCTATGAAAGCAGACGTAGAGTCTGACATACAAGCAGCAATTCTTATAGCTCTACCTAAAGAAGAAGTAAGTAAAGTATCTAAGCACATTAATAAAACTATTGATGAGTGGGAGAAGAAAGTAAAACGTGGTAACAGCCTGTTTGAGACTAGCACGTTACCTGCAGAGCTATTGTACGACATTATGCTTGGCCCTGACGGTAAGGGTGGCGTAGCTAAGGTATTCAAGGACAACGGTATGAAGCTCAACAAGAGCTTACGTATTACAGATGTTATGACTAATGTACTTAGACAGATGCCACAAGATGAAATACAAGGCATAGCTAAGCGTATGCAACCTCTTGCTGGTTACACTTTAGGCGACACTACTGAGATTGCACAATCGCTAGGTGACTTCATTGCTGCTAAAGTAAGCAACGGTATGAAGCTAGGCAATGTTATGTCTCAGACACGTAAGGCAGTAGATGCTAGTTTAGCTCATGGTGTAAAAACTATGGATGGTATGGTGCGTAACCCTGCTATCAAAGAGGCACTAGAAAAAGAAACAGGCAAAGTTAAGCGCATGAAGCTGGGTGGGTACACTCAGAGTGTTTGGCGTAGACTACTTGTGTCTTCCCCTGCTACATCAGCAATCAACGTGATGGGCTTTGGTCAGTTCTATGTAGGATCTACTATAGCAGACTTAACCAGTATGACGGGTGCATACACGGCTGGCTTAGCTATGGGTGGAAACCTAACTAAAGCAGGGCGTGAATCATTACGTGTTGCTGGTGTATTTAAGTCTATACAAGCTCAGAAGATTCGTAACTTAATGGACCCCTACACTACACACGATGCTTACATGAAGTTCTTAGACCAACACAAAGATGTTAAGAAGGTGTTGTTTGAGAGTGTTACTGGTGGTGTTGAACGTAGTGGTGATCGCTTTGGTATAGACCCAAACGCTAAGTGGTTTCAGAACGTAGAAAGTATGACTACCGCTATGAGTAGATTAACAGGTGTTCGCATACAAGATACATTCACTAAGTCACAGATGTTTATGACTGAGATGGACAAGTACCTACGGCTTAAGAAAGACAAGACGCTTAAAGAAGTACTAGAGCAAGGTGACTTTGATGCTATAGATGATAGCGTTATAGGCAATGCTTTAGATAATACTATGAAGTCTGTTTATGCTAAGGATTATACTACAGATGATCAACTCTTAGGTGAGGCAGCTAAACTAGTAGAGAAGTTCTCTGGTATACCAGTAGTAGGTACTATACTTCCGTTTGGTAGGTTCTTCAATAATACAATAGCTACCGCTTATCAGTGGAGTGCTGGTGGCGCTGTTGAAGCTATGTCAGCTATTGTTAGGTCAGAGAAGCGTAGCATAGAGACAGTAGAAGCTGCAGCACGTAGCTTAGTTGGTATGACATCCATTGGTCTTGCTATGCAGTTCGATAAAGAAAAGCAAAAGAAAGGCTTAGCTTACAATGAGTTAGACGTAGGTGGTGGCACTATTGTAGATGCTAAGAACACTTTCCCTTTCTCTGTATTCCTAGCTGCTGGACGTATAGGAAACTTGATTGACCAAGGTGAGAACGTACCACCAGAGCTTCTACAGGAGATGGGTACTCAGCTTGCCGTTGGTCAGTTTGCTCGTGATGCACAGTTTGGTAATGACATAAACAATATTATGGATGTACTTGTGAACCAAGAAGAAGGCGCTCGTAAAGCTTCCTTTATGGCTCTAGGTAAGATAACAGGTAACTTCACTGCAGGTTTCACTAGACCCCTTGACGCTGTTAATAAAATTACTGGGTTCATAACGGACACAGATGCAGCTAAGGATGTACGCCAGGCAAAGGGTGGCGCTGTGTTCACGCAGAGTGCTACTAAATACTTTGATAACATTCTTGAAGCCTTCACAGACAAGGCTGAGAGCATTACAGGAGAAGAGTTGCGTGTTGCTACACGAGAGGGTCCACTACAAGACGCCAATCCTATATCTCGTATATTCGGTATTACTGTAAAGCCAGCTAGAACAGCTACAGAAATGGTGTACTCTATGTCTGAGATGCAGCCTTGGACTGCCAGTGAGAGATCAAAGCTACCTGAGTATGATAAAGTATTTAACACAAACATAGCACCCATACTAGAGCTTCAGATGCAACACCTTGTGAGTAGTAAGCTGTTTAAATCTGCTGGCCTCTCAGAGAAGAGGATCATGCTAAAAGAAACTCTATCTAAAGTAAAGGGTGATGTAAGAGAAGTCATTAGTAAATATGGCACTCAAGAAGAGGGTATATTAGCTATTAGACGTAAGGCTATGAGTACAGGTTCAAAGAACCACAGAGACATTGCTATAAGAGCTATGAGAGATAAGTTTAACTTCTCTGGGTCTATACAAGATATGTCCTACTCAGAGTTGCAGTACTTCATGGACTACATAGACTTGTTAAAAGATATATACGAGTAGACAAAGAAGAGGGGCCATTCGGCCCCTTTTGCTTTTATAGACCTTCTTAAATAGCTCTGTCTGACTCAAACGTGTAGAGGCTCTTTATGATAGTAGCCTTTGTATCTTCACAGACAGAGGCACTCTTACTTAGGTTCTCCTTTGCAGGTATGACCTGTAAGTTACCACTCCAGTGTGGCCCACCATCATTGAGAGGCCACATATGATCTACATGGTGTTGTACTCCTGTGGCTTCACTTAGTATGTTACGCAGTTTGTATATATGTACTAAGCGTTGTTTCTCATTAGGACAGTTACGTAGATGTACTGGTACTTGCTTACGTTTTAAGGCTCTTCGTTTTGCTTTACCAGCAGATATCTCTTCCTTATTAGCTTCACGGTAATCTTTGTGGTAAGCTGTTATCGCTTCCTTGTTAACCTCTTTGTAATCTTTTTGCTTAGCAAGTAGCTCTTCCTTATTAGCTTCATAGTAAGCTTTTTTCTGAGTAAGCAGACGTTCTTGGTTAGCGTAGTAATAAACTTTATTCTTAGCAGCTAAGTTTTCCTTATTAGCTTCACGGTAAGCTTTATTGTAAGCAGCTATCTTTTCCTTAGTCCAAGCCATCACAGACCTTCCTTCATAAAGACCTTGACCCACTCAGCGCAGATACCACTACGTACAATGTCATCAATACCAAACTCAACTACTGGTGCATCTAGCATGTACTTCTTAGAGAGGTGTATGATCTTAGCTAGACCAGACGTACCTTTTAAGTCAGACTGTTGTATGTCACCATTGAGTACGATAGTACTGCCTTCACCTACACGAGTGAGTAACATTTTAATCTCTGGTATCTCAATGTTCTGTGCTTCATCTACTATAATAAATGCATTGTCAAAGCTACGCCCACGCATGAGAGCCAGTGTAGCTACTTCTATGTTACCTGCTTTTAGTCCTGTATCAACAGCACCTCGCCCTAGATGCTTAACTAATACGTCTAACACAGGTAGCGCCCAAGGCTGAGCTTTCTCTTCAAGAGTACCTGGTAGGAAGCCTATGTCTTTACCTACAGCTACGTGTGGCCTAGTGATAACAATCTTGTCAATATCTTTGCGAGTATACAAGTCTGCTGCACAGGTTGCTGTAACGTAGGTCTTACCTGTTCCAGCAGGGCCAAGTATAAGCACCTGTTTGCTACTAGCAATGGCACTGATTAGCTTGGCTTGATTGTCTGTCTTAGGTACAATGCCAGAGGTAGGCTTAGAAGATGCCCCTTTGTAAGTTGTCTTGCGGCGTGTGCGTGTAGGCTTCTTTAGTGGTTCGATGTTGTTCATAATAACCTTTCAAGTATTTTATACCTATTTCTAAGCCTTCTATTGTATCCCCTAATGAACCCAAACCCGTATTGCAGGTACAGCAAATCCACCCTCTAAATTCTACTGTATGTCTATCGTGATCTAGCTGTAAGGAGTCAGACTTAACACCGCAACACTGACATTTATTAGGTCTAGGAGGTACTATCTTTCTTAGATATTGTATATCTTGTTGGTACTTTTGATTGCAAGGTTGACACATGCCCTGCAAACCTGACTTTGCTTTTCTATGAACACTAAATAAATCTACAGTGACGTTTTCTTTACACCTATTACACCGTCTTTTTTCGTTATATTTAGAATCTTTCTTGTGATATATATTTTCAAACAAGTCTAACTGCATCAAGCCTCCTTTGGTAGTTTCAAACAAAAAGTTGTTACCTTATCAGTATCTTGGGTTCTGTTGCTTAATAATAACTCTTTCAAGCCTTCTGCTACTTTTTCACAGCGCTCATATGTATTATACAAGTAAGGGCTGCTCAGAGCAGTATACGTGCCATTGCTAGTCATTATGTACACCAGAACCCAAGCCATTACAGTGCGTCCTGTACTGGTAGTAGCCCTTGTATAAAGGTCATACCTGCGTCAAATACGGGTATTACTACATCTAGTATCACACCGTAACCAACTAACGTTATCATAAGAAACTCAATCATCTTTATCTCCTTCTAAAAGTTTTCTAAGTTCTTCATAACCACCTATGTGATTACCTTTTCCATCCCACACTTGGGGTACAGTTGTTATACTCGCTTTTTTAAACAAGTCAAGTACCCATTTGCTATCATCAAGAGAAAAGTAATTAGCTATCCCTCTTGATGTCCTAATGAGATCCATAGCTTTGTCGCAGTAGGTGCAGCCTTGCCGCCCTACCACTGTGTATACTGCTATGTTCATACTAAGTCTACAATCTCACACGAGTCACCAGAGCAAGCTAATGTCTGACTACCTGATGTGTTATCTTCACTCTCATACTCTGAGAGCTTAGACCAATCAATAGACTTAGGCATGAATGACTTTAGTGTTTCATAGTCTTTCTTACCACAGTCCTGATACGGAGCTTGTTGATAGGTATGCTCATTGAAGGGCAAGAAGCTTACGCCACTCATCTCATCAAAGTGCTTGTATACAAACGCACCTACTTCAAACCACTCTGAGTTTTTAACATTGATAGTAACGCTAGGCTTATGTTCGCACCAGTGTCGCTGGTAAGCCAACCACA
>Ga0208032_1001027_pt1 | contig 12698 bp, 16 predicted proteins | sample MalvirAntarct_66_FD_184254 | JGI IMG/M metagenome (GOLD analysis project Ga0208032, IMG submission 184254) | Marine viral communities from the Global Malaspina Expedition - Malaspina viral metaG Antarct_66 (SPAdes) (version 2) | ecosystem: Environmental > Aquatic > Marine > Oceanic | place: West... | reverse complement strand
CTTGTAGGGTTCGAGCGCCGTGAGGTTGCCGATCCAGGCTCCGGAGATGCCGAGCGTCAAGAGCACGAGTGGCGCGATGCAACAGGTCGAGGCGAGGACCGCGCCAATCACGCCGCCAGCCGCAAACCAGTTCTTGCGGCGGTCTTCGATCGCCGGTGGTGCGCCAGCTCGTGCTACCTCGATATCCGTATTGCTCATGCGACTCGGCCCTCGATTTTCATTCGATCGCAAGCTACGGTCTGTAGCAACTACAGACTCAAGAGGTTTTTTCAAACGATGAGCGATCACGCTTCAGGGAAAGGATTGCAGCGGGCCGCACTCGCCCGGCGCACAGGCTGCAATCTCGAAACCATCCGCTACTATGAGAAGGTCGGTATGATGCCCGATCCGCCTCGCACGGCATCGGGCTACCGCGTCTATGGCGAGAGTCATGTCTCGCGGCTGCGCTTCATCCTGCGTGCCCGCGAACTCGGCTTCGCCATTGACGAGATCCGCAACCTACTCGGCCTCGTCGATGGTGGCACCCAAACCTGCGCCGAGGTGAAGGAGCGGACCGAACGGCATCTGGCCGATGTACGCGCCAAAATCGCCGATCTCCGGCGCATTGAGAAAGTGCTGGCGGTAACGGCTGCTAAATGTTCCGGCAAGGACGTGCCGGAATGTCCAGTTCTGGAGGCGCTGGCATCATGACAGGAGATGGCGGAACACATGGGATACGAACTACGTCATCGCTCGGCGCTATTGACTGCCTGAACCGCTGACATCCTCGGAAATCTCCTGCCTGAGCTTCGGCCCTTTGGCGAGGCGCCGGCCGAGAGCGGTAATGAACGCCTCATAGCGCTCGCCGGCTTTGGCACGCGCGGCCTGTGCGGCCGGCTCCGGCAAAGCCGGTGTCGTCGCGAGCCAGAACCGGACGAAGATTGCAAGGGTCTCGACGGAAATCCCGATATCGCGCTCCAAGCGGGTCATGCGGCGGTCGACCTGGTCGAGGCGCTTGGCGATCGCGGCCTCGCGCCTTTCAGCGTCATCCGGCGACAAGAAGGAGGCGATCGCGGCTTCTGCGATCATGGACTGCGATTGCTCGCGACGGGCGGCATAGTCCGCCAGCATCGTCATGATGTCCGGGTCGATATAGACGGAGATCTGCGCTTTCTTCTTGCGGCTGGACATGGCCTAGAGCTCCATGCCGTCGTTGGGGTCCAGTGAAACCTGCCGCGCCACACGCTGCATCATGCGGTTCATCCCGCTCGTGCGCGCAGTCTCCTCCTGATCATCATCGGCGGGATCGATCTCGAACTCGTTTTCAAGCGGGGCCTTCTTCTCGACGGGTTTGGTACGGCTCAACTCAGGCTGGCGGCGCTGTTCTGAATCGGTCGTATCCTCCTCCGATGCAGCGCTGGCAGACATGTGAGCGGTTTCCAACGGGCTCTCCGGCAATGGCAGACTCGTCCAGTCATCAGCCTTCGTATGCACGGATTCGGTGTTCGAGGGCGGCGGCAGGATGCGTTCTTGGAACCGTCCGTCCTCGAAGTAGCGGACCTTCTTCGCTCGAATAGGCGATGTCCCGGCAACCATGACGATCTCGTCGGCTGGCGGAAGCTGCATGACCTCGCCGGGCGTGAGCAGCGGTCGCGCGGTTTCCTGCCGCGACACCATCAGGTGGCCAAGCCAGGGCGAGAGTCTATGCCCGGCGTAGTTCTTCATCGCCCGCATCTCGGTCGCAGTGCCGAGCGCGTCGGAAACTCGCTTGGCCGTGCGCTCGTCATTGGTCGCGAAGCTCACGCGCACATGGCAGTTGTCGAGGATCGAATTGTTCGGCCCGTAGGCCTTCTCGATCTGGTTGAGCGACTGGGCGATGAGAAAGCTCTTGAGCCCGTAGCCCGCCATGAAAGCGAGCGCGCTCTCGAAGAAGTCGAGGCGACCGAGCGCCGGAAACTCGTCCAGCATCAGCAACAATCTGTGCCGTCCTGACTTGGCGTGCAGGTCCTCGGTCAATCGCCGACCTACCTGGTTGAGGATCAGGCGGATCAGCGGCTTTGTGCGGTTGATATCGGAGGGAGGCACGACAAGGTAGAGCGTCGTCGGATGCTTGCCGCCGACGAGATCGGCAATGCGCCAGTCGCAGCGGCGCGTCACCGTTGCAACGACAGGGTCGCGGTAGAGGCCGAGGAAGGACATGGCGGTGGAGAGCACACCGGAGCGTTCGTTGTCCGACTTGTTCAAGAGTTCGCGCGCGGCGCTGGCGATGACCGGATGTGGGCCGGATTCGCCCAGATGCGCCGTCTTCATCATCGCAGCGAGCGTCGACTCGATTGGGCGTTTCGGATCGGAGAGGAAGGCGGCGACGCCGGCGAGCGTCTTATCCTTCTCGGCATAGAGGACGTGGAGGATGGCACCGACTAGTAGCGCGTGGCTGGTCTTTTCCCAGTGATTGCGCTTTTCGAGGGAGCCTTCCGGATCAACGAGGATATCGGCGATATTCTGGACGTCGCGGACCTCCCATTCGCCACGCCGGACTTCCAGAAGCGGATTGTATGCCGACGAATTCGGATTGGTCGGATCGAACAGCAACACTCGCCCGTATCGAGCGCGGAAGCCGGCGGTGAGCTGCCAGTTCTCGCCCTTGATGTCATGGACGATGGCGGAGCCGGGCCAGGTCAGCAACGACGGGACGACCAGACCGACACCCTTGCCCGAACGGGTCGGCGCGAAGCACAGGACATGTTCCGGTCCTTCATGGCGCAGATAATGGTCATGGAGCTTGCCGAGAACGACGCCATCGGGTCCGAGCAGGCCGGCCGCCTTGATCTCATCGGGCCGCGCCCAGCGCGCCGACCCGTAGGTATCGACACTCTGTGCCTCGCGCGCCCGCCAGACGGACATCAGGATCGCCACCGCGATCGCGATGAAGCCGCCAGAGGCAGCGATGATCGCGCCCTCGATGAAGATAGGCGGGGCATAGGCATCGTAGAAGTACCACCACCAGAAGAAGGATGGCGGATAGTAGACCGGCCAGCCGCCGATCTCGAACCAGGGTTGGCCGAGCTGGGACTGGAAGCCGAGGCGCCAGGCCGTCCATTGCGTTGCCGTCCAGGTGGTGGCGAGGACAATCGTGAAGACGATGAGGATCTGGCCCCAGAGAATTTTCGTTCCCGACATGGTCTATGTTCCGCGCAAATATCTGCACGCTGCGGGCCATGCCTGCCGCTCTCAAGCTTATTCTTTGCTCGTCGCAGAAACGGCGGCCGCCGGTAAGAAATCGGAGGGCTTCTAGCGGAGGCGTCACCGACCCAGGCCCCGCTTGCGTCCGAAACTCCAGTCGACGCCGCCGTCGCCGCGCGCGACGCCGGAGACATGGCGACCAAGGTGCTTTTCGAGAGAGGGCGTCCAGGGAACAAGCTGGAAGCCGAGACCATCGTCGATCATCGCGAAGCGGCCGGAGGCGAGCGTGAAACGCTGGCGGTATGCGCCGGCGACGTACTCGCCGTTGGTCGCACGCTGGAAGGGCCGGCCGGTCTGAGCCGCGAGCTTCTCGCCGAGTGTGTCCACTTCGCGCTGGCGGAGCGTGTTGAGGAGATTGCGACTGAAGATGATCCGCCGGCCCTGCCGTTCGGCGAAGCCTTGCTCGATCAGGCGATCTGCACGCCGGTCCAGGGCATCGCGGACTTCGGCGCCGAACCCGCCTTCCGACAGAGCTGCGGGATCGCGCGCGATGTTTTGCCGATCGAGCCAGGTCGCGCCCGATGCGGTCACCTGCCGTTCGATGTCGAGATCGGAACGCACCGCGAGCGCGACCCGCCGCTGTCCGCGGGCATCGTCATAGGCGCGCAGCTCGACGATCGAGCCTGGCGCGCTGTCGCTGGCCGCATCGAGATCGGCGAGCTTGATGTGGTGGGTCCGTCCGTCGACGCCGTCGACCACGGCATAGGCCGTGCCCTTCAGTTCGTCGTCGAGTCCACGTTCGACCAGGCGGCCGACGATCGGCGTGTCGAGACTTTCGGCGGCCAGCACGTAATCCGCCGATCCGCGCCCGATTCCGCGCTCGGTCAGCGCCCGGTGCATGCGCTTGATGATGTCACCGCGTTCGCCGAGTTCGCGCAGCGTCGCCTCGGCCTTGCCGTCGATCATCCATTGGCCGGGGCCGACCAGCTCGGCCAGGCCGAGCGTCTCCAGCTTGCGCAGCCGCCCGACCTTGAGCGCGTGGAACTCGTCGGGCTGCTCGCCCGGATGCGGCGCGAGGTCGATGAGGCCGGTGCGCCGGCTGTCACGAACGAGCTGGCGGTCGAGCTGCGTCCAGCGCTCGGAGGCGATCTGGTTCTCGAGGCTGCGCCGGATATCGCGGTCGGTGCGCGGCCCGAGCTCCTGGGTGATCAGGTCGCGCGCCCGATCGCGCATGCCCTCCTTGATATAGTCGCGCGAGATGACGAGATCCTGGCCGTCGTCGCGCACACCGCGCACGATCAGATGGACATGCGGGTGTTCCGTGTTCCAGTGATCGACGGCCACCCAATCGATCTCAGTGCCGAGATCCTTCTCCATCTGTCCGACGAGGTCGCGGGTGAAGGATTTGAGGTCAGACATTTCCAACGCGTCGTCGGGCGAGACGATGAAGCGGAAATGGTGGCGGTCGTCCTCGCAGCGCTCGGCGAAGGCGCGTCCATCCGCCTCTTCCTCTCCCGGCCCGAACAGCCGCGCCTTCTCGCCGTCGCGGGTCACCCCGTCGCGGCGCAGATAATCGAGATGCGTGCCGAGCGGCGCGGCGCGCGCGGAATGCCGGACCACACGCGCCTTGATCACCGCGCCGCGCGAGCGCGCGGTGATGAGCCGGTTGGCCTGGATGCTGGCACGCTGGCCGTGCCCGAAGCGCGAGCGGTTGCGGGAAACGACGCGGCCGGAGCGCGACACGCCGCCGCCTGCCTTCTTCGCTGCCGCAAGCGCCTGGGCGATGAAGGGGCGCGCGGCCTGTGCACGCGTCGAGCGGATGCGGCCGGGACGGATGCGGAACTCGCGATCATCGGCCATGGCATCGCTCCGCAATGTGCGAAAACCCGCGTAGACACAGGCCCTTGAGCGGTCCGCGCACATTGCGCCAAGGCCCGGCAATGTGCGGAACGCGCCAGAAAATCCAAGCAAAACAACCGACCGACCGGCGCGCAATGTGCGCCCTTTTATCCTGCCATCGTTCGGTTGTTGGGGCTGCCACCTCCACTTGCGCTCGCCATGCTACGCCAGAGCCCGACAGGGCATGAATGCACATGGCGTCAGTCACGACGAGCCCCTTGTGCTGCCGTGGGCGACGAATACCGATTCCGACTGTGGCTGTTGATTGGGTTCGCGCTCCTCCGGGACGGGGGAGGGGGACGTCTTCGACGGCTCCTCGGAGGCACGGTTGTCGACAGTCCGGCGGTCACTTGAGCGCGGGACAAACAGCGGTGCCTCGCGCCAGTCTGGTGGCGATGGCGGTGCGGCCGGAGCGTTCGGCGACGGCACGGCGGCGCCAAGCGCGGGCGCAAGCAAATCGACGTAGGCACGCGTCTCGGCAGGCAATGGCCGACCGGTTGCAAGGTACTCGTCGTAGCGGGCTGGCCCCGCATTGTAGGCCGCCAGCATGGCCGGAATGGCGCCATAGCGGTCGTACATCTCGCGCAAATAGGCTGCGCCCGCGAGGATGTTGTCGCGCGGATCGAACGGATCGCGGCCGAGGCGATAGCGGGCGCGCAGGTGATCCCAGGTATCGGGCATGACCTGCATCAGCCCCATCGCGCCCGCGGACGAGACGGCACGCGTAGCGCCGGCGCTCTCGGCGCCCAAGACGGCGACGATCCAGTGTTCGGGAATGCGAAAGCGCTGCGCTGCCTCGGCAATATGAGCGGCGAATGGATGGCCGATCTGCTGCTGCCCGGCGGTCGCCGGCTGAGCGAAAACGGCGCCGCTTTCGACCAGGCTGAGGGACAGGCCGGAAAGGAGAAGGAGGGCAATGCGGCCGCAAGGGCCGCACCGCCGCAGTGCTGGGGACAAGCGGACGCAGCGCATCGTTCAGTCCTGATCGTCGCGCTTTTTCGGGCGGGTCCAGTGCAGGCCCCAGTCGCGCCCGTCCTCATCCGATTGGAACAGCCGGGCGCGGATCGGAAGCGGAAAGGCCGGATCGTCCAGGACGACCGAGATAAACGTGCCCGCCCGTTCGCCGGAGTGTTTCCAGCCCGCGCCGACCTCCGGGCCGTCCTCGTCACCGAGATGAACCCGGTAGGCGGGCGCGTTGTCGCTGTCGGCGTTGTCGGCGGTGACAAAGGTGAGTTCGCAGCCGAACCAGAGGGTGCGGAGCCGGCCCGAATATCCTCCGGGCGTGCGTGTGAATTGACCGATCTTGGGCATGGGAATCTCCTTTTGGTTGCGGTGGGATTGCAGGAAGGCGCGCGTCGTCACCGCATCGGCGCGCGCCAGACGAAGCGGCCGTTTCCGTCTTCGTCGGTGTAAAGGGGGACCGCCCTGCCGATGACGGTGGTGGCCGGGAGCGGGCCGAAGTAGCGACCATCGAGACTGTCGGGGACGTCGATGTTCATGAGGAACAGCTCGTCCGGCTGAACGCGGCGGCAGCCGTGCCAGACCGGCAGGGGGCGGCCGTGACTGTCGCGGTCGCGCGCTTCGCCGAGAGGGATGTCATCGACGGTGATGGCGTGGCCGGTGCGACACACCCGCTGCCCGGGACGCCCCATGACGCGCTTCAGGAGCGGTACGTCGCGGCCGATATAGCCGCGCTCGACCATGAAATCTTCGAGCGGCTCGGGCGGCATCACCGCGACCAGGTCGGGAACTTCGAGACGCTCGGCCGGATCGATCCGATAGAGCCCGATCGGCGCGCTGACCGACACGTTCCAGACGAGCCTGGTCGATGTCGGAATGACCGCTGCTGCGGCAACGCCCATCGCGGCGACGCAGGTGAGCATGACATAGCCGAAGCGGGTCATTGTTCGATCTCCCGCCGCTTGAGCCATGCCTGATGGCGCGCAAACGTGTAGGAGCGCGGTTCGTGACCGGCGTTCATCCTGTGCGCCACATGGCGCCAGTGGTCGGGGGCGACGTCGCAGGGATCGACGCCGGCGGCTTCCACCGCGTCGATATGCAGGAGCACTTTCTCGACCTTCGGCCAGCCTTCGATCTTGAGGAGGATTTCGCCGCCAGGACGCACGAAAGGCAGCGTCTGATAGGCGGCGCCGGCGTCGACGGCGCGCACGATGTCGATGCGCGAGATGACGGTGCCGAAGTCGTTTGCCGCCCACCGGACAAAGGCGAAGATGGCGCCGGGACGAAAGGACACTACACGCCGACGACGATCGAGAATCCGGTCACCGGCTTGGCGGCCGAAGCGGATCCAGTATTCGATCCGGTTCTCGATCCAGGTCAGCTCGACATGGGTGAGCGCATCGGAGCTGTTGGCGGACGGCACTGGGCCGCCGCCAACGCGGGGGGGCGCGGTGCCGGTCATGAAGGGTCTCCTTCGTCTGCGGGGAATTCGCGGGCGAGCAGGTCGCGGAGCATGTCGGCGACGGTCTGTCCGCGCCGGAACGCCGCGATCTTGATCCGGCCGCGCAGTTCGGGCGTGACGTCGATCGTCAGCCGGGCGGTGAAACCGGCGGCGTCCGCGCCGCCCGCCGACGGTGGATCCGACGCCTTGATCCAGCGCTCGGGATCGGCGGGGCGCGACGCGAAACCGCGTTTCGGAGCGCGCCCGCTCATGGCGCAAGCCTCCCCACCTCGGCGCCAAGGGCCGCGACCTCGCACGCGGCCGGGCTGTCCTCGTCGATCTCGAAGACGAGCCGCCCGGATTGCGCCGTATCGGCGAAAGCGACGCGCTGACCGATCCGCGCCGTCAGCACCGGAGGATCGTGGTCGGCGAGCGTCTCGGCCGTCTCGCGGGCGATGACGGTACGCGCGCCGCAGCGGTTGAGAACGAAACGGGCGGCAAGCTGCGGGCGATAGATGCGCGCTTCATGCAGGAGCGACAGCATCTCGGCAGAGGCCCAGCCATCGAAGGGCGACGGTTGCACCGGGATCAGCACCAGATCGGCGGCGAGCAGCGCCGAGCGCATCAGCGAGGCGACACGGGGCGGTCCGTCGATGACGATGTGATCGGCGTCCCGCGCCAGCTCCGGCGCCTCGCGATGCAGCGTGTCACGCGCGAGGCCGACGACGCCGAACAGGCGTGGCAGGCCTTCGCGCGCCCGCTGCTGCGACCAGTCCAGCGCCGAGCCCTGCGGATCGGCGTCGATCAGGGTGACGCGCCTTCCCTGCCGTGCCCATTGTCCCGCGAGATGCAGCGCCAGCGTCGTCTTGCCGACGCCGCCCTTCTGGTTGAGGAACGCGACGATCATCGTCCCCCTCCCGGTTTACGCCCGAGGGGGAGTCGCGATGGGTGAGCGGTGTCGCTGCCGGTTGGCCGCGCCCCGGATGTCTTTCGGAGGAGCCCGTTGATGGCGGCAGCGACGGTGTTTTCCACATCGCTCCGCGCAACATAAAAGTTAGATTCTCTGTTAGATTCTAAGTTAAGGCCCGGAATCGTCGTTTCCGGCCAGAGACTTAACTGCGATCTCTGCGTGCGAAGTCCCGATGGCCCTGCGTGCGAAATCCCGATACCGTTTGCGTGCGAAGTCCCGACCGCGTCCACAGCGCCGTCCACAGGTACGGCGGATGGCTTCGCCGGCAGGATGCGCAGCAGTTCGCGTCGGCCTTTGCGCTCGATGTGCAGGCGGTAGCCGGGCAGCGGCTGGCGCGGGACGATGCGCCGGAGCTGGAGCGCGAAGTCGGAGACGCGCATGAGGCTGCCGGACTTTTCGTGGAGATGGGCGAACTCGAAAATCCAGCCCCGTGGCTGGCGGCCGGCGTGCTTGCGCGCGACGCGGTAGAGCCAGCGTTCGATGCCGCCCGTCAGCCGGAAATAGGCCGGATCGATGGTGAGCACCAGCGAGCGGTCTGTGACGCCGCGATAGGACCAGTCGGGCAGCACGAACTCCATGCCCTCGACGCGGCCGTTGCGCGTGACGCATTCCTCCCATTCGTTGATCCAGGAGAATTGGTGGCGGCGCCAATGCTCGCCCTGGCGGATGGTGGTGCGGATGACGGTCGATTGCAGGCGGGTGAGCGCGCCCTTCAGCAGCTTGTAGTCGCGCTGGCCGGTTTCGCGGCCGATCGCTGTCAGGAGCTGATAGGGTGTGAAGCGCAGGAAGCGGGAGGTCTTGAAGCCAAGATTTTCGGCCTCGACGATCTGCGAGGCGGCCCAGATGAGGACATCGGCATCCCAGATGGTCGCCATGCCGTGCTCGGGCACGGCGAAGACTTCGACGCGGACGCCACCGGCCTCATACAAGATCGGCGCGATGCGTTTGGCCTTGGCGAGCGAGAAGAACGGCCGCTCCATGAGGTCGCGCTGGTCGCGGGGACTGGCGTCGCCGGTTGCAACGATGAAGGGATCGAGCCTGGCCCGCTCGGTCGAGGTGATGAGGCGCCGCCGCTTCATGATCCGACGTCTCAGCGACGGTTGCGGCCGGCGTGGGCCGCCGGCATCGGTTCATGGCGCTTGGCGGGCAGCACAGACCCACGCGGGTCGGAGGTGGAGGTGACGGCGCCCCGATCGGCCCAGGCCTGGAGATCCTCGATCGCATAGACGACGCGGCCGCCGAGCTTGCGATAGGCCGGGCCGGTTCCATAGGTGCGGTGCTTTTCCAGCGTCCGGCCGGAGAGACCGAGGAAACGCGCGGCTTCGGGAGTTCTGAGAAAGCGCGGCGGCAAGCCGGCGAGACTGGGTGACATGATCGGGCCTCCGTGGGTTGGTTGAGGCCGCTGGCGAAGAGCGGCGGACGCAGGCCACGGTGGCGAAGGAGAGCCGCGAGGGGGGAGTGCGAAGAAGGGAATGCCAAAATCGCACCCCCTCTGCCGACATCGGGTCAGGATCGGCGGCGATGACGCAGCAGCGCGCGATAGCCGCCGGCGATCATGGCGAAGGCGTCCTTGACAAGGTCCATGGTCGCGTCGCGCAGCGCGGAGGACTTCCAGGGATCGGATGCAACGCGGGACACGCCGTAAATGACGTTTGCGATCTCGCGGTAGGTCGCGCCGTTCATGCGCCCGTCGACGGCTTGCAGCATGTGGCGGGCACGCCGGCGTTGCTGCTTGGTCAGGCGGGCATCGGGCGGGACAGCACGGCCAAGCAGGGACTTAAGCAGACGCTGGACGGCTTCGAGCCGGTCGAGGCCGTCGAGATCGAGCGGGATCAGCGCGGCAAGGGGTTGGCCGCCGGCAACGCCTGCCAGCCGCAGGAGATGGAGAGCCTGCCCATCTCCGGGATCGTGCAGGAAATGGACGCCCTGTTCGTCGGAGCGGGCGGCGGTTTCCTGAACGACGGTGAAGAGGTTGCTATCGGCGGGAAGTATGGAAGGTGCGGCCGTCAGCAGCACGGTGCTGGTGTCGTCCTCGGGGCACCAGAAGACGGGAATTTCGGTCGCGTTGAGCGATGGACGGGCAACGAAATTGCAACCCCCAGCGTTTCCGCACCCGGTTCGTCAATTCCCGGAGATCGCACGCCGGACGCCTGGTCTCGGCATAATCGCGCTGATAGTCGCCATTGCGCCGCAGCCATTCCCAGCCGAGATCGGGCGATACGAGATCGTCGAGATAGTCGTAGGTCGATGTCGACCGCCACCGGGATATGTCAGGGGTCATGGGCGTCCTCTGCGCGCTGTCTACCGGGAGGCGCACCATTCCCGGTTGCGGAGGCCGCCGGAAGCCCCGAAGGTGGCAACGGGCGATGCGGGTGAGGCATCGCTATTCCGGCTAGTGGGGACGGCCCTCGTGCACGAGCAGGCGATAGCCATGCTCGGTCATCCAGCGGGCGCGGGCGAGATGGGTGTCATGGACATGGCGCGCGCGATCCGGCTCGCGAGCCGGATCGAGGCCGAACAGGATCGTGACGGCCTCGCGCCAGTCGGCGCCGTCGGTCGCCGCATCGAGCAGGCGCATGTATAGCTTCATATGCTCACGGTCATAGGCCGTGAGCGCCGCGCTCTGCGGCGGTTCATCGAGGAATTGTACTTGCGTCACCCCAGCCCCCAGAGCCACACCATATCCGCCCGCACCCCATTTTGGTAACCAGGCGTTCCACGGGCAGAGGGAAGACCGATGGCGCATCGCGTGATGCATAGCAGGCATCGCCGAGGCGCTGAATGGGATGTCGGGGCTATTTTCGGCTGTCGATTTTCGCACGAACGAACATCACCCCTTCTCCTTGGTCGGAGTTGAGGAAGACGATGCCATTGGCCTCGAACGCCCGGCGCACCTGATCGCGCGTCGTCTCATACACCTTGAGTCCGCTCTCGGACTCGAGGCGCTTCAACGCGGTCAGGGATACCAGGGCCTTTTCAGCGAGCGTCTCCTGCGTCCAACCAAGCAACGCGCGTGCGGCCCGCGTCTGTCGGGCGGTGATCATGCATGATCACCTCCCACCGACACGAACGCACATGCCGAAACTACGACTATATTAGTCGTTCTATCGGTGAAGGACCAGACACAAAACGCTGTGCTGGTGTCCTTCGGAGCGATCGGCGTTGTGACTGATTCGGTCGGCTACGAACGGCGAAAGGCCCCGCCCGGATCGTCCGGGCGGGGCGTCGCGGCGCATCAGTCGCCGTTGCGGCGGGTGGGGCGGGACCAGATGAGGCTGAAACCGCCGTCCTCGTCGTCGAAGAGGTTGGCGTAGATCGGGGCGGTGAAGCTCGGATCGTCGAGCTTGAGGCCCAGATAGTCGCGGCCCTCGTTGGACTGCTTGGACCAGGCGGCGCCGATCTCGGCGCGGCCGACCAGAACGCGGTGGCTGGGGGCGTTCTCGCTGGTCTGGTTGGTTTCCGGGACGATGCGGACGTTCTTGGCCTGCACATTGAGGGTGACGATTTCGCCGGTGTATTCGTTGCCGGTCTTCTTGAAGGTGCCGATGGTCGCCATGTCAGTTCTCCTTGATTTGAAGCTCCGAGCCCGCACCATTGCGGCCTCGATGGCGATCGACGGGCCGGAGGCGATCGACGCCGCACCCGCTAGGGCCGCAGCGCCAGCGGAGGATGGCGCCCGAGCCACTTTCTTGTTTCGCGAGGAATGAGCGCGCAGCGCTCAGGGGAAGAAAGTTGATCGGCGCCATTGCGGCATAGGCGATCGAGGCGCAGCCGGTCTTCGGCCAGATCAGGCCATTGGAGAGGCCGTTTGGAGCGGTCGACCCGACAAAAAGATCAAGGGAGAACGTGGCGGTCCCGTGCAGCCGTAGGAACCCTGGCAACGGGTCGCTGCCGGTGACGACGTTGCACCTGTCCTGGCGAGAACCGCGATGGGCTTCCCGCAGCCCTCGGCTGGTGAGCGCGACCCGCGCCTGCGTCATCAAGTGGCTGTGCAGGGGACCAGCTACCTGTTCAGCGCCGCTTCAACGTGCCTTACGCTATTTCTGGCCTGACATTGCGACTCTGTCTGACGGCCAGTTTCTTCCATCTCCGGCGGTGAGGATGGCAGCCATGCCGGCTTGCAGGCCAGTGCTCCAACGGCTGTGTCGGTGTCAGCCCCGTGCCATGCCCCGTCCGGCCGGTTCGGGTGCGGCCATCGGCGCGATCCGCAGGAATGCCGTGACGCCGACCGCGATCGCACCGACGACGGAAAAGGCGATCTGCCAG
>Ga0208032_1001025_pt1 | contig 12705 bp, 9 predicted proteins | sample MalvirAntarct_66_FD_184254 | JGI IMG/M metagenome (GOLD analysis project Ga0208032, IMG submission 184254) | Marine viral communities from the Global Malaspina Expedition - Malaspina viral metaG Antarct_66 (SPAdes) (version 2) | ecosystem: Environmental > Aquatic > Marine > Oceanic | place: West... | reverse complement strand
GGCTTCGTCGATGAAAAGCACGCCACCGAAGGCGCTTTCTACTACCTCGCGGACAAGCCCGGGCGTCTGGCCAAGGTACTGCCCGATCATTCCCGAGCGGTCGGTTTCCACCAGATGGCCTTTGCGTAGTAAGCCGATGTCGCGGTAGATGTCGGCTATCAACCGGGCCACCGTGGTTTTGCCTGTGCCTGGATTGCCGGTGAACACCATATGCATGGAAACCGGCGGCACCGGCAGGCCGTTCTCCTTGCGGTTGAGGATGTAGCGGGCGAAATTCACGCTATTGCGCACCTCGCGCTTCACTCCCTCCAGGCCAACTAGACTCTCCAGCTCTTTCAGGGCTTCGCCGGGCGCCATCGGTGAGTGGCTGGAGCTTGGCTCGGCTTCCAGCTCGAAGTGTTTGCGAATCGGTTCCAGCACCTGCTCCGCCCTATCCATGTCCTGGGGCGTCTTGTCCCCGTCCCAGGCCACGGCTGCCTGGATCAGATCATCCAAACAGCTATAAGCCTCCTCGCAGAACCCTGGTTGCAAGCGCTCGGCGATCAGCAAAAAAGCCGGTAACACCTGCGGATCGAATGGGACTTTCTGGTCACGCAGTGCGCCATCAGCCAGGTTCAGCTCCTTCACGCTGAGGCCATTAGCCAGGATGGTGTTAATGAACTCCTGGTGCCGTGTGCGTATCCGCCGGTCGCCGGTCATCACGTAGTCGAGCATAGGAAACAGCCAACCCAGCGTTAACCGTACCAGTGAATGCGGCAGTTTGGGGTTGGCCCGAGTGAATCGCTCGTCAAGCCCGCCGCTTATCAGCAGATTGAGCAGGTGCATCAAGGCGATTTTGGCTTGGTCGAGGTAGGAGACTGGTGAACTCATAGGTTAGTCGAGCAGATCGGGAGAGTATTCGTAGTTGGCATAATCGACTATGCGTGAAATAAGGTCGTTCTTTCTGCCTTTGTCATCCGAGAATAAATAGAGGGCTACTGATTTTATTTCTTCTTCCGAAAGTTCTTTGGATGATTTCTCAAAAAACTCTGCAACACTAAAGTCGTCAAATATTTCTGAAAAAATTCCGGAGCTGCTCCGGCGGTTGGCAGGGCAAAGCTGTAGTCCGTTTTCCGCTATAGAGATGGCCTTGGTTCTTTTGTCGTGGCTCTTATAGGTTTCTGCAAACGCATTTATTATTTCGTTGATGCGGTCGAGCGCTTCTGTTTTTTTAGAAAACTCTCTGAATGTTTTATTCAGAACCCAGTTGACCATATTGGTTTTAATGTATGAAGTGTCCCCGGTGTTATCAATTCCTAGATCCTTGCATATAAATTTAAGCAGGCCAAGGCTAACCGAGTCTGCTATTGCATTGATGGCTGGTTGGCTTTTGCTTTGACTGTTAAATAAAACCCTGAGCTTGTTGGTTAATGAATTTATGATTTCCTCTGTAGCCTTTTTTCCGCCTAGGTTTTCGCAGAGGTTTATGAGGGTATCGCGTTGTTCATCTGTGGCAATGTGACTCAAGTTTTTTATGTAGCTTTCAATTAGCTGATCTTTATTTGTCTTTATTCGGTTGAGCAGCTTTGAAAGCTCAGGTTCGAAATGGTCGTGCCCAAAAGTCAAGGCGTCTTTTCTGCATATATCTTCGATCCCAGGAGGGAGGATTGCTGGGAAACCCTGTTCGCCATTCACAAAAATAGGGATTATTGGTTTGCCACTTGCTAAAGCGATGCGTATTTCGCGATATACCCAATCCGCGTCGGATAGCAGAGGGTCATACTGCCCATTAGAATTTTTGCCACGATCAAAGAGGCCAGGAGAAACTATTAGGATAAAATTTCGTGCGGCACGTAAGTTTTTCTCGATGGCTTCATCGAAATTACCTTCGCCTAAGCTTTCCTTGTCGAAAAATATGCTTATATTGCGTTGTGTTAGAACATCGCAGAGAAGCCGCGCTACGGTTGCGCCACTGCTTCTTCGATAGCTAATAAAGACGTCTTTCATATCTGTTGTTGAATCCCTTCAGGGAGCTTTAAAGTCAGGTAGGAATCTCAAACTTACGTTGGCGATGTAACAGTAGCCATTCGCCGTTCTCGGCAAGTGCCTCTTTACCTATTAGCTTCAGAATGCTTCTGGCTGATTCGGAGTTTCCTGCTTCAATATGCTGATTCAGCACGATGATCGCGCGGTCGAACAAGTTTCCCATTTTTTGATATCTGTTGGCATCTTCTTCATAAGCCATCAGGTTTGAATGGTTGCGGCAGATTGCAGCCAGAACGAAAAGGATGGCGGCAAATAGCGTTAGCCAGGGTAGGAGTTGAGATGGGAGGCTGGCAATTGATTTAAGCAGGAGTAGCAGAGTGGTAGTGCCGCCTGCAAAGAACAGGAAGCGGCTATATAGCATCCACGTTATAACTTTCTGCTGTTTACTAGCTGCGCTGCTTCCTCCGCTCAAAAAGAACTTTTTCTGATCCTCCAGCCAATGCGATTTTACCCATGGGAAATCGCAGTCCGTTAAGGCGGTATTCCCTATTTTGGTAATATTTTGAATAGCATAACGAATCCAGCCTAGCTCATCGTTTTGACTACTCAGGTAATATTTGCTTGCGCACTCGTCTATGCCAGCAGCCTGCCAACAGGCTTGTACGCGTAATCCCTCCGCTAGTGCGCGCCAGTCCATGTATTGAGCTTCGCTGTTACGTGTGCCGCTGAAAAATGCTCGGTAGCTGGCGAAGGCAATAAGGCCAAAACCAATATGTAAGGTCAGCCAGTACCATTGCATGTCTGGTCCCAGATGCAATTGCTGGAAAAAAATAGACAGAAAAACAAGCAGACTGAGCAGCCACAGGGTGGTACTGCGTTGCTTTTGCTTGCTACGGGACAGAGCATCGGCAATGGCGAACGTCTGTAAACTGGATTCGATGACAGAAGGGTAATTTGCTTCACCAGTCAACCACTGACGGCTTTCGACTATCTCGTGAGGTGCTGCTTCCTGAATCTTTATTGCTGCCTGGTTGAAATCTTCTATGGACTGGAATATTTCACTCCAGCACTTGCGTGTGCCGATAGCGGCATCAGTAATTGTGGGGGCCCAGCTGCTGGCATCTTCGGCCGTATAGGCCAGTGGATTCTTTTTTCTATTGCAGCGCAGATGCCGAACTTGGCAGGTTTCCGGCTGTGCCAACGGATTGTCTTCGCTCTCGATGCCTTCACGACAAAGCCTTACAACATCGGCGGTTCCACCGGGCAAGGAATTTTCCATACTACCGTCCCACAACGCATAGAGACGCTGTGCTTGCTGAGCTAGGCATATTCCCAGAGCCTGGTAACTCGCATCACGTGATGAATCGCAAGCGAGATAACTCGGCATGGGAGCTACCTGTACTTCGGCAGCTTTGCTCAGAAGTAATCGAAATTTCGCAAGTGTTTCGGGTGTAGAGAAATCCTGTTCGTACTCCGCTTGGGGCATGGGCAATACGGCCATCAGCTCGATGCGATGCTCCAGTGCTATCTCAGCGATTAGCCAATCGGCACCCTCGGCAAGGCCGTTCAATAATTGAAAGCGTGTGCCAGGGTATTGCTTGCGTAGTGTTGTGAACTCTGCATGCAGCGCCTCGCGAATCGAGGCGATTTCTGTATCCAATAAATCGCGATGGCCGCTGGTAGCTAGCACGACAGGAATTGGGCCGAATGTCATTGATCACTCCAGGCAAGGTCAATCAGAGCTGATGTCAGGTTTTCCGGATTGCGCTTGTACTTCGCCCGTTGCATCAGGCAAATGCACTCGGACAGTGGCTCTCCAGCGCTGCCTAATGGCATCTTTGGATTGAACTTGGCTAGGGCCTCGGCAAAGGTGTGCAGAAGGATTTCTCGGTCATCGGCGTAGTGTTCTTCTGCTAGGGCCAAAGCCTCCAGCAACGCCAATTCGATGAACAGTGAATCAAGCCAACCGACCTCATGGCGGTAGGCAAATATCCAGCGAGTCTTGTTGATCAGGATGGGTGCCCAGAGGTTGGATTCCCGGGCGCCAACCAAGCAACTGCTGACGATGACCCCTTCGATCTTGTCGCCGTAAAGCGCAACCTTCTCTAAAAGCGTGCTGGCCCGGCCATTGGCAATGCTGGTCTCGTTGCCATGGGCACCTATATAAAGAATCTGGCGTTTTTCATGGGTATGAATCAGGTCCTGCGAGAGTGCGACCTCGAAGCCCCTTGTGTCGTAAAACGTCGAATAGTAAATGTTGAAATAATCATGCAGCCGCTCTAGCCCTTGAAAAAAAGGGAGGGCAGACGCTCGCGTAGGGTTGATGTTCGGGTTCCACCAAGGGGATTCCAAAAGCAGCAGAGCGAAGCAGTCAGACATAGCAATCCCAAACGTTAAGGTTTAGGACTAGCTTGCTAGCACATAGCTTTTTAGTGGTCATGTCTTGCTGATTCCATTCGCGCTCGTCCGTGAAAGAGCGATTTTTGCGAAGTGTGCACGTCGCCGAAATTTGCGGGCCGCTTGATCTCTGAAAGCCCGGCGGCTCATCGATTCGGCCCCTCGATCTGCGGGGAGAAAAATCACCCGTTTCTTTGGCCGATGTTTCACCCTGATCATGTGGGCTTTATCGCCCGAGTAAGCAAAAAGTTTAGAGTTCGGTGGCATCAAAAACCGCCTGCCCGCGGCCATTGTTAATGCATAGCCATGCGGTGGGGCGTGAAGCAGAACGATGTGCCCTAGGCTGATAGCGGACCACGGTTCGCCCGATCTAGATGAACCCTAGTCTGCGGACAGCCAAGCACCCGCGCTAGAGCCCAATCTCATTCAACGCGCGGACCAATTCTGCACCCATCACTATCCGGTCTACGGTGTCTCGCTGGCTTTTCTGTGGCACCCTGTAAACGTAGTCGGTGCCAATGCCGAATACGGCGCACATATCGGCCAAGCCGCTCAGCTGATCAGGATCGCTTGGTACTTCTGCTAACTGCCAGCCTTCATCGACACTTTCGAGGGTGATGATGCCTTTTAATCGTTCAAGCTGCCGCCGTTCGGTCTCGTATCCGTAAAACCACAGATCGTCGGTAGCCAAGCCACTAATGCTCGCTAGCTCAGTCAGATAAGGATCACGGTAGTAGCTGCGCATAACGGTCTTGTCCAACATGCAGATGCTGTAGCCGGTTCGACTCACAGCATAGCGACCGGAGGCTCCCCTGCGCATTGATGGGTATTTAACGAGGTAATAACGCCAATCTAGCGATTGGTTTCGCTCGCATTCTTCGATGAAAGTCTTCTGGATAGTTTTCAGAACGGTCAAATCACCACCGCTCTCTGCAACGTGCTCAAGTAGCTGAGTCAGCGGCTGCGTCAACTCCGCATCGCTTCTACCCATGAATATTTCTCGCCATACCGTCTCGCTGCTGGGCGAGCCGAGGTCGACGAACCTGTAACCGCCATGACGATTGAGCTTGCGCGAGTAATCGCCAAGAGCCAGCAGTGCCCCCGTCAGTTCTGACCAGCACTGACGGTTTTCGGATAACCGAATGAAGGCTTTTGCCTGGTGGGTGAATAGCGTGGGGTCGCCAGACGGGTCTAAATCGAACACGGCCAAGGAGCCCCTCAGCAGGCGATTATCTTCCAACTGATGGACGATCTTCTGCAGCGACGGGTGAGTGGCCAAGAGTGTGGCTTTGTCCTTCTCATTTGCCACTTGCCTCTGGTTGAAAGTCGATACGCCTTCCAAGGTCCCCTCGACCACGATACGCCGCACATCCTCCAGTAATGCGGGCATGTTTTGAATACGCATCTCACCACCACCGGAAGACTCGATCAGATTGCGCACAATACGTAACCGGCGACGGAAGTCGGCGGTGGTATGAATGCGATGCAGCAGCACCGCATATAACAGCAGACTGTGGGCCTGGCTCCACTCGGACTCCCCATAGTGCCAGCAGCATCCGCCAAATAAGTCTGTACTTTGGACCGCTTGAAAGCGCAGTGGGTTGAACAATAGGAGCGCCGGGGATTCTTCGCGCGGCTCCGTGCATAACAATGCGGAGAACTCAGTGTGGACTTCAAGGTTTTGCCAGATATCAAAGGCTTTGAACAGGAACTCCAGATGCTCGGCACCGTGCTCATTGCTGGGGTCGAACAGGCTTTGTGACAGAGTATCGAGAATTGCCTTGCTGTCCGAACGACCGCCTTCGCGCCAAGTGCATAAATCGCAGGCAAAGCGGAAATAGCGCATAAGCTGGTCGTCGATTAGGTGATCAGCGTCTTTATAGGCCCAGAGGATATCGGCCCACACGGTGTCGATCTTCAGTGAGAACTCTGCGAGCCGGTGAGGTTGGGTGGCTTTAAGTAGCGCTTCGAAATGAGCCTTAAAATTTTCAAACGGTGTCAGGGGCTTACCGCGCGAGTTCATCTTGATGTAGAGATCGTCGGTAAGTTGGTTGGTCACGACCGGCAGCAGGTGAAAGGTGATCGCTGGATTAATCGGGTCTACCAGTCGCTTCCAGGCCGCCTTCATCGATTCGGAGTTGGCGCTCGCAAAACGCTTTTCCAGCGCCTGCAGCATGACCAGCATGGCGCTAATGCTCGAATCATGGTGCCAGCCATGGAAATACCAGGCTTGGTCTACGATCCAAGGCACTAGGCTGGTTTCCCCAGCAGGCGGTTGATGGGTTGCCAGCGCTTCGCAGAATTGTCTGGCACTGGCCCGCGTGGCGTAGCTGAATTTTCGCCAGGCTTGCCCTTCAAGTGCCGTGCCGGCCTGCCAACACAGATACCAATGCAGCAGGAACAGCGTGGTAAGGCGTTGCTGGCCGTCCAAGGGAAAGAGGGTGTGATCGACTACGTCTCCATAGATGAAGTCCAGGCTGATCGGAGCCCCACCAGGCATGACCGCATCGTGTAAAGCAGCGACGAAGTCCTTGCGGATTCGCTCCACGGATTCGCTTTGGCGACCTTGCGCGTAGTCGCGTTGGATTAGGGGAATCTCGATTCGGTCGATTCGATGAGCATCGTTCTGGCTTTTACCGAAGAGCGAGACGTAGGATGTGAGAGTCTGGTTCATGCCGTGCGCTCTACTGTGAAATAGGGCCGGACTGTCGAGATTATCGCTTCGAGATAATGGCTGCGGTCCTGAGGACTCCAGAAATGGTTCTGGTGCGCGTCTGCCGCGGTGTAGTACTTCAGGAACACGTTGCGTGTGCAAACCGGGATGTACGCACCCTTACGGTCGACCGCCAGCAGGCTTTGCCGCTTGACCTCGAATACCGAGTTGCTCAAGAGGCTGTTGTCAGCCCTGGATAGCAGCGCGAGGTTGCTGATCGAGTGCACGTTATGGGCGGCTGATAAGCTCTGTTCGCTGTGTGTGCTGAAGGCCTTGACGACGCGGGTGGCGAGGTCCTGGAAAGTGGCGCCGAAATTTTTTGCGGTTTCCATCTGTGCTAGTGCAGCCTGGATGTCCTTGATTAATTGCGCTTGGCCCGTAACGGTTTCTGGGGCTAAAGCAGACAGTGCGGACAGGTGCTGACGCAGCCAGGTCTGCCACTGCTCAACCTTGGTTAGGTTCTCCGCATTCTGCGCATGGATGTGCTCCAGTGACCACGCGGTATCGGTATGCAAGTGGAAGGGAAAGCGTTGGTTGGAATGGGGGGCTAGGCGCATGCTTTCGACGTTCATTAGCAGCAGCAGGCGCAGTTGTTTCTCGTAATCGCTCTGGTTATCGTAGCTGAGCGTTTCCACATCTGAAGCTCGAAGTGCTAATGACGCCCTTATGCGTTGATCCAGATGATGCTCGAACTGGCTCTTGCTCTGGTCTTGGGCCAGCCGAGCCAGTTCGCCGAAAGCCGTACCCGTGAGCACCAGATAGCCCACCTTGTGGTAAAGACTGCGGTTGTTGAACCAGCCAAGCATCAGGTCGTGCAGGTTAAGAACCTGCATCCAGAATGCCATAGGCTTTGTTTCGATCTGCTGCCTTAGTGACTCGAAGGTGTAATAGCGCGGTGGCTTGCGCCCTGACCAATGGGCGTTAGGGGCCAGGGTATCGAGCAGGAGGCTGATTCTAGTGGGGTAACGATCGTCAACAGTGTCCGACGCGTTGCTTGAGATGAATCCCCACAGCTCTGGAGCATGGAGATCGCGCTCGATGATGTCCCATTGACTGGCCACCTCTGAGGCTCGATGGGTATGTTCGTCTTTGATTTTGGACAGGAGGAGAGCCTTGACCAGCTCGGCATCGGTCAGCGGTATCCTGCCTACGTTCAGGCGAGTGAAAAGGGCCGTGGCATCCATGTCGTCAGGAGCTTGATACCAGATCACCCGGACGCTTTCGAACAGCGCCGCGTAGAATCGGTTCGCGGCGTACTGGAGCCGATTTCCATGAGCTTCGAACCATTCGCCGATGCATTGGTACGCTTCGTGCAAATGGTAGTAATCGATGTTGCTGTCCTGAGCAACCTGCTCGTCGCTGCCGAGCCTTTTGAGAAAATTTGAGCTACCTGGACGTGTCTGATAGTGCAGCTCATACGGCAAGTTGACTCTGTTCAGCCCCGTATTCTGCATGTAGAGAAGGATCAGATAGAGCGTAGTCAGGCGCTGCTGCCCATCTACGAGCTCCCAGTGGCAGGACTGTGCTGTAGAGCCTCGCTGGCGCAATTTCACGACTACTGGCTGCAAGTTGTACGGCTGTTCGGTCGTGTTTTTATCTAGGGCGCGCCAGATGTCCTCCAAAAGCCTTTTCACATCCGTGGCATCCCAGCGGTAGCCCCGCTGGTAGCCCGGTATGAAGAACACGCCGGCAATATCGCCTACATATTTATGACCCAAGGTTGCTGACGCCTTATTGGTCCCGTGTGCGTCTAAGCAGGGAACGTCCATGATTTACAGTCTCACTATGGGTTCGGGGGCTGACAAAGAGGGGCGGCATCCGCATAACGGAAGAATTGGGACCCGGATAATGTTTCAGAGATACGGCTCATGGCCACTGTCTACCCATTGCTCCTAAACTTTAGAAAATGATTGCGAGCGAAACCGCTGGCTTCATTTGGAACAGGAGCGTCCGGGAGTCTAGTAGCTGAGCTTTCAAAGCTCGTCAGCCTCAGCCAAGGAAGCTTGAAGGACAGGCTTGATATCAACCTTTCCTTCAAGCTTATCAAGATCAAGCAAGGTAGCGTTCAATACCCAGTGCAGCCCGCGAGCCGAAGTCGAGTCGTCGGGGAGAAGAATCCCAATTTCTTCCAGAACTGCAGCGACCTTGCTGGATTCCGGCGGGTTCTTACCAAGCGCCTTGAACCAAGCGGTACCCAGCCCCATCGGGGCCGATCCGTCTCGAACATCGGTTGCGCTATTCGCAAGCGGAAATGGCGTCTCACCGAAATGCTCCCACAACAGGGTGAGTGCCTCGTTTATTTGCTGAGCCTCGATCAGTCTGCCGCCATCGATTTCGATTCCACTCTCATTAATCCGATAACGAAACGGTTTGCGTTGGCGGAGCGTGTAGCAGTCGCTCCACTCGTGTTCGACAAGCGCTGTGTCGCTGTCAGCAAGGGGCATGGACGGCGCCTGCCCCAGGTCGTAACCGATCATGAACAAGGCGGCTTCAATGGCGCGCAGTTGCTGCTGCGGCACGACAGTTTGCTTGAACAGACTGGCCCTGGCGTTCGGAGACGCCAGGGTGGCGCTCAGCAGCCAACTGGCCTTGAGGTTCCATTCCGCGTGTCGTGCACCAGCGGCAAGGGACGGAAATTTGAGCGCACCAACGCTCGGATTGCGTCGCTTAGGGTTCGGATGGCCCGAAGCAGTTTTAGCAGGCGCCCAGGGAAAGCTCAGTTCTGCCGGAACCTGGGATAATCCCTGGCTTTGGCAAAACTTGATGACTGCCCAGCCGAGGGCAGCCGCAACCCGGCTGTCATAAATAACTAGGCTGTTGCAGACCAGCGAATACACCTTGGTCATGCCGGCATTGAAGCGCAGATCTGGGGCTTTCAGCCGAGCGTGAGCAGTATCGTCCGCGTCAAGCGCAGCCCGAGTCGTGGCGAGCAGGTTCGCGAGTTCCGTCTTATTGCTCTCCAGCCATCGTACGTTGCCGGCGCGTACACCGCCCCAGGCCATGACGTCGATTGCTGCGGAGCAGGCTGCCGAGTCGTTCGGTTGTGGTGTGAGTGCCTGCTGCAGTTGCTGCTGGAGAACTGCGAGGCTGCGTGCGTTATGCACAAAGCTCGCACCTCTGGAGAGCGAAAGGTGGGGCAGGGCGCCATGAGGCCAGTGATAGCGAAAATACGCGTCATAAAGGCTGGTGCAGTGCCAAGAGCCGCTCCTGCGATTCACATAGCCGTGGCCCAGCGTATCGTTGTCCAAGTTGGCGCCCAGCCAGGCAACGAACTGCACTACGTTCGGAATTTGGAGATAGGTGGCTTTTTTCATTCGCTGGCTTCCCTGAAATACTGAGCACCGTGAATTGGACGGCCGCTGCCAGTCGCAGGAGCATACTCGTGACTATAGTGGCAAGGCGACATCTCGCGCTCTATTATCCGCGGTTCAACGACAGGTTATGTCGTTCGCTTAGGAGAGCTCCGGTGAGCATGCGAAAGCGTGGAGAGGTACTGCTTAAACTGCTTCCTGTCAGGTCGCAGGCTATGGATACCGCGACAATCTGGGAGCGGCTGAAGGCGCAAGGGGTAACGGCCAGTCTTCGAACAGTGCAGAGAGACCTCGACCGGTTGGCCGAAGACTACCCGCATATCCAGAAAGAAAGGACTGCTAATGGCTATCGCTGGTGGGCTGATCGAGCGTTGTCGCGTCTTAGTTTGCTGCCAGCAGACGCAATGAACCTAACGATGATTCTGGACCATGCCGCTCGTTTCGGTATGCAGGCGCAGGTTGAGAAGCTGGCACTGCTGCGGGATTACGCGCGGGCGTTGTTGAAGGACACCCATCCGTCAGCAGACTGGACCAAGAAGATTTCGAGTACTACACGCTTCGTGATGTTGCGTCCGAGTCGCATCGACCCAGAGGTCTTACGTACGCTGCAGCATGCTCTGCTCGATGACTTTGCTGTGGAGGCCTCCTACCTCAAGCGGGGGGCGCAGGAGCCGCGCACGTATCGACTTAAGCCGCTTGGCTTGTCGTTCCAGGACTCGAATATTTACCTATCCTGCGTCTTCGAGGGCTACAGGCCTGGCGCCCCTGTCCGGGCGCTGCCACTACACCGATTCGTTTCGGCGCGGACGATCGTGGATGTCCTTGGCGCGCCTGAAGACTTCGATATCAACGCGGTCAGCGCACGCCGCAGTTTGGTCGATCTTCAATCCGATAGGCCGGTGGAGCTGGTGCTGCTGCTCGGAAAGGACATGTATCAGAGGCTGGTGGAAAATCCTCTTGTCGAAGGTCAGCGGCTGCAGCCCGAGGCGGATGGCCGCTGGCTTCTGGCCGCCCATTTGCACCTCAGTCAGGGACTGAAGCTCTGGCTGCTAAGTCAGGGTGACACGCTGGAAGTGATACGGCCGATGCAGTTGCGTGACGAAATAGCGGCAACAGCGGCGCGCATGGCGGCGCTTTACGAAGTGCCGCAAAAGACGACAGCCTGACCAGCGGGAGGGGGCGGGTATTATTGGACGCAGCGCGCCTGAGGCAAACTCTCGGCGCAGCGACGCCGGTAGGCTTCCCTGAGCTGCGGGCCGGCTCAGAGCCGTAGTGTCGCTATTAGTCCTCTAGCTCAGCAGGTCAACTTACCGGCACCGGCCCGTTGAGACATCGGTAACCTGGATACTGGGCTTCGGCAGTAACCCTGGCCATGGCGGAGCTGGTCGCCTGCACCGTCATGACGAAAGTTGCGCGAGGTCCAGCGGACGGCACGGTCCTGGTCATGGATACCCGATACGTCTTCATAAGGCGACTCCCTTGCGTTGAATGTAGGGACACTTTGCCCGGCATTAGCGACACCTTCTGTCGCTCGTCGCGATCAGCGATACGAATGGCAGCGCTCGGACGCTGCGACATTTACTGTCGCGCCTTCGGGGCAGGATGAGCCATCGAAAGCGCGCGGGAGAGGCTATGGTGGTGAGTTTGCGTTCTGCACTTGAGCAATGGTTGGGAGCCGACTCGAACTCCGGATGCGTTGAACAGGAGCTTCGTCCTCGGCTCGGCTCTATGGTCGTCGCGCCTGGCCCTGATGCTGTGACGATCAATGATCTTGGTTGCGACTATTTGGCCGGTGGAGAGCGGCTGGATCTTTCTCGGGCTCTATTTGTAGTTGCTGCCCGGCTGGGTTCGGTCGAGGCGTTGCTAAATCTGGGCTATGTCTACTGGTACGGCAAGGGTGTTGCCGTCAACGAGCGCAAGGCTCTGGCTTGCTACCGAGCTGCGGCTCGCCGTGGCTCTCTGGATGGCCATTACGAGATGGGTCAGGTTCACCGCGGTTCCAGCGAACCGCTCCCCGCGGAGCGAAAGATCTGCCCAAATCCGGACGACGCATGTGCCTGTTACGCGATTGCAGCGGCAGGTGGGCATCGGGATGCAATGTTCGCGCTCGGCGACCTTCTGCTTGATCCGCTTTATGACGGGTACGACGAGCCTCGGGGGCTCTATTGGCTAATGTTCGCGGCCGCTAGCGGCGAACCGCTGGCGGCCGACCGATTGGCCTGCTTCTATGACCAGACCTGCTTTGGACTGCCTGACCCAGGTCATCTCATGCGCGAATTCTGGCGAGGCTACCGAATACGCCGTGAAGCTGCCGCAGAC
>Ga0208032_1001023_pt1 | contig 12741 bp, 11 predicted proteins | sample MalvirAntarct_66_FD_184254 | JGI IMG/M metagenome (GOLD analysis project Ga0208032, IMG submission 184254) | Marine viral communities from the Global Malaspina Expedition - Malaspina viral metaG Antarct_66 (SPAdes) (version 2) | ecosystem: Environmental > Aquatic > Marine > Oceanic | place: West... | reverse complement strand
AATTTATTAAATCTATATTGAGTTCAATATAAAAGAATTACGCTCAGAATAGCATTATGCTGGGATAAATTTCTCTCGCTTGCTGTGCGCTTCGCACTCCAGAGGCTTCGTAAAATTTATCCCAGCAGTACGGTGTACTTTTTAAATTGAATCGACTATGTTATCGATAAAACAAAAGAAGGTGTTGCAAGCGACGTATCGTACATCATTACTTGCAGCACCTTTTTCAAGTTATCGAATTGTCTAAATGTTTTAAAAATCTTTTTCATCCGGATTTAACACACGGGTTTGAGCATTATCAATATTTGCATAGCGATTTAAATCGTTTATGCCTTCGCTCTTAGCCCCTTGATCAATAGTGGTATGTTCATTGATACCATCATCAAAAGCATTGCCCTCTTGATCGCGGCGGTCTGGCTGACGGGCAGCATTATCGCCATCATTGACATGTTCTGAGCCTACCACACTTTCTTGGAACGTATCTGTTCCTTTATTAATAGTGGTATGATTTTCAATACTATCATCGGTAGACATCACGTTATGACTATTATGATGAATGTCTTCATGTGTATGGTCACCATGCTCGATATCATCGCTCGCATATCTAGTGCCAATGACTGTTTCTTGAAATGTCTCGGTGCTTTTTTCTGTACTATCATGAGCTGCGCTGGTGTCGACCGTGCGCGCAGGCATATTGTCGATATGACCATCGTTACTGTTGAGAGGCGTTTTAGTTAATGCCGGATCTTTCGTTTCCATCGTAATATCCTTATTTTTAATTTATCTTTCTTGTTATTTCTTCATTATCAGACATCTGACAATGATCATTTATATGAGAGTTAAGAGAGTCACGACGATGAAAAACTATTCATTGCCTTTTTGCGATAAATCATAGGCGTTTAGATCGCCAACATTTTTTCCACCTGGAGGCAGATTTTCTTCTTTGCGTGGGTCAGCGTATATCTCATCCGTCTCCTGCGACTCCTGCTGAGGTCCATCAATTTCGGGTTCATGCTTACGACCTTCATAACTGTCCGATGGATTATCTGGATGCAGCTTCGCTGGATCGTTGACGGATACGGGCTTTTCATTATTTGGGTGCATGTTGTTAGTTTGAATATTGTCTGACTGACTATCATGTGACATGGCATTTCCCTCACTTTATTAGTATGGAGTTCAATAATTTTTTGCTAACTATCTGTCTGTACGCAAATCATCGTTGATAAAAGAGGTTTGCTCTTCTTCTGTTAATGATTCTGGTGCATCAACTGGCTTGCCATTTTCTAAATTTCTCTCAATCTGCTGGCTGTCTGCTTGCTCAGCGGCTTTTTTGATATCTGAGCTATTATTATTGGTGTGACTCATGGTGAAATCCTGTTTTCTTAGTGAGATACTTTATAAGGGTGAATTTTTATATCTATCTAATTATAAGAATAAATTTGATACGCTCACCAGTGTACTGCCGTATAAATATGTGAATAAGTGTGAGCTTACCAGACAGTTTGTAACCAGAAAGTAGAATTGGTAGGCAAAAAAAACCAAGCACGGAGTAATCTCTATGCTTGGCTGTTATATTTGTTGAAAAAAGTGGATAACATTAAAAATACTAAATGAGATTAATCGACTTAATAACCGCTAATAAACAAGACAGTTATACCGGCTCGCCAACACGATTAATCACCTTTAATAAATGCTCTTGAGCAATGTGAGGCGCTTCATCCGCCGCTGGCTTGGTTCGTTGCCAGTTACCGTCACCGCTGAGTATCCACGCTTGCTTATTGTCTTGGAGGTAACTCAACAGTCCATCTTGATAAATTTTCTTAGACAATTTTTTATCTTCAATGGGAAACGCTACCTCTACACGGTGGAACAAATTACGATCCATCCAATCGGCGCTGCCACAGTACAAGCGCTCATCACCATCATTATAGAAGTAATAGATGCGAGTATGCTCCAAAAAACGACCGATAACAGAACGTACGGTGATATTCTCAGACAGACCCTTCACTTGCGGACGCAGACAGCATATGGAGCGCAAAATCAGTTCAATTTTGACCCCTGCTTGTGACGCATCATATAGTTTATCAATCAAACGACGTTCGGTTAAGGCGTTTACTTTAACAATAATATGAGCGCGCTTGCCCGCCTTGGCATGAGTAATCTCATCATCGATAAAGCTCATCAATTTATCATGCAAGGTAAATGGTGCATGCAATAGCTTTTTGAGATTAGCAGGTTTACCCATGCCGGTCAGCTCTTGGAATATCTTGTGGACATCTTCTGAGATATCAGGATCCGCGCTGAATAATCCATAATCGGTATAGACTTTAGCATTTGCTGCGTGATAATTACCCGTGCCTAAATGCACATAACGGCGCATTTTCCCCTCTTCGCGGCGCACGATGAGCATGAGTTTAGCGTGGGTTTTGTAGCCAACAATGCCATATACTACTACCGCCCCTGCCTCTTGCAGATAGTTGGCAACAGCAATATTAGACGCCTCATCAAAACGCGCGCGTAACTCAATGACTGCTGTCACTTCTTTACCATTACGTGCTGCTGCGGCTAGCGCTTTGACAATTTCTGAATTGGTGCCTGAACGATAAAGCGTTTGCTTAATCGCTAATACTTTTGGATCACTGGCAGCTTGCCAAAGCAAATTAATAATCGGCGAAAACGCATGGAACGGATGATGCGCCAATACATCGCCTTTACGCATGGCAGCAAACATACTGGTTGCTTTATCAAGCTTGTCGACTTCGCGGCGAAACGGTTTTGGTATCACATGCGTAAAGGGCTGATAACGCAATGATGGGATATTAAAATCAAACAGCAAACGCGTTAAGTTGACAGGTCCATTGACGCGGTATAATTGGTTGTCATGCAGCTCAAACTCATTAAGCAAATAATCACTAATTAGCGTTGGGCATTCAGTAGTGACTTCAAGGCGCACTTTATCACCAAAGCGGCGGTTTTCAAGCTCACCTTCTAAGGCTTTGGCAATGTCATCAACATCATCTGCCAAGTCCAAATCCGCATTACGCGTCAGCCTAAACTGATGACAGCCGGTGACATTCATACCAGGGAATAGCTCACCGATATGCTCATGAATAATCGCTGATAGCATCACATGGTGCTCTTTGCCACCAGTCAATTCATCAGGCAGACGAATCACGCGCGGCAAGCTACGCGGCGCAGGTACGATAGCCAAATTGATATCGCGACCAAAGGCGTCTTTGCCCTCTAAAGTCGCAATAAAATTCAAGCTTTTATTCACCAAGCGCGGGAATGGATGGGCAGGATCAATACTAATAGGTGTCAATACTGGCGATACTTGCTCAGTAAAATAGCGCTTCATCCATGCGGATTGCTCGCTATTCAACTCATCGCGCTTTAAATAACGAATATCCTCAAGTGCCAGAGCCGGCAAGATATCTTCATTTAAAATACGGTATTGCTCAGCGATGGCATCATGAGTCACCGCTGATATTTCATTAAGAATTTCACTAGGACGCATACCATGTACACTGGTCGACACATCTCCCAGATTGAGCTTTTGCATGATACCAGCAACGCGAATCTCAAAAAACTCATCGATATTGGATGAAAAAATCATTAAAAAGAATAAACGCTCAAGCAAAGGATGGTGGGGATCTGCCGCTTGTGCTAAGACCCGCAGATGAAACTGCAATAAAGACAAGTCACGATTGATATAGCTGCTGGGTGAATAATTGCCATCTTCTGAGCGTTGCCAATCAATCTCGGTTAAAACTTGGTTGCCATACGGATTAATAAGGCTTTCATCGGTAGGAGGATTACTGGTATTAATGGCACCGTCTACTTTATCTGTGTCACTCTCTCTATTGACATCATTATTCGCATCAATATATGTCTCAATAACATCAGCGGTCTTATCACTATTACTGTGCTTATTATCCATCTCTACCACGCTCCACTCCTATGACTGTTATCAAACTGCTATCATTTTTATATCAATCTTATCCTATCAGCATTTTTATACTATACTTTTTAATTATTATTCTATTGTTACCGTTAATTCTAGCTACATTTAGGCAGACTGTGGCAATACAGCATTTTTCATACGTTTTTTGATGATACGTTGTTTATTACGCAGGCGTTTATCGCTTTGATGACTTTCATAGTATTTTGGATTGGTTAGCATGGCAATCAATAAGGCTGACTGATCACGATTGAGATTAGCAGCTGATTTATCAAAATAATACTGCGCTGCCGCTTCAACACCATAAATACCATTGCCAAACTCTGCTACATTCAAATACGCGGTCAAAATTCGTTGCTTATCCCACAATGTCTCAATCATTATGGTGAGAACAGCCTCTTCAGCTTTACGCGTATAAGAGCGATGCGAAGTCAAAAACAGATTTTTAGCCAATTGCTGAGTGATGGTTGAGCCGCCTGCCGACATCTTGCCAGTCGCTTCATTCTTTTTCTGTGCCGCCTTAATGCCTTTCATATCAAAGCCGTTATGCTGGCTAAACGTCGAATCCTCACTAACAATCGCCGCTTGCTTCGCAGATTTGGCAATCGCGTCATATTCAACCCAAGTTTGGCTAACATCACCGCCCATAATGCGATGGGTGAGCATAAACATGCTGTTATTAATCGGCTGCGTTTTCCAAATTAACAGCAGCCCTGCAACCAACACATGGAATGCGACGACCAACACCATCAATGCCAATAAGAGTCGTTTGATAAATTTGCCAAAACTTGTCATGCGTGTTGTCCAAGTGATTGAAAAGATAGTTAGAGGAAGTAAGGAGCGCTTAGCCTAGCAATATAGGTCAGCAATTATAAATAGCAGCTCATCTTACCTAATCTCACAATCGCTGTCATTATTTACCCCACTTCTTTATCATGTCACATGAGTACACGTAAAAAATCAGCAAAAATGAACGTTGGATTTGTAAGCTTTGCCTTTAGGATTAATATAAGAGAGTAGCTATGTACGAGAATAATAATATCAGCACATTGCGTGCTCATATGACTGAAGAAAAACCTGAGCTTGGTTCTCCTGAAAATATGACCAAATGGTGGCTACTCGGCACCTCAGGTTGTCATTTATGTCATATTGCTGAACAGCTGATAACACAGCTACAAGTGGTGCAACGCGTTACTTACGAGCCTGTCGATATTGCCGATTTCTCTGAGCCGCTTATGATGGCCTTTGCGACGACTATTCCCGTCATCTTGACACCGACAAAACGCTTAGATTATCCATTTTCAGTACTGGATTTGCAGCGTTTATTGTAGCCCTGCCAGCCCCTGCTCGCTTATTCAACACAGCCGCAAACAAGCTTAATTCCTACTAATTCAAAACATTACATATCATTTTATTCAGTTTTAGCTAATATATTGATAGCTAATCTTTCCCTTTTTATTATAAGCTTAAGGTCATCTGTATAATAATACAGTGAGTGTCGACAATTTAGTGAGCAAAGGAATGCCACCATGAATCAGAGCCAAAGACCTGATAAAGCTGCTTTAGTAGAGCTATTTCGCGATTTTATTGAGCCTCAGTACGTGATCAATGATGAGGAGACTCAAAAGCCTTTTGAGTGTGATGGCTTATCGGTATATTGCGATATGCCACTCATTACGGTGCTCCCAAAAACCGTTGAGCAAGTTTGTGAGGTCATGCGAATCTGTTATCGCTATCAAATCCCTGTGGTCGCACGCGGTGCCGGTACGGGTTTGTGTGCAGGTGCAATGCCCAACCCTGATGGCGTCTTATTGGTGTTGTCACGATTTAAACATATCCTTGATATTGATCCACTTGCCCGTAGCGCACGTTTGCAGCCAGGTGTCCGTAACCTTGCTATTAGTGAGGCGGCTAGACAATATGGCTTGTATTATGGCCCAGACCCCTCCTCACAGATTGCCTGCTCCATCGGTGGCAACGTCGCCGAAAACTCAGGCGGCGTCCATTGTCTCAAATATGGTCTGACCACTCATAACTTATTAAAAGTTGAGATGGTCACAGTCGAGGGGGATCTCATTACTATTGGTAGTGAAGGTCTTGATAGCAACGGCTTTGATTTGATGGCTCTGATTACTGGCTCTGAAGGTCTACTTGGGGTGATTACTGAAGTGACGGTCAAGCTGCTACCTAGCCCTGAAAAGGCTCAGGTCATTATGGCCGCTTTTGACAATGTTCAGACCGCAGGGGATGCGGTCGGCGGCGTGATTGCCAAAGGTATTATTCCAGCCGGACTTGAGATGATGGACAGCCCTGCCATCATAGCCGCCGAAGCATTTGCTCATGCAGGCTATCCAATTGACGCCCAAGCTTTGCTGCTGTGTGAGTTAGATGGTAGCGAGGCGGAGGTTCAAGAACAGATTGCAGAGGTTGAGCAGCTGTTTATTGAGCTTGGCGCAACCACAACACGTGTCTCACAAAGTGAGGCGGAGCGCGCCTTATTGTGGAAAGGTCGAAAATCTGCATTCCCCGCTGTCGGACGAATATCCCCTGACTACTACTGCATGGATGGCACGATTCCGCGTAGCCAACTTGCCCATGTCCTAACCGAAATGCAAAAACTCTCAGATGAATACGGTCTGCGCGTCGCCAACGTGTTTCATGCTGGGGACGGCAATTTGCACCCGCTTATCTTATTTGATGCCAATGTCCCAGGAGAGCTTGAGCGCACTGAAGAGTTCGGCAGCCGTATTTTAGAGCTTTGCGTCAAGGTAGGCGGCTGCATAACTGGTGAGCATGGGGTTGGCGTCGAAAAAATCCGCCAAATGACGATTCAGTTTAACGATCAAGAGCTGACACAATTTCATGCAATCAAGCACGCCTTTGACCCAATCGGTACGCTAAATCCAGGTAAGGGCATTCCAGTGCTCAAGCGCTGTCAAGAGTACCGTACCCTTGACAGAACGCAACACAACCATGACTCTCAACCACAGCAAGGAGATCTGGCATGACAGACATCAGTCAAGAGCTGATTGCGCGGGTAAGACAAGCCAGCCATGACGGCACAGCCCTACAAATCATGGGCGGGGGCAGTAAGCAGTTTATGGGACGTGAGCCAATAGGCGACCCCATCAGTCTTAGCGAGCACAAAGGCATCATCAGTTATGAGCCGATCGAATTGGTGCTGACTGCTCGTGCTGGAACCTCAATTACTGAGATTAATAGCGCATTAGCCGAACACAATCAGTGCTTAGCATTTGAGCCACCGACATTTGACGGACAAGCAACCTTGGGCGGTACATTGGCTTGCCACTTATCAGGCCCAGCAAGACCTTGGAGCGGTTCAATAAGAGACCATGTCTTAGGCATTCGCCTGATTAATGGCCATGCAGAAGAACTGCGCTTCGGCGGTCAGGTGATGAAAAACGTCGCCGGTTATGATGTCTCACGGATGCAAGCAGGCGCGATGGGCACTTTGGGTATCATCACTGAACTCAGTCTAAAAGTCATGCCTAAGCCTGCCGCCACTGTGACTATCAAGCAGGAGATGGACGCTGCAAAGGCTATTGAGACTATGAACCGTCTCTCAGGAAAATCCAAACCCTTGACAGGGGCTTGTTGGTTTGACAATCATTTGTATTTGCGCTTGGCCGGCGCGCGAAGTGCGGTAGACAGCACTGTCAACCAGTGGCAAGGCGCAATATTAGAGGATACAGATGCGTTTTGGTCAATGCTTCGTGAGCAGCAATTGGATTATTTCTTAGACGCGTCCTCATTGTGGCGGTTTTCTGTAAAAAGTAGCGCGGCGCATATGCTACCAGAGGAAGATTGGCTGATTGATTGGGGAGGATCACAGCGCTGGCTTCGTGGCGACTTTACCGTGGACAAATTAGAAGCGCTCGCTGAGGCTGCAGGTGGTCAGGTCAGCCTTTATCGCGGTGGTGACAGGAGTCAGGAGGTCTTTCATACTCAGTCTGAGGCGCTCCAAAAGCTCCACCAACGCCTCAAACACGCCTTTGATCCGAATGGTGTTTTCAATCCCAATCGTTTATACAGCTGGATGTAAATTAGCTCGATGACAAGGAAGTCGTAATGCGAACTCAAATCAATATAAAATATCTGGATCACCCAGATATTCAAGAAGCCGACGATATTTTGCGCACTTGCGTTCACTGTGGATTTTGTAATGCCACGTGTCCCACGTATCAAGAGCTTGGCGATGAGCGTGACGGTCCTCGCGGTCGTATTTATTTACTAAAACAAATGCTTGAAACTGGTGAGGTTAGCGAAAAATCCCAACTTCATTTAGACCGCTGTTTGACTTGTCGTAGCTGCGAAACCACTTGCCCCTCTGGGGTAAAATATGGCCGCTTGGCTGAAATCGGCCGCGATATTATGGAAGAACAGCTGTCGCGACCTGCCGATCAAAGGCTTAAACGCTGGCTTATCAGAAAGGTGTTGCCCTATCCGCACCGATTTGGATTTCTCTTAAGACTCGGACAACTGTTTCGCTCCTTTTTGCCTCGCGACTTGAAAGCCCAAGTCCCTGTTAAGCAAATCACCCGCCCGCGACCCTCACAGCAACACTCGCGTCAAATGCTGGTGCTAGAGGGCTGCGCCCAACCTTCTGCCACCCCCAATACCAACAATGCCGCCGCCCGAGTACTTGATAGGCTAGGCATCAGCTTGATTGCTGCACCAGATGCCGGATGTTGCGGCGCTGTGAGCTATCACATACCTGCTCATGAAGAAGGGCTTGCGTTCATGCGGCGCAATATCGATGCGTGGTGGCTATATATTGAGGCTGGGGCTGAAGCCATTGTTATCAGCGCTTCAGGCTGTGGCTCGATGGTCAAGGAGTACGGCGAAAAACTCAAACATGACGACGCTTATGCAGCTAAAGCCAAGCGTATCAGTGCACTGACCCGAGACCTGAGTGAAATTTTGATCAAAGAGGACCTAGAGAAATTGGTAGTAAAACAGACGAATCGCAAGACCGCTGTCCACTGCCCATGCTCGCTACAGCACGCTCAGCAGTTAGGCGGTCATGTTGAGCAGATATTGCAACGCGCTGGGATTGAGCTCTCTAAAACCCAAAACGGACATTTATGCTGCGGCTCTGCTGGTACTTACTCGCTCCTTCAGCCTACGCTTAGCCAGCAACTACTCACCAATAAAATCAACGATCTTACCATCGATAACCCAGATCAGATTGTGACAGCCAATATTGGATGCCAATTGCATTTAGGCAGCCATGCGTCCGTCCCAGTCAAGCATTGGATCGAATTGTTAGACCCACAATAAAACCAACTATAATGAGTTAAGCGGATTGTAAAGGACAATCATAATCAGCTCTTAACTACTTTAATAAAGAATACAAAGTCTCAACTAATTTTTGAAATAAGTTCTTTATTGCCATTTGAATGACGCCCGCAGCACCAAAAAACTACGGGCTTCTTTTGGCTTAATACTGATAAAGAAAAAAGAAATATCCTTCAATGATATTTCAAAGATGACTTCAACTACATATACCAAGGACGGTTTATTATGTACACTTTTTTGGCCTTAGCGCCTATTCTGGTAGTACTCGTTTTGCTTGTAATGTTGCGGCTCCCTGCCAAGATTTCTATGGGCGTTGCCTATTTAGTAACCGCGCTATTAGCGTTGTTCGTTTGGCAAGCCAGTGGCGCCCAAGTCGCAGCCGCGACTGTAAACGGCATCATCGTCGCACTCACGCTTTTATTTATTGTATTTGCGGCTATTTTATTGCTGAATACTTTGAAGGAAGGGGGCGCTATTGTCGCTATTCGTAAAGGCTTTATGGATATCTCGCCCGATAGACGCGTTCAAGTTATCATTGTGGCGTGGTTATTCGGCTCGCTGATAGAAGGCTCATCAGGATTTGGTACGCCATCTGCTATCGGTGCACCGTTGTTGCTCGCTTTAGGTTTCCCAGCGATGGCATCAGTTATGGCTATGTTAATTATTCAGTCGACGCCCGTATCATTTGGTGCCGTTGGTACGCCAGTATTACTTGGCGTTTGGACTGGTATCAATGATAAGCCAGATATAACGCAAGCGATTGCGCCACTCTCAACTGAAAACTATCTATTACAAATCGCGGGTAACATCGGTCTGATACATGCGCTGGTGGGTTTTCTAATTCCATTACTTTTGAGTGGATTTTTGACTCGGTTCTTTGGTAAAAATCGCTCCTTCGTTGAAGGGCTCAAAGTATGGCCTTTTGCAATTTTTGCTGGTCTCTGCTTTACCGTTCCTTATTATTTAGTGGCTAGATACCTAGGTCCTGAGTTCCCATCATTGGTCGGCGGTTTTATCGGTCTTATGATTGTGCTTCCTGCAGCAAAGCGCGGCTTCTTGATGCCTAAAGAGATTTTTGATTTTGCGCCACGCGCTAAATGGGATAAAGACTGGCTCGGCTCGTTACCTGAAGAAAAGTTTGATGATTCTATTGCACCAAGATTTTCTTTGGTTCGGGCATTTTCTCCTTATCTCATCGTTATTGGTCTACTAATCATCACTCGAGTCATTGCACCGCTGAAGGCATTTTTGACTGGAGATTTGACCACTATACAATTTACCAATCTTTTTGGTACAACTATTTCTAGTAAAATACAACTTGCCTATTCTCCAGGTATCATTCTAATTATTGTTGCCTTAATCTCTATCTTGTTGTTCAGAATGAACGGACAAGCCGTCAAACGTAGTTGGAGTAGTTCTGCAAAAACCATGGTAGCCGCCGCACCAGCCTTGCTGTTTTCGGTACCGATGGTACAAGTATTCATCAACTCCGGGTCAGCTGCTGAAGTCGCAAATTCGCTACCCGCTATGCCCATCTTACTGGCTGAGAGTGCTGCTGGTGCCTTTCAAAATGCATGGCCACTCGTGTCTCCGTGGATTGGCGCGTTGGGTGCGTTCATTGCAGGCTCAAATACCGTCAGTAATATGATGTTCGCTTACTTTCAGTGGTCAACCGCTAGTCAAATTGGCTTAGATGTCAATCTTGCTGCACAAGTAGTAGCACTGCAAGCGGTCGGTGGCGCTGCTGGTAATATGATTGCGGTACATAACGTCGTTGCTGCTTGCGCGGTGGTTGGTCTGATGGATAAAGAAGGCTATGTTATTCGCAAAACCTTAGTCGCAATGACATACTATGTGATTCAGGCAGGATTGATCGGTATGGGTATTATTTTCGGTCAAATGTGGTGGTGGATATTGGCTGTCATTTGGCCAATCGCATTTTTTGGCATCATGGCAATAACGAGTAAAAAAACCGTTACTTAACATGAGTTAGCTGTACTAGTAAATCTGTGAATCCGCACTCAGCACTTGAACTGACGCTATTATACTAACTATGATAGCGTCAGTTTTATGTCACGGTTAAGATAATATTATCTAATAATTAACGACAAAAAATGAATGACCACAGCATCATAATTAATAAACGGTTACCAAATAAGCAACAAGGAAGACCTTATGAAAAATTTGAGCAAAATTACTGAAATTGAAGACTTACGACGGGTTGCTGAGCGTAAAGTACCTCGCATGTTTTATGATTATGTCGACTCAGGATCATGGACTGAGACCACCTATCGTAATAATGAAACCGACTTTGACCGTATCAAACTGCGTCAGCGGGTATTGGTTAATATGGAAGGACGCTCGCTTGCCACCGAAATGCTGGGCACGTCAGTAAAAATGCCTGTTGCGATTGCGCCAACAGGCTTTACTGGCATGATGTGGGCAGATGGAGAAATCCTCGCGGCACAGGCAGCAGAAAAGTTTGGTGTACCGTTTTCACTATCGACCATGAGTATTTGCTCTATAGAAGATGTAGCAGAACATACCAGCCAGCCGTTTTGGTTTCAGCTATATATGATGCGTGATATGGACTTTATCGCCAATTTGATTCGCCGCGCCAAAGAAGCCAATTGCTCAGCGCTCATCCTGACCGCCGACTTACAAGTACTCGGTCAACGTCATAAAGACATCAAAAACGGTCTATCTGCGCCGCCAAAACCGACGCTTGCCAATATCTTAAATCTGATGACCAAGCCAGAATGGTGTATGAATATGCTGGGTACCAAGCGTCGCACCTTTGGTAATATCGTCGGTCACGCTAAAAACGTCGAGGATATCTCATCGCTATCCGCATGGACAGCTGAGCAGTTCGATCCAGCACTTAGCTGGGATGATGTCGCTCGTATTAAAGACATGTGGGGTGGCAAGCTGATTATCAAAGGCATTATGGAGCCAGAAGACGCTGTACTGGCAGCTCGTAGCGGTGCCGATGCGCTAGTGGTCTCCAATCATGGTGGACGCCAATTGGATGGTGCGCCCTCTTCCATCTCATCTCTAGCCGATATCGTACAAGCCGTGCGTGCTGAAGACAGTCAGATTGAAGTTTGGCTCGATAGCGGTATTCGTTCTGGGCAAGATGTACTCAAAGCGATGGCATTAGGAGCCAATGGCACGATGATTGGTCGCGCTTTTCTTTATGGTCTTGGCGCGTATGGCGAAGATGGTGTCCGCCGCGCGCTTGAGCTGATTTATAACGAATGTGATATCAGCATGGCGTTTTGCGGTCATACCGATATCAATGAAGTGCGCGATGATATCTTAGTCAAAGGTACCTACGAGCATCTCAAAACTGCCTTGCCATACGTAGCACCGATGCGCTGGTAAGTGTAGACGATATAGCTACTTAGACTTGTTGGTCGCTTTCTTTATACTATCTATACCCTTTATACTGTACTGATAAT
>Ga0208032_1001014_pt1 | contig 12860 bp, 11 predicted proteins | sample MalvirAntarct_66_FD_184254 | JGI IMG/M metagenome (GOLD analysis project Ga0208032, IMG submission 184254) | Marine viral communities from the Global Malaspina Expedition - Malaspina viral metaG Antarct_66 (SPAdes) (version 2) | ecosystem: Environmental > Aquatic > Marine > Oceanic | place: West... | reverse complement strand
AATTTTAATCAGCAAATCCTCATTAGTCACGAGTAAACGAGTCAATATTAGAATTAATTTAATTGTAGATTAACTCATCATCATTTTTTTATGCTGATAAATATTAACATGATTTTACTCGGGAAAAAGGATCTTATATTTACTATGGCTAACGCAATTCAACCGTCCCTATTTTGAGGTGTACACGCCCGTTTTGTCGCATATCCATAAAGCGCTTGGGTGCTCTTCCATGTGGTGCAGTTGATTGTTTTCAATGCAGCAACCGCAGTGTTCGCACACGTAATAGGCTGTTAATGTGTTCACCCTCGCTTAATGGCGGGGTGAGTGTAAGCAATTCACGGTCAAAGGTGTTAAGGCTGGTTGCCAGCATGTCTAAACACTGCTGGTTAGTGAACACCATGCCAAGTTTAATGTTGTGTCTAGTTTGGCCAAAGCAAGCCGTTTCAATACCGGCAGGGTCAACATAGGTGCGTAATACTTCACCTTCACCCGTAGCAACTAACACACCGCCAGTACGAATGGCACCAGTAAAACCCAGCGCCATAAGCCTTGTTTTAATATTCATGTAGCACCTGGTAAATATGAGCAAAAAATGGGCTCCAATACAGGAGCCCAACGGCGAGGATGTTATGAGATAGAACGCAAAGAGAAACAAGAGAGAAAGCAAAGCCAGTTATGCAGTGGTATCAAGCTTATATAAATATACCCCGTTTCAAGGACCACAAAAACGCCATATTTGTCGTGTTTTACGCCACATATGGCGTTGGGCGAATTGGGTTTTCGTGATATGTAAAACCGATAATTTCTAAGTTGGATTTAAAAGTTATCGGTTAAGTGAGTTGCTGCAAATAAGAAATGGTGCTCTGGTGTTTTAACTCGCTGAATCTCATTATGCGAACTATAGTGAATGAGATTAACACCGCGTTATATTTCATTTAAGCTACACGAATTATCAGGTAGCATTCTAAATGCATAATCGATGTGAGGGTATTCAACTTTGTAGCAAATATAGTTGGTAAATAGCTGATGAAGTCCCAACCTTTCAATACCTTCGACAATAGTTTTCTCACACACATTTTCACCAAATGAATTAAAACTAAATCCCCACTCATTAGTAATAAAACCACTTTCCCCAATTAATGCTGTTTTTGTAACGCCATCGATTACATAAACAAATATAAAAGCCATATGTTTAGTAATTACAATATCGTCAAACTTTGTTTTACTCACAGATATTTTTTGAAATGGTAGCTCTCGCTTTGTTTTAAAGGACGTTTTGCACTTTTTAAACTTTTTACCATTGTCTAAAAATATATCAACCTTTCCAAATGAAAAATTTGGTTCAAAGCTGCCATCCCCCACAAATAAGTCAGAGTATTTTTCAAATTCTAACCGCATTGTTTCATATGGTTTTAATAACTTTGGTTCACTATATTCGGATAAAGAAATTTGATGGCTATTTTCTAAAATAGCTTGAACACCCCAAATAGGAACAACCTTGTCTTTATGATTGATAAGTACAATACTCCTGATTCTCTCAGGATAAAATGTTTCGATAATAGTTGAGTATTGTACTTCAACAGATGTCCCTATCTTTTTAAATGAAAAATATAGGCCGAACAAAGCTGCAAAAGTAAGAATAATTGGTCGAAACCAAACTTCTAAAAAGATTGAAATACTTAAAAGTACATCAGACATTTAAACTCCGAACAGATATCATGAAATATAACGCTGTGTTAAGCGGACTAAAATTGTTGGTTATAATGTGTAGCGAAGCGAAACCTAACCAACTGTTTTAGTTCCGTTTTAAACGCCTTATTAAGTTTCTTTTTCACTATAATGGGTGCGACCATAAATGGGGTAGTATTTAGGTTTTATAGATTTGAATTCATTATCTTCGAAAAAGACATGCGCTACACCTGGAAATAGTTCGGGATCCATTGGATTTAAAGCTGTCGGATTGTGATATATGGTAATAGAGTCACTCCATAATTCTTTATAGTTATCGTCTGTAACTGTAAAATCAAAGCCGACTGGAATCTGGTTATTATTTTGAATGCATTGGCCAACAAACTTAATATCTATATCTCTACGGCCAAATTCAGCTAAATACCCCATGCGTAAAAATTTTCCTATTGTTGCTTGGTTTGAATGAATTACGGCACTAATATTTTTTGCATCATCTAAAGCATAGAAGTTTGAAGGGATAACTTTGTCATTCCATTTATGTTCTTCTATCACTTTTACTTTTTGTAAAACGCCGCTTGCACTAAAATGATTTTCCCTCTCAGCCCCATAGAGATACTTTTCTAATGCGCTTCTAGACCATATCATGGAATCTTTTTGATGAAAGTCATGTATCGCAATCAGTAAGGGGTTACCTTTCACATGTTCTTTTTCCCAATATTTTTTTCTGAGTTTAGAAAATAAAGGGCTACCATATTTGATTGGCATATAATCTTTTAGAAGTTTTTCTATTTCTTCTTGGGTCTGTGGCTCTGGCTCATTAATTTGATGTTGACTTGGATTAACGGTCACTGCTTCAATGCATAATCTAGCCCCTTCTTTTTCAATTACATAATCAGGGGCATTGAAGTCTCGGTTTATTGTAAAGTCCAATTCATGAAATAAAGCATATAAATATAATTCCCACATTCTGGAGTTAAAACCTGTACTTTGAAATTGTTCAATATAGTTTCCATCAGGATCTTCAAATGAGTAAGCTATTTCAGAAATCAATTCTTTTGCAGGGCTAAATAAGTCTAACTCAGTCAATAACTTATAATCATCTGGCATAGGTTCTTTTTTTTCAATGTAATCAAATATTTTATTTTTCTTTCGAGTTATTACACCTTGTGGAAATTCTTCTGCTCCATCTTTAGAGTGTTTGGTAATTTTCTCTAATAAAATATCTCGAGCTTCAGCTATTGTTTGAATGCTTACTTTTGCATCTATACACCTAAACACGCCAGCTTCATCTCTACCTAAAACCATAGCTACATGATCATCATCTATTTTATCTAACAAAATAGTGCCTAATACCGCATTGTTATCGTTTGAATACCATTCAATATCTTCAGATATCATTTTTACCAAAGGGACTCGTGCATAACTTAATGCTTCAAAGCGTGCTTTAGATATTCTTCTCATATGTACCTCTGGAAACTTAACGTTTTAGTATTTGCGCGTTGTGCTGTTTGCATGGCACAAACCGCTTGTTGGACTTGGCCGATGCCGAGTCCAGGTTAATAGATACACGTTATGCTATAGGAATTTGCTTTTTTTGATGCAAGCTCTGAGCTGCAAAGCAATGTTGAATTGATTCTGAGGCTTGATTTGTATGTGTTCAATTGCAATTCCCTTGTCATAGTGGTGTTCCATCACATTTTTTAAATCTAGCGGATTCAATGAGGTTAAAATGTGAAGCGAAATGTAGCCCACTGTTTTAATTTAGTTTAAGTACCTTGCTACAACTACTTTTCTCGCTTACATGAGATATATTCTAAGTATTTGGCGTAACAAATTAATAATGAACCAAATAAAAAAACTAACCCTACCGTAATCCCGATAAAATTAGATTGACCTTTAACATGTTGTTGGTTTTTATTCATTTCAGCATATTTATAAAAGAGCTTACTGTCTAGCTCTGGATTATAACTAGAATCTGATGCCTTATAGTAAAGCTTTTGAAAGTTTGCTTTTGAAATTTGATAGATAACATCCATCTTTTCTTCAAGCTTGAAGACAACAGAAGAATCAGCATTGTCTCTCGCAGGAGCCGATATAAACATCTGAAAAAATGCAGACGCGAGTATGAGGATCAAGCCATATAATTCCATTTTTTTAGCGCGTGCTTCAATACTCTTCATTAAATTACCTTGTACTTCTAACGTTTTAGTATTTGTGCGTTGCGCTGTTTGCATAGCACAAACCGTTTGTTGGACTTGGCCAATGCCGAGTCCAGGTTAATTGGTAAGCTTTATGCTGTAACAATAATCGTGGGTGGCCATGTTTAGTTAAAACTTGTTAGCTTTTATCTTTCCGGTCTATCATCATAGAGCTTGGTGAAAAAGTTTCACAAAATACTTCCGCACCAAACTTAATTGCTAGAGCAGCCGCGCTCGCTGCGATCATAACTGCTGAAATACTGAATGAGTTAAAGGATGCGACTATAGCCCCAGCGATATATTTTTTATCGTAAACCACTGACAACCCCTGACTCCAAGCTTTATATATTTCACTTTCTGGACTACATAAAGCCCTCCATGCAACACGCTTAAGTGCCGAATTGGCTCGCTTACCAAGTTCTTCTTTCTTTTCTTCGGTAAGCGGTGGAGGTAAAAATTTTCTATCTGGTGCAGTAAGTCTAAGAGCATAGGTTTCACGTACTTCTGATAGTAGATCAATAGACTTTTGAGGAACGGCCTTTCCCATTTCAAGATAAATTTGATTTTCTGATTTACTCATTACAAGCTTTACAACTTCTTTGTCTACTGCTTCCAGATCAAGTAGCTCTGCATCTTTATCTGTTAGCCCTGCAATAATACTTTCTTCTTCTAGTCTCTCAATGAGCCGTTTATGAAATTGTTCCCGTCTTTCATCTGACTTAATACTATTTATATTTTCAACTGCACTAATAATAAGATTACGGGCTCTATCAATATTCTTTTCTCTAAGATAACAAATCGCTAATAGTGATGTAGCCTCAAGGTTAAGCCTTGTTCGCAAGGAGCTCTTTTGTATTGTGCCTTCAAATCCCATCTTAGCGAAGGTGAGGCTATTCGCTTCCATTGCAGATTCATACAACCAATTCTTTGCCTGCAAAATCCTCGTTTCATGACCACTGGGCCGGAGTAACAACTGAATTTTTGCGGTAATTTTTTTGGCTTTTTCTAAATCGGCAGTTTTAACACATAACCTCAACTGCGGCTCCCAAAGGGCCAGCTTCTCTTTTTGTTCTTTTGAAAGAGGTAATGGCTTATGCATACTAAGATGAACTCCTTTTGAAAGCTAACGTTTATTGAACGGCTAGTTCGATAAAGCCGCCCGTTTAAGTCATTGATGAACATAACCTTACATTCTATATGTCTTTGAAGTAAAGCAATTTAATGACTATTACACTCAAATAAAAAACGTAAATTGCACGTTAAAATTGCCAATATCAAACTTAAGCAATAAAAACAACAATATCAATATATTAGGGTCGTAAATTACAACTACCAAACGGTTTGCTTAATATTACCCCATTTCTTGCTAAGTCACTCAAACGCATACGCTTTGCTTTAGGCGGCAAGTAGCTGTGTGATCAAAGGTTCTCGATGACACCATGTTAGCTTTATAAAATGGCTGAAGGGTTATCGATAACTCACTTAACTGATAACTCATAAGTAAAATTGACCGTATTCTAGTCGATGTCCCAAGTGAATTTACGTCAGCGCATTTTTACGCTAACGTGCAAAATCAACAGGTTGGCACCAGTCAGCGTGATTTAAAGTGTTACCACCTGACCAAAGACGGTTTTATGTTTTTAGTCATGGGCTTTACCGGTGCCAAAGCTGCCGAACATTAATGCCTTCAACGAAGCCCAAAATCGACTTAGCCGCATTCAACATCCGTTTGAGCGTCAGCGCATGATGTTTACATGGGAAGGCGGCAAAATAGTGAGCTCGCAACCGATACATGATGACCAGTTTGTCACCAGCCGCGATAAATTAGTGCAGTACATGCGCGAACCCCGCTTTTTATCACTTGAGCAATTGCTAGAAATCAGTGAAGCCGCAAACCAACAAATTGCGACACTAGCAATATTGGCAGAGCAACAAGCCCGTTTACGCTAAAAACCACCGCTAAACGCCCATTAAAATGGCTACATTAAGTAGCCATTTTTTGTTGTGAAAACTTCATAGGGTATAATGCTTTGCTAAGAGGAACATAACAGTTGGCTGTAACCGCAAAGCAATAGCCAACTATTATTTTTCCTGTTTAAGCAATCTGTTAGGTGCATCTACGTCAATCTTAGGTTGCGGATCTATATTAGAATTTCCATAGCTCTTATTTTGCTCTAACTCTGACTTCTCTTTTATCGCTAGCATATGAGCTTTTAGCTCATCATTTGATTCAATCACGTCTAATATAAACTTTAAATTCGCCTCTGACCTAAGATACTGCTCTTTATCATTTAGAAGGTCTAAAACTCCTTCACCAAACGAAATGCTAGAAGAAAAGTTGCTTCTGCTTTCCGATAGAACAAAAGGAATCTTTTCTTGTTCAAATTTAAACGAATTACTTTGGGTTATAAGATCTGGAATGTTATTGATATCTTCAATCATTGTTTGCTCTTCTCCAAGTCCAAGTGAGACCCGAAACTCATGTGATAAATAACTTTCTAAACTTCTTATAATCTCCCTGTTGTAATCTCTTACTGAAAAGTACAGGTTGTTTTCAAATGCAATCAGGTTAAGAAGTTCCGGTTCAATAAACTCGAGAATATCCTTTACCTGCTCACCTTGAGGACGATCTGCAAAAAGAGTATCAGCGACTCTATTATTTAATTGTTCAATTTTACTAACATGCTGAGTAAGACTTCTGTAGTCATTCCATAGCCAAGATAGTACTCCGTTTGCAATCCTTACTTGTTCAGTAGTACCGTATTTTTTTATGCTTTTTTTATATATTTCAAAGCTATTGATAGCATCTTTAAACTTATTGGAAATATCTTTATATGAGCCTGCGGTCAAAAGGTATTCATTATTTAATTGCTCTATGAGAGTGTCGTATGCAGTATATATGTCTCCGAAAGCTTTAGTGCTCTGATTATATAAATCCTGATGTTTAGAAAATTTGAGGGTATCACTTAAATTTGTTTTTTCACTTTTAGAGCTTCTGAAGGGTTCAAAGTAAAAAATCACCGTTAAAATAAGGCCAATAACTGATGCCCATCCAAATATGCTATTCCGATGCCTTTTCCAAAACGATAAATTCAATTCTCTTAGTACAGCTTTTTGATCTGTACTAAGAATTGATTCAATGATTTGAGCCTTGTTTGAATTTGATATCCCTTTTATTTCTAATTTTCTGGCAAGAACAACCAAATCTACACGAGATTTTTTACCTAACTCATTTTCGATTTTCATTTACTTCTCTAATACTAATAAGCTTATAAAGCACCTAACGTTTTAGTATTTGTGCGTTGCGCTGTTTGCATGGCACAAACCGCTTGTTGGACTTGGCCGATGCCGAGTCCAGGTTAATGGGTACGCTTTATGCTATAGGAATTTGCTTTTTGATGCTGGCTCTGGGCTGCTGAGCAGTTTTGAACTGATAATATGGCTTGGTTTGTACGTATTTCATTGAGATTCCCTTGTCATTATGGTGTTCCATCACTTCTTTTTTAAGTCTAACTGATTCAATGAGGTTAATACACTCGATTGAGTCAGCATTTGGCTTCGCGCGGCCAATCCTTATTAGTTAGGCTTATATCTGACACTCGGACACGGCTTGTAAATACGGGTCTGCACCAATGCTCATTGACATAAACTTATAAGCTTTAGTTACAGTAGAATTACCATTAGATGTAATGTCTGCAAGGTAATGTAAATTCCCATTTAAGCTGGCCGATAATGATACCCCGTTTAAAATATCTCTTTGATTGACAACACCAAATGTTTCCCATTTATTAGCCACACAAAGTGAGATTTCTTTAGGACTTTTAACACTTGAATGAAGTGCGTCTGGAGAGTTGCTGCGCATGCTATTTGGATTAGTAGAACAACCCGCAATTAATATTAATAATGAAATACATAATAAATTTTTCATAACCGATCCTTGATAATATATTTTATAAGCCTAACGTTTTAGTATTTATGCGTTGCGCTGTTTGCAAGGTACAAACCGCTTGTTGGACTTGGCCGTTACCGAGTCCAGGTTAATGGGTACTCATTATGCTATAGGGATTTGCTTTTTTTGATGCCAGCTCTCGGCTGTAGATCAATTTTGAATTGATTATGAGGCTTGATTTGTATGTGTTCAATTGCAATTCCCTTGTCATAGTAGTGTTCCATCACATTTTTTAAATCTAGCTGATTCAATGAGGTTAATACACTCGATTGAGTCAGCATTTGGCTCTTAGCAGCGGCTTAGTTCAACGCTTGGGATAAGGACCATACTTTTTGTGGCATTCCCGAATTTTGGTTCAAACGAAGTTAGAGGGGACGGGGTTATTTTCAAGAGCATACCCTGGAATTAAATAACCCCGTCCTTTTTATTTTAGCCACCACACATTGATGGCTGTCCCGCCCAGTTGCAACATAGGCGCCCGTCAATGTTAGATAACGCCCTACTACCCCAGCTCGTTGGACATTTGTTATAAAACACACCTAAGCTAAATGTTGCATTCCTATAAGAACCATCAATTCGCTTACAACTAGCATGAATTGTACAATCCTTTACTTCGATATCAGTGCATGTTTTATAGTAATTTACAGACCCACCATTCCAATCCGGTAAAGTGCAATTACTTTTCAAAAGTGGGGGTTCGGAGCCTGATTTTTCTGCTAAGGCAGCCTGATTTAGCGAAAATAACATTATAATAACAAAAACTAACGATATATTTTTCATCTTGATATCCTTTTCAGTTGTTGGTGAAAATAAACCAAACAATATTAATATTAGAACAGCCTATTTTTCTCAACATAGTCCTTTAGACTGTTTTTTGTTCACATATTCTTATTATTCCATCAAAAACCATTGCAACTGTATATAAATGCAGGATAGGTAGTGTAAAGGTGGGAAGTGATGGCTGACACAAAATATTTAGCAGCAAACTAAAGTTATAGGCACAAAGATTTAGGCGATCAAAAGTTGTGGTTTAAGACGATCAAAAGTTGAGTGGAATTGTGCATCATCAAATGTAGGGTAAAAAGCTATTAATTCATTAGCTTAATGCGTTTAACTTTTAGGTAAAATTGATTGGCAGAGATCAAAGCTATAAAACAACAACGTAACCCCCTAAAATTTTCATATGTAGTGAAGCACTGCGCTTGTTCACCCCCGCAGTGCACCGAGCTAGAAGGACCCATTTATTTTACCGCACTCTAAAATAGTTAGGACTCTTGAGCCTACTGTTGAAGCAGAACCAATATCAGATACTCTTAATTGGAGCACATCAACGTTGGGGATCAACTGACGCCTAACAGACCAATCTAAAACTGTTTTCAACTGTTTGAGAATTGCACCAGATGTTACCCTATTCTTCTTCGACTTTTGACCAAAGAAATCAATTCATTCACCCAGAGTAATATCTTCTACTAAACGGTCTTCAAACCAAGCAAACAAATGAACTTTAAAACATGACCCATATGTTGCTACAGTACCAGGCTTTAAAGAATTACTTTGCTTTAATAGGAATTGTTCACAACAGTACCTAACGGTTGATCTGCTTCTTCGGGTATTACGTTGTTTCCAATACACTCTTGGATCTGTATCATTCGTTAATGAGTTTCTAAGTTCTGGTATCAATTTTCGGGCTTCAGCCAGTTTAACATCGGGGTATCAACCTAAGGTTAAACACCCTGGCGACGAGCGAAATCGAAAGCGATACTGCCAGGTAATGGTTCCAGCATCACTGATGCGCACACTTAAACCATCGCGGTCTGAAAGCTCAGATTTACCTGAATATGGTTTGCTGTTTATAGAGCGTAACAGTGAGTCAGATAAAGACATTTTTAGAGCCTGCGTACATATTTAGTATTGATATATAGAGTTTATGACACATTAAAAATATGTACGCAGGCATGTACACAGATGCCCTAATAGCAAAGCAAATTCAATTAAATTGAATAAAATGATTTAAAATGGAATTAATCATGATTTACATGACGTTAAATAGAAAAATGAGTAAAAATAAATGAACATAAATCATGATAATCAACCATCCCTATTTTGGCACGATTACGAAACATTTGGGGCGAATCCAAGTAAAGATCGACCATCACAATTTGCAGGTATTCGAACCGATCTAGAATTGAACATTATTGGTGAGCCTGAAACCTTTTATTGTAAACTTGCACCAGATTATTTACCTGCTGCCGAAGCCATACTCATTACAGGTATAACCCCGCAACTGGCTAACCTTAAAGGTATACCAGAAGCAGAGTTTATGAAACGTATCAATGGCTTATTTAGTCAACCAAACACCTGTGTTGTAGGCTACAACTCACTACGATTTGATGATGAAGTCAGTCGTTATGGTTTTTATCGTAACTTTATCGACCCTTACGCACGCGAGTGGCAAAACGGTAATTCGAGATGGGACATTATTGATTTAGTTCGTGCTTGCTATGCATTTCGTCCCGACGGAATTAATTGGCCTATGAAAGAAGATGGCTCGCCGAGTTTTAAGCTCGAACTACTCACTCAAGCCAATGGCTTAAGTCATGAAAAAGCTCATGATGCTATGTCAGATGTTTATGCCACCATCGCTATGGCTAAATTAATCAAGCAAAAACAGCCTAAGCTGTATGAATATTATTTTAACTTAAGACGTAAACAAGCGGTTGCAGATCATATTGATGTGCTAAAAATGCAGCCATTGGTTCATGTCAGTTCAAAAATTAGTGCGCTGCAAGGCTGTACCACATTGATTGCACCAGTGGCCTATCATCCAACGAATAAAAATGCAGTGATCTGCGTTAATTTGGCTATGGACATTTCTCCCTTGTTAACCTTGTCAGCCCAAGAAATCAGCGATCGTATGTACACCTCGCGTCAAAATCTGGCCGAAAACGAGCTGGCGATACCACTTAAACAAATTCATCTGAACAAGTGCCCGTTTATCGGTTCACCAAAATTACTTGACGATGAGGTAACAGAAAAATTACAGTTTGATAAAGCATTTGCACGCGAGCAATATAAACGCCTGAAAAATCACCCAGAATTGCGTGAAAAACTGAACCAAGTCTTTGAACTTGAATCAGACCGTAAACCGATTACTGATCCTGATTTAATGCTCTACAGCGGTGGTTTTTTCAGCCATGCCGATAAAACGAAAATGGACATTATTTGCCATACAGCACCCCATAATTTAGCCGCATTAGCATTGCAGTTTGATGATCCTCGTATCAATGAAATGTTGTTTCGCTTTAGGGCCCGTAATTACCCAGAAACATTAAGCGACAGTGAAGCTCGTAAATGGCGTGATTTCTGTCAACAACGATTATCGAATGCTGATTATGTGATAAAACTCGAAAATCTGGTCGAAGAAACCAGCGAGAATGAACACAAACAAAAGCTATTAAAAGCCCTATACCAATATTTACAATCATTATAGTGAACTTTCACTTTACACAATTTATTTCATCTAAGGATAAGGGAATGCAAAATCGATTTTTAGAGAGCATTACTCAACTAGACAAGCCTTTGGCTACCGCACTTGTGCCAATACTTCATGAGCAATTTTGTGGTCATATTGATGCGATTCAATTTGCTGAACTTGTAAAAGCAAGCGGCAAACCAGAACAACAAGTGCTAATGGATTTATTACCTATTGCAGCTGCACTCGCTAACCCTCCTATCAGCGAATTCTACGTAGGCGCTATCGCAAAAGGTGCCAGTGGCGACTTGTACATGGGGGCTAATTTAGAATTACCCGGAGAAGCGCTATTTCACAGCGTACACGCTGAACAAAGTGCAATCAGCCACGCTTGGCTAGCCGGTGAAACAGAAATTGTTGATATTATTGTCAACTTCAGCCCTTGTGGCCACTGCCGCCAATTTATGAATGAGCTAGTCAATGGCAGTAAGATTAGAATTCATTTGCCAGAGCAAGAAACTAAAACACTAGCACACTATTTGCCTTATGCGTTTGGCCCTGCTGACTTAGATGTCACCATGCCGCTATTAAGTAAACGTCAGCAAGAGTTTAATTGTGATTCTGATGACCCAATGATCATCGAAGCCATTGATCAAATGGGCCTAAGTTATGCGCCATACACCAACAATAATGCCGCTGTAGTTCTTGAAACCAAGGATGGCGCCACTTTCTGTGGTCGCTATGCTGAAAGTGCAGCATTTAATCCATCAATGCAGCCTATGCAAATGGCGTTATCAAATCTGATCCGTAATAACCGCCAATATAGCGAGATTAAGCGTGCTGTATTAGTTGAATCATCAGTAGGAAAAATTACTTTAGTGGGTGCTGCAATGGATGCTCTACATGCCATAGCCCCAATTGAACTACAACACATGGTTGTTGAACCTTTGATAGGCTAAAACGCGTAAGCTTGCCTTCTTAATCGGCAATAAAAAGGCGCTCATATGCGCCTTTTTTATTGAATTAAATACCACATTAAACTCAGATACAGTTGAACTTTTATGGTGAACATTGACTCGGGATAAGCGGGTCAACACTTGATTAAGAAATGCAGCACAAGTCTAAGAGACATCGTTATAGAAACACAGTTTTTAGAGACACAGTCGCTAAATCACTCCACTCCTGATAAAAATTTCTTCTATCAAATAAGCAAGATTATTTAACCGCCGCTTGCGGCAGTATTTGTGGTTACTTACTCGGGCATTATCACTCACACATGATGCATCATGACACTTGGCAAACTCTATCTGGCATCAAATTGTCACGACCTGCAGCTAAGTACGTCTTAAAAGTTGAACTGCCCACAGATTAATAATGTGTTATATTTTAATAATCTACTGCTAATAACATGCTAAACTAATTCATTTTTTAATCGCTATACCGTTAAATAGCCTCTTTTTGGCAATAGCATTTATGAGCCAATTTATGTCGCTAAATGTCTTATAATCAACAAGGTGTCGCGATGAGTAATCACAGTCAAGGTCATGTAAAA
>Ga0208032_1001006_pt1 | contig 12932 bp, 13 predicted proteins | sample MalvirAntarct_66_FD_184254 | JGI IMG/M metagenome (GOLD analysis project Ga0208032, IMG submission 184254) | Marine viral communities from the Global Malaspina Expedition - Malaspina viral metaG Antarct_66 (SPAdes) (version 2) | ecosystem: Environmental > Aquatic > Marine > Oceanic | place: West... | reverse complement strand
TTTATGCGCTAAATCCTGTTCAGCGTTACATTTGTGATTTATAATTTCCAGATGTTGGATTCGTTGGGCGTTCCTTCCATTGCCTTTGGCAATGAGGCGGGCTATTCGCTTCAATCTCTTAGCCAAGCTAAGAGGATTTTCACTGCTATCCCTAACGCATGGACGCTGAATCAAGTTCAGCGTGACAATACAGAATCAAGTTCAGTTTTTCATTAAACAGAAACCTGTCATTCCGTGCTTGACTCGGAATCCCTAACGCAATATCCTTCTTGTTCATTTTGCCTTGAAGCAAAACGAAGTCGAATGCGAGGGCGATTTAAAACCAAATCAATGCGGAGCATTGAAACCAGAGGCTTTTCCAGAAATAATGTCGACTAAGTGAAAGTGCGTTTCGCAAAGCGAAAAAGAGCATGAAGCGCAAGTCGATATGATTTTACGCTTGCGTAAAAATTTCCTTAAAAGCATCTTGAACTTTTGGTTCGTTTTGCTTCAAGGTAAAATGAACAGAAAAACCATTCTATATTACCAATGTTTTGGGCAATGCAAAAAAGAAAAAAGACTAATTTCACATTGTGAAAACAACAAAATCATACACCGTCCAAGAAGCCCAGACCAGAATGGAACGCTACTGCGCCTATCAAGAGCGTTGTCATAAAGAAGTAGAACAGAAATTGTATGAAATGCGTATGATTCCAGAAGCCAAGGAGCAAATAATTCACCACTTATTACAGCATAATTTTTTAAATGAATCCCGGTTTTCTCAAGCATTTGCACGGGGGAAATTCAGAATGAAAAAGTGGGGGAAAGTTAGAATTATTCGGGAACTAAAGCAACGTGCCATCTCAGCCTATAATATCAAGCTAGCACTTAAAGAAATTCCAGATTCTGAGTATTACCAAACTTTCGACACACTTGCCGAAAAACGACTCGCTCAATTAATTTCAGAGAAAGACCTTCAGAAAAAAAGAAAAAAGACAGCAGATTATCTACTATACCGCGGTTGGGAAAGTAGTATGGTGTATGAGAAAATTAGAGAAATACGCTAGATATTAAAAGAAGCTCCAATCGTAAAAGTGAACTGATTGTTTAGCTCTTCTTCCGCTTTCAACGTATCGGGATTATAAAATGCAAACGGAACATGTACTTCAGAATATAACCCAAAGCCAGGCGAAAAGAAATAACGTAATCCAATATGCCCTCCAAAATTTCGTGTGCCTACATGTAAACCAGGATAGACATCTAAGTTTGGGCTCGCTCCAAGAACGCTTCCCAAATTGGCATTAAATCTTCCTTGAATATCAAACCGATCTTCAAATTCTGGCTCTAATGAATCCTGAACGCCTAATAAATAGGTTGAATAGACACCAATAGAAATATTTTCTCCCAGTCCAAAATCCAACGAACCTGCAATACCATTTCCACCGTTTTGGAGATTAGCTCCTAATTGAAATTTCACATCCCCGGCGCCAGTGTATGCTTGTGAAAACGCAAAATTTATGCTTAAAATAGCAACAATGACAAATAGTTTTTTCATGATTATTGTGTGTTAGCTATATTCTTATTAGTTTTCTTAATTGCCTCTTCATTTTTCCAATCAATCCATGCTTGTCCTTTTATTCTACGCATAAGATTATCATAATGCCGCATCACAAAAATATTATAAACCGCTTTCCCTAAATTTTTAGGATTCCGAGCGATAGCGCGTAAACTCATGGAGAAACCAGGGGTTATATAACGCATATAATGCCAATATCCTTCAGGCATATACAAAACATTGCCATGCTCCAGTTTGGCTTTAAATCCTTTTGCATTTTTCAATGCCGGCCATTTCTCATAATCTGGATTGGCAAAATCTATATCTTCTCTTGCAATCAAAGAATGAGGAATCTTATAAAGGTACTTATTCTGCTTCTGATCAAATAGAATGGCTTCTTTTTCGCCTTGAAAATGAAAGTGAAAAATATTTGCTAGATCAATGTCGTAATGCATGAAAGTATATGAATCTCTTCCGCCAAAAAACAACATAGGCAGTCCCTTCATTAGCTTTAGACCAAAGTCTGGATATGTAAAGTCTTTTTGTAGTTGCGGGACTTCCTTAAGAATATTCCAAAGAAAAATTCGAAACTTCGTGGGTTCCTTCTTCAGCAAGTCCACGTACTCACGCATTTTCATGGTGGCGTGGGGCTCATTAAAGCCATCCTTATGGTCCACAGGTCTATTATCATACAACGGCACTTCCTTGTCTCCAGCTACTTCCGCCATATAATCTAAATCCCATTTTTCAATAGCGGGCCAATCATCCACAAATTGTTCAATAACAACAGGTCTTTGAGGCCTAAAGTAAAGCCTTAGGAAATCTTCCTTTGTGATGGTCTTGACTCTATCTATTTCTTGTAATTGCATGGAATATTCCTTCGAACGAAATTACAAAACTTTAGATAAACGTACCGTATAAATAGAGCGCAGTTAAACCGCGCTCTTCATTAAAAAACCATTAAATTCCATCCGTGGTGACCACTAACTGTTCAGAATAGCCACTGTATCCATCATCACCGCAGTTGGCTCGCGTATAAATTTCATAGGTTGTGGCAGGCAATAAGCTCATGATTTCAACATTACTTTGTGTGGTTTGAATGGTGATACCTGTGCCCAATGGGAATCCGTTGGTTCCAAATTCCACTTCCCAAGCAGTCTCATTATTTTCGTCCCAAGTGAGTTCAATACTATTAGAATCTACCGCAACTAACTCTAAATTAGTTGGTGTATGACAGGCGTCGGTATTCTCAAGTGTTAGTAAAACAGCCGAAATATAACTACTGTATCCATCGCTTCCGCAGTTGGAGCGGAGATACACTTTATACTCGGTTACTGGAGTTAATCCGTCAATTAAATATTCAGTTTGTGAGGTCTGTCTAACGGTTCCTTCCCCTAATCTAAAGCCGCGTTCTCCATATTCAATTTCAAAGGCAGATTCTCCACCAGTTTCCCAACTAAAAAAAGCTGAGGTACTATTAATTTGATCTATGGAAAGGTTTTGAGGCTTTGAACAGTTTTTGTTATTACCATCATCATTTTTTGAACAACCTAACATCACGGCACAGGCCGCTGCCAAAAAGAGCATTCTTTTCATAATATAAACTTTTAAGAATTAGGTAGTTCTTGACAGGTCTTTAGAACGAAAGGTTCCTGCTTTAAATTGTGCAGTAATTATTTCCGAAGATATTTTCCGAAGTATATAAACACCTAAAGCTCTATTTTACTTGTGCTTTTGCTTTGGCTTTGGCTTCTTGGTTGCGTTCAATGCTATGCCCAGGGCGCGTCCATTTCGGCTTTTCACCTAAGGGTTGCAGTTTTGACTCTGTTGCTTCCACTGTTTCAGGCTGCGCTTTTTTAACAAAGGGTTTCATAGGTTCCAAACCTAATAGCTCAAACATTTTCATGTCTTCATTTACATCTGGGTTTGGTGTTGTGAGCAGTTTATCTCCAGCAAAAATAGAGTTTGCACCTGCAAAGAAACACATAGCTTGTCCTTCTCTACTCATTTCCGTACGTCCTGCAGAAAGACGAACCTGCGTGTTAGGCATAACAATACGTGTGGTGGCAACCATTCGGATCATTTCCCAAATCGAAATTGGCTCCACATCTTCCATGGGAGTGCCTTCAACAGCAACTAAAGCGTTAATAGGCACAGATTCTGGTTGCGGGCTCAAGGATGCCAGGGCAACCAACATGCCAGCTCTATCTTCAATCTTCTCACCCATGCCAATAATCCCGCCACTACAAACCGTGACATTTGTTTTACGAACATTCCCAATGGTGTCCAATCTATCCTGATAGGCACGCGTAGAAATAACGTCTTTATAGTAATCTTCTGAAGTATCTAAATTATGATTGTATGCGTATAATCCAGCTTCCGCTAGGCGATGTGCTTGATTTTCAGTAATCATTCCAAGGGTACAACAAACCTCCATCTCCAGTTTGTTAATGGTACGAACCATTTCTAAAACTTGATCAAACTCCTGGCCGTCTTTTACATTTCTCCATGCGGCACCCATACATACACGGGAGCTCCCAGATGCCTTAGCGCGGAGTGCTTGTGCTTTTACGTGAGAGACCGTCATAAGGTCGTTTCCTTCGATGTCAGTATGGTAACGAGCGGCTTGCGGACAGTAGCCACAATCTTCAGGACAGCCTCCTGTTTTTATGGAAAGCAAGGTAGAAACCTGCACTTGATTCGGGTTGTGACCGGCTCTATGTATGGTTGCTGCTTCGTAAAGCAATTCCATCATAGGCTTATTATAAATGGCTAAAATTTCTTCTTTTGTCCAGTTGTGGTTGATGTCGCTCATAGTGTCAAAAATAATAAAAAGGATGACGAGGTTTTTATAGAAATGAAAAAAATAATAAACGATTTATCAAGGAAGTCGTATTAGTGAAATCCAGCAAGGTTGTCTAATGCGCTTTTTGCAAAATTATGGAAACAGCATTTCCTCCAAAGCCAACTGCGTTTACCATGATGGTTTTTAGTTCCTTCGGAAGGTCTCTCGCATTCGCGAAAAATGGATTTTCAATAAACTTATTGTTTTGCAACATCAATACAGCCATCTCCATGTTGAGCATTCCAGATGCTGCGAAGGTGTGTCCCACCAACCACTTATTGGAGGTTAATAAGGGCCCTTTATCGAAAACGATTTCAATGGCTTGCTTTTCTGCTAAGTCACCTTTCACAGTTCCCGGCGCATGCATCACAATGGCATCAACCGTTTCCAAATTCGCCTGTTGTAAAGCCATTTTCATTGATTTCTGAAAGCAATCTGCATTTTCCGAAATGGCGCTATTATGGGCCAATACTTCCGAAGCAAAACCATATCCACTAATTATTGCTTGTGTTCTTTCCGAAATTCCTTGCTCCAATAATGCAACGGCAGCTCCTTCACCCAAAACCATGGTGTTTTTTTTCTTTTCGAAACGCATCGATTCACAAGCCAACAAATTTTCCGAAGTACTATAAAGCTTGAGCGACTTCATCTGTGCAATGGTGAAGGGAGTAATAGCCGCTTCACTTCCGCCTGCAAGAAAACTTGTTGCCATGCCTGATTTCAACCAAGCAATAGCATTTAGCACTGCATGCAAGCCTGTTGAACACGTTACAGAGTGATCAATTGAAACCCCATTGACGCCTAATTCCTGGGCAACCCAAGAAGAAACATTTCCTAAAGTTGTGGTCGGTGAGGAATAGGCAGAAACCCGATTTGTTGCTAAGAACTCTTTGTGATATTTTTCAAATAATTGGGTAGCACCGCGGGAAGAGCCAATATTAACCCCCATGTTTTTCTGTACGTCACGATGGCTAAAGGCTTTTTTAGAAGCTAAAATCGCAAGTAGCACAGTTCTGTCTAGATTACGGTATGCTGTTCTTTGCTGCAGTGTATTTAGTTCAGGCTCTAAGTCGGCTGCAAGTCGGGAGCACCAAATTTCTTCCTCGTTTCCGGTTTTAATTTTACTGAATAACGCATGCCCCGCAATATAGCTTTGCCATATGGCTGCAGGGGAACTCCCTAAAGCTGAAACTGAATGAATACTTGATATGGTAATTGGTAGTGGCAACTGCTATATTTTATTACAAATTTAAACTATCTCCAAAGCTTCTTCAATGGATTGGTATACTTTCTCCAATTGATTATTGGTAATCACATAGGGAGGTAAGATATAGATGGTATTCCCTAAAGGACGAAGAAAAATACCAGCATTCATAAAATGCGTGAAGAGTTTGAGGCGCAAGTCTCCATAACGCTCCATTTCAATATTTAAATCGATTGCCAAAATAACGCCATGCTGCCGTGAACTCCGAATTTTTATATGATTAGCGATTCGTTTCAGAAATTCACAATGCTGATTCTCAATACGCTTAATATTATTTTGAATTTCTTCGGAAGTCAATAACTTAATTCCTGCAATGGCTGCAGCACAGGCTAATGGATTAGCGCTATACGTATGTGCATGAAAAAAGGCTTTACCAATACTATCATCTAAAAAGGCATCATAAATTTCTTGTGTACACGTTGTAATACTCATGGCGGCTACACCAGCAGTAAGTGCCTTACTCAAACACATAATATCTGGATAGTTTTCAATCTGTAGTGACGCAAAATGAGTCCCTGTCTTACCAAAACCCGTCATGACCTCATCGGCAATTGTGATCACCGAATGTGCCTTACAAATCTTCAGAATCTCCTCCAAGCCATCTGCACTGTACATTTTCATTCCCGCTGCCCCTTGAACTAAGGGTTCATATACAAATGCCGCACAATTATTTTCAGCAATAGCAAGCCTTAGCAACTCAAGAACGTTTTCAAGATTGTTCTCGTTTGGTGTTGGTATCCGAATTACGTTGAGGAAAAAATCTTCGAATGGGCCATTATAAACAGACAAGCTTGAAACACTCATTGCTCCAAAAGTATCTCCATGAAAACCATCCTCAAAGGCAATTAAAGTGTCTTTTTTTTGTCCCTTATTGTAATGAAACTGTAGTGCCATTTTAATACCTGCTTCCACAGCTGTAGAGCCATTATCATTGAAAAAAATCTTCTGCTGATTCTCCGGAAGAATTTCCATTAATTTTTCGGAAAGTTCAATTGCTGGTTCATGGGTAAATCCGGCGAAAACAATTTGGTCGAGCTGCTTTAATTGTTCAGAAACTGCCAGTACAATATGATCATTACAATGCCCATACATGGCGGTATACCATGAAGCAATGCCATCTATATACTCATTACCATCTTCGTCCCAAAGCAGTGCGTCTTTGGCTTTCACTATGGCAATTGGGTCAGCCGCTGTTTGATGCTGCGTGAGCGGATGCCACAGATGCTTTTTATCTCTTTCTTGTAAGTTCATAGTCGTCATGCTGAACTTGTTTCAGCATCTCATCAGAAAATATCCAAAGTTTCAAGCTTTGGATTTTGTTCTCTTATTAAGTTTAGTTTCCACTCCTTGTGCCAATTTTTCAATTGCTTTTCTCTTGCAATGGCTTGCTCGATGTCTGTAAATTCTCCGTAGTAAATTAATTCTTTTAGGTTATACTTTTGGGTGAATATAGAACCCCTTTCCTCTATATGCTCCGAAATTCGTTTTTGAAGGTTACCAGTGACACCTACATAGAAAGTAGTTCTATACTTATTTGCTAGTATGTAAACATAGCTTTGCCTCATTTCATGTGTTATGCGACCCTGAAACAAGTTCAGGGTGACGTTAAGTTCTTGAAAAATAATTCTGCGTATTCCTTAATTACATTTGTATCAATAAACGGCTCTTGATCAATCCTACCTAGAATTGGAACCCCACTCATTTTGGCTATAATATCCTCAGTGGATTTATTTTCTGCTCCGTTAAAAATAATTCCAAAGACCTTTAGTTTTTTTGATTTCAAGTTCTGAATCGTCAAAAGTGTATGATTGATGCTCCCCAAATAATGCTTTGAAACCACAATCACACGATCTGTAGTTTTAATGAGGTCTACTATCGTTTCGGAATCATTTATGGGAACAAGCAGACCACCGGCGCCCTCGACTACCAAATTGTTTTTGGTTTTGGGCCTCTTAATTTTCTTGTTTGAGATAACTACGCCGTCAATATCTGCCGCTGCATGAGGGCTCATAGGGGTGTTTAATTCGAATGCCGATGGATGAAAGACCGTTTTTGAATTGGAAACCCAAGCCTTCACTTTGTGCGTATCGCTAGTATCAAGCTCCCCGGCTTGAATAGGTTTCCAGTAATCTGCCCCTATGGCTTCCGTCACAATTGCAGCAACAACTGTTTTTCCAACTTCCGTAGAGATTCCAGTAATGAAGTATGTCTGACTCATGTTTAGCTAAATTTATGATTGCAATCCTGACACGTATATTCGTAATTCGTATAAAAAGGTAAAACACTAATTAAGAAGCCAAAGATGAAATGAAAGAGGGATTTAACATCCGTAATAGCACTTGCGTATGTTATTTTATTTCCTTCACAGTTGGGGCATTCAATAGCCTTTCCAGCATTGTCAAGAGAATATTCACTTATTGATTTTAAAATCTCTTGGGCTCGTTCAGCATGTACCGAATCAACTCTAAGTTTTACTCCACCAATCGCATTACTTACAAGAGGATCCGTATCGATGGTTAAATCGTCAAACAAAAATGTAGGTATTCCTTCGGCTTCCAAGCGACCTTGAATAATTTTCGCTTCAGATGAATAGGTAAAAACGGCGACAGTTGTAAAAGCTTGCGTCATCAAACAAAAGTAGCTATAAGTTCTATAAGTTTTGTGATTTCTTCTTCAGTATTGAAGCTATGAACACATAGTCTTAATCTCTCTTGACCCATAGGCACCGTGGGTGATACTATAGCTTTTACATCAAACCCATTTTCTGCAAGCAATCTTGACGCCTCTTTTACACGATCATTTCCAGGAATCACAAATGAATGAATTGCAGAACTGCTTGATATGAAATGTTCCTCTAGGCTTTGTTCTTGTATTACTAATCGTAATAAATCAATATTACGATTTAGCAATTCCAACATATGACTGCTTTTCTCAAGTTCCTCATAAGCGGCCTGAATTGTAGCAACGCTATGAGGCGGTAATCCTGTAGTATAAATAAAGCTTCGCGTAAAATTAACCAGATACTTAATTAAGGTAGCACTTCCTAAAATGGCGGCCCCATGACAACCCATGGCCTTTCCGAAGGTGACAATACGAGCAAACACATCATTTGCAACTTCCACGGTATATAAAGCGCCGCGACCAGCATTAATAACTCCGACGGCATGAGCTTCATCAACAATTAAACGACACCCATGTTTTTTACACAATGCTATCATTAATGCTAAGTCTGGTTGATCACCGTCCATAGAAAAGACAGCTTCTGTGACTACATAAATTTCCTCGTTTTCAGTGTTCGCCTGGGCTCGAACCAACAACTGTTTTTCAATAGCATCCAGATCATTATGCTTAAACTTATACGCGTTAGCGGAACTCAATTGAATCCCTTCACGAATGGAGGCATGGCATAATTCGTCATACAAAATAATATCTCCTCGTTGTGGCACGGAACTAAAAAAGCCAATGTTTGCGCTATAACCACTATTGAAAATGAGCGCACTTTCAGTATTATGAAACTTGGCAGTAGCTGCTTCCGTGGTTTCATAAAGGGTATGATTCCCACTTAATAACCTAGAACCTGTTGCGCCATTAACCTCTAGCTTAGATACTTTTAAGATTTCTAAGGTGCGTGTATAGATGGCCTCAGACACGCTAAATCCTAAATAATCGTTCGATGAGAAATCGATTAAATCATTAGATTTTCCTAGGCTTCGAAGAGCGTTTTCTTCAATGCGCTTGTCAATTTTAAGTTGCAGTTTTTTAGGTAGCACAAATCAAAGATAGTGACACTCCTAGAAATGACCTATTCAACCGTATACGTAATAATGTCTGCTTCACTCAACCTAAAATAGCCATAAGCATAATTAGCCTCATTGGTTAAATTTATGCAGTTACCCTTAATTTCAGCAGCAGTAGAGCTAAATGGGTCGCCACCTCCGTAATATTGCTCTATCAATATTTCCATGAAACCATAAAACTGCTCCGAAACACCAAGTAATTCAATTTTCACAACATCTCCTGGGAGAAACTCGCTATCATTATCACTATACCCGTCTTTTTCGAAAATAATAAACACCTCATTCCCATCGATAAAGCGATCTGATAATGTATTTAATTCTGTGAACGTATCACCTTCTCGAAGTAATTTTGAGAAGTAAAAATTCTCCTCATTAACTGGGTCGTCAAAATAGAGGTTGAGATCAATAATTTCATCATTAAAACCACCTTCAATCGATTGTCTAATTTCATTAATAGGAGCTACAGAAACGAGCGCTTCCGAAGCAGCATACGTCTCCCCATCATGTATAACCTCCAAGGTATATGTATCATTAAGGATGGGAATGAATTCTGACGTGGTGTAATTCCCTTCTCCAGTATCAGCGAAAACAAAAACATCATCCGTACTATCATTTGTAACGCTCACTAGCGCTCCCTCAACTGCAGTGATTGATGCTGTTTCAAAGAATGGCGTAGACATATTCAATTTAATCAATTGGTCATTTCCGGTTGTCCCTTTTTCCCAATCAATGGAAGCTTCAATGACCAAACGAGGTGCTTCATCTTGCAAATCGACGTCAATTATTTCCTCGCATGAACTAAGTACTACGAGCATCAGAATCAAAAACGTATTAGCTAATTTCATAGTATTAAAATTTAAAATTATAGGTGATCGATGGTATAATTCCAAAGATCGATAACCTTGTAGCTTGATTCAAACCTGTTTCCGTATTTTGATTAAACGTTACGGCAGCAGAATTCTGACGGTTATACACGTTATAGATTCCAAAATTCCATTCACCCTTCCAACGTCTATTTGGTTTTTTATTAGGGGTGTATGTTGCTGAAATATCTAAACGATGATACGCTGCCAAGCGATCTGCGTTTCTTATTGAGTAGCTTGCAATTGATAAGCCTTCGTATTCGTATTGGCCATTTGGATAAGTAACTGGTCTTCCTGTTTGAAACACTAGATTAGCGCCAAAACGCCATGTATCAGTCAGTTTATAGCTCCCCGTAAAAGACACATCATGCGTTCTGTCATAAGCGGTATTGTACCAATCACCATTTGCTATTCCAGGGCCTCCCGCCTTACCGCCCAAGGTGCGTTGCTCAGATTTTGATAGTGTATAGGCCAACCATCCTGTAAAATCTCCTTTGTTCTTCCTAAGTAAAATTTCTAATCCAAAGGCTCTTGCTTCCCCATTGAGAATCTCAGTTTCAATAGTATTGTTTCCTATTAGGTTAGCACCGTTTATATAATCAATTCTATTATCTGTTGTTTTATAATAGGTCTCGAGCTCCATGGTGTAGGTATCATCCACAAAATTTTTATAGTAACCCACAGAATATTGATTAGACAGCTGCGGTTTAATGTACTCCCCGCTTGGCGTCCAGACATCTAAAGGTGTCACAGAAGCTGTATTTGACAAAAGGTGCAAGTACTGTACAGAACGCGTGTAGTTTGCCTTTACTGAAGCAGATTCATTCAATTCATAAGCAATCCCGATTCTAGGCTCAAAATTTGAAAAGGTTTTAATAGCTTCTCCCTTTCCAAATGCTGTGGAACTAATAGCTTCGCCTGCTTCATATATTCCAATTTCTTCATTATATACAACCGGTAAATCATTAGCATAGCCAACAACATCTTGGCCTCCCAATCTCGCAAAGGCGCTAAATCTCAAGCCATATTGAGCCGTTAACTTAGTCGATAACTTATGCTCGGCACTCACATATAAGCCACCTTCAAATGCTCTTTTCTGATCAAGGGTCAATGCGTTTATAGGGGAATCTGGTGTGGATGGTTTAATTGCTCCTGGGTTCAAATTGTAGGTTATCCCACTAGCTCCAAAATCAACTTTTACTTTATCAGATAGATAGTATCGCAAATCGTATTTTAGGTTGTAGTTTTCAATATCTGCAACCCAATCAAGTTGGATAAAGTCAAGCACAATTTTATAATCATACTTACTATATATTAACGATACGTTAGAGAAAAGACGGTCGTTAAAAATATGATTCCAACGTAAATTTCCTGAAATATTACCATAGCTATTCTCTATGAAATTTCCAATATTAAAGGTGTCCCGTCCAAAATAACCCGAGAGATAGACACGGTTATTCTCGTTGATCTCATAATTCGTTTTTAAGTTCAGGTCGTAAAACGAAATTTTATCATCCTTAAGATTCTCTATTTGCTTTGTGAAAAGTTGTGCATATGTTGTTCTTCCGGCCATAAGAAAAGAACCTTTATTTTTAAAAAGTGGCCCCTCGATGGCAAGTCTACTTGAGATAAGCCCAATGCCTCCATTTAGTTCAAAGTTTTTGCTATTTCCGTCCTTCTGTCGAACATCTAGTACTGAAGAAACTCTTCCGCCGAACTTCGCAGGGATGTCTCCTTTGTACAGTTTGATATCTTTAATGGCATCTGCGTTAAAAACTGAGAAAAAACCGAAAAAGTGAGACGTATTATAGATAATAGCCTCATCCAATAAAACAAGGTTCTGGTCTGCAGCTCCACCACGTACATTAAACCCAGCAGATCCTTCTCCATTATTAGTGACGCCCGGCAGAAGTTGTATGGATTTAATAATATCAACCTCGCCCAAGACTGCGGGCATCTGTTTTATGGTTGATGCCTTTAATTTAGAAACGCCCATTTGGGGCTTTCGAATGCTTACGCGTTCAGATTCTTCGGCGGTAATAACCACCACATCCAATGCGGTGGACGATTCTTTGATTTCGAAATTTAACGTCTGATTTACATTTAATTCTACTTCGGAACTCAGCTCTTCATAACCCAAATACGAAACCTTTAAAGTATAACTTCCGGCTGCCGCAGTAATTGAAAAGAAACCGTATTCATTGGTGAGAGAACCAATAGCTGTGTTTTCTAGAAATACGGTAGCGCCAATGACCACTTCGCCATTTCTAATATCTTTGACATTACCTCGAATACTATAAGCTTCCTGAGCTAAGAGTTGTAAACTAATTAGGGCAAGAAAAGCGCTAAGAAAAAGCTTCATTGTAGGATTTGGTTTTTTTATGAAAACAAAGATACGCCCGAGAAGACATGATGACGTCAATAATATATTTAAAGTATCGTTAAATATCAAGCCACCTTGAATCACTTGATTGCGTCGTATTATATGACCCTTAATTTAAGTGGCTTATTCTTAATACACCCGAAGCCCTATTGGCATTCTTGATACCTTTTCAATGACATAAAAACATCTTTTCAATTACCTATCATTGCACTTACAAATAACGCAATCCGGCTCTAGGTTTCCTCG
>Ga0208032_1001005_pt1 | contig 12936 bp, 15 predicted proteins | sample MalvirAntarct_66_FD_184254 | JGI IMG/M metagenome (GOLD analysis project Ga0208032, IMG submission 184254) | Marine viral communities from the Global Malaspina Expedition - Malaspina viral metaG Antarct_66 (SPAdes) (version 2) | ecosystem: Environmental > Aquatic > Marine > Oceanic | place: West... | reverse complement strand
GACCTGAGCAGCGGCACTTACTGGTAAATTTACCAGTATCAAGACACAGCAAGTAAAAAGAAATTTGATCACCACACTAACCTCCATTTACTAGATGATTAGATACTGACAGAAATTATCATTTAGTTCTTACAAATAAATGCTTTGGCGATTTATGAGCTTCCAAGTAAATCACTAAAATCCAATGATCTATAAATAATTATAAATCAATGGTATGCAGATTTCTTATCCACATAAATCACTAAAACCAAATTTTTGATCCGGAAATTTTTAATAGGAGGATGTCTTCCACATAAATTGCTAAATTTTTTGCGCAGCGTTGAGTTTTTTAATCTGACGCATACTTTTGAGCTAATAAAGGGTTACTTGTAAGGCTATTACACAAGGTTTAAAGCAGCTAGTAATACCATAAGCGCGTGCTTTCACATCTCCAGACGGTTCATATTGCTCCGATCTTGTTCTCGGTAAGCGCGGGAAAACATGGCGACGACTGGCATTTATCGGCAAGAGATATGCTACAAGTACCGGTGAGGTTGTAACTCCCAAAGTATTTGGCTCAATCGAGAGCCTAGTCCGAGAACTGCTCAATGCGCGGGGCAGAACTACTGCTCCAGTCAAGTTGCTAATGTGCGTCTGCATGACTGCCCCTGTCCATAGCTCAAGCCGACTACTTGATAAATAGCGAAAACTCTATTTAATATTATAAAATTCCTAGCGAGATACCTTTTTCCACATAAATAGCCGCTGTTGAAGGGTTTTAGCATGATGCTAAAATCTTCACTTTGGATGTCATTCATCAGTTGTTCATCTTATGCGGCACAACTTCTAGCTCACCCATCCTTATAAATGACTTCCCATAAATTTAATTACAAGCAGTCCAAGTGTCATTTTTAAACTAGTGTGTTGCAACGATCTAGCTTTACATTTGTTATCTATGAATGTAGATTAAACAGCCGGATATGCCGATTTCCCAGATGCCATGTGCAATTTGAAAGCCCCCATTTATGGTCAAGCGTCGTAACCGCAATAAATATCAATTATTGACATGGTTCTTTGTGGCCAGTCTTCTGCTGAACGTTCAGTCGGTTTTCTCTTGCACAATGATGTCTGACATGTCCGGCATGCAGGAACCTGTGCATGAGTGCTGCCTGACCAGAGAGGATAGCAAGGACACCCAGATACTGGATTCCGCCGGAATGTTTGCGGATACTTGCTTCACCCAGATAACATCTTTGCAAATCAAGGCTTCGCCCGAGGCCGATGCAGATCCTAGTAACGATCATGTATTGGTGAAAGACAAGCAAGGTTTACTAGACCTGACGCCAGCCATAGCACTGCTTATCTTCTCTATTCTGCGCGTTCCGCAGGCCAGTAAATCTTTTGTCTCAACCAATGGTGGTTATCTCCACACCCCTCTGCCCGTTTATCAGGCAACCAGGCGCTACCGCATTTAACAGCACTCCGTAACTGTAACCAGATCAGACCGGCAGTAGATCACTGCTGGGCCTGTTTTTTGTTCAACCTCGGAGTTCAGCAATGCATTATTCTATAACACGAATTAGATTATTCTTCGTACCCGGAGTTATGTCCGGACTGCTTTCACTTGCACTGGCATCCCCGCTATTTTTTTTCCCAATAACTGCACAGGGGGCTGAAGGCCTTACGGCTGAGGAATTGGTTCAAGACATCCTGCAGCTTAATCCCGGCCTGGCTGCTCAGCGTCTGGAAGCGTTGGCCAGCCATGAGGAGATTGAAAGTGCCGGTGCACTTGAAGACCCCCGGCTCAGCTACTCGATGGCACCTGCAACCATCGGTCAAAACATCCCTAGCGCCCTGGGGGATACGATAGGCGTACGCCAGGTTATTCAACTCAGTCAGACTTTCCCGTGGGCGGGGAAACGCCAGTTGCGCACAGAGGTAGCGCAGGCGCAAAGTACTGAGGCGCACTACTCAACAGAAGATCTACAATTGGAATTGATCGCAGCTGGCCGTTTACTTTGGGCAAGCTGGTGGGATGTCCACCAGGCGTTAACCATCAATCGTGAACAACAGGGGCTGCTTTCAGAGTTGGAAGCTGTAATCGAGACCCAATATGAGGGTCGGCAACGATTCTGACGAAATCCTCCAAAATGTGCCTTAACCTATTGTATTTAAATTATTTTGGCGTTGTAGCTCATGGGTGAAACCTGCCGTTCAAAATCAAGCGTATAATCGCCAAATCGGTTGATATGGTCCGTGCGGTATGGGGCCAATCCTTTGAGAATATCGTGATCAATATGATGGCCGCGATCCTTGAGATCTTTAAGGGTTAACGTCATCGACTCCACATTGTGAAGAATGACCAGGTTGGCCACCAAGTGGTTATATTTGATCACCTTCCGTTGCTCGTGGCGGATATTCTCGGCGATCACCCCCTCGCCGCCGAAAAATAGCCATTTTACGAACTGGTTGAACTCCTCCGTTTTGTTCGTCTCCGCATGAATGGTTCGCCGCAACTCCACGCTGCCAATGTAGTCCAGAAGAAAGGTTGTCCGAACTACCCGCCCCAGTTCCCGGAAAGCAAAGTAGAGTTTATTCTTGAGGCTTGCGGTACCTAAACGTCGCAATACCGTGGACGGTGCTATTTTCCCTGCCTTTATCGATAGCGCCACCCGGAGCATGTCGGGCACATGGGTTTCGATCAGTTGCCAGTTAATGGTTTCGCTGAACAAGGCATTGATGTGCTCATACCGTTGGCGTTTGTCAGGCTTGTAGAACACCAGCTGCTTCAGATTCCGGATGCGGGGCATCAGGTTGATACCCAGCAGGTAGGCCAACCCGAAGACGGGCGCGCTTTGCGCCTGGGTATCGCCATGCAGGGTGTCAGGCTGGATATCGGAATCGTTTTTGATCAGCCCATCAAGAATGTAAATGGCCTCATAGACGCCGCAAGGAATGAAGTGGCTGAACAGCGCGATGTATTTGTCCGAAACGTGGTAGTAGCCCACCCCGCCATAACCGCCGTACCGTATGTGGTATTCCGATAGCAGGTTCTGTTCGTACAGGTTCCATTTTGTGCCATCGGCGGCGGCATGTTGTCCGGTTCCCCAGTGTCGCGGTAACCGGTAGCGGTTGTAGGCATTGATGACCTGCGCAATAGCCTGCTCCAAGCGCTCTTCAGTGACGTGCCGCAGGTTGAGCCAGGACACCTGCCGGCGATTAAGCGTTGTGATGGATCGAGCGGTCTGGGTCGGCCCAAGATTGCAGCCATAACAAAAGAGGGTCGAAACAAAACGGGTACGGGGGTCCTCCAGTTTGCTTTCGTAGCCGGACAGTGGCCCAAAGCGTTTATGGAGCCCGAGCCATTTTTCGGCTTCCACCAGAATGTCGAGAATATTCTTTTCGGGCAGATTCAGGGATAACTGCTTATCAATCTCAGCCAACCCATCCGGAGGTGCTGTACGACGGTGCTTCCGGATCACCAGTTCTTCGCCATTGAAGACGGCGTGTTCATTCTCCGGGAAGTCACGGTCGATGCGCTCTGCCGTTGCGCTCAACCGTGAGCGGGCTTGCGCCACAAATGCAGCGGGCTCGGAGGCAATGCCGACCATCTTGCTGTAGTCGGCTATTTGCGCCTCATAGATACTCCAATTCACCAGTTGCTCTCGGTAATCGCTGTACTGGTCGCTGTTCGCAACCGCGAGGTCGCCGGACATCAGTTCACGCTTCACCTGCATCAATACGCCCAGCTCAAAATACTTCCGGTAGACCATGCCCGGTGGTAGCAGGCTTGACCCAGTACCCAAAATCAAACGGCGCCAGCGCTCTGGTAACCAGGCCACATCAATAGGATGAGTGCTCAGAACAAGACATTCTTTACGGCTGTGCCGGTGCTTTTTCAAGATAGCAATCGCGTCAACCAAGGACTGGTCGTGGCTGGTCGCCGTCAAGTCCAGTAGTTCAAGGCAATTGAATAACAGCGGGCGTAACGGGCGATAGGGGTGCAGCATGAACGGGATGAAGTTATTGCCGGCATAGGCCATGTGTTCCTCACACTCGGCCAGCAATTCATCAGGATCGCCCTGGATGGCGGCCGCGACACGGGCACCTCGCTCGGAATCCGTCGGCGCTTCCTGAACGACGGTCAGCAAGTCACGCAGTTGTGCGACCAGTTTGTCCATCCGCTTCATGTGATCCAGGTGATACTGGTTCAGGTTCGCTTCCGCCTTGGTCTTGATGTTGCGCATCTTGCGGACAAAGATGTCGACGGCATCGTCCATTGCGCGACGCAGTTGAGCATGGACCAGCAGAATCATCAAGGCATAGCGTTTGGTGCTCTGCATGGCCTTGATGTTGGCTGCGTCCAACGCGCGCGCTTCCAGTATGAAGTGGTGATACTTGGCGGCTGGAATGTGATCAACAGCGGGCAATCGTTGACACCAGCCCTGAAGCCACTCCAGATGCTGAAGATACTTCTTCACTTCTGTATTGGTCGGTTTTTTGGGTTCCTGTTTCAGTTTATGCCAACTGGTATGAGGTGAATCGTCAGGCACACGCAGCAGCCGGTCAAATTCCTGTTTTTGCTGCTCCGTCAAAGCCGCATTGAGTGTCCGAAAGAACCCCGTGTTGACCTGGCTGCGAGCCTGACGGGCTGTCCGTTGCAGCGTTGAAAAACCGGGTAGCTCAAAACGCTGGCGCACCAGCTCTTCGATCACCACATTGATAATGTCTGCCAGATCCTGTTTGGTGGTCGCCGCTTCTCGTGCCAAGTCCCGCACGACCGCCTTGCCTTCGACGGTAAACGCCTTGATGCCCACCTGTTGACGAATCGCGTCCAACATCCGCTGACGGACGCCGCCGCTGCGGTCGTATTCCCTGAGTCGGCTTAGTGCGAGATGTGAGAGGTCGTCGCAGGCGAGAATGTGTGATGTGATCGATTTGGGAACGGCTTTGAGACTGACAAAGTAGCCCAAACGCTGAACTGTTTTCAGGAGAATGAGCAGAGCGCCCCGAGCAGCGGGTGTTCGACCATGTTGTCTGGCAAAAGATCGTTCCTTGACCGTGGGTGTATAAATTTCTGCCAGTTCCTGGTCGGAGACGGCCGCTTTCAATCTTGGATAGGCGGTTTCATGGAGGCTACTCATGGACAATCCCTTGATATTTCGGCCCTTTTAAGGGACCTCTCTGGCCGAATAAAAGATCAATAATTCCTGAAAATCCTATTGCCCATTACAATCAAGGCCGTCGGTGGGTCCGACGAAATGGCTGAATCAGCATCTGATCCAACCGGAGGTCCTGCGGCTCGCGAAAATCCTCGATGCCGATGATCATTCCAATATGGCCAGCGGCAGGCTGATCGCGATAGGTGCCAAAAAGCCGGTCCCACCAAGGCAAATTAAAACCAAAGTTGCTATTTGTCTCTTCAGGAACAATCGAATGGTGCACGCGGTGCATTTCCGGCGTAACAACCACCGGTCTCAACTTTTGCTCCAGTCCTTGAGGCAATCGTACGTTTCCGTGGTTGAACATTGAGGTCGCATTGAGAATCACCTCGAAAATCAGTACCGCGATCGCAGGTGCTCCCAGCGCAACCACGACGGAGATTTTAATGACCATGGAAAGCACAATTTCCAGAGGATGGAAACGCAGGCCCGTCGTTACGTCAAATTCCAGATCCGCGTGGTGCATACGATGCAAGCGCCAGAGCCAGGGCACGGCATGAAAGATGCGATGCTGAAAGTAGATTGCGAGATCAAGCGCGATCGTCCCCAGAAGGACCGACAACCAAACTGGCAGATTGGCCAGATTTAACAGTCCCCACGCCTGCTCATTCGCCATCACCGCCGCTCCGACGGCGGCCACGGGAAACAATAGCCGAACCACCAGGGTATCCACCACGACCATCAAGAGGTTATGTGGCCACCGTTGCCGGCGAGTGTAGCGCTGGTCGCGACGTGGCGCGGCGGCTTCGGCAAGTATCATGACACACAGAATGCCCGTGAAGACCCCGAGCCGTATGACCACCTCATTACCGAGCACGACTTTACCGTCTATCCTTGATGATGGTTGAAATAGCCCTGAGTGCCTTGTTGGGTCATGGCCTCGGCGATGCGGCCGATGGCCTGTGTATAGGCCGCAGTCCGCAGCGTTATGTTATCTTCCTCCGCCCGGTCGAAACAGGCGGCGGCCTCGCGGGCCAGGCGTTCGGTGAGGCGCCGATTGACTTCGTCTTCGGACCAGGTATCACCGATGCGATTCTGCACCCATTCCAGATGGCTGACGATCACACCGCCGGCATTGACCAATACATCCGGTAGCACTTCGACGCCGCGTTTGGCTAGTTGATCATCGGCCTCATTACTGACGGGCCCGTTGGCGATTTCCAGGATCGTGGCGGCGTTCACGGTCGCGGCATTTTGCTCGGTGACGGCGTCCTCCAGTGCGGCTAGTACCAGTACATCGACATCCATCGCCAGCAGCTCGTCGTTGGTCAGTTGCTCGACGTCGGCTTCCTGGCAGATCGATTCATCACAGTAAACCATGCCCTTGAGCTCCCGGTTTTTGTGTTTATGGCGCCAGATCGGGTCTGGATCAAGTCCGTCAGCGGCATGAATGGCACCCTGGGAATCCGACAGCGCGACGATCCGATAGCCGCGCTCGCGGGCCAGTCGGGCGAAGTGATAACCGGCATTGCCGAAACCCTGGACCGCCACACGGAGTTCTTCAGGGGTTTTGCCGCGGCGCTCGGCCCACAGATCAAGCACCTGCAGCGCGCCACGTCCGGTGGCCGCGGTGCGTCCCCTGGAACCGCCCAGCCCTAAAGGCTTGCCGGTGATGGTGGCCGGTACCTGACGGCGTTCGATCTGGGCAAATTCGTCGGCCATCCAGCCCATGATGGTGTCGTTGGTGTTGACGTCCGGTGCCGGGATGTCACTGTTCGGCCCGATAAGGTCATGAAAAGCGCGGATATAGCCACGCGACAGACGTTCCAGTTCCAGTCGGGAGAGCGCCTTGGGATCGACCCGAACACCACCTTTGGCACCGCCGAATGGCAGGTCCACCACGGCGCACTTGATGGTCATCCAGAAGCTCAGCGCAGTGACTTCTTCCGAGCTCACGTCCGGATGGAAACGGATGCCCCCTTTGCCCGGCCCACGCGTGTCGTCGTAACGAATGCGCCAGGCCGGAAAGAATTGCAAGGCGCCGTCGTCCATGCGGATCGGGATGTTGATTTGTACGGTTTGCTGCGCCTGGGCCAGACGCCTGCGAACGTCCTCAGGGACGTCAAGTTGGTCAAAAATCCCGTTCAGGTGACCGTCGTCACCGAAGCTTTGGTCGTTGGAATGACTCATGGTTGTGACTCCTTATCGAACCCGAAAAAGTGTTTTGCGATGTCTTATGATTCAGCTTCCCGATGCAAGTGGGTTGTGCGATCGTCCGTTACGTGCTGATAGGTGAACGTGTAAGTCGCACAAGATTCCCCGCGATCCGTGTTGCTAATGTCTTGGCGCGGTCTGCGCTCGGCCCTGTAAAATCTGCGTTCACGGTCTCCCGAAACAGCTCCAGCCAGCGCTCAAAGTCATCTAGCTGCAAAGGGTGTTGCTCGTGCAACGCCAAGTGGCGGGCGACCATGTTGCTCTGGTAGCCGTCGCGTTCGCCGAGCAGCAGCTTGCACCAATAGGCGCGGATACACGGCAGGTGCGTTCTGAGGTCAATTTCTGCCACATCCAAGAACAGCGGACGCAGGCGATCATCGGCCAGGACCTTCCGGTAGAAGGCGTCCAGCATTTCGGCGATAGCCTCGGGCGAGTCTAGATCGCGCGGCGTTGACTGCATTTCAAGATCGGATCGCTCAGGTTATAGAACAATGGCATACAATGAACGCGCAGCATGGAAGACAACGGGACAGGAGGCCGTCCGTCCTGACCTTTTGGGTAATAATGCGCTACGTTCTTCTCCAGCTGTTTCCAGGGAATCAACGTGTCCATTCGTTCGAGAAAGATTTCGCGGCGAATTTTGCTCTTCTTGGTCTGGTACTCGGCTTCGGAGAGGGTTAACTGGTTCATGGCGGCAACGATCCTATGCGGTTGACGAGAGCTATATTATCGCCTATGTCGAACACTTCAATCAGAGTCTTCAGAGTTTTAAACACCCTTACTCTGTTTTCTCCAATTGTCTATGGAGTACAGACCTCCGCCAGTAATTATTAACACCATGTTTATCCCGAATAATGGAATATCTTTCATAAGCAAATGTGCATGAGGAGAAGTAATGCCATGCATCGCAGCGATATTCCAAACACCGACAATAATCATAATAATCATTAATGCTTGTGCTATTGAAGCAAGTCTTGTGAACAGGCCTAAGAGAAGCATTACTCCAGTTATTATTTCGGCTATTGCCAGAATAAAGATGAAATGCGCCGGACTCATGGGTAGCAAATCAATTACCCAGCTTTTACTCACCATCGCAACTCTCGGTTCAGGATAAATTAGCTTGGGAACGATGCCCATCCAAACCCACAATAGGCCAACAATGACCCGGAGTAATAAGTGGTATGTATTTCTCTTTACTTAACAGTTGATTGTCGAAATTCATTTAGTTTTCTCCAGCTATTATGTAAATGTAAACTCGCGTGATTAGCATCTGACATACAGTGGGCCGCGATCCATACCGGATACGACACCGGACCGTTACTTGCTGAAGGCCCTTAGTAGTCGGCTCAGCGACAGCACGAACAGGCCGGTCAGCGCGATACCCACGATTACCCAGTGCTCCCCGAGAAAAGCGCCGGCGCTCGTGCCAGCCAGCACGATGGCGAGAATCGGCAAATGACAGGGGCAACTGAGCACGGCCAATATCCCCCACAAGTAACCATTGCGCGACCGGGATACTTCTGTCGGTTCGCGCTCATTGTTCGTCATAAACCACCTCCAATGCATTCATGTTGGTCACTCCTTGCCCTGTTGAGTATAAGGTGCGCAATCCGCTGCCCCAGTTCGAAACCTTCCTGAACACTCACCATGTGCACATGCATTTTATCCCGCCCCCAGGCCTCCCCGGCCTGCCGTGAAGCAAAGAAATGGACGTCGCAACAAAACGCACTTCGAATGTCTCCCGCTGCGGCCACCGAGACTAAAGAGACGACCGCGTCCTCCGGCTCAAGCGAAACCACTCCCTGTGGCGTAACCGTCAAGGTGACCGGGTTGTTCGTCTGCGGGCAACGCGATTGCACCTGCGCCCGTTCGCCGATGACAGCTGGAAACATCAAGGCATCCAGTGCACACCAGGTATAAAGTGGCCGATCGTTGACAACAAATGCATGCGGGGTTTCTCGCAGTGTGATGCCGGAGCCGATCAGCCGTCCCTGGCCGTCGTACTCGATGGTCCCGCAGGGCAGTTTTTCCAGCACCAACTCTGCCTCATCAGTCGTCCAGTTGAGCGACTTCGCGAGCCGCTCAACAGTGACCGGTTGTCCCAGGGCAAGCTCGCGCAACAGCGTCACATGAAGCGCGGCTTCCCTTTCGCCGGTCAGACCCAGCCGTTCCACGATCTCATCCATGTTATACATTGGCGGCACCGTCTTATCCCGCACAGCACGACAATTGCTTCACGTCCTTGGTGAAGGTTTGGGCACAGAGCTTGAGCCCCTCCACCATGGTCAGGTACGGGAACAGCTCATCGGCAATGTCGTTCACGGTCATACGCGCACGCAGCGCCATGACGGCCGTCTGGATCAGCTCACCGGCTTCGCCCGCGACGGACTGGACACCCAGCAATCGTCCGCTGCCACGCTCAGCGACCATCTTGATGAAGCCCCCGGCATCGAAGTTAACCAGGGCCCGGGGCACGTTATCGAGGGTCAGGGTGCGGCTGTCGGTGTCGTATCCCTGAGCCTGGGCCTCCGCCTCGGACAGACCGACGGTGGCCACTTGTGGATCGGTAAAGATCACCTCGGGCATGGCGCTGAGGTCGAGGCTGGCGTCACCGCCGGTCATGTTAATGGCGGCCCGACTACCACCGGCGGCAGCCACGTAGACGAACTGGGGTTGATCGGTGCAGTCCCCGGCTGCATAAATGCCGGACGCGGTCGTTTGCAGGTGGTTGTCGATCCGGATCGCGCCGCGCTCGGTAGCCACGCCGACGGCCTCCAGGTTCAGGTTCTCGGTATTGGGTGTGCGGCCACTGGCCACCAGCAGTTGCTCCGCCTCCAGGGTGCCGGCGTTGGTTTGGAGGGTGAACACCCGGCCATTGTGGGTAATCTCACTGGCCTGGGTCTGCTTGAGCACCTCGATGCCCTCGCGACGGAAGGCCGCTTCCACGGCTTCACCCACCGCCGGGTCTTCCTGAGACAGCACCCGGCTGCGGGCCAGAATGGTGACCCGACTGCCAAGGCGGGCAAAGGCCTGAGCCAGCTCTATGGCCACCACCGAGGCACCAATCACAACGAGGCGCTCGGGAATGTGATCCAGCTCCAGCGCACTGGTGGACGTGAGATAGGGCGTCTCGGATAGCCCCGGAACAGGCGGTTCGGCGGGCCGGGCACCGGTGCCGATAAAGGCCCGGTCGAAGTGCACCGTCTGCTCGCCGCCGTCGTTGAGCGTAACCGTCAGTGTGCGCTCGTCCACGAACCGCGCCTCGCCCTTGAGGACGGTAATCGCGGCATTGTCATTGAGAATGCTCTGGTACTTGGACTCGCGCAGCTCCTCCACCCGGGCCTGTTGCTGAGCCAGAAGGGCTGAACGATCCACCACCGGTGCCTGGGCACTCAGTCCGTCGTCAAACGGGCTTTCCCGGCGAAGGTGGGCGATATGCGCCGACCGGATCATGATTTTGGACGGTACGCAACCAATGTTGACGCAGGTTCCGCCGATGGTGCCGCGCTCAATCAGCGTCACCCGGGCACCGCGCTCCGTCGCTTTCAGGGCCGCAGCCATGGCACTGCCACCGCTGCCAATCACCGCAATGTGCAGGTTGTTGTCACTCATAAACGTTACTCCTTGGTTGAAGGGCTATCGCAGCAGGCGTCGTGTTTCTTTTTACGCCAGACGGCATAGCAGGTCAGGCCAATAAAAAAGACCAGTGCGGGCAAAAGCACGTAGTCGAGATAGCCGGTGAGGGCTGCCAGGCCTAAGGTTCCCAGCAAAACCACCAGTATTGGGGTAAAGCAGCACAGGGCGACCAGCACCGTGCCGATGACGCTCACCCGCAACAGGGTTTTGGGGTTTGCCATGGTTACTCCTGTTTTGCCTGAGATTGTTTCAGCGTGGACGGATAGCCGGCGTTGGTGGTGGCTTGCGTCAGTGCCTCAACGGTCGTTTTCTCGTCGTCGAAGGTGACCGTCGCATCGCGTTCTTCATAACGAACATCCACAGAGGTCACGCCCTCCACCCGGTTGAGAGCGGCCTTGACGGTGATCGGGCAGGCCGAACAGGTCATGCCAGGGACTGACAGGGTGACGGTTTGTGGTGCTGCCAGGGCCGGCAGGCTAACGAACAGGAATAACGCTGTGGCGATCAGTGATTTTTTCATGGTGCTATGCCTCTCAGTAAAATAGGGGTAAAACATAAGGGAACGCCAGCGCAGTCAGAATGAGCAGCGCGACAATCCAGAAAACAACCTTGTAGGTTGTGCGTACTTGCGGCACCGCGCAAACATCGCCCGGCTGGCAATCCTGTGCAGGCCGGTATATCCGGCGCCAGGCAAACACCATGGCCACCAGTGCCGCACCGATGAACCAGGGCCGATAGGGTTCCAGGGCGGCCAGATTGCCGATCCAGGCGCCTGAAACTCCTAACGCGATTAAAACCAGGGGACCAAGACAGCAGGCGGATGCCAGGACGGCGGCAACGCCCCCTGCGATCAGCGAACCGCGACCGGATTTGGGCTCAGACATTACGTTGGCTCCTTTCATGAGATGGATGACTGAGATAAGGTTACTCCCGTAGTCAGCTACGGAATCAACCCCCTATGTCCAAGAAACCACGTTCAATGACCATTGGCGCCCTGGCCAAGGCCGCCAATATCGGAGTGGAAACCATCCGCTATTACCAGCGCCGGGGACTGGTGGCAGAGCCTGACAAACCCTATGGAAGCATCCGCCATTACGACGATCAGGCGTTGGCGCGTCTTCAGTTCATTCGAACGGCCCAATGGTTGGGCTTCAGCCTGGATGAAATCGGAGGACTGCTAACACTGCAAGACGGCACCCATTGCGATGAAGCACGGGTACTGGGCGGACAGAAGCTCGCCAAGGTGCGTGAGAAAATTTCAAGTCTGCGGCGTATCGAGCGAACGCTGGAGGGGCTGGTGCAGGCATGTTGCACTGAGCAGGGTGACGTGAAGTGCCCGCTCATTACGTCTCTTTATAAGGGCGTAGAGGAAAACACGTCGTGAGCTTATCTACGAGAGCCAACTTCTCTGCCGGGGTCGGTTATGGCAACCAGCAAGGGGGCCGATCCGGTCGGCATCATACGTCGCCGCTTATCCCCGAGCCTACGCCAAATCTAAACGTTCGCTTTGCGACCATAGGGAAATTTATGGCGTCAATTTCCACCGCGCTATAACGGCATAATCAGTTCCCTGATCCATTGTTTAACTGTTGTGACCTGCTCCCGTTTGGGATCAATTCTCTGACTCCAGTGACCGAGCTTCGGAGGATTTCATGGTGGACGGGGATTAGCCGTTGGGCAAAGGCTTAAACCTCCATGCCAGCCCTTTAGTTCTGTTTAATAGTGAAGTTTACTAATTTAGTAGGAACGATTACTAAAATGTACTAAGTCAAAACGAAATACCAGGAACCGCAAGTTTTCTATGTGAAAACAGCGAGCATTTTAGTCAGGTCTGAAAATTCTGGGTGGAGCTAATGAAGGGTCAGTGTCAAGCCAAGTAGGCAGAATGACTGCGCTATCGCTTTTAAATTTTGACAGGATAGAGCGGCGGGAATTTGCACAGACA
>Ga0208032_1001004_pt1 | contig 12953 bp, 10 predicted proteins | sample MalvirAntarct_66_FD_184254 | JGI IMG/M metagenome (GOLD analysis project Ga0208032, IMG submission 184254) | Marine viral communities from the Global Malaspina Expedition - Malaspina viral metaG Antarct_66 (SPAdes) (version 2) | ecosystem: Environmental > Aquatic > Marine > Oceanic | place: West... | reverse complement strand
TCGCGTTCCTCAAGGAAGCGGGTAACAGCTCCTCGAAGCCCCTCGTGGAGGCTCCGTCCCTTGGTGATTATCACCCCTACGGAGATCGCTCCGTCCGCGTGGAGCCTTTTGTAATTTTCGAGGTCGCGATCAAAGAAGGGGTCTTTGTTGTTCCACTCAATCTCTAAGGCAATGCGCCCCAGGTCGGCGAACTCCCTCACGTGATCGACTTCGTGTGACTGGCTCTCGCGTGGGACGTTATTGATCCGGCGTTCTACTACGAAGTTTGTCTTAGCCCATCCCCGCTTGGCGAGGCTTCGTCGCAACCTTTGCGTACCCTGCGCCTCACCTCCTCCGCCAGACATAATTTCATCGATCGGAATGCTGAAATCCGACAGAGCGTCCTCGATCTCCTCGACAGCCTGAGGAAAATCGACTCCGAGGATCGCTCGAGCGTGTGAGTGGAATTCAATTTCAAAACCTTGTTCAACAAGTTTTTCGAGCATTTTGGAGCTTTTCCGCGTTCGACTGGCTATCGGGGTGCTGAGCTTCCAATGGCTTAGACTTCTATACTCCCAAAGCGAAAGGGGACCGCATTGAAGATCGGTGGGATCTACTCACACCTAAATGGGAGAGAGTTTCTCGAAGCGAGAAAGCCCAAGCTTTGGAAAGAAATCCAGAGTGTAATCAAGAACGTCAATGCCGCCCAGTGTCTGGGGAAAATCTCGAAAGAGAAGCGAATGCAGGGCAAGGTCCTCTATGCCCCGAAGCGCCTAAACACATCATTCAAGAAAGCGTTCAAAGCCAGCAACTGGGCGGCCAGCACTACATCGTTCTATGTTTGCGAAGACGAGCGCACCAATCGCAAAATCGTGGAGATGGCCGCACCTGAACAGAAGAAGGCGATCATCGATGCAGGCTTCAAGCCTTACTCATCGAAGAATGAAACCGACTTCGTCAAAGACCGAGTTGCCGTTGAGGTGCAGTTTGGAAAGTACTCGTTCATTGCTTACGATCTGATCGTGAAACACATGGCATTTTTTGTGGCGGGAAAGATAGACGTTGGTGTCGAGATTGTCCCAATGAAGTGCCTACAAAAAGATATGTCATCAGGGCCGGGATACTTCGAAAAGGAGCTCTTCAATCTAACTCGGCAAGGCCGGGGCGTCCCACCTGTGCCACTTGTATTGATTGGAATCGAGCCCTGACCAGCTTGCTTTTGCGGTGTGTACGAGCGGGAGAGTGCTAGCTTTTAGGCCGCCTTCCTTCGTGGCAGATGCCACTCATGTTCATTGAACCAATCCCCAACCAGAAGTCCCGCTATGATAGCGGTTGCATTGCGCCGAAGTTTGAGTTCACTGGGCACTCTATCCGCCTCGGTTTCCGCTGCCGCGACTTGGATTAGATATTCGTCCAACCCTTCAACCTCGGCAGCCTCCAATTCATCGATCACTTCGGAAGCAATGTTGCCAAGTAGATCAACAACCTGGTAGGGATGAATACCTTCCTCGGTGTGTGCCCAGACTGCCTGCAAAGAGCTCGGACTAATCTTGCCTAGCAAGCCAGCCTGAGCCTGCGCCAAATTGGCGACACGCGTAAGAACTGGCCTCAGATGTTCGTTCTGAGCGAGTTCTCGAGTTACCTCTCCATCCAACTCAATCTCGCGGATATCCTTCGAAGGGCCGTAAAAGAACCTTACCTCCCAGCTAGGAGGAGAATTATTGAGGTTGTTGGATAGATCAAAGCGCATCCCGCTCTTGAAACGCAGGCCTGGAATTGCCGCACGGAACTTACGGCTCGCAGGATAGGTCCTGCCCTCGCGGTCCATGTTGGTCTTCGCACCCAGTTTGGGCGGCAGTGAAAGCTTCTCTGCCGAAGCAGGATAGCCTTTGAAATCCTCGGCTCTTACACCCTTCGCTACAAGAGCGAGGAGATAGGGAACGGTTGGCGGGATCGCATTCCCCACCATCTTTGCCTTCTCCGCAAATGATCTAGCGTGGAATTGGTAAGTGATGGGGAAGCCTTGAAGGCACGCCCTTTCTCGAATGGTTAGCCGACGAAATTGCCCCTTCCCTGCCTCCACGACTAAACTCTCTCGCGAGACCCGCGTGCAAGTCGCAGTGACAGTTCGAGCAGGCTCGCTTTTCGGCTCCGGAAAGGCCATATTGTTGTAAACCGGGTGAAACTCTTTGGCCTCCCGATTCATGCGCAATTCTTCGGGATTTAAGACGGGCTCACGCTCTGTGTCTGTGACCTGCGACACAGGAAGGGCGACACCCCATACCGGATCGACGATCGTATCTTCTGATCCCAAGGCATCGAGGACATCACCGAGCGTTCGGCGGGGCAGTCGAGCGCGGAACGCCTCCAAATGTTCAAAAGGGATGTTGGTGGCAATACAGCGCTTACGAGATTGCGGTGTCCCGAAATCAGAGAAATCAATCACATCGATTTTGCCGCCCAAATTTTTAAATCGATAGAGAGCATGTTCGGGATCAGAGAAGGCTACTTCCAAGACTTTGGCAACCCTGGGTACATTTTCCATTGCCCAGAACTTCGGCTTCAAATGCTCTACGACCTCAAAGAACTTCAGTAGGTCTTTCAGCCCGTCAGCGATATCACCCTTGCCTCCGCGATTTGCATACGAGAACTGAGTGCACGGGGGGCTCCCAACGACCATATCAATATCGGTTGGCAGGTCGTCCAAGCGCAGAGCACGAATGTCCACAGGCTCAAACTTCTCGCCGTGATTTTCCGCATGCGTGTCAATCGCCGGCCGCCAATATTCATAGGAGCTTACAATCTCTGCGCCAGCCAGCCTGAGCCCCAAGCTCCAGCCGCCTATTCCTGCATAGAGATCGATAGCGCGCATTGTGTATTCTTTCGGAAGAGGATCGAGTTCCCATCCACAATAGCTAGCCAGATTCTCGTGGCAAGATCCAATCTGCGAATTCGCCGGAAAACCCCGAAGGGTGATTCTCTATTCTGGAGATAGTGCGCTTTCCAAGGTCTCCACCGGCAGGAAAAGCGTGCGCTGTTCAGGCGGAAAGAGTTGAAATCCGTATTTCGTGTAGAAGGTGACAGCCTCGTCATCGATCGCGTGAACAATAAGTGCCCTTACACCAGCTTCTCGCGCAACCGTCAGGGTCCGCTTCATTGCCTCTTTCAAAAGGGCAGGCCCTAGGCCTTGACCTGAATGTCGATGGTCAACGGCCAGCCTGCCCAAGATCATAACCGGCACTGGATTGGGCAAGCCATGCCGAAGTTTCTTAGGCACCTCAGTTCTGGTGGTGCTCCCCGTGGCCAAGGTATAGTAGGCAACCACAATCTCAGACTGGTCTCTCACCACATAAGTGCGCGAGGCCTTACCCTCATTGCCCAAAGCATGAGTGCGAAGCCAGTCATTCAGGCCGCCCTTACCACAATCGAAGTTTTCTAGCCGGTGAGTCTCTTTGATGGGCTCTGGCGCGCTGTAAGGTTTCTTATCTTTGAGTGGAACTACTCCCACGGAGATTCCTTCTGCATGAGCGCCCGCAGAGCGTCATTTGCTGGCACTGGCTCCGCCAAAGCCCTTGCAAAAGCTTCACTAGCATCTTCGTCTAGATCAAAAACACGGCGATCTAGCAGCGTATCGACTGCTTGCTGGCGAGCGCAATCTAGAACAAACTCTGTCCGACTTTTGCCAACTGATGCGGCTGCCGCGTCAATCATATTTCGCATGGGCGCAGAGATGCGCATCGTAATCGACGTATCAGACTTTAGCTTAGCCGATTTCTTGCGCGCCATAGGCGCCCTGTGAGTGCGAGTTGTGCTCGGCCTTTCGATAACCTGAGCCATTGTGAGCCTCCTTCTTTCAGCACCAAACTTATGGGTGCGTGTTGACATTGTCAATACAACCTTGAGATGGATGAGCCGTTAAAGAAGGAAGGGGAACCACTTTCTATCCTTTGGCGCGCCCTCGCACAGCCAAAACTCAGTCCCTCAATAGGCGCCGAAAGCAGCTTTCAATCAATGGGGGAGTTCAGCCTACCCGCAATAATCTGCTTGTCTGTCTGCCTATGACCTCTTGAAGAAGTTAAGGAAGAAAAGCGAAACAATGAGGTCAAGGGGCAACACCCTCAAAACATCTTTAGGCAGACAGACAAGCAAACCTCGGACTAAGCCACCTCACGCTCTTCCACTGGTAACGCTGAACTAGGGTTCTCAAACGCCTCCCTAACTTGTTTGTCCGTCGCCTGCTTCCATTGATCCACGTTCGTAATAGCCCAACAGCTAAGCCGGCTCCCGTCACTCATGCGAGTTTGCCCGAGAGCGACGCATCCCAATTCAGTAAGCGTCGACGCGATCTTACGTGTGCTACGCTCGCGGATGCCTATGCCCGCCAAAGCAGTTCTGATTTCTGCCAAGGTGCACACACCACGAGAGATTGGCCAAGACTGCGCCTCAAGCAATTCCTCTATCGCTTGCGCCAAAGGAGTCGCGCTCTGTTTTTTCAGTGCCTCCTTTGCTGGCGTCATGGGCGGGGGCGCTTTAGGTTGGAAATCCGAGAGGTCCATCTCTTCGAAGAATGCCTTAATAACCCCGAGATTGGCCCTCCACCATGCATGGAACTCAGTCCAGTACTCTGCCGACTTCCTCTGGGCCGGCGTGTCTAGGACAAAAAACCGCCGATCGTTTTGCTCGATAAAGATCGGTGCTTCCAAGTTGGAGAGAAAGACGAAATTTGCATAATTTCGCGCCTCTCTCTCTGCTTAATGTACTTTTCGTTGATCGTAGCGGTCTCTGAGGTAATCATCGCCTTGAGCCGATTGTACGATGTGATCCCGCTTCCGAGATTCAGTTCCTCCAAGACGACGAGCAACTTATCCGCGAGATAAGATTGGTATCCACTCTCCATCTCATCAGAACTTGTCAGCCGCGTATTCTCATAGCCAAGCAACTGCCTCCAAATATCGACTAAAGTACTCTTTCCTACCCCATGCTCCGTGGATTTTAGCAGAAGAGCGTAGCTCAGCTTTTCGCCCGGATGGGCAAGCGTCCAAGCAATCATTTTCAGCAGATGTTCCCGCTCAGCTACCTCCGGTATCAAGTACTCGCAGAACTCAAGAAAGGGCGAACTGTCGCCACTCTCAGCGGCGATATTCGGCGCGTTGTAAGTATTGTAAAATTGGTCTCCGCGTTCACTGAACACACCTGTCGGCATTGACGGGCGGAAAGCGAAATCGAGCACCCGCACAATCAATCCACTTTCAGTCAGAAAGTTGGCCAAGGTGCCTTTGGCAAACGGCTTAGCTTCGGCAAAATTCATGCTGAAAGCCCTTGGCGAAAGTTCTCGCCCAGCCGTTGGCGACCAGAAGCGGTCACGGCTTGCTACGTAAATCCAGTTCCGGGCAATTTCCAACCACTCTGTTGGAGTCTTCGCCCCGATATCCCAAGCGCTTTGCAGGGTCCGGTTTGTTTCGTCACGTGTCAGTCCAATCGCCAATGCCTCAGGCCGCAACACATCCTCAACCAAAGCCCAATCTAGTGCTAAGGCTGCGACATGATTGGCTAGCCCAACGGCCACTCGGAAAAGAGCGTCATTCCTCCCCCCCTCCTCGGCCTCGCGCAATTCTTCGACTTTCTCGTGAAGTTCGCGGTTGAGCCAGCAGCTAAAGGATCCCGCTTCAATGAAACTTCCTGTTTCCCCCTGCTTTGCAAGAGACTGCGTCGAAGCGGCCGGGAGGAGCTTCTCGACAATTTCGGCTGGAAGCTGCGCGAGTTCACAATCGGCGGGCGATACTTCCCACTCATAGAACGCGCCATTCGGATGCTGTGATCCTGGCGCAACAACATAGCCGCCCTCACCTCTCACATCCAATTTCACGCCTGCTATGTTCACCCCATTCCTGACTTCACAATCAGGGTGGCTAAAATAGTAATGGCGGCCGTTCGCTGTTTTGACGGTGGGGGTTTCAGGAAGTTTCCAACCATCTACCAATTTTTGAGCTTCGACGCTGTCGATGTCGAGCACCACTAGGTTGCTGATTCGACCCGTGACAACGGCAGCATTGACCTCAGCGCCATCCCAATCAGCAAGCTCCTGAGCGGTCGGCTTACGGGATTGGAATTCCTTCCATGAGATAATTGGCGTCTTTCGCCCTCGGGGCAGAACGAAAACTGAAAAGCCAAACTGATTCAGGTCTTTGAAATTGGGGATATTATTCGGATTCACCATCTTTAATCTCCTATGTTCGCGGTTGGTCCGAATGGACACCCAAGTATTTTGCGATTGGAGATTTAGATCGGTGCAAAAATCCACGTAATTTCGTGAATTGCAGGGCCTAATTAGAGTATCGAACATGAATCAGAAATGAGTCTCGAAAGAAGACTCATTCTCAACCATCATTCATCTGGCGTTCATCTAATTCTGTGCCAGCCGATCTAGTCGCTCCCGGACAGCCAATGGGGCAAGGTGAGTATATCGGAACAGCATCCTCGCGTCCCGATGGCCTGAGATCAAAGCAACTTCTGGAACGGTTAAGCCCAACTCGAACAGCCGAGAGATCGCCTCATGCCTGAGGTCATGAAAGCGCAAGTCTTTGATCTCTGCGCGCTCACAAGCCCGCGTCCAGCATTGCCGCAAGGCATTGCCAGAAAGCGGAAACGGGGCGCATCTCGACATATCTAGCCCGTCCAGTATCGCAACTGCCGCCTTGCTTAATGGGATGGTTCTGTCAGACCCGTTCTTGGTATTCCTGATTAGCGCCCAGCGGACCTCAATATCGATGTCCCGCCATTGCAACCTCAACATCTCCCCACGTCGCAGACCCGTTTCGAGTGCGAAAAGGACCAAAGGTTTGATCAGCGGGTTTCTTCCTCGCTCGATTGCGGAGAGAAGGCGCTCAAATTCGTCGCCCCGCAACCTCCTGTCCCTGGCGTCCTTTGCTGGCGGAAAGCTAATTTGAGCCACTGGATTGCCTCTGATTGGCGATCCCCAATCCTTGCGGGCAACCTCAATAACCCTTCGTAACATGCCCAGCTCGCGCCTCACTGTTGCAGGCTTGACCACTTTAAGCCTCTCGTTGCGGTAATCCGCTATGGACGCGCTGGTGATGCTCGAAGCTGTCAGAAACGCAAACGGTGCCTCGCTCATCTTTGCGAGACGCAATTGTTCTGTTTCCGCTCCTTTGTTCTTTGAGGCTACCTGTCTGCTGTATTTTCGTAGCAATTCAGCAATGGTGGGATCACTTTTCCTGCCCGTATCAACCCGACCCAATCCATTGTCCATCGCGGACTCTTCTATCCTTGCCCATTGCTGAGCATCGGAGCGGCTGGCAAATGATCTGTAACGAGGGCGAAACCCTTTCCGCCGGATTTGCACGAACCAGCTAGTGCCGCGCTTGGTAATAGATGCCATTTTTCGTTATCCCTGTGTCACTAGTGTGTCACGGGCGAAAATGTGCGCCTTTGCGGTTCGTTGAACTTCTTAAGGCTTAGGGGAAATTACCCCACTTTTGTGAGCCTTAGAATCCTAGGCAAGTGGTGCACCCGACAGGATTCGAACCTGTGGCCTCTGCCTTCGGAGGGCAGCGCTCTATCCAGCTGAGCTACGGGTGCTGGTCGCCGTGGCGAGGGGAGCGCTTAGCAAAGCGTATTCATGCTCGCCAGTGCTAAAACGGCCTTCGCCCAGCCTGGCGCCGCCGCGCGTTAGGCTTTTTGCAAGATTGCCCGCGTACCACCGCCAGCATGAATGCGGTGCCCAACGAGTTCGACTTGGCCGAAGCCACCATGCTGTCGCCCGATACCGGGACCGCGGGCGAGCCCGACCCCGCGCTGGTGACCGAGCAGTGGGAAGCAGTTCATGAAGCAGCGGCCGCGGTCGGTGTTCTCGCACAGCTGGGCCGCGAAACGATCGCACCCGAAGTCGCCGACCTGCCGCAACGCGCGGCGCGCAAGGGCGGTTGGCACTATGCCATGGCAGCGCGCGGCATCGACGACATTGCCGCCTTCATGCAACCGGGCCTGCGCGCATTGCTGGCGCTGACCGCCAAGGGCCAGGACACCACCGCCGCGGCGCTGACGCTGTGGCGCGAATTCCACGCGGCGCGCTGCGCCATCGGCGAGCTGGTCGAGACCGCCTGAAGCCACTTCTCCCCGGCACGCTAGGCGTGTCCGTGCGCGGCGTGAAGTGTTCCTGCCCCAACCCTTGACCACGTTCCTCCTATGTTCCAGTTCGGGGGCATGAGCGAATCAACCCTGGCAGCCACCACGGCAAGCGACGTCGCCCGCGGCGTAGCGCGGCTGTTCGCGCGCAACGATATCTGGTGCCTCACCGAAATGCCGCTGCGCAATGGGCGGCGCGCGGACATGATGGGGATCGACGCCAAGGGGCAGGTGATCATCGTCGAGATCAAGGTCCAGCGGGGCGACCTGCTGGGCGATGGCAAATGGCCCGATTATCTCGATTTCTGCGACCGGTTCTTCTGGGCCCTGCCCCCGGGGATGGATCGCAGCCCGCTCGAAGGCGACGCATATCGCCCCGATTGCTGCGGCATCGTCGTGGCCGATGGCTATGACGGGGAAATTGTCCGTCCCGCCCCGCTCCATCCGCTGGCCGCCGCGCGCCGCAAGCTCGAGGTCGAACGGCTCGCACGAACGGCATTGCGCCGGGCGCGCGTGGCGCTCGATCCGCAATGTGCGCCCTGGGGTACGTCCGAGTAGAACTTCGCCTGTTCCCCCCGGCGCCGCGCGGGGCTAGGGTCGGCCCATGCCCTGGGCCGCCATTCTCCTGTCCGCTGCCGCCATGACCGCGATCGTGGCGCTGCGCTATCTTGCCGCCAGCGGGGCCTTCGCCTTCGTCACCGCGCGGGTGCGCCCGGGGTATCACGCCCGGCTGGGCCCCCAGATCCGCCGCGAAATCGGCTGGTCGCTGGCGTCCGCAGCGATCTACGGCGTTCCGGCAGGCATCGTCGCGTGGGGATGGCAGACCCACGGCTGGACCCGGATTTACACGCAGTGGGATGCCTATCCGCTGTGGTATCTGCCCGTTGCCGTGCTGTTGTACCTGCTGGCGCATGACACGTGGTTCTACTGGACCCATCGTCTGATGCACCGCCCCAAATGGTTCCGGAAAATGCATGCGGTCCACCATGCCAGCCGTCCGCCCACCGCCTGGGCGGCAATGAGTTTCCACCCGTGGGAAGCGATAACCGGTGCCGTGGCCATCCCCGCGCTGGTGTTCCTGATCCCGATCCATGTCGCCATGCTGGGCACGGTGCTGCTGATCATGACGGTCATGGGAGTGACCAATCACATGGGGTGGGAGATGTTTCCGCGCCGACTGGTTCATTCCAAGTTAGGCGAGTGGGTGATAACTGCCAGCCACCATCAGCGTCACCATGAAGAGTACAGATGCAATTACGGCCTCTATTTTCGCTTCTGGGATCGCGCCTGCGGGACCGATCGCGGGCTCAGCCCCAACGCCTGAAGAGGGCGGCGGCACTTGCCCTGATCCCGGCCGGCGCCGCGCTGGCTGGCGCGGTGCCTGCTCCCCCGGCGGGCCCGGCTGCCAGTGCGCAAGCGCCGGGGGCAACGATCACGATCACGGTGACCGACCTGCGCAGCGCCAAGGGCATCGTGCGCGCCTGCATGACTGCGGACGAACACAGCTTCCCGCGCTGCCGCGGCGTGGCGGGCGCATTCGGCGCGACGGCGCAGGCGCGCGAGGGCAGCGTCTCGTTCACCTTCCGGCACGTCCGACCGGGGCATTATGCGATCGCGCTGCTTCACGACGAGAACAACAACGGCAAGGCCGACCGCGCGCTGGGGATGATGCCCCGCGAAGGGTTCGGCTTTTCGCGCGATGCCAAGGTGCGCATGGGTCCGCCGAGCTTCTCCGATGCCGCGCTCGACCTCGGCGGGAAGGATCGCGAGCTGACCATCCGGATGCGTTACATGCTCTAGACCGCCGGCATTTGCCTGCGGCATTCGGGACCCATGGTTAATTTCCTTTACCCGATGTTTACCGCACCAGTCGCATAGCGGCCCCCTACGAGCAGAACTCTTCGGGGACAGACGCAGTGATAGACAGGCTAGGCGGCTTTTTCGGCTCGCGCGATGTGGACGAGGACTTCGACGACGATATCGAGGACTTCGACCCCGTCCCCGAACCGCCACCCTCGCCGGTTGGCCAGGATGAGCGCCGCATGCAGGTGCGAGCTTATAATCACTGGGCAAGCCTGCTCGGCGAATTCGACCTGCCGCTGGTGGCCGACCTTGATCCCGACGCGCTGCCCGATTTCGGCCCCTATTCGGTCCTGCTCGACCTGACCGGCGACATCGACGACCCGCAACTGCGCTTCGTTGGGCGCGAGCTGGCCGGCGAAGCCGGGCTGACCGGCGCATGCCCCGCGCTGCTTTCGGCAGTGCCCGGACGCTCGGTGCTGAGCCGGATTACCGACCATTACCTGCAGATCCTTGCCAACCAGGCGCCGATCGGGTTCGAGGCGGAATTCGTCGGGGCAAGCGGTGCCGCCCTGCTGTACCGCGGGATCCTGCTACCCTATTCGAGCGACCGCCAGACGGTCGATTTCATCTATGGCGTGATCAACTGGAAGGAAATTGCCGACCAGCATACCGCCGACGAGCTGTTGCTCGCGATCGACCAGTCGCTGGCCATGCCCGAGGAAGCCGACAGCGGCAGCGAACGCACGCTTGAAACCGCCGAAACGCTGACCCGCGCATCGCGCGAGGCAGCGGAGGCCGAAGTGCTCGAGCTGGGCGTCTCGCACGTGCTGGAGCATCGTGAAAACCTGCCGAGCCCCGCCTTCGGCTCTATGATGCCCGGCGCCGATATCGACCTCGACGACGAAATCGGCCTCGACGACGAATTCGCAGCCGACCTCCCGTCCGCGAGCCTGCCCGCGGCAGCTGGCGGCGGTGGCCGGGTCGACGCCCTGGGCAACCGCGTCGGCGGGAACGCCCCCAGCGACGATGACGGACTGGACGACAGCGGCGAGTTCGACAGCGCGATCAAGACCGCTGCCGATTACGGCCTGCCCGACTGGGACGACGAAGAGGACGACGGCGATGTCGACTCGGTGGTCGACCCCCTGGCCGATGAAGATACGGCAAGCAGCCTGGTCGCGCTGGTCAATCGCAGCGATCGCACGAAGAAGGCGATCGACCTTTCGCTCGATGGCGGCGGCGCGGCGATCCCGCAGGCCTTCGAACCCGCCGAACCGGCACCGCCGCCGGTGCCGCAGGCGTTCGAACCCGCGCCCGGCATGCCCCTCGGCGCCGAGGAAACTGCCGAGCCGATGGGGGCCGAGTTCTCGATTCTCGCGGAAAAGCCCGGAGCGCCGGAGCGCGACATTTTCATTCCCGAACACGAGGCGCCGGCCCCGCAGCCAGCCGACAGCGCCGCGGACGAACCGCCTGGCGGGCTTTACGACAGCCTCGCCGCCGCGCGCGAAATGGCGCGGGCCGCGCAGAACACCGAGGACCGCAGCCGCAAGACGCTCTACGAAGCAGTCGGACGTGCGTATGACTTCAGCCTCGCCGCGCAGGAAAATCGCGCCGACTTCGAGGCGCTGCTCAGCGACAACGGCCTGGTCCAGCAGGACCGCGCGCCGATGACCCCAGTGGTGAAGCTCGTCTTCGGGGCGGATTACGACAAGACCCGCCTGACCGAATACGCCGCCGTGCTGACCCATGCCCATCGCCGGCAGGTCGAACCGGGCGGACTGGCCAGCTTCCTGCGCCAAGCCGACGGCGGGCTGAAGGGCGTGGTCCAGGAGGAACGCCGCCTGCGCCGGGAAGAGCAGGGCAAGCCGGTCGAGGACAGCCGGGTCGTTCGCCCTGCGCTGGCGCAGAAGCTGCGCGACGCGGACGCGCTCGAAATGGCCGACCTCGAGGAACACGATGGCGCCGAATTTGCGCTGGTCATGGTGCGGCGCACGCCCGAAGGGGCGCTGGAAATCATCGGCGAAGTGCCCGACGACGTGCCGCTGGTCGAACGCGCCGCGCGCAAGCTGCTGGGCTAGCAGGGCAAAGCGGGGAAAAGGCTTGTCGGGTCCGCGCTGCTCCGGCTAGCGCCCGGCGCATGCCATTCCTTCCGACCGCCCCCGTCCGCATCCAGCCCTATCTCGGCTATCGCAACCGCGAGCGCCTGCACATTACCGCACGCGCCCTGCGCTCACGCGTCGGCAAGTTCGAGAAACGCAGCCGCTGGCGTGCTGCGAAGACGATGATTGGCCAGTTCGCCAGTCACGAGGTCGCCGACATGCCCGTCGAACTCGAGATCGCGCGGCCGGGCGCGCCGCCGCAGCGGCGCCGGGGCCTGACCGACGCAGAGGGGTTCGTCCGGTTCGATATCGAGTTCGATTCCGCATGGGATTACGACGAGCACCCCGCCTGGGAAACAGTGGTCTTCCACTGGCACACCGGCGACGAAGACCAGTGCATCGATGCGCATGTCCTCGCCCCGGGCGACGATACCGGCCTGGCGGTCATATCGGACATCGACGATACGATAATCGAAACCGGCATTACCGGGGATTTCCGCAAGGTGATGCGCAATTGGCGGCGCGTGCTGATGCAGATGCCCGAAGAGCGCATCATCGTGCCCGGCGCCGATGTTTTCTACAATGCGCTGGGCGGCGGTGAGGTGCTGGCCGAAGGCGCGGGCCATGTCGGCGATCGGCAACCGGCCACGCACCGGCCGTTCTTCTATGTGTCGTCCAGCCCGTGGAACCTGTTCAGCTATCTGGTGACCTACATCCGCGGCCGCGGCCTGCCGCTGGGCCCCATCGCGCTGCGCGATTGGGGCCTCGATCGCGCGACGTTCGGTTCGTCGAGCCATGGCGCGCACAAACGCACCGCGATCGAGGGCATTCTCGGCACCTTCCCCGATCTGAAGTTTGCGCTTATCGGCGACGACAGCCAGGGCGACCTGACGGCCTTTGCCGATATTGCGCTGGCCAACCCCGGGC
>Ga0208032_1000985_pt1 | contig 13059 bp, 14 predicted proteins | sample MalvirAntarct_66_FD_184254 | JGI IMG/M metagenome (GOLD analysis project Ga0208032, IMG submission 184254) | Marine viral communities from the Global Malaspina Expedition - Malaspina viral metaG Antarct_66 (SPAdes) (version 2) | ecosystem: Environmental > Aquatic > Marine > Oceanic | place: West... | reverse complement strand
CGCGGTACTCGCCTCGCCCACCGCAGCCGCATGCTTGCGATGAAAACGGCTGCGGTGGGCGAGGCGAGTACCGCGAAAACCAACGCGATGTCCCACAGACGCGGCCGATCGAGCGCGACGCCGAGCAGGAGGGCGAGAGCTGTGAGGCTCGTTCCTAGTAGCTGCAGCCCCATCATCCGATCCGCAGTCGTCGGGCCGCACGCCACGCGCATCAGAGCGACGGCGGTGACGAGCATCAGGAAGGCCGCGAAGATGGTCGCCACCATCGACATCATGGGGGATCACCCTTTACGCCGAACAACCGCGCGACCCGATCCTCCAGTTCCTTGATGTGTTCCGGGGAATGAGCATCGACGTCGATGACGTGCATGTGCATCTTTACGCCCTGAACATCGGTGCTGAGGGTTCCGGGCAAGAGGGACAAGGTGTTAAGGAAGACTGCGCGCGGAAGTCCCTCCGGCAGGCTCATACAATAAGCCACGAAGCCGGGTTGGACCTGACTGCGCGGTCCCAAGGCGCGTCGCGCAACGTCCCACCCCCCGACGACCGCTTGCCACAGGAAATAGACGATGAACTCGAGTAATCCCCGGGCGGACACCCGGCTCCTCGCCGCCGCGGGAAGGCCGCGAGACAGGGCTACGCCAATCAGCGCGGCAGGCACGCCGACGATGAGGCTTGAAAGGTCGCCTTCGTTGAGCAGCAGCCAGAGCGCTAAACCGCTGCCGAGAACAGTTGCGTACTCCAGGGTGCGAGGAGCGGTCGGGCCTGTTCCCATGATGTGAGGAATACGCGTCACGACCCCCTCAATCACCGGATGGGAACCTCCATGGTCGCCGCGGATCATTTTGGCCAAATCCACCACACATAGGCCACGTAGCCGGCGATCAGGCACGCGCCTTCGAGACGGCTGAGCCGCCGCCCCGTCCAGAGCAGCAGGAGAAGGAGCAGGGAGACGCCGACCATCACCCAGCTATCGAAACCGGCGATCTGCGCCGGGACGGCGGTCGGCGCGATCAGGGCCGTGACCCCGCCAATGCCAAGGACGTTGTAGATGCTCGAGCCGAGCACGTTGCCGATCGCGACATCCGACTGCTTGCGCAGGGCCGCGATCGTCGATGTCGCGAGTTCGGGCATCGAGGTGCCGGCGGCCACGATGGTTAGCCCTATGACCGTCTCGCTCACCCCGAGCAGACGAGCCAGTTCGACAGACGCTGTCACAAAATTGCTTGCGCCGAACACAAGCAGGGCTAATCCGCCGAGGCACAGTCCCAACGGCAGCACCCAGCCCAACGCTTTGGGATTGGCCGTCGCCCCTGGCCGCAAGCCCGGATCAAGTTGTTGGAGCGCCTCGGCCTTGTCATAGACCGCTGTGTGCCCGATTGCGCCTCCAGAGACGACGTGTCGCTCCTGGCGCCACGCCCGGACCAGATAAACCGTCAACAGCACGAGCAGGCCGGTGCCGACGAAGCGATCCAATGTCCAGAGGAGCCCGATGAGGGCCAGCAGCAAAGCCGTCCCGACCGCCCACAATCCGTCCCGGCGCAGCGCCGTCGGTGACACCGCTATGGGGCAGATCAGAGCCGATGCGCCAAGTATGAAGAGAACGTTCAATATGTTGGAGCCGACGATATTGCCCACCGCGATGCCGGGAGAGTTCAGCAGAGCGGCCTCAACACTGGTGACCAGTTCGGGGGTGGACGTGCCGAACCCCACGATCGTCAGGCCGATGAGCAGCGAAGACACGCCCATGCCTTCCGCAAGGCGAACTGCGCCACGGACCAGCAATTCCGCCCCTGCGATGAGCAACGCGAGACCGCCAATCAGCGGGATCCATATCTCCACATCCTCGCTCCGGTTGGTAGCGTTAGCGCTCAGATCCCGGCGGCCCGCCAGGAGCCTTACGGGGCCACGGCCGGGCATGGCCGCTTTAGTCTTGATCAGAAGTATACGACCCCGCCCCCAGCAATGCCGCAGTTACCGACAGTAAAACCACCACGGGGGACTTCTCCCAGCCCATGGCCTCCGCCACGACAACCTTGGCGCCAATTGAGAGCAGGAGCAAGGCCAGTCGCGCTCTTGGCGGCTCCCACGCATGCCAACGGCGACGTGCAACTCTGGACGGCGGTAAGCGCGACGGGGCCGGCGAAAGGGGAGCTGGCGCTGTGGGTCGAAGGACAGCTCCGCGCCGGTACCGGTATCAGCCGTGTGACCCAGAGAAACTTTCGTGGGTCATTGGATGGGAGCCGGGTCCTGCTTTTTCAGCCTGCGCAGGCTTTGCGGTCCCACGCCTCACTCACGCCCGACGGCGCTTCCACAACGGAGCATCGCTCGCGGCAACAGCTACGCGCGCGACCGTTCATTGGCAAACTGATCGACTGACCAGAGAGCTGCGCTCAGATCCACCACAACTTCCTCGATAGGCTGTGCTGTCGCAAGAAAGAAAGGCTTTACGATTGGCTCGAATGCTGAGGCGCGGCAGCAAATTGATCCTCGCGGGACCGGGCTCCTCTAGTTAGAGCTTCAGAGCTCTTTCTATGTCGGACCGCGTCGAATTCACACGCCGGCGCTTTCGACTTGCGCTCGCGAGCTTCGATTCAGTCCATGGAGAGGTTTATGAGCAGTTCCTTTGAGCGGCTAATCGCTGCTCGCCGCTTGCAAACAGCGAGATCCGGAGAGAGAGGGTAGTCGCAAGCTTCCCGATCCGACGCGCCTGTCTCGGCTCAAGAAGGAGCGACCGGCGATCAAGGATTGTTTTTGCTGGCAATGTCCCGCACAAGGAAAGCACGCTGCGGTTCGTCAAGGCCATTCACATATGCATGCGGCGTGCCAGGGCGTAAGAGATTAGGGTGACCGTACCCTGATCGCGCACCAACCAGGGTTGATGGCTTGCACCGGACCTTCGGGCGGCAAGCTCAACGAGGAAGCTATGATTGCCTCACCCAACATGCCGGGACGCACTCTGCCCGGAGGCTATAAGCTTGCCTATTTCAAGGGCGATCTGTCCGGCGGGCTAGTGGCCGGCGTCATCGCTTTGCCGCTCGCGCTGGCATTCGGTGTGCAATCGGGGCTCGGCGCAGCCGCAGGCTTGTACGGCGCCATCGCGCTCGGAATCCTTGCTGCGGCACTCGGCGGCACCCGTACGCAAGCGTCGGGTCCGACCGGACCCATGACCGTCGTCTCAGCCTCCGTGGTGGCGACGGCTGTCGCGACGACCGGCAGCGTGGAGGCGGGACTGGGGATCGCTCTGCTCGCTTTCCTTTGCGGCGGCGTCCTGCAAATCCTGCTCGGACTTGTTGGCGTCGGCAGGTACGTCAAGTTCTTCCCCTATCCCGTCGTGTCAGGGTTCATGAGCGGTGTCGGGCTGATCATCATCGTGCTCCAAATCTGGCCGTTCCTCGGCTCCGCGTCGCCAAAAGCGCCGCTGGAGGTCTTCACCCACATCGCAGAACCGATCGCCGCCGTGAACTGGAGCGCGGTGATGCTGGGGGCGATCACCGTAGCGGTGTACTATCTGTTCCCGCGTGTGACCAAAGCGGTGCCAAACGTGCTCGCGGCCCTCCTGGTGGGCACGTTGGTCGCTGTTTTCGCGGACCTAGACGTGCCCAATGTGGGTGCAATCCCCAGCGTCATTCCCGGGCTGCAGCTGGGCCAGATGTTCACTGTGTCGCCCGAGCACTATCCGCTCATCATCGGGTTCGGTGTCACCTTGGCACTGCTCGGTTCAATCGACTCCCTGCTGACCTCGGTGATCGCCGATAACATCACCAAGACCAAGCATGACAGCCGGCGCGAACTGATCGGACAAGGCATCGGGAACAGCGTCGCGGCGATCTTCGGCGGCATCCCCGGCGCCGGTGCCACGAAAGGAACGGTGGTCAACATCAATGCGGGCGGAACGACGCGGCTGTCCGGCGTTGTGCATGGCCTGTTCCTGCTGGCCGTGCTCCTCGGGCTCGGCCGGTTCGCCGGCTACATACCTCTAAGCGTTCTTGCCGGGCTTCTGATTCCGGTCGGTCTCGCCATCATAGACTACAAGGGCTTCCGGCATCTCGTCCGGATACCCCGTGCCGACGCCGCCGTGCTGCTCATCGTCATGGGTATGACCGTGTTCGGAAACCTCATTCATGCCGTCGCGATCGGCGTGGTCCTGGCCAGCATTCTATTCATGAAGAAGATGAGCGACCTGACCGAGGCGAACTCCCATGTCGGCGAACTCACCGATCAGCCTTGGGCCGACGAAGAGAAGGCACTCGACGCCCATCCAGGACAAATCTACATCAAGCACATGTACGGACCACTCTTCTTCGGCTCCGCATCGCGATTCCGGGAGATGGCGAGCACGGTCGACGCGAACGCCGCGCTGCTGGTGATCCGCATGGAAGAGGTTCCCTATATCGACCAATCAGGGCTTTACGCACTGGAGCAGGTCGCCTTCGACCTGCTCCAGAAGGGTGCCCAGGTGGCCCTCACAGGCGTTCAGGAACAGCCCCTCGCCATGCTGCGGGACCTGAAGATTGTCCCTGACCTGATCAGCGAGGACATGCTGTTCGCCGACATGGAGTCTGTGAGCGACTGGCTGAAACGGCACGGGCCGCCGGCTCGCGAGGTTGGAAACACCATCGCCCCCGTCAGGGTGACTTGATCAAGGGAGAGAACAATGCAGACCGGATCCGAAATTGCGAAGGTGGAAAAGCAGGGCCTTGTCGAGGAGGTCCTCACCAAGGAGGAGCAAGCCAACCTGACGCCGGACAGGGTGATCGCCCTGCTCACGGAGGGCAACCATCGCTTTGTGAGTGGCGAGATGACCCTTCGCAACCACAACGAACAGGTCCGCCGCGCAGTCGCCGGTCAGTATCCGAAGGCGGTGGTGCTGTCCTGTCTCGATTCTCGGATTCCGGTGGAGGATGTGTTCGACCGCGGCATAGGCGACATGTTCGTGGCGCGAGTGGCAGGCAACATCGTCAACGTGGACATCCTCGGCAGCATGGAGTTCGCCTGCAAGGTCGCGGGCGCCAAGCTCGTGGTCGTCATGGGTCACGAGCTTTGCGGTGCGGTCATGGGGGCCATTGACGGCGTCCAGATGGGCCACATCACCGCGCTTCTGGGTAAGATCCGGCCAGCTACGCTCAGAACGGATGGCTTCGAAGGCACCCGAACCAGCGCAAATACCGACTATGTCCGCTGGGTCGCCGAGCAGAACGTCAGGCTGGGCGTCGAGCGGGTGCGTGCCGAAAGCGCCATCTTGGCCGAGATGGAACAGGCTGGAGAAATCAAGATCGTCGGAGCGATGTACGCGATGGAGACTGGCGAGGTCGAGTTCTTGACTGCCTGAACTGTGGCAGGACGTTGGGGCGGGGTGGTGCACTACAGTCCAGTTGTCCGTCCAGTGCTGACCAGTTACTGTCAGGCCACCAGCATAGGTCCCGCGCAAGAACTCGACGTTCGGGCGGGCGATCAAGCGGATGCGATCCTGAGGAGGAACATAACTGCACCGCTTCGAGCCCGCCGCGGCAGATAATGGGAAAGAACAGTGCAATTCGAGCTCGGCAGTAATAGCCTCCGGTCGATAGTGATGTCGGTCCTCCTTGATCGGGAGTGCTGCCGCCAAGGGGCGATAGCCTCTCCATGAGGAGGACTGCCTTGAGACATCTGAACCTCGCCGACCGTGTGAGGGCCGAGATCAACAAGCTGCGAAGCGCGATCGCGGAGGAACGCCCCAAGAGTCGCACCGAGAGGCTGCAACGGCTTCAGGAACGCAAAGCGCGGCTTACCGATAAGCTCGTGGCGCTCGAAATCAAGCCGATGCCGCCAAGTGGCGATAGGCCCCGGCGCTGCGCCGGGGGCAACCCTTAACAACGCAACGCCAATCGTGACATAGATCATGCAAGCCCTTCCTTCCGACCGCCAGACAAAGGACGAAGACCCTGGCGCTCGACGCTTCCGTGGACGCGGGCCTGCGCAGCCACATGCTGGGGGTCTACACCAAGCTCGGCCTTGGCTTGCTCGCCTCGGCCGCAGCCGCCTGGGCCGTCAGCAGCTTGCCGTCGCTGCGTGGCGTGCTGTTCGTCATGGAGGCTGGTGCGGTGCGCGGCTACACCCCGCTTGGGATGATCGTGGCCTTCGCGCCCTTGCGCTCACCTACACAGATCAGAGTCTCGTCACCCCCGCCGCTTTAGGTGGCCTGAGCCTCGTCGGCTACACCACCAAAAAGGACCTGACTGGTTTCGGGAGTTTCCTGATCATGGGCGTGATCGGCTTGATCATCGCCAGCTTGGTCAATCTATTCCTGCAGTCGTCGGCGGTCGGTTTCGCCGTCAGTGCGCTGGGGGTTCTGATCTTTGCCGGCCTCACCGCCCACGACACACAGCGCCTCAAGCTCGCGTACTACGACCTCGGCGGCGACGAGGCCGCCAGCTCGGTGACGACCAATTACGGCGCGCTCAGCCTGTTTCTTAACTTCATCAACATGTTCCAGTTTCTCCTGGCGCTCTTTGGGCAGCGGCGCTGATGTCGCCGTTCTCCCCCCAGTGCGCGCCTGCTGCCAGGCCGCCTGCCCGGGATCGGTTTCCCGGGCGCTTGACCGCCGCCGTGGAGGATTGCGCTTTAGGCGGTAGCACCACGCGACGGCCGAGGCGCCACCTGCTCCTGATCGCCAACCCACAGTCGAGGCGCGGGCGCGAGGGGCTGGGGGCGGCGAAGGCCGCCCTGAAAGAGGGCGGCTACTCGTTCGAAATCGTGCCCCTGGATCGTGACTGGAAGCTCGGTGAGCAGATCCACACACGCCGGCATCTCGTGGACGCTGTCGCAGTGGCGGGCGGCGACGGCACGTTAAACGCGGTCGCTCAGCCGCTGATCGACACGGGTCTGCCGCTTCTCATCTTGCCGACCGGGTCGGCGAATGACTTGGCCCGCACCCTCGGAATACCCACGGATCTGGCCCGCGCAGTTGATCTGCTGAAATCCGGCCAGATCAGGGAGATCGATGTCGGGATCGCCAACGGCCACGCCTTCTTCAACGTCGCCAGTATCGGCTTGGCGGCGCTGGTGACGCAGTTGGTCCACTCGAAGGTGAAGAAGTTGCTGGGGCCTGCGGCGTACGGCCTAGCCGCGCTGCAAGCCCTCACGAAGGTTCGGCCCTTCACAGCGCACATTCGCGGTGCCGGGTGGAACATCGAAGTGAAGACATTTCAGATTTCCGTTGGCAACGGGCGTTACTATGGCGGCGGGACGCCTGTCGAGGCGAGGGCGCAGATCGACGACGGGCAGCTCGATCTCTACAGCCTGGAAGTCTCGGACCTCCTTCGCCTCCTGTTGATAGCGCCGAAGATCCGCCACGGCCGGCAAGGGCTCGCCGCGCAGGTGCGCGTCGGTGCCTGCACCCGGTTCGAAGTACACACCCGGCGCGTCCATCCCGTAAGTCTGGACGGGGAGATCGTGACCCAGACGCCGGTGATCTTCACGATCCGACCTCGCGCTGTCCGGGTGCTGACACCCCAAGACACACCGCGCGCCTAGGCGAAGACCGGGAGCACGCCGACCACCCCAAGAAAAGAAGGGCTTGCTGCCGGATGAAGCAAGTACCGGATTACGAGCGCGACTGCGACCCAATCAGCACCGGCCAGCGGCTGGCGAGTAGGGCTTTGACGCTGATACTGTGAACCAGCCAAGCGGCGGCAGGCGGCCAAGGTCAGCCTGGAGCCGTCGTTCTCGTGCGGGGGTCTGATCTAAGAACGGCGAGGCCTTTCACACTTGACCTTCGCGCGCCCGGGCAAGACTGTGTCCCGGCACAACTTTCGAACGATCGCCGGCTAGGGGCTCGGTATCAGCTGGAGCGTTTCGCATGAGCAACACGACACGGATCCCCGGCCGCCTTGTCGCTGCCGCACGAGCCCTCGCTGGCGTCAGCCGGGCTGATTTCGCTGGAGCCGCAGGCCTTCTTTCTGAGACCCTTGATGAGATCGAAGAGGCCGGCAGCACCTGTACCCAGTCCGAACAGGACGTGGCGGCCCTCCTGCGTGGCCTCGACTACTACGGCGTTTTGCTGATCGACGAGCGGGATGGCCTGGGTGCCGGGGTCAGGCTAAAGTTCACGCGCCAGGATGTCCGGCAGATCGGCCGCCTTGAAGGCGAGGGCGGCATCGTCGCTTCAGATGACGCGCCCTGATCACAGCGCCGTCGAAGCTGCTTGCAAGGCGCTGGGAGCAACTCGAAACACCAGGCACTTAACGTGTTCAGCGCGAAGTGCCGTCCGGGTGCTGACGCCCCAACATAAGCCGCGTTTCTAAGCGAAGACGCGATAGATTTGCCAAGCCGCGAGGCACAGGACGAGCAGCCCTACGGCGATGGTCATGTGGCGCGGCGGCGATCCCCCCGACCACAAGGCCGGCCACCTCCACGAGATAGGTCTCGAGGTCGAGCGGCAGGGCGCCCCGGAGCAGCGCCACCAGGATTCAGCGGACAGGTCCGCACTCGACTTCGAAGATTCGATTTCCCACCTGTAGATTACGCTGGGTGAGTTCCCGAACGAGAAATGGATTCCGCTGTGAACGGTCAAGTTCGGCCTTCAGCTGCTCCATCAGTTGGCGGCGCACGCTGTTGAGGGGGCTTAGTCGGTGAACATCCAAGGGCTCCTCCGTCGGTGGAGGCGCGCCGACCGACGGGGGCGTTTGGAGGGAGCCGAACTGACGCGCCTTTCGCGGTCGGACGTCACGGCCATCGTCGGACGTAGGGGGGCCCCGCCCCGCCGTTCAGATGGTGTGTCGCAATGATTGCGTCACTGGTTTGATGATCAGATCCGCTCATCGTCGCGATATACCGCGATGATCGTATGTGGGCAGCGGAATTGAAAGGGCTCGGCTAGCTGTCCGGGCTGTTTATGCACACCGCCAACGAGCTGGACTCCTGCGGTCAGAACGACTGGGCGCCTCGAGCTACGCCGGGCATGTTTTTGGCAGGAGTGAACGGGCGACATAGCTATTCGACAAAACTCGGTCGCCCGTTCGCGGGATCGAACCGTAGTCGGAAAAAATCTTGGCGGTGCTCAACCTAATTTGGTGTCAGCTCTTTACTCGATGGCAAAGTTCGGAAGGTCCGCTAACGGCGCGAACAGAACCGATGTATCAGCCCGCGCCAGTCCTTGGCCGCACGGGCAATGCTTAGCGCAACACACGGATCGTCGACCGCAGGAAGATCAGGGCGATATTCCCGACCACGCCCGTGTCGGCCATGCCAAAGTCGGCAGGCTCAAGCAGGCCCTCAGCTGGAGCTGGGATCGATCTGCCGAGCGCAGGGCCACGCCTTGGTCAACGCCTCGTTGGCTCCGGCCGCCATGTGCTTGTCTCTGAGATAAGTCTCTGATTCGGCCCAGCGCAGATAAGCTTGGCGGAGACGCTGACGGTCATATCTCGGGGCGCCGCACACGGCGCGACGGACGATCAACTCATCGAGGATACCCTGAAGATAGGCTCCGCACTCGGGCGCCTCGCGTCTGCATTGCTCCAAAAGGGCGGAGCCCGTTGCGGAAGGCGGAACGTCTTGGGTCACGCCCAAACTCGGCGTGGCAACTAAGCTGGCAATGGCTAAGAAAATGCCGAGTTTCATATCCTTGGGCCTCCTGTGGTCGGACCTGTTGCGAGAACGTTTATCCGAGGCTCGAAGTTCATCCCCTTTGCCCTCTGCTGAAGTAGGCGTGGAACTGTTCAAGGGCGACGGAGCCCTGCGCCAGCCGTTCGTTGTCATCAACCGTTCCGGCGCAAATCCCGGCGATCAGGGCGCCCAGGCCGGCCGTCTCCGGCCGATTGAAGCGGCTGTCAGCGATATCGAGGTCGTGAATGATCTCCCCGATCGCGACCAGCGCGGTGTCGTCGTCTAGTTCCGTCCGCACGACCAGCGTCTCGAAGGTGCAGCGTTCGCCTTCGTGGGTGAACTCGGCATCCGCCATGTCAAACCTGAGTTCGTCCGCGGCAGGCTCGTAGCCTTGGCCGTCGACGAACTTGAAAGTCGCTTCGGGGTCGATGAAGCGCCGGATCAGCCAGGCCGACGCGATACGATCGACATGGATGCCGCGCCGGGTGACCCAGACCCGCTGTCTCAGGTCGGCGGTCACGATCACCGCCTGACACGTCGAACTGACGTCAGGGTGCCGCGTCGAGCGCGTCACCAGGTCCGCGAGCGCCGCTTCGGCAGCTTGCCGGCCGTGGGCGCCGAAATAGTCGATGGCCGCGATTTCGGCCAGACGCGCGCGCAGGCGAACAATCTCGCGGGCGACCTGCCCGTCGTCGATCGTGCGCGCCTCGCGGGCGAGATCCTCGTAATCGGAATCGCGAACCGCATCGAACAGGGCTCGCACGTCCGCGTCTCCCAAGCCACCGACCAGCGCAGCCTCCAAAATGATGGCCTCACCCCCGCCCTCGGCGATCTCGCGCAGCAGGTCGTCGAATAGAGCTGCAGTGTCGTCGCGAAGCGGTAGCGCGTGAACGGCGTTCTTCAGCGGAGTCGCCCCGATCGCCTGCAGCCGCCGCCAGACTTTGACGCGCAGATAGGCGGGCTTGGCGGGCAGTTGGTGGATCAACAGCAGCCACGGGGCGCGGGAGCCGGGGAACGAAGTCATATCCAAGGTGTATCATTCGATGACCGCAAATGATACAGGTGAACGAGCTAGCGAGTTGAGGAGGTGGTATGACCTGGGTCGCCTGCGATTGGTCACCTGAAATTGGGCGTCGGCCTGGTCGGAACGAGGTCCACGGCTTGACTCCAGGCCTAGCGGCATGAGCGCCGGAACGGACATCGATACGACGGTCGATCTCACAGAACCGCGCCCGGAGGCCGCGCCGCCCCACCTGACCCATGCGCAGTTGTTCATTCGGTTTCTAAAATTCGGCTTCTTGGCTTGGGGCGGTCCGGTCGCACAGATCGCCATGGTGCGCCGTGAACTGGTCGACGACGAGCGTTGGATCTCCAGCGAGCGCTTCAACAGGCTGCTGGCAGTGATGCAGGTGCTGCCGGGCCCCGAGGCGCACGAACTCTGCGTCCACCTGGGGATGCGCGCCAAGGGAAGACTCGGGGGCATCCTCGCTGGCCTGGGCTTCATGCTTCCCGGCTTTCTCCTCATGATGGCCCTGTCATGGCTCTATTTCCGTATCGCCCTGATCGACACCGCGCTCGGCGCGGCGTTCCTGGGGGTTCAGGCGGCGGTGATCGCGTTGATCGTCGCCGCCGTCCATCGGATCGGAAAGCATATCCTGCTGGACGGTCGCCTGTGGATGCTCGCCATCATCTGCGGGCTGGCAGCCTTCGCCGGCGCTCCGTTCTGGATCACCCTTCCGGCCTCTGGGGCGATCTACGCGCTATGGGCGCTCGGCCTGCGAGTGTTCGCTGCGCTTGTCGCCGCCGCGGCGACGGCTCTGACGATTCTGGTAACGCTCTGGGCACCCGACGCCGCAGCGCCAGCGGTCCAAACGGCGATCGGTGACCCCGGACAAGCGCCCGTTTGGCTGTTGTTCGTTTCCGGCTTGAAGGCCGGCCTCCTCACTTTCGGCGGCGCCTACACCGCGATCCCGTTCGTCCGCAACGACGCCGTGGGTCAAGGCTGGATGAACGATGGCCAGTTTCTGGATGGCTTGGCGCTGTCGGGCATCCTGCCGGCGCCTCTGATCATCTTCGCAACTTTCGTCGGCTATTTCGGCGGCGGACCGCTCGGCGCCGTAGCCATGACCGTCGGAATATTCCTGCCGGCATTCGCATTTTCGCTGATCTTCTACGACCGTTTGGAATCGGTGCTGGAAGCCAAGCGGCTGCATGCCTTTTTGGCAGGCGTCTCAGCCGGCGTGGTTGGCCTCATCGCCGCCACGACGATCGACTTGGCGATTGTCACAGCCCAGCGCGTTCCGGACCTGATCGTCGGCGTGTCCATCTTCGCGGTCGCCCTGGCGTTGCTCTACACATGGAAGAACAAGCTCAACGTCCTGGTCGTGCTGGCCGCCGCGGGTCTGGCGGGCTGGGTCTTTTTCCCTCCGGCGATTTAATATCGGGCGACTGCAACGACGTAGTCTCCCAGGCATCCAATGATCAGTTTAGAAATGGAGCGTGCGATGAACCGCAGAGATATGGTTCAGATCCTGGCAGTCATGGCGATCTCGCCGACGATAATAGCGACCAAGGGCGCTGCCCAATCCGACACACGGCGGACCATTTCGTCCGCGGCCGGCGTACAGGCGACCGTGGCTCCCGACGGTGTCGTGCGCATCGCCTGGTCGCGAACCGACGTCCCGGTGACAGTGGACGGAGCCCCGCTCGCGCCGGCCGCCGGTTTAGGTTCCTGGGCCGCTTTCAAAGCGCACGGCGAGGACCATGTCATGCTGATGGGCGACACCGTGGTGTTCGAGGACGAGATCACGGCCGCCATGGACGCCGCCTTCGCGGCCGGCTTGGAGGTCACCGGTCTTCACAATCACTTCATCTTCGACGATCCGCCCGTCTATTTCATGCACATCGGCGGCATGGGGCCGGCGCACGACTTGGCCACGGGAGTGAAGGCCGTGTGGGACGCCATTCGAGCCGTTCGTGCGGAGACGCCGACACCGCGACGGCGCTATCCCGGATCCACCCCGACCGTTGGCGGAGAGTTCGATGTCGCTTCATTGCGGCGCTATTTCGAAGTCGATCCCGAGCTGAACGGTGGCGTGGTCAAGTTCACCTTGCCGCGCACGGGTCGCATGCATGGCGTCGAAGTCGGAGGATCGATGGGATTGACGACGTGGGCGGCCTTCTCCGGAAGCACCGCGATGGCGACTGTGGCCGGGGACTTCATCATGACCGCCGAGGAGGTGCAGCCGGTGCTCCGGTCGTTACGGGCCGGAGACATCCATGTCGTGGCTTTGCACAATCACATGATTGGGGAGACCCCCGCGTTCTATTTCGTCCACTATTGGGGCAAGGGACCCGCAGAGGACCTGGCTCGGGGAGTCAACGCGGCGCTGGCCGTGCAGAAGGGCTCGTAGAAGGCATCTCGTCGTCCTCAGGCGACATCAATCTTCACTTGTATCACGCCTTTGATGGGTC
>Ga0208032_1000984_pt1 | contig 13059 bp, 22 predicted proteins | sample MalvirAntarct_66_FD_184254 | JGI IMG/M metagenome (GOLD analysis project Ga0208032, IMG submission 184254) | Marine viral communities from the Global Malaspina Expedition - Malaspina viral metaG Antarct_66 (SPAdes) (version 2) | ecosystem: Environmental > Aquatic > Marine > Oceanic | place: West... | reverse complement strand
CCTCTACCCTTGGCCTTTGCTGATCTAGTCATATCTAGTTACAACCACGTTGGTTTCTGCATTAGGGTATAGTCACCCCAACCTGTACCAAAGTCTTCATCTTTTTCTGCTTTAGCAATAACAGCTAGAGTTTTATGTAACTGGACTGTAGCCCACTCCATAACTTCTGTACCCATTAAATGTAGGTGCGACAGAAAAGGTGATGCTTTTTCACAAGCAATGAATGCAAAATTCTCTACGTCATAACCTGCTAATTTACAGGTATAAACATAATGTGCTCCTTGTATAAAGTAACCATACTTTACGCACTCACTTTGAAAACCTTTGGGACTAGCATCCTGTGTAGTCTTTACATCGTATACAGTATTGTTAGCCTCAATCATTAAATCAGGTCTTGTTTTTAGTGTGAGTCCTGACAATGGATCTTTTACAAAAATACTAATTTCATTTACTCTACCAGAGTGGTTTAAAGCCTTAGCGCATATAGGGTTATGTAATGCACCTCTAGTAATACAATTGGCTACGTTAAACTCTACCTCAGTAAGAAGGACTTGATCTTTAGTTAGATCTTCTTTCATAGCTTTGAAGGCAGCACTAGCTTTAGTCTTTGGTCCTTTGACAACTAAGTTTTTTTCTGGTTCTAATAAGTTTGCATGAACGGCATTACCCATTGCAAATGCAGCTGATTGGGAAATCTTCTGTCCCTTCCAGTGAGCCAGTGATTTTTTATAGACTGCTTTTACAGCACTTGAAGATATACCAGGAACTGCATGGTACTCTTCGTTAGACATATTTTCTATTTTTTCCATTATAACTCCTAAAGAAAAGTGTGGGGTAGGCAGAAAGGAAAAGGAAACACCCACCCCACAGATTGTGCTTAGAACAATATATCGTTCCCAGCTACAGGTTCAGCATCAGTTACAGGTGGAGGAGATACACCTTCGTCAGAGACATATTCAATATGCTCTATGACAGTAACTTTATCTAAACGTGTTCCAACAATGTGTGCAAGACGTGTATCGTATACAGACAGTACAACTTCTACAGTTGAACCATTACCGATAGTCCCATCCACATCATAATTCCAAGGTGTACCATCAGCTTTAAAAACTAGTGGTGCTCCAGTATTACGTGGTTGCCCACCACCAAACTTACGTATGAACCGAACTTTATGTCCACGTCCCTCTGCGTCAGGCTTACCCTTTTTAATAGAACGGGATGCCTTTAGCTTCTCAAGGTTCTCTTCGTCCATAATTAGATCAATTGTACATGCTCCGTCATGCTCTGCATACATATTCTCGTATCCAGTCATGTCTCTATTAGCTTCAAAGACTTTCGCCCACTCACCAATACCAGTTAATTTTACTACACGTGTTGCCATAATAGGCCTCCATTTTTGTTTAATGTATTTCACTGTACGTGTTACCGTACTGTACGTCAATACCAAGGTCAACATTTAATTTAAGTTCTTGGTTAACTTTATCAATCGCCCACATTAAGATTGTAGTATGTTCTTGTTCCATACCTATCTTAACCTGATTGATTGTTTCGTCATGAAACTGCCCAAGAATATTGGGACGCTTCGTTCTATAGTATGCAACCCACTTGTCAAAGCAGTAAGCACCTGTTGATTGGTTGATAGTAGAGAAGACATCCTTCTCGTATCTGAGACTGTGCCAGAACTTACTGACTGGGTTCTGTACCCACATCTCACCATTGATAGTTCTTATCTTCTGTGCCTCAGAGAAAGCTTTTACTGCCCAATTACGTTCCCAATAAGCCTTAAGTAGTTTAGCTGACTGAGGTATTGTCATCCCTGTAGTACGTGATAACTTAGCTGCACCAACACCATAGGTAGCAGAATAGTTTACTACCTTGTAGTTCTTACGTAAAGACTTGAGAGAGATCTTACCTAAGTTATGATCATCTATCTGTCTTTGAGTAACAGCACCAGCGTGTTTGGCAAGGTCAAGATGAGGATCAAACCCTTTCTTAGCCATCTCCTCTACATAGTCTGGATCGTAAGGCTTCATGTAGTGACGTTTAGTTGTGTCCTCAAGAGATGTCATATCAGACCCACAAAGGTATGTACCTTCATCTGCTATCAGACAACCCCTAACTTCCTTACCCCAAGGCTTATCAACTCCTGGCAAGTTAACCAAAGGCTTCTTGTGCTTGAAGCGTAGTGTGTTAGTCAAGCCAGCTATCTGTGCCTTAACATATCCATTACGTTCACACTCAATGAAACCATTAAAGATAGCTAACCTGTGTTGTATAACAGTAAGACCATCAAGTATACCTACTACATTATTATTACGCACAAGTAGCTTAACTGAGTCAGTAAGCTCACCATCCTTACGTACTTGAGGTACAGGTCTTTCACTACCGTCATCCTCTTTAACATAATTATGTGTACATGGATTCCAACCCAACGAATATAACCAGTCTTTAACTTGCTCTGGTGAGTTAGGATTAGGTTCTTTCCAAGACTTGTGAACACTAATCTCACCATCATAGTGAGGTGGTAAGTTATTAGTTTTTAACAACTCAAACCATTTAGTACCAAGAGCTGATGCACTTCCATCTTCCTTGAAACACTTTTTAGGTTTACGCTTAGTAGTCTTCTTCTCAACTCTAGGCATAACAGTCTTTAGTTCTTCAACCTTAGTCTCTTGCTGATTAACAAGTGTATCTCTACTAGACTGAGCTAGTGTCTTATTAAGACGCCAGCCTGTATTCTCTGCAGCCACAGCACAATCCATCTTGAATTGTAAGTATCTGAAGAACTTGTCTAGTAGCACATCATCTTTATAGATAAGTTTAAAACGTCTAAGCAAGTTCTGCCACAACATCCAGTTGATCTTAACATCTTCTTCACAACGATGTTTATATACCTCTATAGATTGCTCTGACCAATCAGTTACAACAGGTTTAGGTATACCAAACTCTTCGCCGAAGCTATCAAGTCCATGCTTAGACCTGCTGTGATTAAGAACCCAAGACATTGGTAGTGTATCAAACAGTCTTGCATTGATCTGTATACCTAGCAACTTCTCTAAGAGAGGCTTGTCATAACCAACAATGTTATGTCCAATCAATCCCTGTTGAGTTGATAAGAGTTTACGCATCTCATCGTAGTTAACTAAGGTTACAGGTTTAGAACCATCAGCAGTATAAGATAGACAATGTATTTTAGTAGCATCTTCCAAAAGGTTATCAGCTTCTACATCGAATACTATCATGCCGCAATTTCTCTCCCTACATAAGGTGTTTCTTCTGTTAAGATGGTAGTCTCTGGATCATAGTATACCGAACCAGCGTTACCTAACTTAGCGAATGGTCTGTTCTTGTCTACAATAAAGTTTGTTGTGTTCTGTAGTACCTCATCCTCAGTCTCTACATCACGTTCAATCTTAATGCAAATGATAGCCTCTTCTTCAAGTGATGCCGCATACTTTGTACGTCCATCATCATTTACCTGAGATATAAAGATTACACCTATATTGAGTTCCTTTGCTAACTGTGCGGCTCGTGAACCTAAAGTAGTCAGTGTGCTAGTAGCACCATCAACACCAGAGCTAGATAAGTAAGCAAGACGTTGAACGTGATCAATGAAGATGAACCCAGCACCATACACAGTAGCCGCAAGACGAATATAATCTAATAGCTTAAGAGGATCATCGTGTGACATCATCTCAAAGATAATGGTACGTTCACCCTTAGTCATAGACTTAGCGGCCTCAATGACAGTTTCCTCAGACACACCATTTTCTCTGGCATCATCCTTTGTTCTAACATTAATACCTAACTCATAGGTAGCCATTGAACGATAGGTAGTTGACTTCATCTCTTCCATGTGAAGTAAAGCAATACGGCTATCCTCATCACGTAGTAAGCCTGTCTCAAAGTAACGTATAACTTCTGTCTTACCTGTACCACGTGGTGCTTTGATGAATGTTATACCACCCTTAACCATACCCCTGATCTTTTCATCCAGTCCAGTGTGACCAGTAGGTATATATTCGTAAGGATTCTCGTTACGTATTGCATCTTCAACATCCTGGTCTGAACAAAAGAAGTTCTCTGGTGAATAACGTTGAGGCTTACGTGCAGCCCACATTAGATCATTACCATCACCAGCCTGTAGGAAGTCATTAGCATCCTTGTACTTAGACATTGGTACATACCAAAACTTATCAGGGAAAGCTGAATATAATTTATCTGCTGCCCTACGTCCTGCATCATCAAGCTCACCTGAGTAGATGATCTCTTTGAATGATGATAGGTATGTGTGATTGTGTTTAATAAACTTCTCACCAATAGATGCACTAGGCAATGACTTTACTGGAAATGTCTTACCTAGTATTTGATATAGGGATGCGGCATCAAACTCACCCTCGGTTAGATAGATACGTTGACTTGTACCTGCATTGAACTCTGGGCCAAACAGATGGTTCATACCCATGCCACGATCTTTAGTCCAAGACTTAGACTTATCATCTACTAACCTGTACTTTACTGTATGTGGGTACTTGTAAGCATAACGTACAGCTTCTCCCTTGTCTCCTGTTTGTAACTGAATACCATACAATTCACAGACATCAGCATCAATTGATCTGATCCCTTTGTAAGTACCGCCAGTTATTGGTATATTCATAGGGTTTCTCCTTTCCTTAAGTGGGTACTCCTGCTTAACCCACTCATATGTTTCTGATCTATCCTTGGAAGGATAAGACCTACTACAAGAATGACACTGACCAAAGCCACCATCATTCCAATTGAATGCATCGCTTGATCCACACTCAGTGTATGGACATGCTAGATGTGGATTATCACCTTCCAAGAACTATATCCCTGAATATCTCATAGATTAGATAGAGTGCAACAAATGGCCATATAACAGCCAACTTTACTGTACCTCTTTCATTGTCGTCAATAGACTCAAACAAACCTATAACAAGAACTATACCTAATAGATATAGAATGATTGGTGGATAGAACATTAAGTCCATGTAAGGTCTCCTGATAAAACATACCTTACATAACGTTGACCTGTTACAGGGTGTTTCCTTTTTACACTTTCTATATTCCAACCTTCATCACGCAACTCTTGTATACGTTTTGTTAGACTACTAATACTATATTCAATCATAGCCTCACGTACTGTAATACCTTTGGTTGTTTTTAAATGTTTGATGATTTTTTTGTGCTGTGAATCTTTCATAGCTTTTCCTTTCCTACTAACTCCAATTTAAATAGACCTTCAGTCTGCTTCATAGAACCCCATAAGTCAAGTAATTGTTTGTATGACATTTCAATTAGTTGAAATTCATCTAGGGTATCTACGTATTGCCTTAAGTAAACTATACCATCATCTTCAAGGTACATCTCTACATCATTGTGTCTATTCTGTTCATCCATAGTTGTGACGACAGAATAGTCTGATTCAAATTCTACTGTGAACATCTTGTTGTTTATTCCTTTTCTAAGTCTATATCAGTAACATTAAAGTCACTATAATCTAGTATATCAACGCAACTATAGTTTCTCACAATCTGGCTCGCCTCTTCCGGTGTATCTGCCTCAATAGTAAAAGAGTTGTATATGACAACACCAACTTTATATGTGTTCATTTTGTTTTCTCCGTTGTTGTGTTATCGGATATTCTCCTACCTATCCAATTCATTACAGGTACAGCCATGCTGTTACCTAAAGCTTTGTACCTATGACCATTGGGACAGTCTATAGGTTCTTTGTTACGCCAAGGTATTTGAGTGTAAGTATCAGGAAAACCCTGTAGTCTCTCACATTCAATAGGTGTCATACGTCTGACTGCATACTGTGGCCTAACGACTATAGGTTGATTGCCACCACCAGTACCATACTTAGCAGAGATAGTTGAGCAGACCTCTGGTAACTCCTTAATCCTACTATCTTGACCATGACATTCATAGACAACTGCATGTCGATCTGTTGCTGTTTGACAGGGCGATAAGTCAAAAAAGGGTTGTACTTGATTACCTCCATTTTCTGGCTTTCTACCAATCCAATTTCCAGGAAGGGCGTAGCTTGAATTAATAACTAAGTCTGTAGCATCCTTATAATCCCTAGATTTTATTGTGCTGGCAGAGTCGTCACAGGTATAGTCTCCAAATCCACGCATTCTTGCAGTGCCTCTTTCAACTTTGATGGCAGTATCTTGTTCCTTCTCTCGGCTCGGCGGAGGATTCCCAGACAAGCTCTCGGTGTCAAATAGTACACTTGCGGCACGTCTCCAGTCTCCAAGGTATCCAACAAGGAAGACACGGCGGCGTCTTTGTGCCACTCCGAAGTATTGAGCGTCAAGCACTCTGTAAGCGAACCCATACCCGATTTTCCCCAGCCCTGTGAGGAGGGTTGCAAAATCCCTTCCTCCGTTAGATGACAAGACTCCAGGGACATTCTCCCATACGAGCCACTTGGGTTTAAGTTGTTCAGCCATTGCAAGATAGGTGAGCATGAGATTTCCTCTGGGGTCGTCAAGTCCTGTACGTAGTCCAGCGATACTGAAACTTTGGCAGGGTGTTCCTCCAACAAGAAGGTCAATTGTTTTTCCATCATTCCATTCCTTAAATTTTGTCATGTCTCCATAATTAGTTACTTTTGGGTAGTGGTGTTTCAGAACCTCACTTGGGAACTTATCAACTTCACTAAACCATTGAGCCTTCCAACCTAATGGTTTCCAAGCAACTGTTGCGGCTTCTATGCCACTACAAACGCTTCCGTATCTCATAATTTATTCTCCTTGTATCTATTAATCTTCATCATCCTCAAAATCATCTTCATCGTTACACCAACAACATGGCTCATCGTTTGGGTAGTCTCGACACCAACAACATATCTTATTTATTATATTACGCATCAATCATAGCACTTACAGTTAAATTTACCTATAGTATCTAGCGGAGGCATTAAATTTTTACGTTTACCAAGCATTGCTTCCCAAGACGCAGGGAATAGATCATACATCTTATCACTGATCTGATTGGCTACTACTCGTGATTCACATTGAGTATCAGGTGTACACCTAAGTTTACACATATCAGCAAAAGCATCGAGACTACCTGACCAATACCATTCAGTCATGGTAGACTGCGGCAGTACCATACGGGCTTGCTCTGGGCATACTCCTGCCGCTATTAGTTTTCTATATATAGATAGAACGTATTCATCACACTCATGTACTTCATCCAGTATGCTAAGATCAGGAACTAAACTGTCTGTATATACACCATACTTTTCAGGCTCTTTCTCAAAGACATCTTTTACATGTTCGTATTCACCGTAAGCGTACATCTTATCTAACTCAAGCACTCCACTACTACCTTGCTTCTTATCTTCTGCTTTACCACGCCAAGCATCAGGCTCATAGAACTCAGGCTTACTATCCACATACCTACGGCTGATCTCATTCCAGCGTAGGAACTTATGCTTGACTAGCTGACGTGCCACAAAGATGGGAGCCTTGATATGAAAGGATGCAAAGGCATGCCCGAAGGGTGACATGTGCTTATGTTCCGCTAGGTACTTAATGAGATTCTTATCTCTATCACTTACAAGGGCAATCATAGGTTGATCGCCTAGAGCTACGTAGCCAATTGCATTACTATTCTTACCAAAGGATACCCTTGCGGCATTCACTACCGACAAATCCGATCCCATGTGGTCTACATATGTTGCTTCAATCATTTATCATCTCCTTTAGACGTGTTTGATCTGTTTCTAGCTTATACTTTATGTCATCGTCAAGACGTAAAGCTTTAACTTTCTTACCTGTCCATGCTTCTACTTCTTGCTTAAATGCTAACGTCTTACTCATGGCATCAGGATCTAACGCTATGATAACCTTATAGAAATCTGCTATGTGTTCCATCTGCGCTGGGCTTAGTGACGTGCCAAGTATAGCTACACCTGTTGTGTTGGGTGCAATCTGCGCTACTGCTATAGCACTAATAACGTCTTCTACTACTATGCAAATTCCATTAGGCGTACCTAGTACACGTTTATATACTGCAGCATTACCTGTGTATCTAAACCATTTAGGTATTGCACCATCAAGCGCACGTCCTACTGCATCAATAACACAGCCCTGATGCTTAATAGAAAACACTGCTCGTCTGTCCTTAACATCATACAGTATGTCCTCATTAGTAAGATCCCATCGCTTAATAAACTTAGTAAGTAACCCATGTTCTAATGTAGGATTAACAACATACTCTGGATATGGCATAGGCTCAAACTCTTTACGTACTGGTGTATCTCTGCCTTGCATACGCTTTCGTATCTCTTGAGCTGTCATGCCAGTAGTAACAGCACCTCGTATAGAACAATCTAACTTATAACAGTTATACATCACAATACCACCATCCTTAGATGCAGTAAAAGTATTCTTACCGCCACAGGTAGGGCAGGTAAGTCTTACTGTCTCACCTTCACCTAAGTCTAGGTTATCTACAAATTTGTTAATGGGTATCATTTGTCTTTGTTCCTCTTAGATAGTGCGGAACTAGCTCCCCTTAATGTATTGACTAAGTAGGGCTTAACGCTCTGTGGATTACTGTGACCAGTTACCTGCATGATCTCGAAGGTGTCTACCCCTGCCTCAACCATTTCAGTAATTCCTGACCTACGTAAATCCATAGCAGTTATATTAGTTGCTAGACCTGCAACTTTCTTAACCTCATTGACTACAATATGTATGTCTACATCTGCATAAGGTACATACGCACCATTACGAGGTTCTACTTGAGGTGCTACATACTGCTGAAAACCAAAGTCTTTCTTTTGTTGTATCAACATGGCACATAACTTGTCGTTTATGGGTAGGTGAACGTCTGCTCTACGCTTGCTTTGTTCTAAGTCTAATCGCTTATTTTTTAAGTCTACATCACACCATTTAAGTAGTCTCATGTCACCTACACGTTGTGCCCAATCATATTGCATATGTACTATCAGCCCAATACTACGCCACCTCCATTGGCTATAAGCTGTATCTAAGAATAACTTAACCTGATCCTCTGACCATCGTACCTTACGTTGTTTCTCCTTGGTTCGATCTAATAAAGACACAGGGTTAGTCACCAATGCCTCATGCTTAATAGCTGTATTGAGTACGATACTCAGGCATGTAGCTACGTAGTTAGCCTGACGTACTCCTATAGTGTTCTGCCATAGGTCATACGCCACAGTGATATGCTTATACCTAAAGTCTCGTAGTTTAATTCTCCCTATAGACTTATTGTTATGTACCTTAGTAGCGCACATTTTATTTAAGTTTGAGGCATAATCACGTTGACTACGAGAACTAAGAGCTAAGTACTTAGGGGTATGCATATAAAAATTACATGCATACTCTATAGTATTATTGTCATTTAGTTCCATTGTTTAATCCTTATCATTATATATGTCCTATAGCTAGTGAGATAGCAATGTAAGCTATTATTAAATACATAAGCCTAACTACTACCCATTCAAAGCAGTATTTCATCCCATTTCTATCCTTAACCCTTTTATTTTCTTATACATATTATACAACCTAAGTAGATCTTCTCTACTTTTAGCTGTATGATAACAAATGTGCTGACTTGTTCTAGCACAATACAAATCAAGTCTAAGCATTATCAACGTAATAGTATGCATCCTCGTCATCAGGTAACACATTGTCAGCCCAGTGCCATACACTACCATCTTCTTGAACCTTACCTCTAAAGTTAAAGATATTATCTACATCGCTGTTCTTTTCTCTTAACTTTCTTAGATCACCAATGTCTATATCAAATGATTCTCCTACATCATTAAGCATAGACGTGATGGAGTTATACAAGCTAAGAACCTTTAGTGCTTCATCCTTTGATAAGGTTATGTATTTCTTTGTGTTAAACTTCTTTGCGGGTCTGTTTTTTCTGTTAAAAGCCATTAAAATTCTCTCTCTCTAGTTTAAAAAAAATAGTTTACTTATATATTTTACGGCAAAGGCAAATACGTAGCCCATACCAATGAATGCAAAGCTTGCAAAAAGTACAACAGCTAGTGTCATTATCTTAGACTCTCGTACCTCTTTACGTGCTTGTGCAGTAGTAGATTTATTTGTCATACAGTGAGCCTTCTATCACTACAAATTTAGGTTTATTTATTCTTTGTGCAGATGGATTGATTAGTATGTTATGAAAGTCTTGATACATATCTATATCGTGATCCTTAAGATCTGTTGTCGGAATTTCCGATGACACATAAAAGGCAAAGATATCAGGCCTACTACTTTGTAATATGTTAAGTAGCGAATTAGCACTACCCTCGGATCTACACGTAGTTATTCTGCAATGTATGTCTGATTCAATACATAAAGCATATGGTGTGTTACTCATGGTTTCACCTCTGCTTTTTTCGTTATATCATACATATCAAATAGTGCATCTGCTATTTTATCTTGTGTCAACATTTCTCATTCTCCTTCTTGGGATAATCTTCTGTGCCGTAACGTAGGCACTTGGTTAATAATCTTTTGTCTTTCTTATTGCCATGCATGAATACATAGCGGTGCTTAGCGGATCTAAAGACACGTTTAGTCCTATCACCTGCATGGTGTCTAGGGTGTTTACCATTAACAGTAGCTATATCAGTGCGAGGCTTGGTTGCCCCAGTGTATAACCAATTGGTTGCTTGGTATACATAACCGATATGATTCTGCGCTACATCAGCATAACTAACAAGAATCTTAGGCTTGGGTAGTAATGCAATAGACCTAGCTACAAGTAAGCTTGCCTCGTTAGGCCTGTTGTTTACTAGCACTACCCTGTTGAGTTCAAGTACCTTAGACTTATGTTCCTCACCACACACACCCTTGCACAACCAAGGTGAAGCAGGTGAACCGAAGGTACATATACCCTGCAATCCATCCATACCTCGATATAAACCAAAGGCATACGATACGGAAGGCATACGTCTAGCATAGTGTACGTTGAGTATGAGATCCTTTGTGTCTTCATACGTTATAGGTATAACAAAATACCTACGGCTATTGTGCATGTTGTCAGATCCAACTCCATGTAGCTTAATCAAGTTGCTCATTAATCATACGATTAACCTCCTCGAAAGATTCTTCTACGTGCCAACCTCCATTGTTGTGTAGTCCATCCATGATTACAGTAGTAATCTCGTCTGCTCTGCCTCTACGTTCGTCTGTCCTATGATACACAGTAAAGTTTCCTGCGAGATACATGTGTAGAGGTAGACCTCCATGCTTATTAGTTAAGTGTAGTTTAATCATCTGTTAGCCCTCCTTTAAATGCCAAACATTACGTTGTGTAAGTCTGCAGGTTTACAAATATCTATCTTAAAATTTATATCTCTAAAGCTGTGGATCTTACTACCTTTAAACAAAACTACTTCATCTATATCATAGACATCTTCTTTTATCATAGTGCTTCTTTTCCTGAGATACATAGCTTTTGCGCTAGCTATAGTTTCATGTCGATTCCAAGATAATAAAGTACAACCATCTTTAAAATTTATTTGATACGCATATTTACTCATTTTGTATTCCTTTCTTTGGCCCAAAGCCTTTTAATATTTTTATTCTTACCACCAATAGCACCTGTAACTTTACGTTGGCGTGACTGCTCCCACTCATCCGAGTTATGGTATTGTCTCATATTGAATATCATACGCATATTTTTATTCTCGGCATCACACACTGATAGGTGCGCTAGTCTTAGCCTGTCTTGTTCATCTAACATTATTTATTTCTCCATTGTTAGTGTTATCGGAATTTCCGACAACGTTTAGTGTTTGTGATAAGATACATTAGCTACATCAGGTGACCAACATGCACGGCATGACCCGCAGTTATTCTTTTGTGTGGGTGCAGGGCATATATGTCCTACTGGTTCTTTGTGCTTATGTACTGTTGAGGTGTTAGCACCCTTGATAGGCCTATCATCAACCATAGGTGCAGATAAGCGCACAACTAAGTTACTAGGCAATATACCATTATAAGATCTTACAATAGCTAACTCTCTTGTAGGTAGCCAATGCTTAATATCGGGTGTCTTTTTAGCTACCTCAATAATAGCTTTTAGTTGGTCTAGTGAATCTAGGTCACCGCTATCAAACCAACGATGGTATTTCTCGTTAGTCTTTATCGCAAATCTATTAATCTGAAAGACACAGGCGGCTACCCACTTATGAGGTGCGTTAGCAATAAGTGCTACAGACTTCTCATAGTTGTTAGTCCAACCCTGATTAACACTAGGCCTTAATTTCTGTATGCGTCTGGCATAGCAAGATTCACACACTGAACCTTTAATACTAGCCAACCTTGAACCTACCTTACAAGCAAACGAATCACTTGAGAAGGCAGAGCCGGGCATCTTTGTATTACCATTTGTTAAACTGATGGTTTCCTTAGCCGCTTTAAGCGTTTTAAATTCAACAGTCATTCTAATCTCCATTGTTAGTGTTATCGGAAAATCCGACAACGTTTAAGGTTAATAATCATAATCACAATCGTAGTCATCACGATCATCTTGCATAGAGAGCCGCCACTCTGCCAACTCTCGCTCAGTATACTTTTGAGAGTATCTAAACTTATACTCAGGTGGTATATCATCTAGGCTTTCCACCTCTATAGATACCTCAGTACCACATTCGTCATAACATATAGCTGTTATCATTGCTCATTCTCCTATTGATTGTGTTATCGGATATTCCGACAACGTTTAAGTGTATGTTAATATAAATTCCTTAAGGGTAGCCTCGTCAGCATTGCGATAGTATTCCCACATATCATCAGCTACTAAGCGTCTGAGTACTTTATCATCTTGTTGGTCTACCCAATCTATAATGATTTCTTCGATACGATTTTCTTTATCTTTTGTACTACTAAATTTCATTAGAAATCCCCAAACTCTATAGCCTTTGCTATAACTTCATCATATCCAGTATCATTATTATGAGTAATATGCCCATTGCTTACATCAATAACATAGTGTCCGTTATCGAACTCATTTTTCCATTCTCGTG
>Ga0208032_1000983_pt1 | contig 13068 bp, 10 predicted proteins | sample MalvirAntarct_66_FD_184254 | JGI IMG/M metagenome (GOLD analysis project Ga0208032, IMG submission 184254) | Marine viral communities from the Global Malaspina Expedition - Malaspina viral metaG Antarct_66 (SPAdes) (version 2) | ecosystem: Environmental > Aquatic > Marine > Oceanic | place: West... | reverse complement strand
GCGTTCGGGCGCACGGAGGTGCTGCGCCGGGTCGACCTGGACATCCGGCCGGGCGAGTTCATGACGCTGGTCGGGCCGTCGGGCTGCGGCAAGTCCACGTTGCTGCGGATCATCGCGGGCCTGGAGACGGCGTCGAGCGGCGCCATCCGGATCGCCGGCGAGGCGATCGGCCACCTGCGGCCGGGCCAGCGCGACCTGGCGATGGTGTTCCAGTCCTACGCGCTGTACCCGCACCTGACCGTCGCCGAGAACATCGCGGTGCCGCTGCGCATGCGGCGCCTCGCGGGGCATCAGCGCTGGCCGCTGGCCGGGCGCTTCATGCCGGGGACGCGCGACATCGAGCGCGAGATCGCCGCCGAGGTCGACGCGGCGGCCGACATGCTGGGCATCGGCCACCTGCTGGCGCGCAAGCCGGGGCAGCTGTCGGGCGGGCAGCGCCAGCGCGTGGCCCTGGGCCGCGCCATGGTGCGCCACCCGAAGGCGTTCCTGATGGACGAGCCGCTGTCCAACCTGGACGCCAAGCTGCGCGTCCACATGCGCACCGAGATCGCGCAGCTGCACCGGCGCCTGGGCGCGACCTTCGTCTACGTCACGCACGACCAGGCCGAGGCGATGACCATGTCGGACCGGATCGCCGTGATGATGGACGGCGCCATCCTGCAGGTCGACGCGCCGGACACGGTCTATCGCGACCCGGCCGACCTGCGCGTCGCCGAGTTCATCGGCAGCCCGAAGATCAACGTGCTGCCGGCGGTGATGCGCGAGTGCGGCAGCATCGTCGTCAGCGACGGCAGCGTGCCGGTGGAGGCGGAAGCCCGGCCCGGCACCGACGTGATGCTGGCCTTCCGGCCGGAGCACGGCGTGCTGACCGAGCCGGAACACGGCGCCTTCCGCGGCCGGATCACGCATGTGGAGAATCTGGGCTCCGACCTGCTGGTGCATCTGCACGTGGGCGATCCGGGACGGCCGCCGGTCGTGGTGCGCAGCGCGCCCGATGGGCATGGATTGGCCGCACGGCACACGATCGGCCAGACGGCGGGGATCGCCATCGCCGGGCCGCCGCCGCTGGTGTTCGGCGCGGACGGCAAGCGGGCCGACCTGGCGCGCACGCGACCGAAGGCGCCGGTCCATGCTTGAGCCAGCCCTCGCCGGCACGGCACCCGCCGCGCGCCCCGCCGTTTCGGCCGGCACGATACGCTGGGCGCAGATGCGCCAGTCGGCGACGGCCTATGCGCTGTGCATGCCGGCCGTGGCCCTGATGGTGACGCTGCTGATCGGGCCGATCCTGGCGGTGGTGGCGCTGTCGGTCACCGACTATCAGCTCGGCGCGCAGACGATGGCCTTCATCGGCCTCGACAATTACGCCGAGATGTTCGCCGACCGGGTGTTCCGCACGTCGCTGATCAACACGCTGCTCTATGTCGGCACCGTGGTGCCCGGATCGGTGGCGCTGGGCCTGGGCATCGCCCTGCTGATCGAGGCGGGGGACAGCGGCAAGGCCTTCTACCGCGCCGTCTATTTCCTGCCGGTGATGGCGACGCTGATCGCCATGGCGATCGTCTGGGAGTTCATGCTGCACCCGCAGTTCGGCCTCGCCAACCTCGCGCTGAAGGCCGTCGGGCTGACGCCGCAGAACTGGCTGACCGACGGCGACCTGGCGCTGTGGGTGCTGGCGGTGATCGGCATCTGGCAGGCGGTCGGCTTCAACATGGTGCTGTTCCTGGCCGGCATCGTGTCGATCCCGCGCTTCCTCTACGACGCGGCCGAGATGGACGGCGTGCCGAGCGCCTGGGAGCGGTTCCGGCTGGTGACGTGGCCGATGCTGGGGCCGGTCATGCTGTTCGTCGTGGTGATCACCTCGATCCGCTCGTTCCAGGTGTTCGACACGGTGCACGTGCTGACCAAGGGCGGGCCGAACAAGGCGACCGAGGTCCTGCTCTACACGATGTACGCTGAAGGCTTCGAGTTCTTCCGCTCGGGCTATGCCGCGGCGATCACCGTCGTTTTCCTGGGCTTCGTGCTGGCGCTGACGCTGGTGAAGATCCGCTTCCTCGACAGACAGGTCCATTACCAGTGAACGCACGGCGCAACCTGGGCTTCGCGGTGCTGCGGCACGTGCTGCTGCTGGCCGGGGCGGCCTTCATGCTGGCCCCCTTCGCCTGGATGATCTCCACCTCGCTGAAGCCGCCGGGGGAAATCTTCCTCGACCATATCCGCTGGTGGCCGAGCGACCTGCACGTGGTCGAGAACTACACGGCGGCCTTCACGCGGGCGCCGCTGCTGCGCTTCATGCTGAACGGCGTGATCGTCACGGCGACGATCTTCGCGCTGCAGGTCGCGGTGGCCCTGCCCTGCGCCTATGCCCTGGCCAAGCTGCGCTTCCGGGCGCGGCCGGTGCTGTTCGCGGCGGTGCTGTTCTGCCTGCTGATCCCGCCGCACGCGATCTCCGTGCCGCTGTTCCTGCTGTTCCACCAGATCGGGATCCTGAACAGCTACGCCGCGATGGTGGTGCCGTTCACGATCTCCGTCTTCGGCATCTTCCTGATGCGGCAGTTCTTCCTGACCGTACCGGACGACCTGATCGACGCGGCGCGCATGGACGGCATCTCGGAGATGGGCATCGTCTGGCGCGTCATGCTGCCGACCGCCATCCCGGCGCTGACGGCCTTCGGCATCTTCTCCGTCGTCGCGCACTGGAACGACTATTTCTGGCCGCTGATCGTCATCAACAGCGAACACCTGCTGACGCCGCCGCTCGGCGTCGCGGCGTTCCGCAACCAGGAGGCGGGGACCGATTTCGGCCCGCTGATGGCCGCGGCCACCGTGATCATCGCCCCCCTCGTGATCGCCTTCCTGATGGTGCAGCGACGCTTCATCGAGGGCATCGCGCTGACGGGCATGAAGTGAGCCACCAACCCAACCGGGGGACTTCCATGTCGAAGCATATCCTGTCGCCGCGTCTGATTTCGCCGCGCCTTATGGCAGGTGCCGCCGCCGCCGCCGTGATGGCCGCGGGCAGCGCCTGGGGCGCCACCGAGGTCGTCGTACAGTATCCCTACGGCGAGCTGTTCAACGAGACGCACAAGCAGATCGCCGCGGAGTTCGCGAAGGTCCAGCCGGACATCAAGCTGACCTTCCGCGCCGCCTACGACTCCTACGAGGAGGGCACGCAGAAGATCCTGCGCGAGGCGGTGACCAACCAGCTGCCGGACGTGACCTTCCAGGGCCTGAACCGGGTACGCATCCTGGTCGACCGCGGCATCGCCGCGCCGATGGACGACTACATCAAGGCCGAGAAGGACTTCGAGAAGGAGGGCTTCCACCAGGCGATGTTCGACATCGGCATGCAGAACGGCAAGGTCTATGCCCTGCCCTTCGCGATCTCGCTGCCGATCACCTATTGGAACCTGGACCTGGTGAAGCAGGCGGGCGGTGACCCGGACAAGCTGCCGACGACCTGGGACGGCGTGATCGACCTGGCGAAGAAGATCGACGCGCTGGGCCCGGACATCAACGGCATCACCTATGTCTGGGACATCACCGGCAACTGGCTGTGGCAGGCGCCGGTGTTCGCCCAGGGCGGCACCATGCTGAACGAGGACGAGACGAAGGTGGCGTTCGACGGTCCGGCGGGGCAGACGGCGATGAAGACGCTGGCACGCTTCGTCACCGAGGCGAACATGCCGAACCTGTCGCAGCCCGACAGCCGCGCGACCTTCGCCGCCGGCAAGACCGGCGTGCACTTCACGTCGACGTCGGACCTGAACAAGACCACCGGCATGATCGACGGCAAGTTCACGCTGAAGACGCACGTCTTCCCGGACGTGAAGGAAGGCGTCGGCCGCCTGCCCGCCGGCGGCAACGTCGCGATGATCGTCGCCACGGACGAGGAGAAGCGGAAGGCCGCGTGGCAGTTCGTGAAGTTCGCCACCGGCCCGCTGGGTGCCGCGATCATGGCGAAGACGACCGGCTACATGCCGCCCAACAAGGTGGCGAACGAGGTCCACCTGAAGAACTTCTACGAGAAGAACCCGAACAACTACACGGCGGTGAAGCAGCTGCCGATCCTGACCAAGTGGTACGCCTTCCCGGGCGAGAACGGCCTGAAGATCACCGACGTGATCAAGGACCACATGAACTCCATCGTCACGCGCGACCGGGCGAACGAGCCGGAGAAGGTCCTGGAGGACATGACCCGCGACGTGCAGAAGCTGCTGCCGAAGAAGGCCAGCTGAGGCGCGCCGTCATACGGCAGGACATTTCGGGGGGCCGGTTCGCCGGCCCCTTCCCTTTGGCCCCCTCGCCCTTCGTGCGGAGGCTCCCATGAAGCTGATCCACTTCACCGACACGCACTTCGTCGGCCCCGGCGAGATGCTGTACGGGCTCGACCCGCGCGCCCGGCTCGACGCCTGCATCGCCGACATCAACGCCAACCATGCCGACGCCGACCTGGCCGTTCTGACCGGCGACATGACGCATTTCGGCGACGTCGCATCGTTCGAGCACGTCCGCGAGGCCCTGTCGGCGCTGCGCGTGCCGCTGCGCCTGCTGGTCGGCAACCACGACCGCAACGAGACCTTCCGCCGCATCTTCCCCGACGTGCCGGTCGACCCGCACGGCAACATCCAGAGCGTCATGGACACCGATGCCGGGCGCCTGATGTTCCTGGACACGACGCGCGCCGGGAGCCACGGCGGCTGGTACGACGAGGCGCGGCTGGACTGGCTGGAGGCGCAGTTCCGCGACAGCGGCGACGCACCGGTGTTCCTGTTCATGCATCATCCGCCGCTGCCGCTGGGCATCCCGGCGATGGACAGGATCGGGCTGGCCCAGGCGGACGCCTTCACCGCACGCCTGCGGCCCTATCTGCCGCGCATCCGCCACCTGTTCTTCGGCCATGTGCACCGGCCGGTGTGCGGGTCGTGGCAGGGCGTGCCGTTCAGCACGCTGCGCGCGACCAACCATCAGGTCTGGCTCGATTTCCAGGCCGCCGCCAGCCCGCCCGGCAGCCATGAGCCGCCGGCCTATGCCGTCGTGCTGATCGACGCGGCGAACGTCGTGATCCACACCCACGACTTCCTGGACGCCAGCCCGAAATTCGACACGTCGGACGTCGGCTACGGCTTCTGGGAGGAGCAGGAGCGCCGGCTGGCGTCCTGAGACGCGCGGCACGCCGCGGCACGCTCGCGCGACCCCACCGAAACATCCTCAGATCGGAGCAGCAGCGATGTTCAGGCTCACCCCGGCGCGTGCCGCCGTCGTCACCGCCATGGCCGCGGTCGCCGCCGCCGGCGCGGCGAAGGCGGATACCGAGATCACGGTCCAGTACGCCTACGGCTACAATTTCAACGACACGTTCAATCAGATCGGGGCGGAATTCTCCAAGCAGCACCCGGACATCAGGATCCGCTTCCGGGGCCCGTACGAGTCCTACGAGGACGCCACCCAGAAGGTCCTGCGCGAGGCGATCACCAACCAGCTTCCCGACGTCACCTTCCAGGGGCTGAACCAGATTCGGCTGCTGGTCGACCGCGGGATCGCGGTGCCGCTCGACGGTTTCATCCAGGCGGAGGAGGCGTTCGAGAAAGAGGGCTTCCACCAGGCGATGTTCGACATCGGGACGCTGAACGGCAAGGTCTACGCCCTGCCCTTCGCCGTCTCGATGCCGGTCACGATGTGGAACCTGGACCTGGTGAAGAAGGCCGGCGGAGACCCGGAGAAGCTGCCCGCGTCCTGGGACGAGGTCGTCGCCCTCGCCCTGAAGATCGAGGCGCTGGAACCCGACATCAACGGCGTCACCTATGCCTGGGACATCACCGGAAACTGGATGTGGCAGGCCCTGGTCTTCTCGCAGGGCGGCGACATGATGGACGCGGCCGAGAAAACGGTGACGTTCGACGGGCCCGAGGGCCGTCGCGGGATCGACATCCTGGCGCGGCTCACGACCGAGGCGAAGATGCCGGCGATGACGCGCCCGGAGATGCGCTCGGCGTTCGGGGCCGGAAAGACCGGCATCCACATCACCTCGTCCTCGGGCATCTCCAAGGTGACGGAAATGGTCGCCGGAAAGTTCGCCATGTCCGTCGGCGGCTACCCTGAAGTGAAGCCGGAGGTCGGCCGCCTGCCCGCCGGCGGCAACGCGGCCATGATCGTCGCGACCGACGACGCGAAGCGGAAGGCGGCCTGGCAGTTCGTGAAGTTCGCCACCGGCCCGCTGAGCGCCGCCATCGTCGCGAAGACCACCGGCTACATGCCGCCGAACCGGCTCGCCGACCGGTATCTGGAGACGTTCTACGCGGAGAACCCCAACCACCTGGCGCCGAACCGGCAGTTGTCGGTCATGACCAAGTGGTACGCCTTCCCCGGCCCGAACGGGCTGAAGATCATCGATGTCGTCAAGGATCAACTGAACTCGATCATCTCCGGACAGCGGGCGCAGGAACCCGGAAAGGTCCTGGCGAACATGTCCGCCGACGTGAAGGCGCTTCTTCCGTAACGCTCTCGCGGGGGAGCCGCGGAGAGGGGAGCGTCCCCCTCTCCGCCCACGTCACCGGAGCGGCGGTACCGGACATGCGCATATCCATGATCACCGACATCCACTACGGCCCGACGTCGCGGACGTGCCCGGACGTGAAGGATCCGGACTGGCCGATCCTGGAGCGGATCCGATCGTTCGCGGCGCGGGCGGAGCAGGAGCGGGCGGACCTGGTCCTCGATCTGGGCGACCGGATCAGCGACGTGGACCGGAACACCGACCTGAAGAGCGCCTCGGCGGTGTTCGCGGCGTTCAGCGGCTTCTCCGGCCCGGTCGTGCACATCCTCGGCAACCACGACATCATCAACCTGACGCGGGACGACCACGCGGCGCTGTCGGGGCGAGAGTTCGGCAGTCGCGTCGTCGACTTTCCCGAGGCGCGGCTGATCGCGTGGCAGGTCGACGTGCGGCTGGACAGGGTGGCGGACCGCTTCCCGCCGGTCGCCGGGCAGATCGAATGGCTGCTGGACACGCTGGCGTCGGACGAGCGTCCGGCGATCATCGCGACGCACGTGTCCTTCTCCGGCCGGGCCCAGGACGGCAATTATTATCACCACCACAAGCCGGCCTATGCCAGCCACCCGGACCACGCCGCCGTCCGCACGGCGGTAGAGGCGACCGGCAGGGCGGCCCTCTGGCTGTCCGGCCACTCCCACTGGAACGCCGTCACCAACATCGGCAACCTGGTCCACGTGACGCTCCAGTCCTTCACGGAGCGATACACGACCCATCCGCTGACGGCCGGCGCCCATGCGGACCTGTGCATCGACGGGGACAACTTCTCCATCGAGGTGCACGGCAACGACCCGATGTATCTGCGCATGCCGTTCCGGAAGTCGGGCGACCGTCCGTGGCTGCCGCCGATCCGGCGCTGAGCCGCGACGGGCCGCGTGCGCGCGGTAACACAAGATGTCGCGAAGGGTGGCCGTGCGGGGCCGCGGCCCCTAAATGGAAACCTCCCCCTTCGTGCCCGCTGCGACGGCGAGTGACCCCATGAAGCTGATCCACCTGACCGATACGCACCTGACCGCCCCCGGCGAGCAGGTCTACGGCATCGATCCGCGCGCCCGGCTGGATGCCTGCATCGCCGACATCCAGCGCCACCACGCGGACGCCGACCTGCTGGTGCTGACCGGCAACCTCACGCATTTCGGCGACCGGGCCGGCTACGAGAACCTCCGGGCGGGACTGTCACATCTCTCGATGCCGATGCGCTTCCTGCTCGGCGACCACGACCGGCCGGACGCTTTCCGCAAGGTCTTCCGCGACGCTAAGGTCGACGGACGCGGCAACGTGCAGAGCGTGATGGACACCGATCTGGGCCGCTTCATCTTCGCCGACACCAGCAAGACCGGCACCCATGCCGGTTGGTACGACGACGAGCGGCTCGACTGGCTCGACGAGCGCTTCCGGGAGAGCGAGGGGCAGCCGGTGTTCCTGTTCATGCACCATCCGCCGTTCAAGCTCGGCGTGCCGGCGATCGACGCCACGGGCCTGATCCAGGGCTACGAATTCGTGGAACGAATCGCCCCGCACCTGCCGCGGGTGCGCCACCTCTTCTTCGGCCACGCACAGCGGCCGGTCTCCGGCTCGTGGCGCGGCGTGCCCTTCAGCACGCCGGGCGGCACCTGCCACCAGATGGCACTGGACTATGCCGATGCGCGGCCGCGCGGCGTGCAGGAGGCGCCCGCCTACGACGTCGCGTTCATCGACGCCGACAGCGTGATCGTCCACACCCACGCCTTCCTCGCCGAGACCGAACCGTTCAGCCTGAGCGAGGGCGCCTACAGCTTCTGGGAGGAACAGGAGCGCCGCCGCGCCGCCGGCTGAGCGGCACGGGGCCTCCCGAGGTCACGCCGCGCGGATCTCCGCGAGGAAGCTCTCGACCTGACGGCGCATGGCGTCCGCCTGAGTCGCCAGGACGCCGGCTGCCACCAGGATTTCCTCCGACGAGCCGCGGCTGACATCGGCGGCGGTGTGGACTTCGCGGATGCTGCCGGAGACCTCGTCGGCACTCTGTGCCGCCTCCTGGACGTTGCGCGCGATCTCCTGCGTCGCCGCGTTCTGCTCCTCGACGGCCGCGGCGATCGACGCGGCGATCTCGTCGATGCGGGTGATCGTTCCGGCGATGCCGCCGATGGCACCTGCGGCTTCGCCGCTGATCGACTGGATCGACTTAATTTCGGTGCTGACACGCTCGGTCGCGCGCGCCGTCTGATTGGCGAGACTCTTGACCTCCGACGCCACCACGGCAAAGCCCTTGCCCGCCTCGCCGGCACGTGCCGCCTCGATTGTGGCGTTCAGCGCAAGCAGGTTCGTCTGCGCTGCAATCGAATTGATGAGGCCCACGACTTCCCCGACCTGAGCGGCCGCCTGGACGAGGCCGGCGACCGTCGCGTTGGTCTTTTCCGCTTCACCGACGGCACCACGCGCGATCGACTGGGACAGGCTCATCTGCTGGCCGATCTCCTCGATGGACGCGGACAGTTCCTGGGAGGCGGCAGCCACGGTCTGCACGTTGGCGTTGGCCTGGGCATAGGAGGCGTTGACCGAGGAGGCGAGGCCGGTGGTCGTGTCTGCGGTGCCGATCAGCCCCTTAGCGGTCGCCTCCAGGCTCCGCGCCGATTCCAGCACTTGGCCAATCACTGCGCCCACATTCGCGTCGAACCGGGCGGCGATTGTCTTCACCGCCTCCCGCTTGGCATCGCTCTCCGCCGCGGCATAGGTCTCGAGCAGCACTTCGAGATCGAGCCAGGCGACTTTGTTGACCGCGGCGCGCATCGCCATGTTTTCCGTGGCGGACTGCCCCCGGAACATGCCGCCGCGGCTTCCGGCCTTCAGGAGATCCTTGACCGCCTCGCCGACCGTCGAATGACAGATAGCCACGGCATAGCTCGGGACGCCGTTCTCGTAGAAGGCCGTAGCGAGGCGTCGCGCCGACTCGACGAAGCCGGCACCGAGATCGCCGGAGGCGACGCGTACCCAGTGCGCCACCCGGGCCGCATGCACATCCGGCTTCATCAGGGCGGACTGGATCTCCGGCCACCCGGCGAACGCGCCGTGCAGTTCGGCGAGGCGGCCCGGGAGCTTCTGCTTGATCGCACCTGCGTGGCGGTTCAGCAGCGTCAGATCGGCCTCTCCGATGCCGAAGGCCGCAAACCGCTTCTTCTGCTCAGAGCTGATGTCGATCTGCATAGCCCGGTATCCCTGCAAGTGGCCACTGCTTCGCAGCGTTGCCGGGATATTGCGACCCTTTTCTTAAAAAGATCGGAAGAATGGTCGTAACAGTCCTCGCGTCGAACGGACGTTATGTCCTCAGACAGTAGTTGCGAAACCGATAGTACGGCAGCGCGCCGTCACGCCGCTCGGATCTCGGCGAGGAAGCTTTCCACCTGACGGCGCATGGCCTCGGCCTGGCCGGTAAGGGCGCCGGCCGCGCCGAGGATTTCCTCCGACGAGCCGCGACTCACATCGGCGGCGGTGTGGACCTCGCGGATGCTGCCGGAGACCTCGTCGGCACTCTGCGCCGCCTCCTGGACGTTGCGCGCGATCTCCTGCGTCGCCGCGTTCTGCTCCTCGACGGCCGCGGCGATCGAGGCGGCGATCTCGTCGATGCGGGTGATCGTACCGGCGATGCCGCCGATGGCACCCGCGGCCTCGCCGCTGATCGACTGGATCGACTTGATCTCGGCCGTCACGCGTTCCGTCGCCCGGGCGGTCTGGTTCGCCAGGTTCTTCACCTCGGACGCCACCACGGCGAAGCCCTTGCCGGCCTCGCCGGCGCGCGCCGCCTCGATGGTGGCGTTGAGCGCCAGCAGGTTGGTCTGCGCGGCGATGGAGTTGATCAGGCCGACGACTTCGCCGACCTGGGCGGCCGCCTGGACGAGGCCGCTGACGGTGGCGTTCGTCTTCTCCGCCTCGCTCACCGCGTTGCGGGCGATCGACTGGGACAGGCTCATCTGCTGGCCGATCTCCTCGATCGAGGCGGACAGTTCCTGGGAAGCGGCAGCTACCGTCTGGACGTTGGCGTTGGCCTGGGCATAGGAGGCGCTGACCGAGGAAGCGAGCCCGGTCGTGGTCTCCGCCGTGCCGATCAGACCCTTCGCCGTCGTCTCGAGGCCGCGCGCAGACTCCAGCACCTGGCTGATCACGGCACCGACATTCGCATCGAACTTGTCGGCCAGCGCCTTGACCGCCGCCCGCTTCGCCTCAGTCTCGGCCGCCGAATAGGTCTCGAGCAAGACTTCGAGGTCGAGCCATGCCACCTTATTGAGGGCCGCGGCCAACGCCGCGCGGTCGTTTCGCCCGGACGACAGAAAGCCGCCCTTGATCTCCCCCGTCAACAGACGCGTCACCGCCGTGCCGACCGTGGAATGGCAGATCGCCACCGCATAGCTGGGGACCCCGCTGTCGTAGAAGGCAGAGGCGAGGCTGCGCGCCGATTCGAGGAAACCGTCCCCGAGTTCGCCCGAGGCGATCCGGACCCAATGCGCCACACGGACGGCATGCACATCCGGCTTCATCAGGGCCGACTGGATCTCCGGCCAGCCGGCGAAGTCGCTGTGCAGTTCGTCGAGCAGAGCGGGCAGGCGCCGCCGGACCGTCTCACCGTGCCGGCGCAGCATCTCCAGATCCGCATCGTCGATACCGAACGCGACGAACCGCTTCTTCTGCTCTTCCCCGACCGTAGCGCGCATCCTGCGTTATCCCCTATCAATGTCTGCCGGACCTCTGTCCCGCACCGAGTTGATACGGGGGAATGGCTGAAGGGATCACTTCCGCGATAGAAAAAACCGCTGCTAAAACAGGACATTATGTCCGGCCAGAATGGCCGGACCGGGTGCGTCGCAGCAGGCGACGCTCAGTTCACCGTCGGCATCACCATCGGCGCGATCTCGTCGGCGGTGCGGCCGGCCCAGTCGCGCTGGGCGACGCCCTGCATGGAGCGTTTCTGCGCCTCCTCCAGCGCCTCGGACTCGGCGGCGAGGTCGATGGTCAGGCACTTGCCGTCCTTCACCACCATCTCGCCGGCGACGAAGACCTCGCGGACGGCGCGGTCGCCGGCGACGTACATCAGGCTGCGCAGCGGCTCGCGCAGCGGGCGCATCGCCGGCTCCTTCGTGTCGCAGAGCAGGATGTCGGCGCATGTCCCCACCGCGAGACGGCCGATGTCGTCGCGGCGCAGCGCCTTCGCGCCGCCGATGGTGGCGGCGTTGAACACGTCGAGCGTCTGCAGGTCGTCGACGCTCTCCCCCACGGCGCGGGCGTAGTAGGCGACGGCGCGCATCTCGTCGAGGAAGTTGTGGGGATAGGTGTCGGTGCCGATGCCCATGTTGATGCCGCCGCGCACATACTCGCCGAAGGTGCGCAGCGTGATGCCGCGGCGTACGAAGACGGTCGGGCAGTGGGCCACCGTGGCGCCCCGGTCGGCGAGCAGGCCCATGTCCTTGCGCGTCGTCCAGTGCAGCCAGGGATGGTGGTCGAGGAAGATGCCGTGGCCGATGATCGTGTTGTCCGAGAGGATGCCGATCTTGTCCATCCACTGGATCGGCGTGAGGCCGGTGCGGCCGACCATCTCGTGGAATTCGGTGACGCTCTGCGCGGCGTGGATCTGGAGCGGCAGGTTGCGCTCCTTCGCATAGTCCTGGCTGTCGCGCAGCAGTTCGGCCGAGCAGGTGTCGATCTGCACGGGCGACATCATGCCGGAGAGGCGCCCCGACGGATGCTGGCGCGCCAGTTCGACGACGCGCTGGGCACGCTCGAACGCCTCCCGGCCCGCCTTCTTGTCCCACTCGTATTCGAGCTTGTGGCCGTTGCGCGTGAACCAGCGCGCATCGCGATAGACGGGTGCGGCGACGGCGCGGATGCCGCTGTCGGCCAGTTCGTCGAGCCAGCCGTCGAACGGCATGGAGATGTCGACGACCGTCGTGACGCCGCTCATCAGCAGTTCGGCGAGCGCACAGCGGATGGCGGCGGTGTAGCCGGCGGCATCGTTGTGGAAGATGGTCAGATATTCGTAGAGCGAGCTGTGCCAGAAGTTCGGGCTGCGCGTCTCGTCGGTGATGCCCTTGCGCAGCGGCTCGCTGGTCGGGTGGGTGTGGATGTTGACGAGGCCGGGCAGGACGAAGCGGTCGCGGCCGTCGATCTCCTTCGTCGCCGGGCCGGCATAGCCCTTGCCGACGAAGGTGATCTTGTCCTCGGCGAAGGCGACGTCGCAGCCGCGCTTGTAGACGTGGCTCTGCGTCGCCTCGTTCCAGGCGATCAGCCAGTCGGCGTTGCGGATGACGGTGGTGTCGACCATGCGGGGGCTCTCCTGCTCCTGGCTCGGTTCTGTCGTTCGGTCGTCGTTCAGGCCGCGAGGCCGGCCGCGGCGCAGCGCGCCTTCTCGTAGATTGCGAGGCGCCGGCGGTAGGCCGCCGTGGCGCTGTCGGACGCGACGCCGGCGATCGGCGCCATCGCCGGGATCTGCTCGGCGAAATGGCAGGCGACCATCTGGCCGCCGCCGATGTCGCGGAACGCCGGCTCGTCTCGCC
>Ga0208032_1000979_pt1 | contig 13084 bp, 13 predicted proteins | sample MalvirAntarct_66_FD_184254 | JGI IMG/M metagenome (GOLD analysis project Ga0208032, IMG submission 184254) | Marine viral communities from the Global Malaspina Expedition - Malaspina viral metaG Antarct_66 (SPAdes) (version 2) | ecosystem: Environmental > Aquatic > Marine > Oceanic | place: West... | reverse complement strand
ACCTAGTACCATATCTAAAGTAATACCTTGTGATAGCTCCATCCATATTCAAACCAACAAATATCAAAATAAATGCTATGTACGATTGCGTCAATGATAATTCACCAAAACCATTGACACCTAACACACGAGTTAGATAGGGTAATAAAAGGAAGGGTAATGCTTTTGATAAAATTTCGCCAATTAAATATACAAAACTGTCTTTAAAAATTTTTAATCCTTAATGAAATTATATTTCATTAATTATTCTTGCAGGGGAACCTACTGCAATACAAAAATCTGGAATCGATTTAGATACAATACTTCCAGCTCCAATAACAGCATTAACACCTATTGTTACTCCAGGCAAAATAATACAATTAGCTCCAATCCAAGCCCCCTCTCGAATGATGATGCTTTTTGAAGGATAATACCCTTGTTCAATAAGGGGGATCTCTCGGCTTTCAAACTTATGATTATTTACATAAAAATGTACACCCGCCCCCATCATGACATTATCTTCAATTATAACTTGAGCGTATTCATCTGCAAAAATCATTGTAGATGGTCTTACTACAACATTTTTTCCTATGGAAATATTTGAACATGTTACAGCGTAAGCCCCAGCCCTAAAGTCTGCATTCTCACCAAAAAATCTAAACTTACACTTACAGAGACTCTTCATGGTTGAAGGGAAATGGAGTTTCCAGTGTGTAAAAGGCAAGTCAGGGCCTATTCGGTCTGATGAACGACAAAAAATTAATTTTCTATAAACTTCTTTAATTAACATAATCAATAGTTCCAAGTAGCAAGATTGGCACCATTTTCTTGCATATATTTTCGAGCGTTAGGTAAGCCATTTCCAATAAAATTAAATAAATTAGCAGTTGCAACTGCCGACACACCGTCAACAGTTAAACCTTCATTTAAATGTAATTCATTACCAGCACCACCAAGTATAATAAACGGCACATTGACAGTATTGGCAAATCTTTGGATATGCTTTAAATCATATCCAAACCCAGTACCATCTTTATCAATTGAATTGAATAGAATTTCACCGACACCTATCGACTCTAAATGCCCCAAATATTCCTCCATACTCAATGGTATATTTACGGTACCATCATGAATATACACAATCGGAACATCATTGATAATTTTATAATCAACAGAAGCAACTAGGCTTTGAGAACCATAACGACTTACAATCTGCTTAGCTAAGTCAGGACTTTCATAAAGAGGTGTATTTAATATTACTTTATCGGCTCCACTTTTAAATAAGAGCTCAGCATCCTCAATTTTTCTTATCCCCCCACCGGCAGCAACCGGGATAAAGACATCTTCGACTAACCGAGAGATAATCTCTGAAAATCTTTCAATGTTTTTATTTCCTCTGGTTGCATCTACAACGATCAGTTCATCCAAAGAAAAGGAAATCTTCTGAAATTTATAATTTTTTTCCAGCCAATTAATATCACCTACACGCTGTAGTCTAAAATTGCGACTTTGCATAAAGCTGCCATTATTATATATAAGACCAAAAATAAGCCTGTTTCGTAACATTAGAATTTCTCAATAAAGTTCTTTAGTAATTTAAGACCATTAGTTTGACTTAACTCTGGATGAAATTGAACACCAGCAATATTGTCGATTTCAAAGCTGGCAATAAACTCATCGCCATATAAACAGTTGGACTGTCCAATGCTAGACTCAGATTGCATTCTAAAGCTATGTGTAAAATAATAATCAGGTTGTAAATCAATTCCGTTATATAGTCTGCTATTTTCAGTTGGAATGACTTGATTGTATCCGACGTGTGGAATTTTTAATTCTGTCACAGAAAATGCTTCAACTATAGCATCAATAAGACCTAAGCCAGTATTTAGACCATCTTCAGTACTAGATTGCCCCATAAGTTGCATTCCTAAGCATATTCCAAGAATAGGTTTTTTTTCAATAAGCACAAGATTACGAACTATTGAAGTCAAATCGAGATCATTTATTCTTTTCATAGCCATAGCATAGTTACCTACACCAGGTAATATTAATCTATCAGCAGATGCTAACACCTTAGGGTCATTAGACAATAAAACATCATCATAACCAAGATAATGAATAGCACTCATTACTGACTTCAAATTGCCCATGCCGTAATCAACAATAACTAATTTCATACTTCGAATTCTTCACCTACAGTAAACTTCGGTTCCCAAATCCCATCAATTTTCTCAAACAAATCTTTATTTGCATACTTATCAAGGACTGCGTCAAACTCTTCTTTAGTCATTTCATAGTATTCAAGATACAGCTCAATAAAATCTTGCGGGTATTGATTATCATAAGCCATAACAAGATTCAGAGCTTGTTCACGAGTCATTGCACCGCGCCTAATCTCAATACCTGCGTCTTGAGTTGCTCGACCAAATCCAAATTTAAGGTACATTAAATAAGCATGTAATGAATATAAGGCCTGATCATTTTGAGAAAAATTAGTGAATGTTCCAGCCGTCCCCTCTTCTTTTTCAGTTAAACCACAATGTTCTTTGGCAACTACATAGTTTCTATAAGAATCCCATGCTTCATAGTATGACCAATGAGTAAAAGCTAAGTCATGATGCTTAACTTGTTCTTCTGTTGGAAACCTCCAAAATGCTAGGTTGCCTTCATTAATATCAGAGTCTTTTAATACCTCATCGAAAACTTTATCATAACCACCTTCAAAATAAATTCTTTTCATATATTCAATGTTATATAGGGGGTTATTCTTACTTTCACTTGATCCACCATATTCCACTTCACCATCTTCACCATAGAAAATTAATGGGATATTGAAATTCATAGCAGTCTGGATGACAGCGGTTTTAATCGCTATAAGCCAACCATAATATGGAAATCCTTTTTCTATGAAACCTAGCTTATTTAGCTTTTGCATAGTTTTTGCGTTAGGCGATACATGAATATGATCAAAACCTGATGCAATAAAACTGGCAAGATTCTCGTCACCGAGTTCCAAACTTAACGCGGGACGAATTGTTACAGCTAAAGGGTTCATTCCATATTTATGTTTTAATGTATAAGCGACATAAGAGCCATCTTTACCGCCACTGACAGGAACAATACAATCAAACCCAGTACCATTTGACGATCTATATTTATCTAACAATTCGTTAAGCTGATTTTTTCTGAAATCCCAATCAAGACTCTTCTTCTCTTCTTTCCATGTACATGCATTACAACTACCATTTTCGTCAAATGAAATACGTGGTCTGGTAGACATATTAAGACAGGTTTTGCACCAAAATATTTTTTTCATTTTTATTCCAATAATTTAATTATATTCAAAATGTTTACTAAAGACTAAACCCATCATCAACGACGATATTCTGTCCGTTGACAAATTCCGCCATCGGTGACAATAAAAAGACAATTGCCCCCAATACGTCAGAAACATCAAGCATGCCTTTTCCAAACGTTTCATTTTGGTATGCAGATAAGAATTCACTAGGCTGTTGATCTAAAATTCCACCAGGACTAACAAGGTTAACTCTAAATTGGCTAGAGCCTACATATTTCGCAACATACTTAGATAAATGAATAAGCCCTGATTTTATCGCTGCATACTCAACAGGCATCGTCATCGGCGTATTATCATATATAGTGAACTTGGGTGGTATAACACCATAAACAGATGATATATTCACTAATGAAAAAGGTGTGTTTGTTCTTTTAAAATAATTAGCGCACTGCTGCATAAACAGAAATGAAGCACCAAGATTTAATGAAATATTTTCATTAAAATCCTCAACAGCAACATCAAAAAAATGTTTTCCGTAATTTTTATTTCGTGGATAAGAACAGTTAACAGCCCCGGTTAAGCCTTTTTCCATATCAAATAAAGCTGAAATTGCACTTTCATCAGATAGATCAAGCTGATGCAAAGTAACGTTTTCCCCTTGAGTATTGATACCCAATTCATCAAAACGAATTTTTAATCGCTTAACATCTATATCTAGAGCTAAAACATAAGAGCCCTGTTTGACTAACTCTTTAACAAGCATAGATCCGAGTAAACCGCCTGCACCTGCAACTAAAATCTTTTTATTCTTGAGTATCATATAACCCACTTTTTAAAACTGATTCGGCAAACATAAAGTCATAGATATCATCAATATCAACCGCCCTAATTTTAGGCACAACCGTAGCAACCACTTTTCCAGAAAATAATGATAATTGTTCTTTTATAAACTTAACATTTGCTGCATAAACAACAGTTGTAATATCAAATACTTCAGGTGCATCCTGCCTACGACTTAGAATGCCTTCTGGCTTAATTACAATATCAATTTTCCCATCAGGCAATTCTTTGACCATATTAAAATATGGGCTTCTGTTTGCTGGAGTGATGGATATACATATATCTGCATTTTTATCTTTAAGTTGCATTAATGCGGATATTACATCACTTTCATTACGTAAAGGACTTGTAGCTGGCAAGCTTACAAATGTATCAAATGAACCATAGTTTTCTGCTACATAATCAATAGCGTGTCGCCAAGCTAGCCACTCAGGGCAAGTATCTGTTGCTAGTTCAGAAGGTCTAAGTATAACCTTAGCACCGTTTTCTTTAGCCACAGATGCTATTTTTTCGCAGTCAGTAGATACAAATACATCCTCAATTTGGCTTACTTTTCGAGCAGTTTCTATTGAATACTGTAGAAGTGGCTTTCCATTTAATAGTTTAATGTTTTTCCCAGGTAGGCCTTTTGAACCACCTCGAGCAAATATAAAGGCAATTGTTCTCAACAGGACTTTCTCCAAAAGTTTGTATCTTTTGCTAATTCAATTAACTCGATAATACGGCTAGAAGATTTTATTGAGGCTAGTTGTTGAAAGCCATTCATTCTGACACTTGAGAATGTTTCCAGCATATCTAAGTACATGTTGTTTTTATCATATTCAGGTTCCGAATAAAGATTATGCATACCGTCAATATCAAATAGTGTCACTGAATTTGTGATTAAATCCCAGATTACACGACCTTTTTTACCAATAATTTCACATTTCCGCTGAGTTACTTTTTGTATAAAATCTAAGTGAACGGAAATATGTAGCCCCTCATCATTAACCAATACTAGGTTTACTATATCTTCGACTTCCAATTCAAGCTCATCAGTAGTTCTCAACCAGCTATGTTGTAGTGATAGTGAGCCAAAGAACCACATGAGATAATCAAGCTCATGACTCAACTCGAGCAAAGCCCCACCGCCAAGCGCCTTTTGTGCAGATACTGAATCTTTGTAGTTCTTATCAGTACGCCATCCAGGCAAATATTGTCCGACAGTAGTACTGACATTATATATTGTGCCAAGAGCTTGTTGTTCTATTAGCTTCTTTACTATTAGAGCAGAAGGTAAAAACCTGAGACAATATCCAACAGCTGCTTGTTCCTCATAATGTCCTTTTTCGCAAAAATGAATAAATTCAGTTGTCGATATGTAATTTTCGGCTAATGGTTTTTCAATGAGAACAGCTATATTATTAGATAACAATTGCTTTGCTGTATTTAGGTGATAAGGAGCAGGCGAGGCAATTATTACATATTCTAGTTTTTTTGAAATTAACTCATCCAAGCTTATAACTTCGTCTGCAGCTTCAGGTAATTGTGAATTTTTACCGCTCGAAGAAACGGCATAAATACGTGCTTGCGGATAAAGTTTACGTAAATTCTTTAAATGTCGTTTTGCAATACTCCCCATTCCAACAACAGCATAACTTTTCATCGCTAGAACTCCAAATTTAGAATATCGATTTGAGCACGACGATAATCCTCAATTCTTCCTATATCTAACCAATATTCATGTATAGGAAACATTAGTACATTAGCTTGATTCTCAATAAACTGTTCAAGTAGTGTTGGCATGTCTATTCGACAATTTAACTCTACAGATTTGCGAATTTCTGGACTAATCACATAAATTCCAGCATTAACAAAAAAACGCTGAACAGGCTTTTCTACCATGCTAATAATTTTATTTCCATCTCCATTAATAACACCAAAGGGAACTTGATATTCATAATCTCGTACGCACATAGTAGCCATTGCTTCATTTTTATTATGAAAATCTAAAACTCGCTCAAAATCCACATTCGTTAACACATCACCATTAATCAAAAACAAAGGTAAATCAGGTATATTAATTGGTAATAAACCTAATGCACCACCAGTACCTAATGGCTCATCTTCATAAACATATGTGATATTGACATTCCATTTTGAGCCATTACCAAAATGCTCTTGGATCATTTCAGGTAAGTAATGGGTAGAAATATAGAAATTTACAAATCCTGCTTTAATAAAACTATCTAACACAATTTCCAATATTGGTTTATCACCAACTTTCAACAATGGTTTAGGACAATTATCGGTTAAAGGTTTTAAACGCGTGCCAAAACCTCCGGCCATCAGAAATACTGGATTTTGATATTTTGAATATTGTCCGACGCGTTGCAAGGTCTCTAACCCGGCAACTTTACCTTCTTTTAATAAAGGTATGGCAAGTAACTGCCCCTGTTGCATAAATTTTACTAATTCTTTTCTGGGGGTTCCTATTTTTGCAGTTAACGGGCTTATATTCATAACTGAACTGACTGAACTATCCAACGTCAAATTATTTAATAAACCACGCCGAATATCACCATCTGTCACCACACCTAATAAACGTAAATGCGTATCAACAACTAATGCAATCCGCAATGATTCACTATCAATCAATTGCAAAGCATCACGAATAGGTTGTTCAGGTTGGATTAGAATATTTTTCCAGTCGTAACTCATCTATAAATCCCTTACCGCAAAAAAGGTTTGGCAACATAAAGTGTCTTGTTGCTCTCTAAATTTTTAGTCACTGTCGCGCCAGCGCCAACCAACGATCGCTCACCAATATGCATACCCTGAATAACCTTGGCTCCCGTTGCTACATGAACATAATCTCCAGTGACCACAGAGCCACTTAATACAGCTCCTGGCGCGATATGATTGTGCTTACCTATAATGCAATCATGGTCAATTATCGCACCCGAGTTCAAAATAGTACCTTCTCCTATCGAAGCATTCACATTGACTATACAACCTGTCATTACCTGTACACCTTCGGCAAGTTGAACGAAGCCAGAACAGATAGCTTTGGGTGAAGTAACAGTCATAAAGTTGTAGCCTAGCTGTTTAAACTTATGATGTACTTTAAAACGAGCTTCTTGACCAGGAATTGAACCAATAGCGTTTACTAAGAAGATTTTCTCTTTAGAAAAATTCAATACATCATCATCGGCAGAAAAATAAGGTATTCCGGCAAAAATAGGGCTAACTTTCGGTTTTTCTGCCGCAACAATGCCTAAAATTTCAACATTAAGCTGACGTAATATATCTACAAGAACAGCTGCATGACCACCTGCACCAAGCACCAAAACCGGCTTATTCAAGGATTAAATCTCCAGTTTGATAATCAGCATCGGTAACTTTACCAAGTATTGTCCAATACTTGTATGGGCTAATGCCATTACCAGGTCTTTTAATTGCTATATCTTCAGCTGTTATCTGTGTTCCTGAAGCAATATCACGTATGGCAACGATGCTTTTTCTTGCAGCTACTTTATTTTTTATTTCAGAAGGCCGAGGGCCTTTAATACCATCACCTAATGTTAGTTCAACAGCACGGATTCCATCTATCATAGACTTTAATTCAATAGGATTTAAAGACGCTTTATGATCGGGGCCATCCATATTTTTATCTAAAGTAAAATGCTTTTCTATTAGAGTCGCTCCTCGTGCAACTGCAGCAATAGGAACGATGATACCTTCACTATGGTCAGAGTATCCTACGGGTAAACCAAAGGCTGTCGATAACGTATCCATAGCTCTAAGATTTATATCAATTAATGGCGCAGGATATTCAGTCGTACAATGCAATATTGTTACTTTGGCTTTTAACGTTTTTTTACCTAATTCTGAAAAATATGCAGCCTGAAAATTTTCTTCTGAAGGTATCGCATCAAAAGGCATAGTATAGCCAAATGCAATTACACCTAACACAGCTTCAATATCGGCTAAAGTCGCCATACCAGTAGATACAATTAGATCGCAACCAGTGCGCGCATGCTGTAATACTAGAGGGGCATTGGTTATCTCACCAGAAGGGATTTTGAGACGAGTCAAACCTAATTCATTCACTAGAAAATCTAAACTCTCGTTATCAAAAGCCGTTGATAAAAATTCGATACCTAATTTGGAACAATAGGCAACTAACTCATGGTGAGTTTCGTGGCTTAACTCTAATCGAGAAAGCATAGCTAATTGGGTTTCTTGCTTTCCTGTATTGGTCACTTGGTAGTCAGCTTGTTGAGCATTAGCCGTTACTAAGTTTTTTGCTTTAAATGTCTGAAATTTTACTATGTCGGCACCAGCGTGATGAGCTGCGTCAACAAGCTCAAAAGCTAGCTTTTGATCGCCATTATGATTAACGCCAGCTTCAGCAATAATTAGAGTCATGGTTATCTCACTTTACATAATCAAAAGTTAAATCGTAAAAAACTTTACTTGGTTCAAACCGAAGCGACTTAATCATTTCAATCACTTGACTGCTAGCATCGCCTTGACCATATGGGTTATGAACGTTTTCATCCGTTTGCTTATAACTGCGCGTTACAGCTACTTGAATTGCATCTGTAATAGACTGCTTATTTGCCTGTGTATTCAGTACGCTTTTCGCAGCTAAGCGACCTTTTTGCCTAACGCCGACATTGACTGTTGGGACATCAAAAGCAGGTACTTCAATAATTCCGCTAGAAGAGTTACCTATCACTGCCGTCGCATGGAAAACTGAGCTAAGATAACGAACTTGCCCCAATGAAGGTATTGCCAGTACGCGCTGTGGATTATTCCGAGCATACACTTCTAATAATGGAGTAATCTTGCGACCGCCATCATCTGCATTTGGATAGGTAAGAATAACTTGATGTTCCGGATACTCATCTAAAGCGTCTAATATAGCTTGAAAACTCACTTTTGGCTCTTCACTTCCAAGGGTTACGGGATGATAGGTGACTAAGAAAAAAGGTTGCTTTAGTGGAAAGTTTAAAGATTCAGAAAGCTCCTCTACACTCATAAAAAAAGAACGCTTAAGGTGGTCCAAACCAATTGCGCCAATATTTCTTACCCGCTCTGGTACTTCACCAAGTTGAATAACTCGCTGACGGTATTCTTCGGTTGAAGTGCCATGCAGGTAACTTAGTTTTGTTATCGCATGCCGTATAGCATCGTCGTATGCACCTTCGGTGACCTCTCCACCATGCAAATGGATAATTGGTATGCGCAGGATCATCGCAGTTTGTGCAGCGGCTAAAGCTTCATAGCGATCACCAAGAATGATTAGTACATCTGGTTTTAAACGAGAAAGAGCATCTGAAAAGCCAAGTACGCCTAATCCCATGCTTTTTGCTGTTCCTACAGCCGAATTTGATGATAGAAGTATCTCGATTTTTTCATCAATATGAAAACCATCTTTTTCAATCTGTTGGTAAGTCTCACCGAACTCCGGAGATAAGTGCATACCAGAAACTAATAATTGTAAATTGAGTTCAGGATCACTTTGAATATCTTTTAAAAGCCAAAAAAGCAGACCATACTCAGCCCTTGTACCAGTGAAAACAGCCACTTTTTTATTCATGGATAGCTCATTCATAATGAAATCTCTTTTTCCTTATTAAAACTTCTAAAATGGAAAGCTATAACAACACTGGACTGCTTGGTAAATTAACTAAATGCGCTTCAATATGTTCGGATTGAGTTAAATCACCACGAAGTGCATCTTTAAACATGGGGAGTCTGTGCATGAGCTTCCAAATAGGCCTGGTCATCACGCCTGATTCATTGGTTTGTTTAATTAATTCATCACGCGCTTGTACCGAAGGGCAGACAACCGCGTTTAACCAATAGTTTGATTTGGCATATTCTGGCTCTACGACAAATTTGAAGTCAGTTTGAGTAAAAAACTCTTGATACCGATTAGCCAATACTCGCTTTTGTGCTAAGTGTTGCTCCAAAACTTCCATTTGAGCGCAACCTAGAGCTGCATTAATATTGGGCATCCGATAGTTAAATCCAGCCTCATCGTGGTAAAACTCATAGGGGTGAGGTACTTTAGCTGTCGTCGTCACATGTTTAGTATGTGCGCCAGCTTCTTTTGTTTTACATAACACCATACCACCACCACCCGTGGTGATTATTTTATTACCATTAAAGCTAACGGCACCAAACTCACCAAAAGTTCCAGTGTGCTTACCTTTATAGAATGAACCTAAACTTTCCGCGGCATCTTCAACCAGCGTAATATTCCATTTTAGGCAAACGGTCTTTAATTCATCTATTTCGACTGGATGGCCGAAAGTATGCATAGGCACAACAGCACGTATTTGACGTTGGGTCTTTCTATGAACACAACCTGTTTGCGTACGATCAGCATTTTCGGTAAGGAATTCATCCATAGCCTTAGGGCATAGGCCCAAACTTACCGGTGAAACATCGACAAAAATTGGTTCAGCTCCCATGTGATGAAGCGCATTGCATGTCGCTACGAAGGTAAGCGCCTGAGTTATGACAAAGTCCCCGTGCTTTACCCCAGCCATGTAGAGTGCTGCATGAAGAGCTGCTGTGCCATTGACGGCTGCAACGGCTTTAGCCGTTCCGGTATAAGCCTCTATCTTTTGTTCGAATTCATCGACAAACTTACCAACACTCGAAACAAAAGTACTGTGAATGGTTTCTAAAACGTACTTTTGTTCATTTCCATCAAATGTAGGCTTGTGCAAGGGAATGAAGTCATTGGTTTGATAAATATCTCGTACAAACTCAACAATCTTTGCTTGGCTCATTATAGGGTTCCCTAATTATCACTAGTCTAGAATACTTGTTTTTAAACACTTGCAACTATCAGAAGTCGATTACATTTTACTATCGAGGTACTTGCCTGTTTCTTTGTGACCAAAATCTGGGATCATAGTAAAAAACAGCTTAACTAAATCTTCTTTATTCCAATCTCGTGCGGCCTTCATCTGAGCAATCTCTTGTTCAAAATGTTCAAGTAGCTCTTGCTGATATAGAGAATTATTTTTAATAATGCCTAGGTTTGCAAAACGTCCCATATCTAGGGTTTCTTTATCCGTAAAGAACTCTTCAAAGTCTTTTTCACCTGTAGTATCACTAGAAGTGAAAAGGCATGGCCATTTACCCTGAGCAGGTAAAGTCTTCACTAATTCACGCGCTTCATCTTCGTTTTCGCATAAATGAGGTTTAAAACCAAGTTCCGCTAAATATTTTACAGCAATATCAGCGAACGTAATAAGGTGTAGCGCTTCACTTAATTTTGGAAAGAAAATGTCACGATTTTCACCGAAGATACATGACATCAAACATAATTCACCTGACTCTTGCGGTGTAACGAAATAACGTTTGATATCATTGGGAGCTACTATAGGCTGGCTCTTTTGGATACGCTGATTAAAACCATGTAATAGTGAACCATCAGAAAAAGCTACATTTGCAAAGCGCGCTGTAGAAATAACTATTCGCTCGCTCTTACGCATCAAGAACATTTCCATTATTCGTTTTGAAGCGCCCATCATGTTTACTGGATTAGCAGCTTTATCAGTCGACACACAGAAATATTTTTTTACACCTGCATCGATAGACTGTTGAATTGTTTTGTCGGTATTAAATACATTCACATCAATCATACGCATCAATGTAAATGGATCTTTCTCACTGCGTACATGTTTTAGGGCCGAAAGATTTAACACAAAATCATACTCACCATCAGCCTTGATAAAAGCATCATATTCAATCGAACCAATATCTAAAGCAAATGTTTGAAAGTCACCATTGATATAGCCAAATGAACTGCGAATATCACGGACGAATTCAACCATGTTGTTTTCACTAATGTCAACAACATGTAATTTTTGAGGATTACGCTTAAAAATCTCTTTAGTAACGGCTTGCCCAATAGAACCTGCGCCACCTAAAACAAGGAATTTTGATTCTGATACTATACGCTGTAGTTCTAGGTCGTGTTGATTGATATCCGAAAAAAATAGCTCTTTATCTCGACCAATTAACGGCAATATATTGCTCATATACATCAATTCCTAAATTATTTTTATTGAATAATTACACTTTCCAATCTCAGCACTTTAAACCACGCTGAGACGCATTCTATCCAGTTTGAGACAGATAGATCTTCGCTATCCCTTGTAGAGCATAAGTGTTGTGCTTTTTCTTAAAAACTTCCAATAGGCTCATAAAGAGTTGAGCCTAGATTGCTAGAGCACTTTGCTGCTAGAAACTATAAACGCAAAGAATCTTAATTTTCTTTTCTAACAAAATATATAATTAATACCAACATGACACCTAACATACCACCGAGCATTGTGCCTAACACACAGATTAATGCCCGCTTAGGCTTTGATTTCTCTTCTGGTATTAATGCCGGATCGATGGTTTTAAATACGTACTCATCACGAACTTCGGCAAACATAATCGTTTTTGCTTGCTCCTCAATTAACTTATATAAAATTGAGCGAATGTCGGCAATATTTGTTTGTTCGATTTGAGATTTCAAAAATGTGGTACTGCGAGTGGCTTCTGCAACATCACGGTCTTTCATTTCTTTATTAATGTCTTGCACTAACCAATTAACCCATTGATGAGCGACTGTTGGTGAAATGTGTTCGACAGAGACGGTTACCATACCCGTTTCTTTGGCAGCATTAACGGCAATGATTTTACTAAATGCTTTATACGCTTCTTGCATTGATGGTTCAGGCTTAAACGGTGGCTCAACAATACGAAGCCACTTTTTATCGGTTAGGTTATATAATTCGTCATCGTAGATAATTGTGTTATCGGCCATATTCCATTTTTCTGCCGCCATTAAGTCAGGCAAAATATTATGTTTTTGAATAAAGTTGCTGGTAAATTGACGAGACTTCATTACCTCGATAGCCATTTGGGTTTTATCTACCCCACCGCCACCGCCTAAGTTGATGCCAG
>Ga0208032_1000977_pt1 | contig 13089 bp, 12 predicted proteins | sample MalvirAntarct_66_FD_184254 | JGI IMG/M metagenome (GOLD analysis project Ga0208032, IMG submission 184254) | Marine viral communities from the Global Malaspina Expedition - Malaspina viral metaG Antarct_66 (SPAdes) (version 2) | ecosystem: Environmental > Aquatic > Marine > Oceanic | place: West... | reverse complement strand
CAGCGCGGGTTTAATTACCTGGCCAAGGTGGTCCAGGGTGTGAAGTTCAAGGATGGTGAAGAGGTGATAACAGCTGACCAGAAAGTCGCTTGATCAAATGTCTGAACACCAGATTTGACAATAACTCGAAAAGAAGTGTTCCCCACATACGTGGGGATAAACCGTCATACAGCTTCCAAACCCCAGATACCAGCAGGTGTTCCCCACATACGTGGGGATAAACCGCAGTTTGGTGAAGCGCTGACCACTTACGTTGATGTGTTCCCCACATACGTGGGGATAAACCGGAGTCACCATGACAATTCAACGAGAAATGCCAGTGTTCCCCACATACGTGGGGATAAACCGGGCAAATCGACAGCCTCTCTGGCTCGATTAACGTGTTCCCCACATACGTGGGGATAAACCGCCCTCAAGCGAGAAGCGGAGCAGGCCAAGCTGGTGTTCCCCACATACGTGGGGATAAACCGCCCGTCACCAGTACCGTCGGGGTTATAGCCACGTGTTCCCCACATACGTGGGGATAAACCGAGAAAGCCTGGGTTGCGTTTGTTGAGGCAAAGGTGTTCCCCACATACGTGGGGATAAACCGATCTTTTTGCTTTGCGCGACAAGAAAGCCGAGGTGTTCCCCACATACGTGGGGATAAACCGACAAATATCTTGTGCGTGTTATCCCATCGCTGGTGTTCCCCACATACGTGGGGATAAACCGATTGGATCAATTATGGCAATGCCCCAGTTGTCGTGTTCCCCACATACGTGGGGATAAACCGCATGCCTTCTAAGTACGCATCATTACCTTCCCGTGTTCCCCACATACGTGGGGATAAACCGGTGTCGAATCTTTCCCATTTCCAGGTATTCAAGTGTTCCCCACATACGTGGGGATAAACCGCGCTGGTTCCCTTGAACGTGATGTCCTTACCGGTGTTCCCCACATACGTGGGGATAAACCGTACACCTGGCAAAAGAGGTGATTATCGGGCACGTGTTCCCCACATACGTGGGGATAAACCGTCATCGCCCGACCCGCCCACGCCGCGCCGTCAGTGTTCCTCACATACGTGGGGATAAACCGTCGATTCAGGGGTAAGACCTGCCATGCAGGACGTGTTCCCCACATACGTGGGGATAAACCGCATGGCAGGAACTAACGGGTCTGGCGTTACTGCGTGTTCCCCACATACGTGGGGATAAACCGAAAACAAAGACGCTCACAGGGTACTTGAGAGTGTGTTCCCCACATACGTGGGGATAAACCGACTCGACTTCGGAGGATGACGAAAACCCTGAAGTGTTCCCCACATACGTGGGGATAAACCGATGGCAGCGACAAAATTATTGGTTTCATGGTCGTGTTCCCCACATACGTGGGGATAAACCGGCAGGTTGGCCAACAGGCCTCTCTCCAACTGAGTGCTCCCCAGGCAACTCTGGCCAGGTTGATAGCGACGATGACTACACATCGACACCAACCGTGGTCACTCAGCCAGAGCCGGTTGTGGTTGGCGCGCAGAGTCAGTAGAGATCCAGTTGTTCTGTACTAATCTCCATAGCCGCAGCAATACTGGCCAGTGTCTTTTTCCTGGGTTTGTTAACCAGCTCTTGTTGTGCATAAGCGGCTTGTGAAATACCGATACGGGCAGCCACTTCAGTCTGAGTTAAGCCAAGGTGCTTTCTCCAGGCAGCGGCAGGGCTGATGCCTTCGTTGACCATAAGCCCCACCACTTCGTGAGGCACCAGGTCTTCACGAGGATGCGTAGCAATATATTCTTCATAAGGGATCACAACATAGGCTGGAGCCCCATCGGCTCCCTTGATGATCTGGACGTTAGTAGGTGCGTTCATCGCGATTTTTCACCTCTTCAATGTTGACGATCTTCACGGCCCCGTCCCAGTCGAACAGGACTCGATGTTCCCGACTCGCAGTCGGTAGCCGTACTGATGCTTAGTGAGAGCTTTGACATTATTGACATCAGGCATATCAGCCAGCACGGCGACAGACAGCGGCATAGACCCTCGTCTGATCGGGTTTGCCCAGCTTCAATAGCTGCTTGGTTGCTTTCCTTGCCCAGTTGATTTAATTCATGTCTTTCCTTACTTGTTGTGATTTATTATAAGTATAATCATAAGTAATTACAATTATTATAGCGGTAAATAAAAAGATAACGCTTATTATGCTTATATAAAGATCAAAACATTACCAGTTCCGACAAGGAAAGCGCCTTACTGGATGTGCTGATGCTGTAATGACCGAACAGGAATGGCTCGGAGAGTCTTCCTCACGCGAATAGTGGACGTTACAGTGCGCTAACCACCTTCCCGTCTCCAGTTTTAATGGGGTGTGGGTTGAGAAAATTTGCTGCCGTATAGGCTAATCTAAATAAATCTGCATAGTAATGGAGGGGAAAATCATGTCATACCAAACATTAAAAGAACGACAACGTGCTGAACGTGTAAATTATCCAGAAAACCTTAGTTTGCGTGTGCATCGTGCGTTGAGTTGGTTCGGTCGCGCAGAACAATGCAATGATGAAGATGGTCGGTTCATCTTTTTATGGATCTCATTTAATGCAGCATATGCCAATGAGACGGGAGAGTTACGAATACCAGAAGGGCGTCGGGTATCAGATTTTTTATCTCGTCTTGTGGAGTTGGATTCGAAGAATGATTTGGCCAGTATTGTTTGGGATAATTATTCAAATAAAATACGTTTATTATTGGAAAATCGCTATGTCTTTCAGCCTTACTGGGACTTTAAAAATCGCTTGCTAGGCTATGAAGATTGGGAAGATAAGTTTGATGCAGCAAAGAAAGCATCGCATAAAGCTCTCGCCAGTCATGACACTTCAACTGTTCTGAATATCGTTTCTACTCGTCTTTATACACTGAGAAATCAAATGATACATGGTGGGTCAACTTATGGCAGTTCGATCAATCGTAAACAGCTAATAGATTGTGTTCAATTGATGGGACAACTAGTACCAGCAATTATTGGTATTATGATGGATAACTCTAATCTGCATTGGGGAGAAGGATGTTACCCTGTGATAGATTCTAATGACAGTTAATAAATAAACATTGATTCTGACGCAAGATAATAATAGGTCAGTTCCAGTTCCTCGGGATCGAGGTCGCACCCTTCGCGTCAGGTAGCTCTGAAAGAGCCGCAGCAACTGGGTAAACAGCATTTCATGCCAGAACTTGTCTGTCGTTACAAAACTGTCGCGCAAACTTCAGCCGCACTCGCGCAGCAAACCGGTACACTCCAGGGTATGGTCGTCGATTTTATACCTGTTTCCAAGTGTCGCATTGCGCTATCAGCTTTCTGATCAGACTCAGTGGTGCGCTGCCTTAACGCGGACCATCAGTCGATCGGGTTTTGAGGCTGCCTCACCTCGCCAGGCACTGGATGTCTTGAGTCGCAGACTTACCGATTTGCCGCCAGCACATTAAAACTGATACTCACCCGGTCGCGGTCGCTCCTGTTTTCTTCAACCCCGTGTTCCAGCCACCCGGGGAATACATAGAGGCGTCCTTCTTCCGGGCGCATCTGTATTTCTTCTGCAGTGAAATCACTCAGTTGTTCGACCGGCCAGGTCATCATCCTTGAGGCAATCCGGGGATCCCGGAAATATATGCTTCCACACTCTGGTGCTTTCAGGCTGATGTAATAAACCCCGCTGAAATGGCAGTTGGCATGATAGTGGATTTTATTGGAGGCTCCGGGTGGGCTGACATTGGCCCATGACTGCAGGTGGTAATTCAGGTTTTGCCGAAAATGCAGTGACTCTGCGATGCGCTGACAGGCTTGCAAAATGAAGCGGTTTATATCTTCAAATGCTGGCAGGTTCTGAAGATTGTTTGGGCTCTGCCAGCCCTTCACATTGGTATTATCCACCCCTTCCGGGTCTTGCTGCTGTAGCTGGGCAATCTGCTCCATTAAGCTGTTGTTCAATGCCTTGTGGTCGTCAAGCAAAGTTGCCCAGACCAGGCTGGGAAATAAAGGCTGCGGGACTATTCTCAAGAGAGCTTCCTTGTACTTTCAACGAATGGTAAAGCGAGGTGCATACCGTCAGTAAGAAGATATATTTCTATCTTCAGCAAGTCCAGTTTTTGCATTTGAAAAATAAATTATCTAATAGAATTATGTTGTTGTGATAATGATGAATATTGAGCGCATTCATCTTATTGAATGATTGTAACAAACAGTTGCAATTTATTTTCAGTGAGGACATTATTCGATCGTTCCATATGTGTGGTAGGAGCCGGCGTTACTTTAGGTGACGAGAGAGGGTTTCTCAGCGCCAATCGCAATGTCCGTATTGTTCTAAAAAGTTAAATAATAAGAATACTCAGGAGCGATATAATGCGATTCAATATTCCCCCATAAACGTAGATTGCTGTGTACGGCAATTTCCTTGTCACTGATTCCAATGGCCACTCAGAGTTTTGCTCAGGAGAGTGAGATGGAAGTGGAAGAAGTGGTTGTAACCGGTTCATTTATTCGCCGGAGTGAAGGTTTTACCCAGGCTTCTCAGATCACTCAGATCACGGCAGATGACCTGGCCGATCAAGGCACACTGAACATTGGTGAAGTCATGCAGAACATGTCTTTCGTCGGTGGCCCTTCATCTTCCATTACCAATACCATCCAAGGTACCAGTTCAAGAAGCACCAGCATTGATTTGCGTGGGCTTGGTCCTCGATCCACGTTAACCTTGATGGATGGTAAACGTGTGGCAGATGAAAACCTTAACGTGATGCTTCCTACCATCGCTATCCAGCGTATCGATATCGTCGCTGATGGTGCAGCGGCACTCTACGGTAACGAAGCTGTAGCGGGTGTGGTCAACTTTATCCCCTACTCTTCATACGACGGACTTAAGATAGAGGCATACGGTGAGCAGGACTCTCGTGGTGACTATGACGAACAGTCCATGCAGATGCTGTGGGGTGGTGACATTGGTGATCTGGATGTAGTGATTGCCGGTCAGTTCCGAACCAATAGTCGTCTGGGGTGGGACGAGCGCCCCTATCTGGCCCAGACTGGTCTGAACTATTCTTCGAATGCACCAGGTAACTATGTGGTGCCTGTTCGCGATGCTTCGGGCCAGTACACCGGGTCGGCGACAAACACCCCAGACCCTAACTGCGCACCTGCTGATCAGCGTGATTCATATGTGGCCGGTGCCAATAACAACCCCTATGGCATGCGATTTGGCAGTACCTGTTATTTCGATTTCGGCGATACCCGAAGCTATCGAGAACCCACAGATACGACGTCTTTGTTCGTCAATGCAAGCTGGGATGTCAGTGATGATCTGTCATTGAAATTCCAGGCATTTAACTCGCATCTGTACCAGGTGTCTTATACTTCCACATCTAATCCCGGTAACTCACGTATTGGTGAACTGGGCGGACTTCGTGGTGAACTGCCAGGCAACCCCTTCCTGGCAACCAACGCTGCTGGTGAGCAGTTGTACGGTGTCGACACGAATGGTGATGGTGTGCCCGACCGTGGCTCACAGGATCTGAACAATGACGGCCTAATGGACTATATTGTGTCAGGTACGACGCCAAACGGTGTGTTACTTCACGAAGACGTTCGGGCCAGAACACTGCGTCCAATCAACAAAACCCATACCCCTTCTGATGGTCATACTGTCGATGGTGATAACATTTCAGATGGTACCGATCACAACCGGCGGTTAATGTTGCAGGCTGATTTTACGGTGCCCTTTCTTGATGGCTGGGAAGGTATGGCCGCTTATGCGCAAAGTACACAGCGGCTGCGCTTTGTGGCTAACCAGAACTTTGATATTGAAGCGATGAAGCAAGGTGTACAGTGCGATGTGGTTAATGATCGTGAAGCCTGTTACAACCCGTTCTTTGTGGTAGACCAGGCGGACAATAACACCCTGGATGTCATGAATGCGATTGCAGCCCGTTCCAAGGAAATGGAAGAAAGCTGGCTGGATACCATCGACATAATTCTCAATGGCGAAGTGCCGCTCGGTGGCTTTGAGTTGCCTGGTGGTCCCATTGGTGCGGCAGTGGGCTTTCAGCGCCGTAATGACAAGTATACTAACACGCCGTCGCTACATGAAATTCGCGGAGACACCTGGATTGGTAGTCCGATCCCGGAAAGTATTACCTCGGGCAGTCGTGAAGTGGATGCCTACTTCATGGAACTGGCGATCCCTGTCCTGTCCAATGTCGAGATTGAGGCAGCGGTCCGTAGTGAAGACTTCAGTACTGGACAGAAATCCACGGATCCTAAATTTGGTGTCACCTGGGCGGCGACTGACTGGTTGAGCCTGCGTGCAACAAGTGGTGATGCTTTTATCGCGCCATCCATTCAGGATCTGCTGGATCCTGTTAGTTGTGCGCTGTCTACCGTGACAGACCGTTTCTCTTCCTTCTCGGCGTTCACCACTGCATGTTCAGGTGGCAACCCTGCTCTGGAGAACGAGACATCCACATCCAAACAGCTTGGTTTTGATCTGGCTTTCGGTAATTTCGATATGTCTGTGACCTGGAACGAAACTGACTTCCAGAACCGTATTGTTGACATTACAGGGCAGCAGGTAATGAATGCGGACTTTGAAGCGTTCAAGGCCTGGTCAGGGTTCACGGGAAGTGGCGTCGGTGCAGCTAACCAACCGTCAATGGCCCAGCTGGAAGCATGGCTGGCAAGCGGGTTGAGTAACCCTGATATTGTCCGCGATGAGGCTGATCTGGGAACCATTTTGCAGGTCACTTCCCCTGGTAGCGTCAATGCACAAAGCGTTAAAGTGACGGCATATGACATTCAGGGTAACTACTCTTTCGGTTTCCGGGATTGGGGCGATTTCCGTATCAACCTGCAGGCTACTTATATGGATGAGTTCCTGTTCCAGGATGATCCTGATAGCCCGGTTCTGGATGCGGTGGGTAAAACCAACCTGCTGACAGGTACGGCACCTGCTGTACCAGAACTGAAAGCCAACCTGCGCCTGGGCTGGGTGTATAACAACCATGCGGTAACAGGTACTGTGCGTTACGTAGACGAAGTTGAGTGGGATGGTACGAACTACATACCTATCATCCAGCGTTTTGCAAACACGAACCCTAACCCGGCCATTGTCGGTGGCAAGATCCGCGCCTGGACCGACTTTGACCTGGCCTACACCTACCGTGGTATTAATCTCTTCGGTGGAGAAATGGGTATCAGCGTCGGCTCACGTAACCTGTTTGATCGACAGGCACAACGGACGCCAGACTTTGCCGGTGTGATGGGTGAGCTGCAAGATCCGATGGGGCGTTCAATCTACGCACGAATGGTCTACGACTTCTAAGTCTGCAAACTATGACGTTGCCTTACCTGCAGTATTTATATTGCAGGTAAAGTGGCTGACTGAATAAGAGAGGCCCGGTGAGATTTTGTGAACACAGTCTCTGACGGGCCTCTTTTTTATGCTGAAGTTTAAGCGTTTCGGCTGCCTTTTTTCTGCAGGTATTTGGCAGGAATAATAGAAAGCAGTAACAACGCACCGGCAATAACGTAGAAAGGAATGCCGCCACTTTCATTGTCAGATGAAGCGTCAGTGGATGTAGTGCCGGTGTTTGTATTGCTTGCCGAAGAACCATCCAGTGTCACCTGCATTTCCACAGCGTGGCCGGTACCATCGCGGGCTGTAATGCGATACTCATGCCCGATAGTCCCCGCTGCAGAAAATCCGCCGGCAGCATCTGTGGTGAGAGTCAGCTGCTCGTTATCCGGCGCTGTCAGATTCTCAATCGTGACTGTTTCTGCAAACCAGGGAGCGCCATCTTCATAAACAACCTGTCCAATGATTCGGTCACCATCCGGTGACATACGGATTTCCAGGCCGTGTGCCGACACCTGCACTGCCCCAAACAGCACATACAGCGACAGCGCAAACCTGGCAAGGGTTGATGAGCTTCTTGCTAGCTTGATAATTGACATGATTCACCTTGCGATTTAATAGACGATTTTCAGGAGTAATAGTTTACGTGGCGTTAGTTGTATTAATGGCGGTGCAGCGGGCCGCCATCATGGCTATGCCAGCCTTCGTCGTCTGACGCTGCTGATGCAGAAGCATGTTCATGAATAAGCCCCGCCTCATGAACATAGCCGTGTAATTGAAACAGCAATAACAGCATGCCGGTAAAGATCAATCCGGCGTTGACGACACGGCTGATGACCGGCCAGAAATCCACCTGGCGCCAGGCCTGGATGGCGAAACCCATGACCACCAGTGCGGCAATCTGCCCGGCCTCTACGCCAACATTAAAGAGAAGGATTTTGGCGAGCAGGTCAGGGTCATTGGCAAGCGTAAGGTCCTGCAGCCTGGCAGACAGCCCAAAGCCATGGATGAGCCCAAAGATAAAGACCATGATTAACAGGTTCGGTGCTGCAGTGCCGATCCAGCGTGGAAAGCCATTCAAGTTCTCAAAGCCTTTATAGGCGACTGTTACTGCAATCACTGCATCGATGAGGTAATGGTTTGCGGTAATACCGGCAAAGGTGGCGAAGGTCAGGGTAAGGGTATGGCCGATGGTAAATGCGGTGACAAATTTGAATATGTCGATGAACCGGCTCAGGAAAAACATCACGCCGAGCAGGAATAGCAGGTGATCATAGCCGGTGAGCATATGCTCCGCACCGGTCCACATGTAGTCCAGGTAACCGCCTTCGCTCATGCGGATGCGGGCCTCTTCAGAAACATCGTGAGCGGCAGCAGTACCAGGCATAAAGGCCACGATTAGCATGAGCAGAGATGAAATGATGCTCGCTCTTTTGCAATTGGCCCCTGAAAAAGTCGGCAATAGACGGTTACAGCTGGGTGCTCTCATAGTGACAAAAAATCCTGTTATCAGTCTTGTTATGGAAATGCGTTGAGCATGTTTTAACAGATCACAAGACTAGCAAGACTGTGAGGTCCGGAATAGTCTTTATGCAGAGCATTCCTGCTGCCATTGTGAAAGTGTACGAGTGGCAATATCCGCAGAGGTCGGGGGTGCACATTAAATTAGGAAATGCTGCCGACAGCTGATCGGTTTTTATCCAGGAACGGGGTTTCAATTTGTCAGCGCCAGGGTAAGGGGGATGAAAATCAGCGCGGCAGCTGCGATACCCGTGCCGGGAGAAATCACAAAAGCGCTGACTAACAAGGTCATCAGCACAACTGCTGCAATTCGATTCAACACGAGCGTCATTTTTTGAACATTCTCACTGCTTTTGTAATGCCTGAGCAGGGAGACAGCGCCAATGATGCAAAGCGTGATGCAGTAAACAAGCGCTGGCCACAAATCATGGTCTGACAGTGCATACCAGGAAATTCCGATAAGCCCGGCGAACACCATTGAGCAGTGCATTATTATTTTCATTGTAGTCTTATGTACTCTTGCTCTGTCTATTGTTGTCCTGTTACTTCTACTTTGTGTTGGGCTTGGCTAACATTATGTCAGACCCACAGCATGCATTCGATCTTCCCCTTGGCGATCGTAAAGTGCCTTTAAATTCAAATTTATGCAGTCAAAAGGCCAAAAATGGCCTGATATTGAGTTCAGTGGAATGACAATCGGTTGCCAATCAGCCATTATATGTTCAGCAACGCCATAGCATGGTTGTTCGTCAGGCGTCTTCTTCTACCTCCCAGTTAACAGGATGTGCAGATTATGATGAGTATGCTTCTTCCGGACCGGTTACACTTACTTTCTATCAGCAGGCTTTCACTCGCCAGACTGTCTTTGATCGCTGCTGCTTCTTTTGCCCTTGTTGCCTGTGGCGACTCAGGCAGTGAGCCAGCCAGTACGTCGCCCAGTGCTGAGAATAACATGGAGACGGTATCTGCCCCAGCCGCCGTTGAGGAAACGGAAGAGGCGCTGATAGCTCGCGCCCAGGCAATACATGAGCGGGTGATCACACTGGATACACATGTTGATATCAATGCCGATAACTTCGTATCCGGCAACAATTACACCATGAGCCTGGATACGCAAGTGACGCTGCCCAAGATGGAAGACGGCGGTCTCGATGTCGCCTGGTTCATTGTCTATACAGGACAGGGCGAGCTTAATGAAGAAGGGTATGCTGCGGCCTACGCCAATGCTATCGAGAAATTCGAGGCGATTCACCGTCTGACTGAAGAAATTGCACCTGACCGGATCGAGCTGGCCTATACATCGGATGATGTGCGACGCATTGCCGCGAGCGGTAAAAAAGTGGCGATGATCGGCATCGAAAATGCGTACCCGGTGGGACTCGATCTGAGCAATATCGAAGATTTCCATCGCCGTGGCGGACGCTACATGTCCCTGGCTCATAACGGCCACAGTCAGTTTGCTGACTCCAATACTGGTGAGGCCAATAACGATTATCTGCATAATGGCCTGAGTGATTTGGGGCGTGAAGCGGTGGCGGAGATGAACCGCCTGGGCATCATGGTCGATATTTCACACCCCTCCACTGATGCGATTTCCGAGATGCTCGACCTTTCTGTCGCGCCAGTGATTGCGTCTCACTCATCAGCCAGGGCTTTGACCGACCACACCCGTAACCTTAGCGATGATTTACTGATGCGTGTGAAGGAAAACGGTGGTGTTGTTCAGACAGTTGCGTTCAGCAGTTATATCAATGAAGAGCGCCGGGTGTTCCTGGCAACGGAACGCCAGCAGATCATGGAAGAAAAAGCCCGTGAGTATGGTTTTGAAATTCTGACCTCGGAAGAGATTGATGCACTGGAGCCTATTGCCCAGGAAACGTATCAGCAGAACCTGCGACGGCTTTTCCCTGAAATCGAAATGCTGGCACCCAAAGCAAACGTGGAAGACTTTGTCGATCACATTGATTATATCGTGGACCTGATTGGCCTGGAACATGTTGGCATCAGTTCAGACTTTGATGGTGGTGGTGGCGTAATGGGCTGGAACGATGCCTCTGAAACGTTCAACGTGACCCTGGAGCTGGTACGACGCGGCTACACCGAGGAAGAAATCGGTATGCTCTGGAGTGGTAATACATTGCGTGTACTCGATGAGGTTCAGCGCATTGCTGCGGAGATTCAGGCGGAAGCCTGAGCGGTATGAGTCAGCCCGGTGCGGGTCACGCTTGTGTAATTGCTAGCATAACCTGGCCGCGAGTTACTAGGATAACTTGGCCGATATGTAATAAACATAAGACTATTCAGTATTTTAGCACGTTCGTATCGGTGCACACTGACAATCGATTCCGTCTTCTTGGACTGCTTCTACCCAGTACCTTAATAAGAGTTCTTGATGTACATGCTTCACGCCCGGTCTGGACGAGAAGACGGTACGCGACATCTGCAATGCCTGCGCCGAATTCCTGAGGCGCTGGCACCGCTTCGAGACGCCCCGCATCCTCGGCATTGACGAGTTGTACCTGAAGTTGTCAGTAAGAAATTGGGCCTTGAAGCCAATCAGTCTTCTGAGTCTTCTAGCACAAACGTTGCCCACTTAGCACAATAATTCTCCCGATAAAGTACCTTGCCCGTATTCATGTGAAATTGCTCGTCGATTTCTGAAAGGTCACCACCTGTTTCCAGAAGTCTTGCCTTGTAGCCTTGTAGGTAGCCTTTTGCCGTAGCGGCTCCGTGGCGACTTGCATTAAATGCTTGTTGCAAAGCCTCCTCTTCCGAGACCCCGGCCATCTTTTGATAGACACGCATATTCTTAATCATTATCCCTGCAATCGCTTCCATTTCACCCATCTGCGCGTAGAAGCTACATTGCATGATTTGTTGGGCTTTAAATGCGTGCTGCATCCGCAGATCTGGATCTTCTGCTGTTTTAACGTCATTGAGGTATCGATTGGGATCACTGGCTTGAGCTGCGCCAACAAACACTCCCGCAACAATAGCTATCATCATATTTATGAGCATGTGTTTCATAGTTTATGCGCCAGACAGTCTATGCATTTAAGTAATCGTATCGATCAACCTTCATCGGCTCAAATGCTTTGTGTGCTAATTGCTGAGAGACGGTTAGTTTCCAGATCCGCACCTGGCTGCACAAGAGATCGAGCAGAAATTTGCAATGAGAAGGCAGTTTCTATCACCGCAGTTCACCACCCGACTCAGTGACTTACTCTCAATTTATTGTATATAAAACTACCCTCTGATTAGGAAGATGCGTCTTACCGGTTGACATACCGAATGTAAGACGCCAAAGTTATAGGTGTATGGTAGTGATTCTTCTGCTTGGAATTTTCGGGGATTCCTCTCCGATTGCTAAAGCAGTAACGAAGCCCCGGCATGAGAATCCTTGAGGTAATGGAAAATGATTAAAGGCGAATCGACAGTAAGCGAAAAAGGCCAATTGGTTATCCCTCGGGAGATCCGGCAGGCGCTGGATGTTCAGCGGGGAGACAAGCTGGCATGGGTAATGGGTGACGATGGCGTTCTGCGGGTTACGGTGGCCAAGGGCGACCTGATGGCTCTGAGGGGCCGGATTAAGAGTGGTGGCCGGTCTGTCTCTGCCGAGGAAATGGATGAGGCCATTAAGGCCGGGGCGGTCAGCGAGTGAAAGCCCTGGACACTAACGTTCTGGTTCGTTTCTTGGTTGATGCTGAGGGCGACCCCGAACAGCACTGCATTGCGGCGGGTTTCATCGAGACCCATTGCACGGCGGAATCGCCCTGCGCTGTCTCAACCATGGCGCTATGCGAACTGGCCTGGGTTCTGCAACGAGCATACAAGGTACCCAGGGCCGATATAGCCGACCAAATAGCTGCGCTCCTGGATGCACAGCAACTGGTGGTCGCTGACCGCGAGCTGGTGCGCCGTGCCTTGGTCGATTATCGCCAGTCTGGCGCTGATTTCCCGGACCATGTGATTGCCTGGCTCGGGCGGGCTGCCGGCGCCGATGTAACGGCGACGTTCGACAAGAAAGCCGGTAAAGCGCCCTTGTTTCAGTACATCGGTGAATAAGGGCTCTACCCCATTAACGGGGGATAGCACTCATTAAACCCTGTTCACAATGCCATCCCATCCACAGTGGGCCAGCACTCGTAATCGATAGTTTTCAAAGTTTCTAAAACCATACGCTCTCCTTGAGA
>Ga0208032_1000976_pt1 | contig 13089 bp, 12 predicted proteins | sample MalvirAntarct_66_FD_184254 | JGI IMG/M metagenome (GOLD analysis project Ga0208032, IMG submission 184254) | Marine viral communities from the Global Malaspina Expedition - Malaspina viral metaG Antarct_66 (SPAdes) (version 2) | ecosystem: Environmental > Aquatic > Marine > Oceanic | place: West... | reverse complement strand
GGGAGGATGGGGCGCGCGGATGGAGCAGAAAGGCGGCCTTCTATATGGCAGCGGTGTGCCTGACCACGGTGATCGCCGGGGCGGCGACCGCCCCTTTTGCGATCCATCATTTCGGCAGGATTGCGCATTATTCGGTCCTGGCCAATCTCGTCGCTGTGCCAATTGTCACCTTTTGGGTGATGCCCATGGGGCTGTTGAGCCTGTTGGTGATGCCCTTCGGCCTGGAAGCATGGCCCTTATCGGCGGCGGGATGGGGGATCGATGCGGTGCTGACCATCGCCCATTGGGTCGCGACGTTACCCGGTGCCACTGGACACTTGCCCCCCATGACCGGTTGGGGCCTGATTTGTGTCACGTTGGGCGGGTTATGGGCGGCAATCTGGCGGCATCGGTGGCGATATCTGGGGGCGCCTTTTGTGATCGCCGGATTGGCCTCTCCCCTGTCACAGCCAACGCCTTTGGTGCTGTTCCATGAAACTTCGGATCAGGCTGCGATCATCTGGCAGGGCAAACTATGGGTCCAGTCCACACGGCGCGATAAATTCACCCTGTCGGTTTGGCAGGAAAAGACGGCGCTTCCGCTGGGCGGGGATTGGCAGGATCTGATGGCCTTGCGGGAAACCCCATTGCATTGTGATCCTTTGGGATGCAGCCTGAACATTACCCTGTCAGACGGCCGGGCAGGGGTGTTTGCCTTTACCCAGGACCCAAGGGCGGTTGCCGAAGATTGCCTGCAGGCCGATGTGACCCGGCTGCCCATCGTCCCGCATCCCAGCCTGTGCCGGGAACGCACCGCGATCACTCCCGCCGATCTGTATCGCGATGGCGTGCATGTATTCTATGACAGCAAGCCAGCCCTTGGCGTGGAAACGGTTGAGGCAGCGCGGGGACACAGACCCTGGACCAAATCCGGGTTAACCAGCCAACGGTCCGTGGATTAGTATTTCCGCAGCAAACCGACCAGCCGACCCTGAACATTTACCTGATCGGGGCGATAAATCCTGGTTTCGTAATTCTGGTTGGCGGGTTCCAGGGCGACGCTTTCCCCCTTGCGGCGCAGGCGTTTCAGGGTGACTTCCATCCCTTCAACCAGCGCGACGACAATATCGCCATTGCTGGCATGTTCCGTGCGCTCAATGATTACAGTATCCCCGTCCAGGATTCCGGCATCGATCATCGAATCCCCTTCAACCTCCAGGGCATAATGATCGCCGCGGCCCAACAGGGTGGCGGGCACATCAACCAGCATGGAATGATCGCGCAGCGCCTCAATCGGTGTTCCGGCAGCGATCCGGCCATACAGGGACAATTGAACGGTGTTACCGCCGCCGCGCATCATGGATCGTTTGCTGCCAATTTCCTTCTGGCGCAGCATTTCGACGCGGCGATTGCGGATCGGCAACTGCTCCGGCGTCGAATTCTCAGGCAAGCGCACAACTTCCAAGGCGCGGGCGCGGTTGGGCAGGCGTCGCAGGAATCCACGCTCTTCCAGCCCTGTGATCAGGCGGTGAATCCCAGACTTCGATTTCAGGTCCAATGCCTCTTTCATTTCTTCGAAAGAAGGGGATACCCCCGAAACTTGAAGTTTGTCGTGAATGAACATCAGGAGTTCATATTGTTTCCGGGTCAGCATCTTGTTCTTCTCCTGTTCATGGGGCGCAATGGCGCTCAGACCGTGATTACCTGTTCTATGGACTAATTTTGTTCGCACTCTGTGTCAAGGGGTAAAATTAGAACATATGTTCTCTTTAGCGGGTATATGTTCCCCTAAAAGCTAAGATACCCACCAGAAAACAGCATGATTTCAACCGGTTGCCCCATTACTGCCGGAGGAGCATGTGGCAGGCGTCGCACCAGGCAATCCGCCGCTGCCAGGCGGCGCATCATGGAACTGTCCTGACGCTGAAAAGGCTCCGCCACCAGAAAACCATCCGAATCGCGTCGCAGGGTTGCGCGCATGTAATCTTCCCGCTGATCGTTCTGGCCAAGTTCAACGCCCAAACGCGCTGTTTCGAAGGCCGGGTCTGTATCTTTCATGCCGGCAAGGCGCGCCAGGGCAGACTGTCCAAACAACAGAAAGCAGACCAGCGCAGAGACCGGATTGCCCGGTAACCCCAACATCGGCATTTCGTTTAACAGGCCAAACATCAGGGGCTTGCCGGGTCGCATAGCAATCTTCCAGAAATCCAGCTTCAGGCCGACATCCTGCAACACACTACCGACCAGATCATGCTTACCGACCGAGGCGCCCCCCGTCGTCAACAGCAGGTCATGACCGGCCGCATGATGGGCCAGGGCTTTCAGCGCCTCTGGATCATCCGCCGCAATGGGCAGCAGGGTTGGCACCCCGCCTGCCGCCGTAATCGCAGCCGCCAGGGCGGGTCCATTGGAACTGACAATCTGATTGGGTCCCAGCGGATCGCCCGGCATGGCAATTTCATTTCCCGTCGAGAGGATCGCAATGCGGGGTTTACGATATACCGACAGCCAGGGAATGTTCATTCCGGCGATTGTGCCAATATCCCGCGCGGTCAGGCGATAGCCTGCGGGTATTAACTCATCACCTTGGGCAAAATCCAACCCGGCCTTGCGCACATAGGTGCCTATCCGCGCGCCTTCCCGGATGGTGACGGTGCCGGTCTGTTCGTCCGCATCCGCGTCTTCCTGAATGACGATCGTATCGGTGCCGGCGGGCAGGGGGGCACCGGTAAAAATCCGCACACAATGACCGGCAGGCACCTCTGTTTCATAAGATGCGCCTGCTGCAACCTCCGCAACGACTTTCAGCGATACCGGCACCGTCTGGACATCCGCGCCACGCACCGCATAGCCATCCATGGCAGATACGTCCTTAGGAGGCTGCGTGCGACGCGCCAGCAAAGGAGAGGCCGTGACCCGGCCAAGCGCCTGATCCAGTGATATGGTTTCAATCCCAACCGGCGTCAGGGCTGACCGAATGCGTTCACGGGCCTCAGCGACGGAAATCATCAGGAATTTGTCTCCGCAACCCGATACTCGCCTGATTTGCCCCCCGCTTTATGAACCAGATGGATATCTGTAATTTGCATCGCCTTATCAATCGCCTTGACCATATCATAGACGGTCAGTGCGGCCACGGACACCGCAGTCAGGGCCTCCATTTCCACACCGGTTCGGCCTTTCAGCTTCGCCGTGGCTTCAATCCTGACCCCAGAAATCTCCTCATCCAGGCTCAGGAAAACCTTTACCGATGTCAGGGCAAGGGGATGACACAGCGGGATTAAGTCCGGCGTGCGCTTTGCCCCCATAATGCCTGCCAATTGCGCGACGGTCAGGGGATCGCCCTTTTTCACGCGGCCCTCCTTGATCGTCGCCAGGGTTTCCGGCGCCATGCGCACCAGACCACGGGCCGTTGCTGTGCGTTCGGTCTCCCCCTTGTCGGAGACATCGACCATCACCGCATTGCCGTTCGCGTCAAAATGGGTCAGTTCTGCCATGGTCAGGCTGCCTGTGCACGGGTCAACAGGGCCAGCGTAGCAGCCGTCACGTCGTCCTGACGCATCAGAGATTCGCCAACCAGAAAGCGCATCGCGCCGACTTTCTCCATCCGTGCCAGATCAGCCGGGCCGTATAAACCACTTTCCGCCACAAGAACCTTGCCCTCAGGTACCATTTCAGACAGTTCCTCAGTAACTTTAAGATCCACCTCTAAAGTTTTGAGATTGCGGTTATTTATGCCGAGAAGAGGGGACTTTAGCTGCAAGGCACGCTGCATTTCTTCCTCATTATGGACTTCGATCAGGACATCCATACCCAGTTCATGGGCCAGGGTTTCCAATTCAATCGCAACCTTGTCCGTCAGGGCTGCCATAATCAGCAGGATGCAATCGGCCCCCAAGGCGCGCGATTCATAGACCTGATAGGGGTCCAGCATGAAATCCTTGCGCAGAACCGGAAGGGTCACGGCCATGCGGGCTGCGCTGAGATACTGATCCTTACCCTGGAAATAGGGTTCGTCCGTCAGGATGGACAGACAGGCCGCACCGCCTTTCTGATAAGCCCGGGCCAGGGCAGCAGGCGCAAAATCAGCCCGTATCAGCCCCTTGGACGGCGATGCCTTCTTGATTTCGGCAATCAGCGCATAGTCACCCGCCGCAACCTTTTTCCTCAATGCTTCAGCGAATCCGCGCGGTGCAGGGGCGGTTTCGGCCTGGGCACGAATATCCGCCTCTGGCACAGCCTTTTTGCGGGCCTTGATATGGTTGCGCTTGTCAGCACAGATTTTGGCCAGGACGTCGCTCATCCGGCTTTTCCCTCTTTTGGATAATCATTGGTAACAGCCACAAGGGTTGTCAGCACCTGTCTGGCACGGCCTGAATCGATGCTATCGGCCGCTTGTGTCGCGCCGTCTTTCAAATCTTTGGCCTTACCAGCAATCAGCAATGCAGCCGCTGCATTAAAGACCACAATATCACGATAGGCCGACGGCGTCCCGTCCAGTAAGGCCGTGATGGCCCCCGCATTATGCTCCGGCGTGCCACCCAGCAGGTCTTTCAACGCCGCGACCGGCAAGCCAATGTCCGCTGGGGAGATGTCAAATGTGGTGACTTTCCCGTTTTCCAGCGAGGCGACCCGAGTAGGGCCGGTCGTGCTGATCTCGTCCATACCGCTGTGCCCATGCACGACCCAGGCGCGCTCTGCCCCCAGATCGCCCAGGGTTTCCGCCATTTTCTCAATGAATTCAGGACGGAAACAGCCGATCAGATAACGTTTCACCAAGGCCGGATTGGATAAGGGCCCCAAAATGTTGAAAATTGTGGGAACGCCCAGTTCCACCCGGGTCGGCATGACATTGCGCATCGCCCCGTGGTGGCGCGGGGCAATCATGAATCCAATGCCCGCTTCCTTGATGGCCCGTTCGATATTGGGGAAGGGACAATCCAGATCGACACCCAACTGGCCCAACGCATCCGCTGTGCCTGATTTAGAGGAGGCGGCACGATTGCCGTGTTTGGCAATGGGCACACCACACCCCGCAACGACTAGGGCCGCAGCGGTCGAGACATTCAGTGTTCCCAGCTTGTCGCCGCCCGTTCCCACGATATCCATGGCATTATCCGGCGCATGAATACGCGACACTTTTGCACGCATGGTCCGCGCAGCCCCGGTAATTTCCTCCACCGTTTCACCGCGCAGACGAAGTGCCGCCAGGAAACCGCCCATCTGGGACGGGGTCGCGTCGCCCGACATGATAATGTCAAACGCGCGCTCTGCCTCTGGCACGGTCAGGCTTTCGCCGCCAACGACTTTCCCGATCAGTTGTTTCATATCCTGCAGGTCGGCTGCCATGCCAAATCCCCCTAATTCCGCGTTCTTTTCAGGAAATTGGCCAATATCTCATGACCATGTTCCGACGCAATGCTTTCTGGATGAAATTGCACGCCGTGCAATGGATAGGTTTTATGCTCCATGCCCATGATCACGCCATCATCGGTGCGCGCGGTCACGGTAAAACAGTCCGGTAAATCCCGTTCCGACACGACAAGGCTGTGATAGCGCGTTGCCTTCAGCCGATCCGGCAGGCCTTCAAACAAACCTTGCCCGGTATGAGAGACTTCAGAGACCTTGCCATGCATGGGGGCAGGGCCACGCTCAACCGTTGCGCCATAAGCGTAGCCGATGGATTGGTGCCCCAGGCAGACCCCCATCAAAGGCACATTGTTTTCTGCCGCCGCCTTGATCAGGTCCAGGCAGATGCCAGCCTTTGGCGGATCGCAGGGGCCAGGCGAAATGACAATGCCTTGCGGCTTCAGACCTATCGCCGTTTCAACATCAATCCTGTCGTTACGATATACCTCACACTCCGCCCCCAGATCGCCCAAAAAATGGACCAGATTGTAGGTGAAGCTGTCATAGTTATCGATCAAGAGATACATAGGCCCAATCCGAGCGGGTAAGGACCTATCGGCCCACAAGTGATAAGATGTTCGCGTTATAGCAAGCGTTCCGGCATGGGAAAAGACATCTGGCAAAGGATCGGCCCCAGCGCCCCGTCTGGGCTATAAAGAGTAACCGCAGAGAGCGCTGAGGAGGCGCCAAGGACGGGGAGGGGGTGGTGCGTGCAGAAAGGCACCCTTCGAGGCGCTGCGCTCCTCAGGGTGAGTGCATTTTTTATGTGTCCATATTCTCACCACCCGCACAGGTCTCATCCTGAGGAGGGGCTGTAAGGGTGTATCCATTATCGAAATCGTCACCCCGGACGTGATCCGGGGTCCAGGGCGGCAGGCGCGATTTATGCGTGTGGCCCTGGATACCCGCCTGCGCGAAGGGGCATGACGGGGAGGGGGGTGCTTGCAGAAAGGCACCCTTCGAGACGCTGCGCTCCTCAGGGTGAGTGCACGTTTTATGTGTCCATATTCTTACCACCCGCACAGGTCTCATCCTGAGGAGGGGCTGTATCGGCGTATCCATCATCAGCATCGTCACCCCGGACGTGATCCGGGGTCCAGAGCGGCAGGCGCGATTGATGCGTGTGGCCCTGGATACCCGCCTGCGCGGGCATGACGGGGAGGGGGGGTGCTTGCAGAAAGGCACCCTTCGAGGCGCTGCGCTCCTCAGGGTGAGTGCACTTTTTATGCGCCCATATTCTCACCACCCGCACAGATTTCATCCTGAGGAGGGGCTGCATCGGCGTATCCATCATCAGCATAGTCACCCCGGACGTGATCCGGGGTCCAGGGCGGCAGGCGCGATTGATGCGTGTGGCCCTGGATGCCCGCCTGCGCGAAGGGGCTTGACCTTAGGGTCGGACGGGATCAGATGTCCGCGCCTTGCCTTTATTCATCCTTCGGCTTTAGACTCAGCGACCACGGCATCTGGCATTCTTGGCCAGGCACAGATTTTGGAAAAGCCTTATGGCGACAGCTTCAAGAAAAAAAGGCAAGGGGGCGTCTGGCGCGCGCATTCGTCACGCAGCGCATCGTCTGCCTTGGTTCCGGACAACCCGGTTTCTCTATAGCGCCGTTGTCGGCGGGGTTTTGGTCATTGGAATCCTGGTGGGGACCGGCTTGGGTTTATGGTTGGCCCCCTCTGAAACCGTGCCTTCTCCCCAATCCACCGTTCAGATCAATCAGAACGACATCGACGAAGCGACCCTGCCCAAAGGCCCGCCTTTACCTGTCATCGTACAGGGGTCAGAAACCGCGAAGCGGCTGTATGAAGAAAGTCTGGCGAACCAACCAGAAGCATTGCGCCCGGACCCGAATGAGGCCCCAAAACAGGCAGCAAAACCTGCCCTGGTCACCCCGATTCCTGCACCCGCCGCGCCAGTGCCAGCCCCGGAGCTATCTGTACCGGAACCCGCGGCCCCAGAGAACCGAAACTCTGAAAACGGATTGCCCGACGCGCCCGCTTTGGCGCCTCCCGGTCCGATGGCGGATCCAGATACCTGGCTTGCCAATGCCGTCCCACTGACGCCCATTCCCGGTATGCCCATGATCGCCCTGATTTTTGATGATCTGGGCATTGATCAGGCGCACAGCAGGGAGGCAATCAATCTGCCAGCACCGCTGACCCTGGCGTTTCTGACCTATGGTCATCATTTACAGGAAATGGTTTCCGCGGCACGTCAAAGGGGCCACGAGATTTTGGTTCATATGCCCATGGCTCCGCTGGACCTTGGCGTTGATCCCGGCCCCAATGCATTGCAAAAGGAATTGGGACCCCAGGAAATCCTGCGACGACTGGATTGGGGCCTTTCCCAGTTTTCCGGCTATGTCGGGATCAACAATCATATGGGCAGCCGTTTCACGGCGGATTCGGAGGGGATGCGCCTTGTCCTGAGCGAATTAAGGCGACGCGGCCTGATCTTCGTCGATTCGGTTACAACCTCGGACTCTAAAGGATACAGCACCGCCGCCGCACTGGGGATGCCATACGCCGTGCGGGATGTGTTTCTGGACAACACAATCGATACCGATGCGATCCGCAAGCAGTTAAGCCGGGTTGAAGAGACCGCCAAGCGCCAAGGCTATGCCATCGCCATTGGTCACCCGCATCCCGAAACACTGGCGGTTGTGTCAGAATGGATGAAGACAGCACGCGAACAGGGATTTCAACTTGTCCCGGTCTCCACCATTGTGCGCCTGCAACAAATCTCGCCACGCAGTTAGGAATTGAACAATGTTAACCGTCTGGGGTCGAAAGACCTCATCAAATGTCCAAGCCCTAATGTGGTGCATCGGGGAGCTGGGCCTTGCCTATGAACGCCATGACATCGGCCATAATTTTGGCGGCACCGATACCGACGCGTTCTTTCAACTCAATCCTAATCGCGCCATTCCCGTGTTGCAGGATGGGACAAATCCGCCACTGTGGGAAACTGGAGCGATCTTGCGCTATCTGGCCACGCGTTATGCAGACAACGCCTTCTGGCCCAAGGAATTGCTGGCCCGGACAGAGGTGGACCGATGGGCCGAATGGTCCAAAATCAATGTCGCCATGGGCTTTACTGTCCCGATCTTCTGGCGCCTGATCCGCACACCGAAGGAGAAAGTGGACTATCATGCCATTCGCATGGCCGTTGCTGCTTTGGAAGAAAAACTCGTTATTGCGGATAGCAGGTTGAAGGATCAGTCTTACCTGGTCGGGGAGTCACTAACCCTGGCTGATATACAGTTCGGACATATCCTGTATCGCTATTATGACATTCAAATTGACCGCGCAAATTTGCCAAATCTTGCCCGCTACTATACCAGCTTAACGCAACGCCCTGCCTTTCGGGAACATATCATGGTTTCTTATGATGTCTTCCTAACCTCATAAAAACACGTAAGAATGCTGTTTCACTAGATCGAAGGTTTAGTAAATGCGCTTGATTGATCATTACGTTTTGGTTGCGGATAATCTGTCTTCAGCCCGGGAACGATATCAGCGGATGGGGTTTACTGTTGCGCCGAATGGTGTCCACCCCTTTGGGACATACAATGCGAATATGTACTTTCGCAGCGGTCCTATGATCGAGACCTTGGCCGTTGAAGACGCCGTTAAATATGCGCAAGCGATCCAAGATGGGAATACCTTCGTTAAGAATGATGCTGCCTTTCGGGACCGACACGGGCATGATGGCTTTTCCCATATCGTGACGACGTCCCTGGACGCCGACAAAGATCATTCTGATTATTTGGCGCTGGGTGTCTCGGGTGGGGATTTGGTTTCTTTCACCCGAAGGTTTGAAAAACCTGATGGCACACTGGACACGGTCTCGGCCAAGTTGGCCTTTGCCACGCATCCAAAGGCTTTATCGGGATACTTTTTCACCTGTGAGGATGTAATTGTCCCAAAGATTGATCGATCATCCCTTCTGGAGCATGAAAACACGACCTTAGGAGCAAGACAGGTGCTCTCTTGCACACGGAATCCGGAGATTTATCGTGACTTTTACCATACCCTTTTTGCGATGACTGAGGCATCTTCAGGGCACGAGACGATTGAGTGTCAGTTGGAAAATGGCCGCGTTTCCCTCCAAACGCCAGATCAAATAGCATCGGAATATGGTATCGAACAAACGCTCAGCGACACGGAGTTGCGACATAGAGGGTTGATATTCGGCGTCGACAATTTAGGGGCGGTCGAAAACTTGTTTAACCGAAATCAAGTAGGTTTCAATCGTCACAAGGACCGTCTTATCGTCGCGCATCATTCACAATGGGGTGCGTTCTTTGGCTTTGAGCCAGCATAAAACAACCGGCTAGGCCTACTTCTCAACACCCTTGGCTGCGTTCCAGTGTTGGTCCAGCTCGGCCAGGGGCACATCCTCGACACGCTTGCCGTCTGCCGCGACTGCTGCTTCGACCGCGCGGAACCGCATTTCGAACTTTCGGTTGGTGCGGGCCAGGGCTTTTTCGGGATCAACTTTCAGCATGCGGGCCAGATTGGCAGCGACGAAGAGGATATCGCCCATCTCGTCTTCCAGCCGGTCCGGATCACCGCCTTCCGCGATGACTTCCTTTAATTCTTCGACTTCTTCCTCAAGGTCGCGGAAGACTTCACTGGGCTCTGACCATGTAAAGCCGACACGCGCCGCGCGTTTGGAGAGTTTCTCAGCCCGGATCAAGGCGGGCAGGGCGCGCGCCACCCCAGACAGGGCGCTGTCATCTTGACCTTTCTGGGCCCGTTCAGCGGCCTTGGTTTCCTCCCAGCTTGCCTTGACCTTGTCGGGTGTATCCGCACCATCCTTGCCAAAAACATGGGAGCCAAAGACATGGGGATGGCGACGGATCATCTTGTCCGTAATTGCGCCTGCGACCGCATCAAAATCGAAGCTGCCTTCCTCCTGCGCCATGCGAGCATGGAACACGACCTGCAGCAACAGATCGCCCAGTTCGTCCTTCAGGTCATTGCGGTCGCCGCGCTCGATCGCGTCTGCGACCTCATAGGCTTCCTCGATCGTGTAGGGGGCAATGCTGGTAAAGTCCTGTTGCAGATCCCAGGGACAGCCGCCGTTGGGATCGCGCAATCTGGCCATGACCGCCAACAGGCGATCAATATTGGATGTGTCGGTCATGGGGTTCCTTACAGATACCAGTCATATTCACGGGGCAGGGCGGCAGACAGCAGGTCTTTAAATTCATTCTCTTTCACGGTTTTGTACATCTGTACATAATCCGCCCCCAGATAGTCATTGAGAATGGGTGCATCCTCCAATCGCTCCAGAGCGTGCCAAATCGTCAATGGCAGGCGCGGGTCGACCTCTTCGCCGGCATTGCCCGCGCGTGCCTCACTGATCGGCTCCAACTTGTTCGATAGGCCATGATGAACGCCTGCCAGAACACTGGCCAGCGCCAGATAGGGATTGGCATCCGCGCCCGCGACCCGGTGTTCAATCCTTTTGGCCTGTCCCCGTCCGGATGGAATGCGGAAGGCGACAGATCGGTTGTCATAGCCCCAATCTAGTGTGACCGGCACAAACAGGTTGGGCGCGAACCGTCGGAACGCATTCAGATTGGGCGCAAAGATCGCCATGGATTCCGGCATTGCGGCCTGTAATCCCGCCATGGCCCGGCGCATCTGGATTTCATCCGTGTCCGTTTCTTCGTGGAAGATGTTATGCCCATCCTTGTCACAGAAGCTCATATGGACATGCAGGCCGGAACCGGACTCTTCCAGGAAGGGTTTGGACAGAAAGGTCGCTTCCATGCCAAAAGTCCGTGCCACGGCGCGCACGGTACGCCGCAGCAGGCAGGCATGATCAGCGGCCGCCATAGCATCAGCCACATGAGTCAGGTTCAATTCAAACTGCCCAGGGGCAAACTCACCCGACGCGATAGAGGCGGGGACACCTTGTAAGGCACAGGCATCGGTAATCGCCGTCAGGATCTCGGCATATTCTTCCAATGCCTCAATGCTATAAACCTGATTGGCCCGGGCCGGGCGGCCATTCAGCGGGGATTTAACGGGCAGGGGCCCGCCATCTTCCGCTCTGTCCATATCGATCAGATAGAATTCCAGTTCCAGTGCGACGACCGGTGTGATGTCCAGGTCCGCAAAGCGATCCACAACGCGACGCAGAATCTGGCGTGGCTCGAACGGGACAATATCGCCTGTCTGGGGCCGGCGCATTTCCAGCAGAACCTGTGCTGTGGGCTCTGATGCCCAGGCAACCGGGGCTAACGTGCCCGGGATGGGTAGGGCCAGCGCATCCGGGTCCCCATCCGAGACGCCAAGCCCCATCGGGTCGCTGGTATTGCCCGTCGCATCCAACAGCGACACCGCCGCACACATCGTCAGTCCATCTGCATACAGCTTGTCGATATCCTGGATCGGATAGCGCTTTCCCAGGGGAAATCCGCACAGATCAAAGATAAACGCATCTATATATTTCGTGTCGGGATGGGTGGACAGAAAGTCTTCAACTTCTTTCACTCTGATAGGCTTTGGCATAGGAAATGACCCATTCACAATGTCAGCTTTTGGTCAGTTTAGGGAGAATGATCAAACCCGTCGAGGCCTAGTCCAGACTTGATTGCCTATTCCGTGCTGACTTTAAGCGCGGGGCCTGGTTCGGCCTGAAACCAGAACACCTGCGAAAGTAATGACAGCCATCCCGATGAGAGTTGTGATCGAAGGGATTTCTGCGAAGAACAGGAACCCCCAGACGGCGGCAAAAACCAGATAGCTATAGTCAAATGTGGCGATGATCTGGGAGGGGGCGACCTGATAGGCCCGCGCCACCCCTAGGGAGAAAGACGCCGATAACAGCCCTAACAGCGCCATGATACCCCAGGCATTCATTGTCAGGGGTGTCCAACTGCCAAACAGAAAGTAGGAAAAGTCTCTAACCGTGTCAGTGACACCAATCGCTGCAATCAGAACCGTCGCCAGCGCCCCAATGAAGATGAAAGAGACATGCAGAGATGCGGCGAGGGTGAGGGCGCGTTCCCCCTGGCATTTATGGCGCGTCACAAGGCTGGCTAAGGAATAACACAATGCGCCCGCCAAGGGCATCAGGACGAACCAGGAGAAACTGTCGGTGCCGGGCCGTAAGATTATTGCGACGCCGACAAATCCGGACAGAACGCCCAGCCATTGTTTGACGGAAACGCGCTCTTTGAACAGCACCGCAGACAAAAGCGTTGTGAAGATCACATTGGTGTAAATCACCACGGCGGCCAGAGAGAGGTTTAGAACGGGAAGGGAGGCGTAGAATGACAACCAGGTCAATACCAGGAACAGGCTGCGTAACAGAACCCAGCCATAGTGCCTGGGCGCGACCGGGCCTCTGTTCCAATAGGCAAAGGCGCCCAGACAACAAAACGCGAAAACAGACCGGACGACAAATATCTGCCAGATCGTCAGATCGGCGCTAACATATTTTATCAGCGCATCGCCCAGCGCCATGATCACGTTGGACGCCAGGATCAGCACAATGCCCAATACCTGCTGATCAGGGACGCTGTGATCCGAGGGCCGGGTTGATGTGTTTGTCATGACGTCCGTTTCTGATCGCAGGATACCTTGTATGCTTAACGGCGTAGTTGGTTTCCGTTTTATTGGCAAGAGGGTGGCGCAAGGCAGTGGCCGACTCTTCCACGTATCTCTTTATATTAATCG
>Ga0208032_1000968_pt1 | contig 13202 bp, 13 predicted proteins | sample MalvirAntarct_66_FD_184254 | JGI IMG/M metagenome (GOLD analysis project Ga0208032, IMG submission 184254) | Marine viral communities from the Global Malaspina Expedition - Malaspina viral metaG Antarct_66 (SPAdes) (version 2) | ecosystem: Environmental > Aquatic > Marine > Oceanic | place: West... | reverse complement strand
GGATTGGATGTCTATGAAGAGGAAGAAGGATTGTTTTTTGAAGACCATTCTGATGACATTTTGCAAGACGATGTGATTGCTCGATTAATGACCTTTAACAATGTTTTAATAACAAGCCATCAAGCCTTTTTAACAGAAACAGCATTGACCAATATCGCTGAAACCACCATATATAATTTGGATTGCTTTGATAAAGAAATCCTTTCTGGGAATGAAATATCTGTCAATTAGTTTAAATAATTAAAACATAAAAAAATGAAAAATATACTTGTACCCACCGATTTCTCTGAAAACTGCACAAAGGCAGCCTATTTAGGCATTAAAATGGCCAAACTATACGATGCAGAGATACATTTTTTACACTTGATGACAACACCTGTAGATTGGGTAAAATTGAGTAAACTCAAAGAAAAGCGCTATCCCGAAACTGTAAAGCAAATTGGTATTGCCAAAGCCAAATTGCGTGCGTTGGAAAAAGAGGCAGAACACGAAGGACTGAAATGCCGAACTTTTCTCCAATTTGATTCGGGACAAAAAGATATTCTGGAACATTCTGGTCATTTTCGTCACGACTTTATCATTACTGGGAGTAGCGGCACCAAAGGTGTAATTCGTGAAATAACGGGAAGTAACGTAGAAGAAATCGTTCGAAAAGCAAATGCTCCTGTCATTGTTGTAAAAGATGAAACCGTATCATTCCCGTTCAAAAATATTGTATTTGTTTCCGATTTTAAAGAAGATGTATCCCGCGCCTTTAAAGAAGTAATATCAATTGCCAATAAATGTAATGCACGTATCCACTTATTGCGCATTAATACCCAAACAGATTTCAACAGTATCGAGCTTGGTTTAAAACCAATTGAACAACTATTGAGCAAATTCCCCGAACTAAAAAATTACTCGATGGCAGTTTATAATGAGACATCTGTGGAAACTGGCATCAATACGTTTGTAAAGCAGAATCCTGTTGATTTAATCACAATGGTTACTCACGGAAGAACCGGTTTTTTAAGTCTGTTCTCAAAAAGTATCGCTGAAGGGGTTACTAATCATTCAGCTTTGCCTGTAATGACCATACATATTTAAAAATGGAAAAACCGATTAAAATAATAAAATACTCTGGAGACGTCGTTGAATTTGATGTGGACAAACTCATCAATTCCCTGAAACGGTCTCAGGCAAGCGATACTGTGGTTCAGCAAATTGTTGAACAAGTTGAAGGGCAACTTTATGATGGAATTACCACAAAAAAAATCTATCAGATGGCATTCAAAATACTTAAAAGTAAATCAAGGGTAAGTGCCTCAAAATACAAGCTCAAAAAGGCGATTATGGAATTGGGGCCATCAGGATTTCCTTTTGAAAAATTTGTCGGTAAGATTTTAGAGATGGAAGGCTTTAGTACAAACGTGGGAGTTATTGTTCAAGGTAATTGTGTACAACACGAAGTTGATGTAATCGCCGAAAAAGAAAACAAACACTATATGATTGAATGCAAATACCATAGCGACCAAGGTAGGTTTTGTAATGTAAAAATCCCATTATATATCCATTCACGGTTTTTGGACGTAGAAAAGCAATGGGAACACCAAAAAGGTCACGAGGCTAAACTTCATAAAGGAGCTGTGTACACCAATACGCGTTTCACAACCGATGCCATTCAGTACGGGAAATGTGTTGGAATGCTTTTAAGCAGTTGGGATTATCCAAGAGGAAATGGTCTCAAGGACAGAATAGATAAATCTGGGCTACATCCCTTAACCGCTTTAACAACACTTACTAAAGCTGAAAAAACAAAATTATTAGATGAAGGCATCGTACTCTGTAAAGAGCTTCACGAAACCCCAAAAATTTTAGAACAAGTAGGAGTGCCAAAATCAAGACACAAAAAGGTTCTCGAAGATTCAAGAGAATTATGTGGAATTCATTAGAGCACTACTTAAATTTTTAATCTAAATAAATAGGACAAATGAAAACAGAAGAACTGAAAGAACAGAACCGTATAGATTTAGAGCCATTTTACCAAGCATTGGAAGATGATTCTAAACTACTTGAAGAAGCCCTCGAAATATTATTGGGTATGGTACACTTCGAGCCTAAATCCGTAAAGAAGTTGGCACTCGTAATAAAAGAGGATTCCCGCAATCTATATAACGAAATAGCGGAATTGAGCAAATCGAACCAAGACAAAGGAAATACGCCTTCCTGTTGTGGTGGACATTAATAAATACTATAACGATGAAAAACAAAAAAATAAACATCCACTTTTTGGGAGCGGCAGGCACCGTGACTGGCTCAAAATATTTGGTGGATACAGGAGATAGAAAGATACTTATAGACTGTGGCCTCTTCCAAGGGTTAAAGGAATTACGCCTTAAAAACTGGGAGTACCCACCTGTTAATGTAGGTGATATTGATGCTGTTTTGCTTACCCACGGTCATATGGACCATACAGGTTATTTACCCAGATTGGTAAAACAAGGCTTCAATGGTCCCATTTATGGTACGAATCCTACTTTGGACATTGCAAAAATCATTTTGAATGATAGTGCAAAAATACAGGAGCAAGAAGCCGAACGTGCCAATAAGGAAGGCTATTCCAAACATAGTCCCGCAGAACCATTATACGATTTAAAGGATGTAGAAAAAACTATCCCACACTTTAAAGGAATTCCACAATCACAATGGATTCCGTTATTTGATGGTATTAGGGCTCGCTTCCAATACAACGGACATATTCTGGGTGCAACCTATATTGAGTTGGATGTGCACGGAAAACGTTTTGTCTTTTCAGGAGACATTGGTAGAACCAATGATTTATTGCTCTATCCACCCCTTAAACCAAAAAAAGCGGATGTGCTTTTCATTGAATCCACTTATGGTGGAAGGTTTCATCCCGATGAAATAGAAGCACTTCCACATATTGAAAAATTAGTAAATGATACCATCAACAGAGATGGTAGCTTATTTGTCCCAAGCTTTTCGGTAGAACGTGCCCAGCTAATGATGCTCATCTTTTGGAAATTATTGAAAGAAAAGAAAATCCCCAGAGTACAAATGATTATGGACAGCCCGATGGGTGCCAATGTATTGGAACTGTTTCATAGAACTCGCGATTGGCACAGATTGGAGGACAACGAATGTGACGAAATGTGTTCTCACTTTACGGTCGTAAGCAGTTATCGTGAAACAATGGAAATAAGAACAGATAACAAACCAAAAATCGTGATTGCAGGAAGCGGAATGCTCACAGGGGGAAGAATGCTAAACTATCTTGAAACACAGGCACAAAATCCAAATAACACCTTACTTTTTGTAGGCTATCAAGCTGAAGGCACTCGTGGCAGAAAATTATTGGAAGGTGAAAAAGAACTAAAAGTATATGGAAAATGGGTGCCGTTTAAAATGCAAGTAGCAGAAATTGAAGGGCTTTCGGCACACGCAGACCACGCAGAGCTTATGGACTGGATGGACAGTATAAAAAACAAACCCGAACGTATTTTCATTGTACACGGTGAAAAAGAGAGTGCAGAAGCATTGCAAAAAGGCATCAAGGAAACCTATGGGTGGGATGCAGAAATTCCGCAATTATACACCATCGAAGAAATAGAATAAATCGAAAAATCACAACAACCAATAAAATATGGACACACACTCAAACATATTAAAATATAAACATCTCGGAATCTATACCCAAAACGAAAATGTAGTGTATATGCGCGAAGATTGCCACGTCTGTATTTCAGAAGGGTTTGAGGCACTTACCCGAATAAGAATATCCAATGCAAATACATCAATCGTAGCAAGTCTTAATGTCCTGAATTCTGATATTCTGTTGCCTAATGAAATCGGACTATCAGATGCTGCTGCGAAAAAACTCAATGTTTCCCCAAACGATACATTATATGTTTCCCATTTAGAGCCTATTGAATCCTTAAGCCACGTCAGGGCAAAAATCTATAACAAAAAACTGGATTATAAGGCCTATAACAACATCATAACCGATATCGTGGAAGGCGATTATTCCAACATCCACCTTTCGGCATTTATTACTGCCTGTGCTGGCGACCGAATGGATATTGATGAAATATCCGACCTAACGAAAGCAATGATTGCTTCCGGAAAGCAACTGAACTGGAACAAGGATATCGTGGTCGACAAACATTGTATTGGCGGATTGCCTGGCAATAGGACAACACCATTGGTAGTTGCCATTGTTGCCGCGTATGGGCTTACTATGCCAAAAACATCCTCACGGGCAATCACTTCGCCAGCAGGCACAGCAGATACAATGGAAGTACTGACCAATGTTACGCTCTCTTCCGAGGAAATAAAGACCGTAGTAGAAAAAGAAGGCGGATGTTTTGTTTGGGGCGGTACAGCGCAGTTAAGTCCTGCCGATGATGTGCTCATTAAAATTGAAAAAGCCTTGGATATTGATAGCGAAGGTCAGCTCATCGCTTCAGTACTCTCTAAAAAGGCAGCAGCTGGTTCTACTCACGTGGTCATTGATATTCCCGTGGGAGAAACCGCCAAGGTTCGCAGTACCGAAATGGCAGAAAAACTAAAAAATCATATGGAAACCGTTGGAACTGCTGTTGGGTTGAATGTAAAAGTTGTAGTTACGGATGGCACGCAGCCTGTTGGAAGGGGTATCGGTCCAACTTTAGAAGCCATAGATATATTAAAAGTTTTGAAAAATGAGGAAGATGCACCTAAAGACTTAACAGAAAGAGCATTGCTTTTAGCTACTGAACTATTAGAACTTTCTGGAAAAGTAGAAAAAGGAAAGGGACAGGAAACCGCACATAAAATTCTCAAATCTGGAAAAGCATATGAAAAATTCGTAGCCATTTGTAAGGCGCAAGGTCAATTTTCAAAACCAGTTTTAGCACCTTATAAAATTGAAATTAAAGCTGAAAAGTCAGGCGTTTTGCAACGAATTGATAACCGTAAAATTGCAAAACTGGCCAAGCTTTCTGGAGCACCACAATCTAAATCGGCAGGGATTCTTCTAAATGTGCATTTGGGAGAACAAATCGAAGAGAACCAACTGCTTTATACCATATATGCTGAATCCAAAGGTGAACTTAATTATGCCTTGGAATATGAAAACAACCATAACGACATCATAACTATAAATTAAAGAACATACTATGAAAACAATATTATTCAGTCTTCCCGGAAATGAAGAACTCACAGAACTAATGGCTACAAAAATGGATGCTGAAGTGGGTCAAGCCACATTAAGGAAATTCCCTGACGGGGAATCATACACGCGCATATTGTCTGATGTTAAAGATAAATGTGTGGTACTGGTATGCACCTTGCACGAACCGGACGAAAAACTGTTGTCACTATATTTTTTAAGCCACACAGCCAAATCATTAGGAGCTATGTGTACCTGTTTGGTAGCACCCTATTTGGCGTATATGCGGCAGGACAAAGTATTTAATGAAGGAGAAGGAGTGACTTCCGGTTTCTTCGGAAAATTGATTTCTGGTTTCGCCGATAGCATTACCACAGTTGACCCTCACTTGCACAGAATTAGTTCGTTGGGAGAAGTGTATCAAATTCCAAATAAAGTGATTCACGCTGCCGACGCAATTTCAGAATGGATTAAAGAAAATATCGAAAACCCGGTACTTATCGGACCTGATTCTGAAAGTGAACAATGGGTATCAGAAGTCGCCAAAAATGCAGGAGCACCATTTACGGTATTACAAAAGGTGCGTCACGGTGACCGTGATGTAGAAGTCTCTGTTCCCGATGTGGATATATATAAAGATGCTACACCCATTTTGGTAGATGATATTATTTCCACGGCGCGAACGATGATTGAAACCGTACAACATCTTAAAAAAGCAGGAATGAAACCACCTATTTGTGTAGGCATTCACGCCGTTTTTTCAGGAAACGCCTATCAAGATTTATTGGATTCCGGAGTAGAAAAAATAGTGACTTGTAATACCATCCCACACTCTTCAAATGGAATAGATTTAAGTGATATTATGACAAAAGAGGTAAAAAAATTAATGCACCATATATGAGAAAACAAGGCTTTATAGTACTAATCACTTTATTCAGCATCACAATGACTGGACAAACTGAAATGCTCATTGGGCAGATTTCAGGCAGAGTTGTTATTCGGGAAAACTTTGATGAAAATGGTTCTTTTTTAAATAAACAAACTTTCAAAGCCAGTGAAACAATAAAGAAAAATGGATACTATGAAATTGAGGTAGTTACGGAATTGTTTGATAAAGACAAAAAATCGACCGATAAATACACCACAACCTATCGCTGTAAGCCTGATGAGGCAAGTGTAATGGTAATGGCTTTTCCGTTTTCAAACCCAAAATCAAAGGAGACCGAAATTAATACCACCTCTAAAAAATTTAAAGAGCTCTACGATTTGGACAACCTTGAAGATATAGAATTGGAAATGAGTTTTGATTCGGGCTTGTTGAATTTTTTTGGCTCAAAAAGTACCATAAAAATTTACGACCGAAAATTTAATAATAGCGAAAATAATATTAATTCAAAAATTAACATTAAGGCCTATGCCTTGGGAATTCGCATTAAGCAACTCAATTATACTGTTAACGAGAAATTAAATGAAAAAGGGTTATTGACCTTTCAGAAATTTACCGAATCGGATGGCAGTTATTTTATAATGAACTATAAATAAATACAAATGAAAAATTACGACACACTCTCAGAAGCCATAAATGATTTACAGGCAAACGATTATCCTTATGACTTCAACTTAAAGCCAGAATGCTTGGAATGTCCTTCCTTGAAAATTGAAATCCATCCAGAGGATTTTACGGTAGATAAGACCTATCGTTTTGAAGGTATGAGCAGTACCGATGACAATAGCATTCTATACGCAATATCTTCCAAAGATGGAATAAAGGGACTTTTGGTAGATGCCTACGGCGTCTATGCTGAAAACATTTCAGAAGCAATGAGAATAAAATTAAGATAAAGCATTAAAAATGATAGATTTAGATACAATTTCGACGCAACCGCCCTCGAACATTTCAAAAAACGAGGGCAAGAAGGGTTTGGTTCAGTTACGCAAGGAACTTTTTGAACTTCAGAATAAGTTTTATGCCGATGGACGTTTTGGCTTACTTATTATCCTGCAAGGTATGGATACCTCGGGAAAAGACGGCACCATTCGTCATTCCCTTAGCAGTATGAATCCTCAGGGCGTTCAAGTAAAATCGTTTAAAAAACCGACCGAGGAAGAGTTGAAGCATGACTTTTTATGGCGTGTCTATCCGCATATTCCCCCCAAGGGTATGATCCAGGTGTTTAACCGTTCGTATTACGAAGATCTACTTATGCCTATGGTAGCAAATTCACTTTCGGAGGAAGTGTTAGCCCACCGTTGCAAACTTATAAAATACTTGGAGCAGCATTTAAGACTGAGCAACATTCACGTACTTAAATTTTTCCTACATATTTCCAAGGAAGAACAGAAAGAGCGTATTCAGGAACGACTTTCAAAACCCCATAAACGCTGGAAATACAGTATCGCAGATGAAAAGGCGGCGAAACAATGGGATGCCTATAGAGCTGCTTACAATATGGCAATAACCAACTGTGATGATCCTTCTTGGTATATCATTCCCGCAGATAAACGCTGGTATCGCAACTATAGTGTTGCAAATATACTGACGGACCATCTTAAAAAACATAATTTAAAATATCCCAACACCTAAAACAGAATACTATGGAAAATCACAAAGATCACAAAGACAAAGAAATGGACCATTCTAAAATGAGCCACGAAAAAGAAGACCACTCAAAAATGGATCATTCAAAAAAGAAAAAGGGTGGTGGAGACCATTCCGGTCATAGCCCTGGTCACGGAGAAATGGGTCACGACCATCATGAAATGATGATTGCAGACTTTAGAAAACGATTTTGGGTAACGCTAGTACTTACCATCCCTATATTGTTCTTCTCGCCAATGATTCAAGATTTTTTTGGGTATGAATTTTTACTTCCCGGAAATTCTTATATTCTTTTTGCGCTTTCTACCATTGTATATTTCTATGGCGGATGGCCTTTTCTTAAAGGATTTGTTTCCGAAATAAAGAATGGTGCACCTGGGATGATGACACTTATATCTATGGCAATAAGTGTCGCCTATTTCTACAGTTCTGCAACTGTCTTTGGTTTACGAGGAGTTGACTTTTTCTGGGAGCTGTCAACACTAATTGCTATTATGCTTGTTGGTCATTGGATAGAAATGAAAAGTGTATTAGGCGCTTCAAAAGCATTACAGCTTTTAGTTAGTATGATGCCTGCCGAAGCGCACAGGGTAAAAGGCGACACTATTGAAGATATACCACTTGAAGATTTGTTGAAAAATGACGTGATTTTGGTAAAGCCTGGAGAGAAAGTTCCAGCTGATGGTATCATAGTAGAAGGTTCAAGTTATTTAAACGAATCAATGCTTACAGGGGAGTCCAAGCCTGTGAAAAAAGAAGAAAAGGATAAGGTAATAGGTGGTTCAGTAAATGGCAATAGCACTTTAAAGGTAAAGGTGGAACATACAGGAAAAGACAGCTATCTCAATAAGGTTATTACGATGGTTGAGGAAGCACAAAAGACCAAATCTAAAATGCAAAACCTTTCCGATAGGGCTGCAAAATGGTTGACTTATATAGCTTTGGCTATTGGTTTTGGTACGTTGGCAGTTTGGCTGATTTTAGGCTTTCCGTTTGTGTATGCATTAGAAAGAATGGTTACCGTTATGGTCATCGCTTGTCCACACGCATTGGGTCTTGCAATTCCTCTTGTAGTTGCCATTTCTACTGCTGTATCTGCACAAAATGGATTATTAATCCGTAATAGAACTGCCTTTGAAGAATCACGTAAGATATCCGCCTTACTATTTGACAAAACAGGGACTTTGACCAAAGGGGACTTTGGCGTTACTCGAATCAAATCTGTAAATGTGTCCTATTCAAACGATGAAATCTTAAGACTGTCAAGTGCATTGGAACAAAGTTCAGAACATCCAATTGCTGTTGGGATTATTAAAAAAGTTAAAGAAGACAATATTACAATCCCAAAGCCTGAAAACTTTAATGCGATTACTGGTAAAGGTGTAGAGGCAAATGTAGAAGGAAAGCAAGTAAAAGTGGTTAGTCCTGGTTATTTAAGGGATGAAAAAATAACTATTCCTGAAGATGCTTATAGTGACGCTGCTGAAACTGTTGTATTTGTATTAATTGAAGGACAACTAGCAGGATACATTGCGCTTGCTGATGAAATAAGACCTGAATCTGCGGAAGCTATAAAAATATTTAAAAAGAATAATATCAAAGTTTTGATGGCAACTGGGGATAACGAAAAAACAGCCAAAGCTGTGAGTGAAAAATTAGGGTTGGATGGCTATTATGCCGAAGTGCTACCACACCAAAAAGTAGAAATTGTAGAAGAGTTGCAAAACAAAGGAGAGTTTGTGGCTATGACTGGAGATGGCGTAAACGATGCGCCCGCACTTGCCAAAGCTGATGTAGGAATCGCTGTTGGTTCTGGTACTGATGTAGCCGCCGAAACAGCCGATATTATATTGGTAAATAGCAATCCACAAGATATTGCAAACCTAATTTTGTTCGGAAAGGCTACGTACAATAAAATGATTCAGAACCTAATATGGGCAACTGGGTATAATGTGGTGGCCATTCCATTAGCTGCAGGTGTTCTATACTCTTCTGGCTTTGTTTTAGGGCCAGCTGTAGGAGCGGTATTTATGAGTTTGAGTACAATTATAGTGGCTATTAATGCGCAATTATTGAAGCGAAAAATCGGTAAAAAATAAATGGATAGAAAAGAAAAACTCAACAGGATATTTTTAATTCTGTTGAGTTTATTTGTAGTGATGTTGGGCTATGGTATTTTATTGCCAACCCTTCCCTACTATACCGAAAGATTAGCTTTAGGAGATAACCTAGATACTGATTCGATTAACTTTCATATTGGTTTTTTGACCAGTATTTATCCGCTCTTCCAGCTTCTTTTCGTTGTACTCTGGGGCAGGCTATCCGATAAATACGGCCGTAAACCCATTATCATTGTTGGGCTAATCGGCTTTGTAATTATGCAATTACTTACCGGTCTTGCTACATCATTGACGATGCTATATGTTGCTCGCATCTTTGGTGGTATTTTCACGTCATCAGTTATTCCAGTTAGCAACGCATATTTGAGCGACATTACTTCTGAAAAACGAAGAACAAAAATAATGGGTTGGTCGGGTGTTGCCATTAGCTCTGGTGTTATTTTTGGCCCTGTCATTGGTGGCTTTCTGTCTCAAACTGACCTTCATTTAAAATATACGATAGGTCTGCTGCATTTAGACCGATTTTCAGTACCCTTTTTGTTTGCCGCTCTTCTAGGACTTATAGTCTTATTTGTAGTAGCAAAATGGTTAAAAAACACCACTCGCGTACATACGTTCACAACACAAAAAGCGAGCTTGCGATTCACATTTACCAAATATTTTGTCGTATTACTCGGTCTGTCGTTTGTCATCCAATTTGTAGTAACGCTGTTTGAAACTGTCTTTTCAATATATGGGAAAGATGAATTAGGATTTAACAGTAACCAAATAGGTATTGGTTTTATGCTATGTGGTTCAATAATGGCTGTTTTACAACCTTTGTTCGCTACTTACGGAGAGAAGTTTTTATCCACAAAGAAACAAATTGCATTAGGGTTGTTTATATCTGGATTATCCTTAATTGTCTTTCCCTTTTTTAAGAATGAATACTTGGTATATGTGTTAATCGTTGTTTTCGCTGCTGGAGGTGCTATGGTAACCCCAAATTTACTTTCTGCGGTCTCATTAATATCAAAGCAAAATACTGGCAGGAACATTTCTATTCAGAGCTCTACTAATAGCGTTGGTCAAATTCTAGGGCCTGTTTTAGGAACGTGGCTGATTACAGGTGGTTTTTACTATCCTTTCATTATTGCCGGAATCATTGTTTTGGTTGCTATTAGCACTCTATTTTTTCTTAAAAATCCGCCATAAAATACATACGTATTACTTATAGATGTTTAACCCAAATCCAAAGCCCCAATAATACTATGCACAAGCTAATTCATATAATAATAGACAATTATAAAGAGGAAATAAAAATAGTTGAGGAATCTAACCTTGGCGATTTCAATAATGTTGAAAAAGGTATTTCCATTTCAAGACGATATTTACAAAAGTTACGAATATGTGTCAGGGAAAATGAATTCGTGGATCAACAGAACGAAATAATATTCTTTAAAAAACATAAGCCTTACATCTACAGCAGATTAAAATTTTATGCCCAACTCTATAATTTTTTAATAAATAGGCCTGCGGGAACAATAAAATCCCAAGAAGAATTTATAGATTCAGAAATAAATAGGCTTCAAGAAAGCAATAGACGAAATATAGACTTTATCAAATATTACAGAGAGGATTCTGAACTTTTAGATGAATTTTATTTTTTACGCGGACACGACAAAATTAGCTTGGTTTCTGACACATCACACTTTTATACTGATGCAGAATTTTCTACAAGCCACGATAGCGCTATTGCAAAAATTATGGCATATGACCTTCTAATTAGCCACTACGTTGGGGAATTAAGTTATTTAAGAGACCTTTCCTACAGTAAACCCAATAAATTGAACACTTTATCAAATGGTGAGCGACTTGGTTGGACAGCCTCAAAAACAGACCTCATTGAATTGATTTATGCCTTACAGGCATCTGGGGCAATAAAAAGTGGTACCGCTGGCATTAAAGAAATGGCTTCAGCTTGTGAGGATATTTTTGAACTCAAACTCGGAAATGTATATAGAACTTTTCTAGAAATTAGAGAACGGAAAATTGACCAAACCAAGTTTATCGATAGACTAAAATCAACACTTTTAAGGCGAATGGAAGAAACGGACGGATAATTTTTTTAAAATTCAAAATGTTAAATTTTTTCCCAAGTTGGGTTGAACTTGGGAAAAAGTAAGATTAATTTTATTTATCGTCATTTGGTATAGATGATTTAAAGAACAAACCCCAAATAGAACTAATATAAACCATTGAAAATGAGTAAATAAAAACACCCTACTTGGGTGCAACTTGGGATTAAAATCCAATAAACCATCCCAAATTTGTAGAACGAAAGTCAAATCAGGTCAGGGACTATCAAATTAATTGATAATGAAACGATAGTCCCTTTCTTTAAAACCGTTCTATTATGCCAGCAACAATTATTACCACCGACGATCTTCGGGAATTCAAAATGGAATTGCTCGATGACATTAAAAATCTACTATCTAAACAAACTACCGGGAAACTCAAAAAATATCTTAAATCTTCCGAGGTAATGGACTTGCTACAAACTCAGTCCAGGGACATTACAGAATCTCCGCATCAACGGAACATTGCCATACACAAAAGTTGGGGGCATTATTTACTATGATGTAGAAGAAATTCAAGGTGTAATGACATCAAATCGTGTACAGCACAAGCTAAATTCTTAAATGATGAACTACATAAAGCTACTTAATGCGGCTTTTGAAAAGTTCTTTTTCGACGATCGCCTTAACCCAACGCACATAAGCCTTTATATGGCGCTGTTCCAAGAATGGAACAGTAGTCGATTTGCAGATGAGTTATATGTAAACCGCCGAGACTTGATGCGAGCTGCCAAAATCGGGTCTAAATCTACGTATCATAGATGCATTACAGATTTAGATTCTTGGCTTTATCTGTCCTACTTTCCTTCAAACAATCCCTATAAAGGCAGTAAAATTAAGATGGCCATTATCGGGACAAGTGATGAACCTCTTGTGGGACAGTACAATCCCATATTAGAACAGCTTGCGGAACAGTACCATCCCAGAGGTGTACCGCTTGAGGGACACCACCATCCCAAAAATGGACAAGTTGTGGACTTGCACCGTCCCATCAGTGGACAAGCATTGGTATCTACTATAAACAATACCAAACAAGTAAACAATATAAAACAACCAAAGGGCTGGCAGGCCGTTATTGATTTTTTTATTGAAAAAAGTTTTAATGCTGATGAAGGAAAAAAATTCTTCGAGCATTATGAAACTCGAAATTGGCAAACTAGCGATGGAAAAGAAATTCGAGATTGGCGAGCCTTAGCTTTGAACTGGATGGATAGAAC
>Ga0208032_1000960_pt1 | contig 13267 bp, 8 predicted proteins | sample MalvirAntarct_66_FD_184254 | JGI IMG/M metagenome (GOLD analysis project Ga0208032, IMG submission 184254) | Marine viral communities from the Global Malaspina Expedition - Malaspina viral metaG Antarct_66 (SPAdes) (version 2) | ecosystem: Environmental > Aquatic > Marine > Oceanic | place: West... | reverse complement strand
ATGCTTATCAGGAAAGTGAGAGAGCCTTTGTTCAAGCAGAAAGAGCGAAGGAACAGACTAGAGAAGACACAGCTACCACTATACAGACTATGTTGATTAAGGACCCTACTGCTCAGATACCTAATGCGCTTAAAAGTGCCTATGTATCTAGTGGAGGTCAACTGGCTACCCTACAGAGCTACGAGGCTAACGCCTTGGCCTTGTCAAAGAAGCCTGTGTCAGTAGAACACACTGAAGGCTACAACCGCGTGTTGGCAAGTATTTATAAGGAAACATATAACCCTGCTAACCGAGTGACAATAGATGACATCCTAGTGGAAGCTTCATTAGGTTTCATACATCCAAGTCAGGTAGGTGACCTAATGCAGAAGGTTCAACAAGCTTCTCAAGTAGCACCTCTTGGTGAGAAACGTGAAGTCACTGTTGCTAGACAACGCTTTGTTGAGTCCATAGTTGGAACATCATCAGAGATGTCAGGTGCTACACGTAAACGTGGTGCAAACCTAGAAAAAGCATTTGATGTTGGCTTTAGAGAAGCTGTGTCTAATTGGTATGAAGCTGGTAATGATGACCCTAACTTTGCTGAGGTGACTGCGATGGTTAAGAATGTTAGTTCAGAGCTTAAAGTTCTTGCTGATGCTGAGACTGGAGCTATTGCAGAAGAGACCTTCCGTAACAAAGGCATAAGAGATGCCAAGTCTTGGGCTAAAAAGAACCAAGCCACTTTTCGGAACCCCACCATAGAATACATTGAAGCAGAAATAGCCAAAATTGGTGGCGAAGTACCTAAAGCTGTCATGGATACAATCATGCGTAACCCCATGCAGCTTATAGAGTTCCCACCAGCTATGCGTGGAGGACAGCGACCAGCTATCGAAATTCTTAATGAGGCATTTGGTGATGGAGCTTCCTATGTATGGATGCAAGCACATGAAGGAGACTTCTAATGAACCAAACTGTTGAAGACCCATACAATCTGCGTGGAAATGCAGAGACATCTGAAGGGACTGCTACAGCCATTGAAGGTGTTGAAGACCCTTATGGTCTAAATAATGGTTCTTATTTAGAACCTATAGAACCTGAAGAGGTCACCGAAGAGTCCATGCTAGCCTCTGAACAATTCCGTTCAGATGCAATGCTATTGTTTCAAAAAGGTTACATCACAGGACCCTCAACTAGAAATGATTCTGTAGACTATTTAAAAAGCTTTCAGGGTATTCCTACAGTAGGAGAACCTGTAGTTGGTCTTGATGAAATGATGTCTGAAATGGAACGTCTTAACGTAGCAGAGACTGAACGTGGTCCTGATGTTGATTCTGTTGCACGTGAAGCCATTGACGAGATTGGGCGAATACGCTGGAACTTAGTCCGTACAGGTATGTTAGCCTTTGACATTGGTGATTGGTCTGATGAAGAACAACAGGCAATGATTCGTAGCATGGCTATGTATGAGAAGCTTCCCACCTCTATGAAGACTGTTGGACGCGCTGTTGAAGGTGTCGCTACCGACATGACCACCTATGCTGGCTTTGGATTTGTGGCTAACGCATTATCTAAGATTCCAATGAAAGCAGGGGCTGCTGAGATGCTTAAGCAGTTGGCTAAACAGTCAACGACTAAGACAGCTGTAGGTGTCGCTAGTGCTGAAGGCTTTGCCTATGGCGCTGCGGACTCTGAGTTCCAACAGGCTATTCAGAATGAAGGTGACTTCTCTCAGAATGACCGTGTTCAGACTTTAGCTACAGGTGCTTTGACCGCTGTTGGGGCTGGTTCTGTGACGTGGGGACTCAGTAAGTTCCTAGGGCGTAACAGTAAGTCTAATAACGCAACTGATGAAGTCACTGATGAAGTGCTTCCTGAAGCGGTCCCTGAAGTCCCTAGTGAAACTGGTGACGTTTGGTATCATGGGACCGACTCAGACATTAAAGAATGGAAACCTTCAACTTCAGGAAGGAACAAAGACACTGGCGTTTGGGTCACTAGCAGCCCTGAATTGGGTAGCAAGTATGCCGAACGTCACTCTTCTGGCCAAGCCGTCTACCCACTACGTACAGGTGCATCTGCTAATAGCATACAGCTTCAGTATGGAGGTACGTACAGACACTACGCTATACCTGAAGAAGCAGTCTTGACGTTTCCTGATGGTTCTACTAAGACACTAGCAGAGGCGATGCCTTTAACCAAGAAACAAAAAGAGCTTGGGGTATCAACAAGTGAAGTGGCTAGGTTCTTTAAGGAGTCTGGAGAGTTTGATGGTATAAACTTCAAAGACATCTTAGATAATGCGGATAAAACAGACATCACTTCAGATGTGATGGCAGTGTTCAATCCTGAAAAGCTTGAAGGTGCTTTTAGTGGACCACCTAGGATTGTCGATGAATTAGCTGATGAAGTGCCTGAAGTTCAAGACTTATCACACACAGACATTCTTGATGACGCTGGTGAGTTTCCTTATAACCCACCGAAGAACTATGACGAGACTAAGCCTGCTGTTAACACAGAACGCTTTGAGACAACTGATGATGTCAAAGACTTCATAGAAGAACGAGCTAAGTATTATAAGGAACGCAGGTTTGTCCTAGACGATGGTAACCCAGAAGGTGTCCGTACTCTAGCAGCAGCACGTGCTGACGCAGATAAGACTGTAGAAAAGCTTCGTAATGATACTGGCTTTGATGCTCGTTCTTTTATTGATGAAGTTAAAGATGATGTCCAGAAGTTAGCTGATGTAGAGAATCGAATGATTGCTATGGGTGACATAACAGCTACCCTAGCTGATGAGATTGTTGCATTAACGAAACGGCAGATGGAGAAGAACATTACGCCTATCGAACAAGCAGAGCTACTTTCTAAGGCAGCAATGCTTGATGAGGTTGGTGGTCTAAATTCATTAATCAGTGCTGGCTCTAGTCGCCTACTAGGTGGCCGTAGGATAACAGTTAAGCCTATCGCAGGCTTGTTATCTGATGTAGACCTAGACCAAGGCGCTAAAGCTGCACAGGCTATTGCTGACCGTGTATCTAAAGTCTTAGTAGATGGCAAAATGCCAACTGTTAAAGTCCTTCGGTCTGCTGTTAACCGTAAGAAAATTAGAAAGGTTATGGACGAGTTTAACAAGGTACGTTCAACATCGATGTTGTCTGCCCTGTCAACTCTTCTAGCAGCCTCTATATCTAACTATTCAAACCTTTTAGGCACTCCTCTGGTCGAACTACTTGGGCATCCATTGCCAACAAAAGCTGATTCCTTAATGAGAAAACGTGCCTTGGCAACGTACTCTGGTTACCGCATGTTCTTGGGTGATTCTATTAAAGAAGCATACAAGGCGTTACGTTCTGGTGAGCATAAAATAGACCCTTATGTTAAGCGAGAAGAAACCAGCCTAGCCCCTGCTGCTTCAAGTGAGAAGCGTTCTATATTTAAAAAGGCATACAGCACACTGCATTACCCTCACCATGTACTAAGGTTCTTAGACGAACAGGTTAAGTTCCTACGTTCAAAGTCTCTAGCTTACGCAGATGGTGTAGTCATGGCCTCAAAGCAAGGCTTAAAGGAAGGTTCTCCTGAATTTAAGAAAGTGGTTGAAGACCACATAGCTAGTTCTTTTGATAAGAATGGTAGATTACTGAATAAGGAATACCTTGGTGACGTAAGGCGTATGACCTACACCAACGAGCAATCAGGTGTCTTCGCTAAAACGGTAGGAAATATAGCAGATAGTGGTGCTGGATTTGGACGCCTTATCGCCTTTCCCTTTCCTCGTACACCTTTCGCAATCGTTAACCACGGCCTAGAGTTTGTACCTACAGGTGGTTTAGGCTTCTTGAACAAGCAGCAAGCTGACATCATACGTAACCGTAAAGAGAACCCTATGGAGTTCCGTAAGTTACAAGCACGTAAGATAATTGGCCTAGCAGGTGCTAGTGTGTTCTGGATGGCTGCTGATGCTGACAACATGACAGGTAGTGGACCTAGAGACCATAATGTACGTAAGTTATGGCTTGCCGACCATGAGCCTTATTCATTTAGACTGTCTAATGGTAAGTGGGTTTCTTATGCTAAGTATGAACCCTTCGCTACCCTAATGGGTATAGTTGCCGATGTTAACTATGGCTACAGGAAGGACATGACAAAGTATGGTGAGGATGATGTATCTGAGTACATGAACATTGCAATGCATGCCTTGGTAAATAACTTACTAAGCAAGAGTTACTTTGATTCATTTGAGGAAATACTCAACGTGTTCAATGAAGAAGATGGTGCTACTACGTATGGTGAAGCATGGTTAACATCATTTTCTCCTAACATACTACGGCAGAACAATACTGATGAGTACCAACGTGCAGCTTATACCACAATGGATAAGTTATTTCGTGGCCTCCCAGGATTCTCAGAAGAACTTCCCCAGAAGTATGACTACCTAGGAAGAGCTTTAGAAACTGCTGATTACCGATGGTCTCCTTTTAGAGTTGTGACAAAAGATTCATCCTTTGTTGATGATGAAATTGCGCGGCTTTCAACAAGTCAGGATAGTGCTGGTTCATTTAGAGAACCTGACAAGAGCTTGGGGATTCCTCAAGCTGACTTTAAGAAGATGAAGGATGAAGACACAGGTGACTCTATATACGCCATGTATATGGAAATGTTAGCAGAGCAAACTGACATGTACGGGACTAATCTCCATGAAGCCTTGGCTAATGAGATTTCTTCTCCTGACTACAACTCTTTAGGTGACCCTTTGTATCACGACATAAAGTCTCCAAAAGCTAAACGTCTTAGCAGAGTTATTCAACGCTATAGGATGCAAGCCAAGGAGCGTCTTATGGCTGAGTCATACACGTTTAGGGAAGTAGTGTCTGACTTCCGCGCTCGTAAAGAAGAGACCGCTAACCAGTAACCAACCCCAGGCCCCTCAATCGAGGGGTTTCTTTTATCCCCTAATATTTAAAACATAGAGAAATAACATGGCCTTATCCTTTGTACAATACACAGGTGACGGAGTAACTAAAGTCTTCAACGTGACCTTCCAATACGTGCATCAAGCAAACGTATTCGCGAAAGTTGATGGCGTTTCCGTGACCTATGCATGGCTTGACTCAAGTCGAGTTGAATTAACCAGCGCACCTGCTAGCGGTGCAATCGTAGAAATACGCAGAATCTCTAACAGGACCTCAAGAGTAGTAGACTTTCAAGATGGTTCTGTACTCAATGAAGCAGCCCTAGATACTGACAGTAATCAGTTATTTGAACTAGCGCAAGAAGCCTTCGACATAACTGATACCTCATTGACTCTAGCATCTGATGCTACTTATGATGCAGATAATAAACGCATAAAGAACGTAGCTGACCCAGTGTCTGCTCAAGACGCTGTAACTAAGTCATGGGCTGAGTCAGGAATGACTTCCCAACTTACTATAGCGACAGCTAAAGCAGTGATTGCAACTGATAAGGCTGCTGAAGCATTGGCTAGTAAAGTTGCAGCCCAATCGAGTGAAGACGATGCAGCTGACAGCGAAACTAATGCAGCTGACAGTGCTACAGCAGCGGCTGACAGTGCTACAGCAGCAGCGTTATCCCTAGATTCATTTGATGACAGATACCTAGGCCCAAAAGCGACTGCACCAACAGTTGATAACGATGGTGATGCCTTAATCGAAGGTGCGTTGTACTTTGACTCAGTGACCAAGGTGTTCAATGTTTGGACTACAGCCACCTTAAACCAAGTGAATGGCCTAAGAGCCGCAAGCGCGGAAGCAGTACAGATAATCACTAGCGGCAATACCCTTCACCAAGGTCTACGGGATTTACTTAATACAACATTCTCTGGATTCACTTACGGAGATGTTGATGAAAGTGGTTCTACGAACATGTTTGATGTGTCTGATTTTAATAGTATGGCTATTGGTAATCTAGCCATAAGCGACCGTGCGCTAGCTATGTTAGAAGCTATGAGCGACCGTGCTAGCTTTCCAGTAGGGGCATTCACAAACAATGGTGTAAGTTACTTCCAGTACGACACTGGCTGGCACAAATTTTCTCCATCTAAATCGGATATGGTTGCCATCCAAGCCGCACCTACTCACGCAACAACCGCAAGCACTCAAGCTGGCATTGCTAGCACAAGCGCCACTAACTCTGCAAACTCAGCAACCGCCTCTGCAAACTCAGCAACAGCGGCAGCATCTTCTGCATCAAGTGCATCTAGCGCAGCTAGCGCAGCGGTAAACGCTGTTATAGATTCGGCACCTGCTGCATTGAACACGTTGAATGAGCTAGCCGCAGCGTTAGGAGATGATGCTAACTTTGGCACAACTGTTACAAACAGTATTGCAGCTAAGCTACCCCTAGCTGGCGGCACTATGACTGGTAACTTGGCCATTAACAATGCAGCAAGCGGTTACGCCAACATAGAGATAGGTGGGACAGATGGGTCGTACATTGACCTGAAGTCACCTTTCTCAGATGACTATGATATGCGCTTCATCACCTCAGGGTCTGGGGGTACGATAAACGCCAATGGTACTTTACTTATACAGCACACAGGTGCAACCAAGCTAGCCACAACGACCACAGGCATTAACGTAACTGGCACTGTAACTGCTGATGGGCTTGAAGTGGACTTATCCACCTCAGGTGATGTAGAACTTACAGGTGCCGCTAACTCAAATGCAGGCTTGGTAGTACGTGACCCTACAGCCACTTCTTATGGTGCACACTTTAGCTATGATGATGCTAACACTGCTGTAAGTATAGGTGGCAAGACTAACGGCACTAAGAACACAGCTATCTCTATAGGTAGGGATAATAATGACGTATCAATACCCAATGGTAACCTAGATGTCAATATAGATGGTAATACAGGAAGATTCTCAAGAAGTGGAACTCAATATATTGAAGTTAGCGCGGGTTCTGGTGGACAAAGCATACTATCTACCTCAGGCACTAATAAAGCCTTAAACATTGGCACAACAGACAGCAATCAATTTCGTTTACAAACCAATGGTACTAACGCTTTAACTATAGATGCGTCACAGAATGTGGGTATTGGTAACTCGACACCAGCTACAGCCTTAGACGTAACTGGTACTATAACTGCTGATGGTCTTAATGTTGCTAGTAGTGGTAATGGTGATGCATACGTAAGTCGAAACTCTGGCGCATCTGTCCATCTTCAGGCCCAGTCAGCTATCGGTAAAATAGGTACTTCTTCAAACCATAAGCTAGGAATTATGACTAATGGCAGTACTAGGTTAACTGTTGATACAAATGGCAAAGCAGGTATTGGCACTAGCTCTCCTGATAGTGCGCTTCATGTTTTAAGCTCATCAACGACTGGAGAAAGTCTTGCTAAGTTTGAAGCATTAGCCACTAAGAATGGTTACGTCTACATAAATGCGGATGACGCACGAAGGAAGTCCTTAGTATTTCAGTCAGGTGGTGTTGATAAATTTAGTATGGGTGTTGGTGATAGTAATGAACTGTCTACTGGCTCATTCTTTATTGGCTCTGGAAAGCATGGCGGTAGCGGTGCTGATCTGGTCATAGACTCATCGGGCAACGTAGGTATTAATAACTCAGCGCCAGCGTATCCTTTGCATGTCACAGGTGAGGCTGGCATTGAGCTATATAACGCCACAGGCGGTGGTGATGTTATTAACTTACGACCCAGCTTAGGTGATGCTAATAAATTCAATATGAGCATTAGTTCATACGATCATTCAGGCAATGGTGTAGGGCCAGCAGACGGCATAAGTATCAATGCTTATGATGGTGTAAGTATCGCTACTGGTTCAGGCACTGCTAGACAAGAACGCATGAGGATTGATGCCACTGGCAAAGTTGGTATTGGTAACTCGGCACCAGCTACAGCCTTAGACGTAACTGGTACAGTGACAGCCACAGCATTCGCTGGTGATGGTTCTGCTTTAACTAACCTACCCTCCTCTGGTGGTGGTGGAGCATCAGCATTAAACGATCTAACTGATGTCACTATAGCTACCTTACAGAATAACGACTTATTGATGTACAACAGTGTTGCATCTAAGTGGCAGAACACTAATTTAGGTGTGTCAGTTACGCCTACGTTGACGGGTGCTTCTTCAGCAACAGCTGAAACTGTATACACACTGACTGTATCGAACCACGTAACTTATGATGACCCAGCATATGTAGTTGAAGTGTACACAGGAAGTACATTAGTTGTAGCCAATAGTGCAGTGACTAACAACTACGACGGAACAATGACATTTACAGTTCCAGCAGCAGGTACACATGAGATAAGAGTTAGATGTCAGGACTTTGGTGACTTACAGTCTGAGATAGCTACTAAGGCATTAACTACTTTAGGGTTTGGTGGCATATTCCGCTACTGGAAAATTACAAATGTGACGTGTTCTCAGGGCAACTGGTGGATGTTAGCCAACCTACGTCTTTACACTGGGGCAGGTCAAACTAGTACAGCTTATCCAGCTAACATGACAAGTGGTGTCCTACCTTCACCTTATGTGGTAACTACAAATTATACCTATAACGCAACTTATTCACCTTGGAAGGCATTTGACTCTAGTACCACTAGCACCTCTTATTGGACAATTCTCTCATCAAACGGCCCATCAGCTTGGATTGTAATTGACTTAGGTAGTGCAATAGATGTTAAGAGTATGACTATTACAGCAGGTAACAATTCATTTTATGCACCAACAGGCTTCCAATTATATGGTAGCAGCACTGGCGCATTTAGTGGTGAAGAAACATTAATTGTCACTGCCACAGGTCTACCTTCTGTTGCCAGCCAAGTAACTAACATAGGATAACTAGTATGTCTATAGAATCAGAATGCCAGACAGCCATATACAGCTACGCTAGCAAAGAAACACAGAGCAATGCAGCTCTAACAGGTGAACACAAGGACTACGTTCTTCTAGTGTTAATTTTAATGCGTGACCTCTACAGAGAGCAAGTAGCTAACGGTAATGCTACATTCACTATACCAGACGAGACAGCCACTCTATTAACTTCAGAATGTCCGTGGTTATAAAGAGAAGCACCTAAATTTAATTTATAAAGGAATAACATGGAAGCTACTGCTAGATTCGACAGACTAGAAGCGAAGATAGATAAGCTAGCGGATGCAATGGTAAAGCTTGTGGAGATAGACACCAAGATAGACGGTCTATTGATACACAACAACACGCAAGACGCTCGTTTAAATAAACATAGTGAAGAACTGGACACACACGCCATTAAGTTAGCTCTTGCAGCTAAGACGGGAGGTGCTAATGAATGGTTCATTCGCTTGCTAATAGCTGCCTTGGTAACAGGCGCAGCCTTTATGATGAGAAGTTAGGCAGCTTCTCCATAAACAATAGGAAAAACTACTATGGCATCTCTCAATCCCTTCGCTGGGATTGCAGGGAGTGTCATGGAAGGTCTTGATGACCTGTTTACATCTGATGAAGAGAAGGCAAATGCCACTCTTAAGATGACTGAACTACTCCAGAAACCCCACAACTTACAAGCGATGGCAAACATCGAAGGTGCTAAACATAGCTCCGTGTTCGTGGCTGGCTGGAGACCTGCAATAGGGTGGGTATGTGCAATTGGTCTTGGTTACCAGTTCCTTATCCTCCCCTTTGCTGGACTTATCAACGCATTCTATGCACTTCCAGCAGAACTACCAGCTATTCAAGCAGCAGAACTCTCCACACTTGTTATGTCCCTCCTCGGTTTAGGTGGACTAAGAAGCTATGAGAAAGCAAAAGGACTCACGAAATGAGTAACAAACGCTTAGACGAAATAATGTCGCTACTCCACGAAGAGTTAGCTACCCAGTTACTAGGTCAAGTACAGGCTGGTGACACTACCGCAAGTATTCTTAACGTAGCCCGTCAGTTTCTTAAAGACAATGGTATAGATGGCGTACCTACCCAAGGGAACCCTCTAGATAACCTTATCCACGCTCTTCCTGACTTTGATGAAGACGAACTTCCACTTAATCACTAGGTAACACATGGCTACACCCGTTGTAGATGACCCAATCAAACAAGACTTCCGTAAATTCTTATGGATTGTATGGCACACCTTAAACCTGCCAGACCCCACACCGATTCAGTACGACATGGGAAGCTATCTCCAAGTAGGCCCTAGGCGCTGCGTGATAGAAGCCTTCCGTGGTATAGGTAAGTCCTGGATAACTTCAGCTTACGTTGTGTGGTTACTGTACTGTGACCCTCAACATAAGATACTCGTTGTATCAGCTTCCAAAGAACGTGCTGATGCCTTCTCAACCTTTACTAAACGTCTGATTAATGAAATTGAATTACTTACACACCTTAGAACTAAAAATGGTCAGCGTGATTCTGTCATTGCTTTTGATGTTGGGCCTTCATTACCCGACCATTCCCCTTCAGTTAAGTCAGTGGGTATCAATGGTCAGCTTACAGGTTCTCGAGCTAACACAATAATAGCTGATGACGTGGAGGTTAGTAACAACTCCGCTACCCAGACTATGCGTGACAAATTATCCGAGGCAATCAAGGAGTTTGACGCTGTATTAAAGCCCAATGGTCGAGTGATTTACCTAGGTACTCCACAGACTGAGATGTCCATCTATAACCTGCTCCCAGAACGTGGCTATGAGATACGTATATGGCCCTCTCGCTATCCTACAGACAAGCAAGCGGCAATGTATCAAGGAAGATTAGCACCCTTCATAGAGCATAATAGAGCCTCTAAAGAGGGTATGCCTACAGAGCCTGATAGATTCACTAAGATGGACTTAATGGAGCGTGAAGCTTCCTATGGTAAGGCTGGATTTGCCCTGCAATTCATGCTGGACACAACACTATCTGATGCTGATAAGTATCCATTGAAACTAGCTGACCTATGCGTAGCTGCACTTAACCCTAGGAAGGGTTGGGCTGACTTAGCGTGGGCTTCTGGACCTGCACAGATAGTCCAAGATGTGCCTGTCGTAGGCTTCACTGGTGACAAGTTCTATAGACCCATGTGGTTCTCTGATGAGATGTACGAGTACACAGGTGCTGTACTTGCTATTGACCCTTCCGGTCGTGGTAAGGACGAGACAGCCTATGCAGTTGTGAAGATGTTGAATGGTTATCTCTACGCTACTCAGTGTGGTGGTTTCAAAGGTGGGTATGATGACAAGACTCTTACCAAGCTAGCGAACCTAGCGAAGATAGAGAAGGTCAGCATGATAGTGGTAGAGAGTAACTTTGGTGACGGCATGTTCTCCAAGCTACTAGCTCCATTCGTGAACAAAGCCTACCCTGTATCTATTGAAGAAGTCAGACATAACACACAGAAGGAAGTCCGTATCATCGATACGCTTGAACCTGTGATGATGCAGCATCGTCTTATCATTGACGAGAAGCTGATTAAGGAAGACTACGAGAGCGCGCCTGAGACTTCGTACAGTTTGTTCTACCAGATGACTAGGCTGACTAAAGACAGGGGTGCAATCATCCATGACGATAGATTAGAAGCTCTAGCGATGGCAGTGAACTACTGGACTGAACAGATGGATGCGGACTCAGAGACTATGGCTGCCCAACAGAAGCTCGATGCTTTCAATGGGGAGATACAGAAGTTCATGGATAACGCTACAGGTAGTAAGAAATCTGTAGGTGATACGTGGTTCTGACGTTGCTCTGAAGCCACGCTGGAAACGCCCATATATGGCGCAATTAATTAAATTGCATTATAGGGTTGATAGATATAAGAACAACCCTAGGGTATCTTTAGTATGCCTCAAAGTTATCTCTACGTTATTACCATCATAGATAACTAAGTAAGTATATCTATAGGTTATCTATAGGTTATCTATAACATCTCTCTACGTCATATCCATCATAGATAACTAAGTAAGTAAGACCCTAAGCATCCTACAAGTTACAACCAATGCCATTGATAAGTGCCATGTCCTAGAACATCTCACTCATCATCATTAGCCATTGTGTCTGTACGTAGGGTGCTTTTTTTTCTTTCATAATATATACGCTCCGCTGCCAATCGACAATGTAATAACCTTATGTCCAGAGTAATCAATATGATTACTAATCGACAATCTACAAGCTAACCACAGGCCTTCTCAGGGGCTTCCTATGCCACGTTTATATGTTATCTATATGATGACTAGGGGTAGCTACATGAAGTCCTCTAGCAGGGGCTGTATGAGGTCCTAAAGGTTCTCAAGGGTTCTCTGGGGTTCTCTGGGAAATAATTTACTCTAAAAATCTGTGGTCCTATATCGGATAAGGGTCGCGCGCGTTACCCCCGTGGGGGCGCAGGCGGCTGGCACCATGGAAAACCAAGGGGGGCGGGGGTATCTTTCCTCTTTTCTTTCCTCGCGCGCCGCATAGGTACGCACCACGGGCCACGCATGGAGGTGTAATACTTCTTATTGATTCATCATGATTCATCATGATTCATTAGATAGTCTTATTACTATTAGTTATAAGCTGTTTTGTTTTCAGAATAAGGGAGGGTTTTGATGTTTTTAATTTTGAGTGCCTGGCTAATCTATAGAACCTAGAGAATCAATAGAATACTGCTAACAAACTAAATGATAGTACATATAGACTAAATGTTAGTTCACTGATGCTCCAATTATCTACTGGGCTCCAACTAATTACTAATCAACAACTAATTTCATGTTTTTGTAATTTAATGCTTGCTAAGTGACAATGTTATCTATAAGATGGCCACCTCGCTCCAGAGAGAGTGTCACAACAAACAGTAACTAACTTAGACAGGTGAACAAGATGGCTAGAGCAACAATTAAAATCATTCCTAATGCAGCTCAACTAAAGATGTTTGGTTATTCAAATGACATTGATGCAACTTGGGCGTATCTAGCAGATACCTTCAGCGGTTCCAAGGTTGAGTGTGCGCTTGACATAGTGGCTAGGCCTTGCGGTCGCGCTATTGGCTTATGGTTTGATGGTATCTGTATCCCATACGAATGGTGTCAGGTCACACACTTAACTGTAGAAGAAAAGCAGATACTAATTGATTTTAAAGCATAACAACCATTAGGGGGCTTCGGCCCCAAGGAATAACACTATGACTACTACAGATAACAATCGTTTAAAAGAACAGGTCCTATCAATCATCAACGACATTGAAAATGGTGTCTTAGTTACTCAGCAGGATATAGACGATGGCTACCACGATGATGGCCAGTATGAAGCTGGGGACATGTTAGGAGGCTTTGACTATATCAAGGACTTACTAGACATCAACTATA